>Ga0194110_10002218_pt1 | contig 24726 bp, 21 predicted proteins | sample TA2Kig1200mmetaG_FD_146192 | JGI IMG/M metagenome (GOLD analysis project Ga0194110, IMG submission 146192) | Freshwater microbial communities from Lake Tanganyika, Tanzania - TA2015032 Kigoma Deep Cast 1200m | ecosystem: Environmental > Aquatic > Freshwater > Lake | place: Tanzania: Lake...
AGTAGGTCACAACACCTTTTTTTTTAAGTTTTTCTTCAAAGGAAGGATCTAATTCGAGTTTTCCTTTCTCTCTAAATCCTGCATGATGTGTTATACTGACTATTCTGGCATCGTCAATTTCTTCTGCAACTTTTAGTCCTGTTTTCCCTGATACAGATGCAACAACAATGGTTTCTATTCCCAATTCATCTTTTCTTCTCCTGACAAGTTCTATTACTTTATCAGTGTTATGTTCGCCTGGACTTTCAAAATAATTTATATCTTTTCTCATAAAACCACCTGTTCTAATTTATGGGTAAATTAATGCATGTAATTTGTTTATTTATGGATAGTGTATTGTATATTTAGATTTTTATTGAATATTTGTATATATTGGATATATGTATTGGATATTTGTGTAATATTTCTTTATTTGAAATTAATTTAAATGTTTAACGCTCATGTCCGTGTTAGTGTGCATTTTTTGCACCTTAAATTTGATGCGAAAAACGTTTAAGATAATCTAAGATTTGAATCCATTCTTTCGTTAAATTAACCCAACTTGAAATTAAATGTATGGTTTAATTTTTGCACACATTCAAGGGCATGAGCGATGTTTAAATTATTGAACATAATTATTATTGAAATTAATATTATTGAAAATGAAAGTAGTATATTATTCTACTCATAAATTAATTCTAAATTAAAAGAAATAATTTAAATAAAATTTCATCAATTAAACGAATCAAAAAATCTTAAATAAGAATATATCCAAGGAGAATCGTGAATCAATATTGTTTTATTCGCTGATAATTCTTTTTTCGGTCTATCTGACCTTAAGTTTGTTGGATGATCACTTGCTTTTCCATTAGTGGTTCATCTGATTCTTGCTCTAAATATACAATGTTACTATCCGGTTCTATTTCATTGATGTTATGAGTGACAATTATTATTGTTTTTTCATTCTTTAAGTTTTGAATGACTTTGTTAATAGCTTCTCTTGATTCAATATCTATGGATTTTGTTACTTCATCTAAAAGAAATATGGGAGAGTCCTTTAATATAGCTCTTGCCAAGGATATCTTTTGTTTTTCCCCGCTAGATAACATTGCCCCACTCTCTCCAACTCCTGTTTCATAACCTTGTGGTAAACTTTTTATAAATTCGTGAACTTGGACCAATTCTGCAGCGTGGATAATTTCTGTTTCAGTTGCTGAAAGATCGCCTATTTTAATATTTTCGTGGATAGAACCGTCAAATAGGTATGGGTCTGAAAATATAATAGAGATATTTTTCTGCAAATCTTTCCTTCTCACCCTTGAAGTATCTTGTTCATCTATTTTGATATGTCCCTCATCTAAACTGTAAAGAGAACACAACAATTTGAGAACTGTACTCTTTCCAGTTCCATTATCTCCAACTATATAATTCAAACCTTTTTTAAAGGTAGCATTGAATCCTCGTAGAATATATCTACCATTATAACCAAACCATACGTTATCAAATTCTATCATGCCTTTTCTAATAATTAACCTTTTATCATCCGTTTCATTTGTTTCTAGCTCAAATATTTCTTTAACTCTGTCGAAAGCTGGTAAAGAACTTTTATACGAAGTCCACAAACTAGATAATTGAGAAATTGGAGAGAAAAAGAGAGAAACATAGCTTATGAATGCTGTAAATGTCCCGAGGCTCATAGATCCTTTGATCACCATTAGGCCACCGAAAAAGATGAGTAAAATCATTGGCACTCCAAATATCAGAGACCCTGCAGAAGAGCTTAAAGAAGAATTTTTTGTATAATATAAGGATTTATCGTAATAATTATTCATTTTTTCATTGAATTTGGTTTGAGACCACATTTCAAGCCCAAAAACCTTTATCACAGGTATCATATACAAATTTTCTTTTAAAAATGAAAATATCGAAGCATTTTCCTTCAAAAGCGCCATTTGTGCATATTCTAATTTTTTACCAAAAAATAATGAGGATAGTAAAAATAGAAACACTGGACTAATTACAATAAGAGCAAGCTGCATGTTAAGGTAGATCATTATTATAAAGGGCACAGTAATGCTTGCCATACTCATAATAAATTGTGGAACAATATGGACTGGAATGTGTACTGCCATTTCTATATTTCCCATAATACGGCTGATCATGTCTCCAGTTTTTATTTTCTGTACGTTTTTCAAAGATGCATATTGGATAACATTGAAAGAGTCTTCGGCAACATTTTTAAATAAGATAAATTCTAGTTTTCCTGTTACGTAGCTGGACATGTAACCAGAAATTGATGAAATAATGTATATTGCAACGATTCCTACAAGAATATACCCAAAAAATCCAATTTTTTTACCAATAAAGACATCATCAACCAATGATTTTGTGAGTAATGGGCTGATGAAAGAAAACAACATAGTCACAATACTTAGAACCAAAATAAATACCATAGTAGGAATACGTGGCTTTACAAATCTCTTGAAGAAGAATTTATAGCCTTTTTCATTCATAACCATGTCCCTTCTTGTGGGTTGTAGTTACAAAGCATTTTATCAGTTAATCCGCCGGTTAAACTTTCTTCCAAAGCCCTACAATCGGTGCATGCATATCTGAACTCACAACTCGTACATTTCTTTATTTCATCTAGATTTAATTTCCAAAATCTACCCATATCTACCATAGATTCTTTGAAAATTGTGTAAAGCCCTTTATCTTTGACATTGCCAAATTTATAATGCCTCATTATTGGGCAAGGGCTTACATTTCCATTATAACCAATCGATAATGAGTGTCCGAGACATGGATGATATTCCACATTATTTAGAAACTCGTCCAGAGTTACTGGTAAAAAATTCTGCTTGACCCTAGTTGGCAGATTTTCTAGATCCTTTTTTTCTTCAATGACAAAATCTTTTATTATATTTCCACTTGCTATTTCATTGGAATCCTTCCAATTTTCGGGCTTTACAACTACTAAATAATTAAAATCTTCAGAGTATATACGATTAAATTCAGGTATATTTTCAAATTCGGTTTGAATAACTAAGTTAGCTTTTTTTTCAAGATCTTTAACGATTTCTTCGGATAAACTTTGCTGATGGATTGTTATAATTATATTTATGAACTTTCCATCAGCATAATCTAAAATATCCATTGTTTTATCCCATTCTAATGTCAAATCTCCACCATTTATCCAAATACTCTGGCAATCTAGATCTTTGAGCTCGACTATAAGTTCTTTCCACCTTTCTAAGGTTAAAGATTCATCATTTTCATTCCATTTATTGCAACCCATGCAGCCCAAGCTTCTCTTTATTCCATAAAAACCACAGAACCAACAATCTCTATTACAGGAGTTGTTTATTTCAAGAAATGCTCTATAGAAACCTAAAGGAACAATTACCTCACTTTCTTCGTTAATAGCGCCGATTCTCAGTTTCTGTATATATGTTTTATGTTTATAGAAATTCCCCAAACAGAGCTTTTTAAGCTCATTGAGAAAATTTAAACCTTCTAAAACCTGATTATTTTTTTCACAAGATGTCAAGATTTTTGTTTCTTGTGGGGTTAGAGCATATATTTTCATCGTTATTAGGTCGAAAATTGCTCCGCACTTTTCTCCTCTTACGAAATAGCATTCCGGATTGAGTCTGAAGTACATTTTTACTCACCATAATATTTTTTAATATTTTTATGTTTCGAATTACTTTCATCAACGAAATCTGGATGTATTTCAGCTATTTCAAATATATCTACAAATTGATCTTTCATGAGCGAATATACTTTTTTACAAACCTTTGAAGAGCTTAAAAATCTTTTATAAACCATGAAATGTTTGAAACAACGGTTACAATTCTTTTTAATCTTACATGAAGGGCATTTGTCCATTTGCCCAACATATTCATTGATTAATTTGCTAATTTTTTCAAAATTTAATCCTTCATCCACATTCCCAATGGGAAAACTCTCATTTACCCTTTCACACATATGGTAATTTCCACACACATCTACGAATATTTTTCTTCCAGGTATGCATGAACCAGTAAATGGCATTATTGGTAGAGATGGAATGATTGTTTGGCTGTCAAAAAGTACTCTCCCCGGGGTCTGACCGACTAGACAATCAAAAAAAGATTCTTTTTCTTTATGTCTTTGGTAGTCAATGTTCTCAAAATAATAGATTTTAGCCTTTTTTAACTGATCCTGAAAATTAAGATAATCTTTTTTTGTGTATTGTTCATAATATCTTGTTTTTGCCCAATAATCAACTTGTGAAGCCGTTAAAGCGGCGGGAACATCCTTTTTATTAAAAAATTCTTCTATCTTGAATAAATCGCTCTTCCAATCAAAAACCGGTATAGAAAAAATTTTTTCATATCCTACATCCATGATTCGGCCAACATTTTTCGAAACATCATTAAAAGTCCCTTCTCCATTACTATAAATTCTAAGTCTATTATGTTCTTCTTCTGGTCCATCTATACTAACAGATATTATGAAATCATGATCCATAAGCCAATCTGCTTTTTCTTTGTCTAACAAAGTGCCATTTGTAGTAATCGTAAACTGCGTTTCATATTCTTTATATTTGTTTTCAATATATTCTACGCAGTCTTTAATTATTTTGAAATTTAGTAAAGGTTCTCCCCCATAAAATCCTATTGAAGGTCTTCTTAAAGGATTGTATATTTCTCCCAACTTTAGTATGGATAGATAGTAATCTATTGCCTTTTTTGCAATTTTATAATCCATATAACTGTCCGAATGATTTCGGGTATGTTCATAGCTGCTGGAATAAACACAATATTTACATCTTAAGTTACAATCTTCAGTAACGCATAAGATGAGGTGATTTAGACCGGATTTTAACAAATAATCTTTTATGTCTGATGCACGGATATTTTGAGGTATTTTTGATCCATTATTCTGGACCCTAATCTGTTCCCATTTTTTTATCCAATCATAATAAAAGGCTATTTCTTCTTCATCATAGTCTTTTTTTAATATTTCAATAACATTCTTCTTAGATAAAGATTTTTGATTTGATATTTCGTTAAGAATAGCTTTCATAGTTTTGGAAAATGGAATAAATATTCCGGTTTCATAGTCTAAAGCGTACATATTTCCTTTTGAAGTCTTGAATTCTAACATTTTTTACCCCTCATCCTTTATCACTTCAAATCATACTTCTTTAAAAATGGAATCGTTAATTGAAATGTTGATTTTACAAAATATTAATGTATCAGCAACAATAATTGCTGATACAAAAATTTACACTAGTTAGTCCATTAAAAGACTTGATACGCCATTTGGTCGCCTTTGAATGTCAAATAGTTACCGAACCAATTGGTCCACCAGCCGCAACTACAGCTGCATCTACAAGCTCTACAAAATCCCGCTAATGACGCTCCTTTTTTTCCATTGCTTGATATTCCACTTCCAGTTACATCTTCCATTTAATTCACCTATTTTTTATGGTCGAAGTATTACTTCACTCCGCCGTTATTTTTTAACAGATCCTAATTAATCAATTTTGCTATTATCGTCATATTTACATAATTTTTATAGTATAATTAATAAACATTTAATTTTTAATACATAATAATCCATTTAATATTAAGATCAAATAAAAAGGTTTCAAAACTTATTTTAGGGGATGATAAATTAAATTTACACTTTAATATATTTAATATCAGTTATAATAACATAAATAATAAAAAAAAAAATTTATATATCTCTATTTACTTAAAATTTATAAGAAAATAATAAAATTGATTAATAATAAAAAAATAATTTGATCCAATAAACAATAAAGTCAGTTTTTTTTACATACAATTTGTAAAATAAAAAAAATAATATTTTTTAGTAATATTTAATTAAATCATTCTACAAATCTTTCTAAAAATTTCGTTATTTTCATGAAAGTCTCTGAAAAAGGTCCTAATTTATATCCAAATCTATTTAGCATATCTAAATCTCTCTTCTCCAAGCACCCCATCAATGCTAATATTAAAATATAAATAAAAGGAACTGCAAAAAGCGTGATAAGAACTATCGGAACTGTTTTAGGGAATGGTGCGAGCAATAACGCTATTAAAATTGAGGTTAAAATTATTTTGGCTAATTTGCCCCATGGTAATCGGGTGTTTGTTATTTTAAGAGTTTTGTGGACTGACAGGATCATTATGATAAAGGTGGCTATTGTTGTAGCTATTGCAGCACCATTTAAACCATATAATGGTACTAATATTACGGTTGAAATTAGATTTATTATACTTCCTAAAATTAAAAAGAACATGGGTAAGTATGGTTTGCCTAAACCTTGAAGAATACTCGTTGAAACTATATAAATGGAGAAGAATGCCATTCCAATTACCAAGATATTCAGCGCATCTCCTGCAAAAAGATGTGCTAAAGGAGCTCTTGGAAAAAGAATTGCTATTATTTGTTGAGAATAGAGTGTTATGACGACACATAGAGGGAGAAGAACTAAAATCATGTATCTATAAGAGTGTTTAACATATTTTTCAACAAGGTTGTTACCATTGAGAACTAAGGCTTCAGAGGCAGCTGGTAAGAGAGCAACTGCAACTGATGAGGATATGATAAGTGGAAGTCTGGCAATGGGGCTAGCAATATTATAATAGCCCACATATGTTTCGTTCATAAATATCTTTATAAAATACGTTCCCGTATCGTATATAGCTAATTCCGCTAAACCAGTTAGAATAACAGGAAAAGAAAATACTAAAAGCTTTTTAGCTAATTTATATTCATCTACAGGAACTATTGGGCTCTCAACGTTTATCAATCCTTTCCAAATGGTTTTTCTGAATAATAATAGTGCCACCCCTGCAGCTGCAGCGAATCCTATTATTGTGCCTATAACTGCCCCTAAAACATATAATCCAATTAAAATTAAACAAACTGCTAATACTATCATAAATATCTGTTCTGCAGCTTTAGTGATGAAAATATAGGTCATATTTTGATAGCCCTGAAAAACACCGCGAAGGAGACCTAAAACAACACTAAAAGGGGTTATTAAACCAACTATTTGGAAAAGGATTACCACGTCAGTACTACAATGTAAATATGCTGCCAATGGTTTGGCCAAGAAAAAAATCGAAACACTGATAAGAAGGCTCATGAAAAGCATGATCTTTGCAGATGTTATTATAACTTGTTTAACCATGTATTTATTATCTTTAGCTGAATATTCGGCCACATATTTTGCTATAGCCGGTGGAAGACCAGCTGCTGCGATTAATATTGAAACCCACTGTAAAGGGAGTACAAGACTTAGAATACCATACCCATCAATTCCCAATAAGTATTGCATCAAGATCCTGTATAGATAGCCTCCAATTCTGAAGATGATATTGCCCAGAAGATTTATGAAACTACCTTTTAGAATTTTTTGCATAACATTTTATTCCACAAGAGTATTAATAAAGCTATCGTCAAATCCATTGATCTGAGAAAACTGGAAGTGACATTTTACTCACCTAAATTGATTTATGAAGTTACTATTTCTGAAATCCTTTATTATCTGGTTAAATCTTTTTAAAATTATCTTTTAAAAGATGCAAAATGAATTGTTTAATTTTAATTGTTTATTTTCCCTAAAATTTGTCCTTATATAATAAAATCTTTAATTAATAAGTTTATCAGTTTTTTTATATTTATCAATATATAATATCGTTATATTATTAATATGAACAAAATAATAAGTTAGAAAAAATATATCATTCAAAAGTAAATAACAAGTAAATCTTAACAAGTAAATAACATCTAAATCTTAAAAATAAATCTTAAAATTCTTAGAAGAAAATCTAAAAAAATCATGAAGATAAATCTTGAAAGTATACTTTAAATGAAAGTATATTTTAAATAAATCATAGGTGATGAAATGAATACATTTGATTTTCTCACACCAGATCGATTAAAAAAACCTCGTAATCATGGAATTACAATGATGTTAGATAAGGGAATGGGTTTAATGGCTGCAGAAGACCTTCTAGAGATATCTGGTGAATATGTTGATTTTGCAAAATTTGGATGGGGTACAATCCTCCTTCATGATAAATACCTTATCAAAGATAAAATTGATATTTACCTATCCTATAATGTGAATCCTTATCCGGGTGGAACATTGTTTGAAATTGCATATCTCAATAATAAATTCTACGAATTTTTAGATGAGGCAGATAGGCTTGGATTTAACACCATAGAGATATCTGACGGATCAACCAATATTCAAATGGAAGAAAGGGGAAAAATTATCTCACAAATAAAGGATCATGGTTTTTATGTAATTACAGAAGTTGGAAAGAAAGATCCCAAAGAGGATGTTAGATTTACTCCTGCTGAGAGAGCAGAGCTTGTAAATTTTGACCTTGATGCTGGAGCAGATAAGGTTTTAATTGAAGCTAGGGAAAGTGGAAAAAATGTAGGTATCTTTGATGAGAAGGGAAATGTTAAAGAGGATGAAGTTGAGATAATCATAAAAAATACAGATGTTAAAAACTTGATCTGGGAAACTCCTCAAAAAAACCAGCAAGTTTACTTTATATTGAAGTTCGGACCCAATGTAAACCTGGGAAACATTCCTCCAGAAGAGATAACAGCTCTTGAGACTATGCGGCGTGGATTAAGAGGAGATACTCTTGGAAAGGTGAACCTTGAATGATTGAAAAGATAACTATTCTCGGTGGCTATGACAAGCATGGGGATAAAGAACCTGTAGAGGAAGTCGTGATAAAAAAGGGTGAGATAGTCGGTGTGGTAGGTCCAACTGGAAGTGGAAAAAGCTCATTAATTGCAGATATTGAACAGCTTGCACAGCAGGATACATTTTCAAAAAGAAAAATCCTTGTAAACGATAAAGAACCAAGCTACGAGGATAGAACAAACCCCAGAAAAAAGATGGTAGCTCAGTTATCTCAAAACATGAATTTTCTGGCAGACATGTCTGTAGGAGATTTTTTAAGCCTTCATGCAAAGTGTAGAGGAGCCAGTGGGAAGTGTGTTAACGCAGTGGTCGACCTTGCCAATACACTTACTGGGGAACCTATTAAAAAAGAACATGACCTTACAATACTGAGTGGTGGGCAATCAAGGGCTCTAATGGTTGCTGATGTTGCAGTTATAAGTAATTCCCCTATAGTTTTAATTGACGAGATTGAAAATGCAGGTATAAAAAAGCACGACGCCCTAAAAGTCCTTGCAGGGCATGGCAAAATTGTCATGGTTGTAACTCATGACCCCGTACTCGCTCTTATGACAGATAAAAGAATAGTCATGAAAAGAGGGGGCATGCAGAAGCTGGTGGGTACAACTCCCGAAGAAAAAGAACTTTCTAAGAAATTAAATAAAATAGATGAATTTATGTTGGGTTTAAGGGATAAGGTACGAAATGGGGAAGTTGTAGAAGAAGTAGGAATTGAGGATTTGGAATAGGGAAGATTTGGAATTATAGGACAATGATTTTTTTAATCAATAACTCTCTAATCAGTTTAAAGTTTAGATCAATTTAAAAACTATGAATAGAATTTTTCCGTAAATATATGTTTTAGATTTATTATCAAGAAAGTTTTTTTAGTTAAGAAGAGATTTTTAAGAGTGAGATCATGAGGATGGTTATAGTCGCGGGAACCCCTGGTTCTGGAAAAACTGCTGTTTTAATACATGCCTTAAGAAGCCTTATAGAGAGAAATTTAAAGTCATCTGTCATAAAAATTGACTGTTTATATACTGATGATGATAAAAAGTTCTCCAAGATAGGTGTTCCCACCAAGATAGGTCTTTCAATGGATATGTGTCCAGATCATTATGCAATTTACAATATAGAAGACATGATAACTTGGGCTAGGGAAAATAAATCTGATTTTTTGGTTATTGAAACTGCTGGTCTTTGTCATCGTTGTGCTCCCTACACTATCAACTGTCTTGGTGTTTGCGTGATAGATGCAACAAGTGGTCCTAACACACCATTGAAGGTAGGTCCATTTTTAAGCACAGCTGATCTAGCTGTCGTTACAAAAGGAGACATGATATCTCAGGCTGAAAGAGAAATTTTCAGGGAAAGAATCCTAGAAGTGAATCCTGAATGTAAGATAATCGAGGCAAATGGACTGAGCGGTCAAGGATGCGTGGAACTTGCAGAAGAAATGCTTTTGGCTAAAGAAGTATCTCTTGATGAAGAAAAATTAAGACACTCTGCTCCTCTCGCTGTTTGTACACTTTGTGTAGGTGAAACAAAGGTAAACAAAAAATATCATCGCGGGATATTAAGAAGGATCGATGGGTTTCAAAAGTATGAAGGCGAGTAAGAGGTATTTATAATGAAAAGTAATTCTTCTGATTCTAATAATAAAAATCCTAATAATAAATCCAATCATCGCGATAAGATCATAGAACTACTTCCTGGATTTAACTGCGGTATATGTGGTTATGCCCGGTGTGATGAATTTGCTGGATCACTTCTTAAAAAGAGAATAAAACTTGATGAATGTAGATTTTTATATCAGGAACTCTTCGAAGAAAATAGAAGAGAATTGGAGAAAATACTGAAAGAAGAAAAAATAATTCCTGAAGATGAACTGGTAATAGGTCTCCTAGACGGTTACGAGGCAGATTTTGTACTTAAACCTCTTCCAGATGAACATTCATGTCGAGAGATGCTTTATCCTTTTAGTAGAACTGAACTGAAAGCTGGAGATGTAATACGGTACAGGCCCCTAGGATGTCCAATAATACATTTTGCCAAAATCATTGCGGAAGATAATGGTCTTATAACTGTACATATAGTAGGGCCATGTCACCGAGTTGATGAGAATCCTGATTTTGATTTCTTAGATATCGGGGTTTGTATGGTTGGTGGGTTTGAAGGGATAATTGAGGGTAAACTTCCTTCTGTTGGAGAAACAGTAAGATTTCTTCCGAAACATTGCATGATGCAGAAGGTACACTCTGGTGTAGTTGTACAGTTGGTAGGTAGAAGAGCCATTATAGAGGGAATAGACCTTAAAGTGTGGTACCCTCCAGTTAAAGGCAGATTATGATTTCAATAATAGTTCAATAGTCTCAAAATTGTATTTGATGGATTTTTATGTGGTATTTTTCAAATTTTTGGTTTAATCTTCTTTTAAATGATTTAGGTGATTTTTCAGAGGATGAATCCTTAAGATATGAGATTTTACCTATTAAAACGAGGTATATAAAACCAAACGAGCCTTATGACATAATAATCGAAAATTCAAAGGATATTATAAAAAATGGAGATTTTCTTGTCATCTCAGAGACACCTATAGCCATATCACAGGGCAGATTGGTGGATGAGGGGAAATTTAAACCATCTATTACAGCTTTTATTCTAGCAGATATATGGTCAAAGTATATTTGGGGTTATATACTGGGACCTCTTTTGGGTGTAAAAAAAAGAACCATTAAAAATCTAAGAAATTTGCCTCAAGAGGCTAGATCCCATAAAGAAGTAGTTTTAAGATGCTACGGCCTAAAACACGCTTTAAAACCAGCTTCTGAAGCTGGAATTGACCTGAGCAATGCTCCGGGAACATATGTTTCACTGCTACCAAAGAATCCTCAGAAGGTTGCAGAAGATATAGCTGGAGAATTATCCCAGATTACGAACAGAAATGTAGTTGTGATGATCATCGATACAGATGCAACCTATGAACTTGCTGGAATAAAATTTACATCTATTCCCCAGGCTGTAGCTGGAATAAGATCTAATATGGGAATATTTGGATATATTTTGGGGAGATTTGGAAAACTGCTGGGTCCGACTCCTTTGGCGATTTCAGTTTTACAGAATGTCGATAGAACTATGGAAATTGCAAAAATGGCTGACAAATACCAAAGAAAAAATAAAAGTAATATTGAAACTGTTTACGATATGAAAAAAGCTTTTAATGGAGAAATAGGTGATATAACAGTGGAGATGCTTGATTCCGTTGAACACACCCCAGCAGTTATCGTCAGGAGAAAATGATCATTATTATTACTATTTTTCTATATGATAATATTTTATTAAAAAAATATAAATAGAATAAATTATAATGTTATACTAAGAATAATTTGATTTCAATAGTAGACTTCAATAGTAATTTTAATGACTTTTTAAATAATAATTTTATTATTGATTTACCATTCTTTCAGAGATTTCTCGTTTGTGAAGAATCTCTTTACGGATATTAGAATAATATCTGTCAGTAATCTCATAAAATTTGAAATAAGTCACAAAAACATGAACATGTAGAATATGCAATATTGTCAGAAAAACTATGTAGGCTTTTGTTTGTGTATTCTACATTTGAAGTCTAAAATAAGTAGTTAGGGGCTAACTACAGTATTATATCATTTATGATGCCTGAAGGGAGGAACTTGAATGCTAAAAGATCCCGTGGTTCAAGAACTAATCACTGATATTACTAAAGAGGAAGAAGATGGTATTTCTATTGTCGAGTGCTTAATAAATGGAAAAATAACCGATGAAGAAATCGCCGAAGAGACTGAATTGAGACTAAACATAGTAAGAAGAGTTTTATATAAACTATACGATGCTGGAATTGCAAGTTACAAAAGAAGTAAGGATCCTGAAACTCAGTGGTACACTTATAGCTGGAAATTCGAAGAAAATAAGATTTTTGAAATGTTAAAGCGGCGAAATGAAGAATTCTCCATGGAACTTAAGGAATGTTTAGAATATGAAGAGAATAACATATTTTTTGAATGCAAAAACAATGGATGCCGTTGCAGTTTTGAGGAAGCTTCTGAAAACAGCTTTATATGCCCAGTTTGTGGCAGTGAACTTGAATTCCAGGATAACTCAACAATAATAGAAAACTTAAAAGAAGAGATACAATTATTGAAAAACAATGGGCATGACTTCAATTTTGAAAATGCCTCTAAAATAGACTCCTAATTTTTAAATTACTATCAATAATTTGGATAAATCGAATTAGAACTCTAGATGTAAAAATGCTAAAATCACTACTTTTTAATATCCAATTTATAAAAATTTAAATGACATTGAATTCTTTTAAGAATTTTATTAATATTTTTATTTGAATTAATTGAAAATTATTGTAGAATCTGCTTTGAGGTATATCTTTTGACCTTGGAAATTTTAAAACAGGTTAGATGTCATCCTGAAGTGATTGAACACAGTAAAGCAGTTTCAAAAAAAGCTTTAGAGCTAGCTAGACGATTTGATGTAGATACTGAGCTTGTAAAGACAGGTTCTATTCTTCATGATATTGGTAGAGCTAAAACAAACGGCATTGATCATGGAATAGTTGGTGTGAAAATTTTGGAAGATCTTGGATTTCCAGAAGAAATTTTGAAAATAGTTGAAAGACATGTAGGTGCAGGTATAACAGCTGAAGAAGCAAAAGTGATTGGTTTACCTCCAAAGGATTATCTACCTGTTTCAATGGAAGAAAAGATTGTTGCACATGCAGATAACCTGATTCATGGTATCAAAGAGGTTGATATTGATTTTGTAATTAAAAAATGGCAGATAAAACGGGGTTATGATCATCCATCAATTGAAAGACTTCTAAAACTTCACCAAGAGGTTGTAGGTGAGTCAATAAGTTTGGATAAATAAAAAAAATAATAGAAGTGTATTTTTTTTGTGTTAATATTTTTTCTGGAACTAAAAATCATTAATTGCAATGAAATAAAGCTGTTATTTAAAATTAGTATTGTATTTTTTCTCAAATTGGCTTTTAAAACGTTTTCTGGATTTTTCTAAATTTTTGGTGGTTATAGCATTGTTAATTCAATATATTTTTTAATTTTTAATTTTTCTATTAGGTATGAATCACTTAAGCGATGATTTTTTATAATTCAGAAATTAAAAATAATATAAAAAAAATTTCTATGAATTTCACCAATTAGAATGGGATTTAATTATTTCAGTTCCTCATAAACAGATATATTTATGTATTTAAAATTTTTGCTTAAAAAAGAAAATATAAAATATAGGGGGGGTATTTAATGGCAAAATACAGATGCACGGTCTGTAATTATATATTTGATGAGGATAAGGAAGGTTTTAAGTTTTCAGAACTCCCTGATAATTGGAGATGTCCTGTATGCAATTCACCTAAGGGCACATTCGTATTGTTGAGCGAAGAATTAAAAGAAGTTAGGGTAGGGGAATCAACAGTTTCTGATATTTTGGTGCAACAAATGGCTGAGTGGGGTGTAAAATATGTTTTTGGAATACCTGGAACTTCTTCTTTAGGTGTTGTGGATGCTATAAGAAAAAATGAGGGAATGGAGTACATACAAGTGCGACATGAGCAAACTGCTGCTTTCATGGCTTCTGCTTATGGAAAACTTACAGGACATATTGCTGCCTGCCTCACTGTCGCTGGTCCAGGAGCCACCAATTTGGCCACAGGGTTATATGATGCAAGTCTGGATCACTCTCCAGTTCTGGCCATAACGGGAATGGTGAAAAGACAGTTAATTGGACCAGGATCTTTCCAGGAAATCGATCAATATTCTTTCTTTGAGCCAATGACAGTATTCAATAAGACAATAATGTCTGAAGATCAAACAGTTAGTCTTGTTACGCTGGCAATAAAGCATGCAATACTGGATGGGGGAGTTTCGCACCTGGGAATTCCTAATGATGTTCAAAAATTACCCTACATGGCAGAAATCATCCCTTTTGAAGGAAGTTTTCCTAATAAAGCCATCTCACAACCAATGTTCCTTATCATGAAAGCTGCACAGGTCATCAATCAGGCAGAAAGACCAGTAATAATTGCAGGTTTCGGGGCCATGGGACAGGGAGAAAATCTACTGGAACTTGCAGAAAAGATAAGTGCACCCATTGTCACAACCTTCAGGGGAAAGGGAGTTATTGATGAAGAAAATGAACTTTATGTGGGAAGTCATGGTACCATTGGATCAACAGCTTCAGCCAAACTGGTTGAGAGTTCTGATTTACTGATTGTAATTGGTTCTTCGTTTTCAGATATGACCCAGATACCTGAGAAAAGGACTGTACAGATTGATATTGATCCTATGATGATAGCCAGGAAATATCCTGTTGAAGTGGGTCTTTTTGGTAACAGTGCTGAATTGATACCTCAACTGGTAGATTTAGTCCAGGAAAAAAATAGAGACAATTATTTGGATGAGATAAAAAAATTAAAGAAAGAATGGATAGATTTACTGGAAGAAGAGGCAGATTCATCAAAAAAACCCTTAAGGCCACAGTACATAATTAAAGTTCTAAACCACAAAGTTGCGGAAGATGCTATTATAACACTTGATGTTGGAGAAAATGGCTGGTGGTTTGGAAGGAATTTCTGGATGCGCCAAACACAAAAAATGTTGATGTCTGGTTATTTGGCTTCAATGGGTTTTGGGCTGCCGGCTGCCATTGCAGCACAAATTGTATATCCAGATAGGCAGGTGGTATGTATAATTGGAGATGGCGGTTTTGCAATGGTCATGGCTGATTTTTTAACAGCAGTAAAATATGAATTGCCAATAAAAGTATTTTTATTCAACAATAGGCAACTTGGAATGATAATGCAGGAACAGATGGTTGAAGGTTATCCCAATTGGCAAACAGATTTGTACAACTGTGATTTTGCAGAATATGCTAAAAATTGTGGTGGTATTGGAATCCGGGTCACAGAACCAGATAAACTACCGGGTGCCGTTGATGAGGCACTTTTATCAAATAAACCAGTTATTGTTGATATTGAAACTGATCCAAGAAGATTTTTATAATTTAATGTGAGAATTGAAAATATGTTTGGAGTTCAAGATTCTAAAGAAAATAGGGAAAAATGTATATGTCCTTCTTGTCCCAGTTATCCCCACAAAATTGATGGAGAGATTTTGTACTGTTCTCTAGGTAAAAGCGCCTTTGATATTAATGCAAAGTTTTGTATCTGTAATGCCTGCCCAGTTTATTTTGAAAAAAAATTGAATAAGAATTATTACTGTAACAGTGAAGAAGTGGGTGAAAGTGAAATATTCATGCGCAAGAGGAAATCTGATGAGGACAGCTCTTTTTATCAGACTTTGGTGGACATAAAAGACATGGCAGCCACAGGTAAGAGTGTGGTTCGGTCCATGGGGTCATCAAAGAGATTGACATGCTCTTTAGATGATATACACTTCATACCAGCTCAGGTAGATAACATACCTCTTAATTTTGAAGATGATGTAAACACACAGGTTTCACTTGGTCCAAATGCCAGAAAACCATTCAAATTTTCGTCACCTATAATGATTTCAGGCATGAGCTTCGGTGCAGTTTCAAAAAACGTTAAAATGGTTATTGCGGAAACTTCTTCAAAATTAAAGATAGCCTTCAATTCAGGGGAGGGTGGAATCTTACAGGAAGAGTTAGATAAGGCTTCAAATTATCTTATTGTCCAGTATTCTACTGGAAGGTTTGGTGTTAGTGATAAAATCCTTAAAAAAGCTGCGGCTGTAGAAATACGTTTTGGGCAGGGCGCTTATCCAGGTAAGGGAAGTTATTTACCTGCAAACAAGATAACTTCCGAAATTGCCAACGTAAGAGGTTTAAAGGTTGATCAACCTTCCTATTCTCCAGCACATCATTCAGATATGAGAAATCAGATGGAAATCAGAGAAAAAGTTTCTTGGTTACGGGAAATTACTGGTGGAGTTCCGATTGGGGCAAAAATTGGTTGTGGCAATGTTGAAAAAGATATAAAGATTTTAGTCAACGCTAAAGTTGATTTTATTGCTCTTGATGGTTTTGGTGGAGGTACCGGAGCTACTGATGTTTATGTGAGGGAGAATGTGGGTATTCCCATCTTCGCAGCTTTACCAAGGGCTTTCAGATTTCTTCAGGATATGGGGGTTAAAAATGAGATATCTCTTATTGCAGGTGGGGGTTTGCGTACATCTGCTGATTTCGCCAAATGCATTGCACTTGGAGCAGATGCAGTTTATATTGGGACTTCTGCATTGATTGCCATAAATTGCGAGCAATACAGGATCTGTCATACAGGGTCATGTCCAACAGGCGTGACAACACACAATCCTTCCCTGATTAAACAACTGAATGTAGAAGAAGGAATTAGAAAATTAACTAATTTTATTAAAATATCAACACAGGAAGTAGCTAATATAACTCGAATTGTTGGTAAAGATGATGTTAACAAACTGGATTTTGATGATCTTGTTGCTATGAACCGGGATCTGTCTGTTATAACAGGTATAAAATGGTTAGATGGTTCATTAGATAAAATGGGTAATTAAGCCAATAAATTAGGTATCAGGCTTCAAATATCTATATAAGCTATCAAATTTTGAAATAAAAATTTGTTATATAAAATAAATAAAATTGGAATAAAATACATTTGAATAAATGTCAAAAATATGACTGGTAAGTCCACATATTTTTTAAGCTAATTTAAGCTAATTGAGGGATATAGATGAAAATCCTATGCACCACTGAACTATCGCTCCACCGCCCTGAAGCCCGAAGATGGAGAGAACGGATGAAACTTCTCGAACCTCTCGGAGATATGGTTGTGGTTCTGCCATGCAGCATGAGAAAACCATATTCATCATCAAAATCTCACAGAATTTTTATGAAAGCTACAAAAAACGTCCAAGAACTGATCTTGACATCCCCATTTGGGATATGTCCCCGAGAAATGGAGCGAACGTATCCAATACAATCTTACGACGTCTCCACAACTGGCGACTGGTCTCAAGAAGAGATAGATGTTGTGGGAAGAACCTTAAAGGAATATATAGGTGGAAAAAGCGCCATAGCTCATGTAGCTGGCGGATATAGGAACGTATGTGAGGAATATCTTCGTAATTGTGTGTACACCTGCAAAAATGGCAAAACAACATCAAGAGAATCCATAGAAAATTTGATAAAGGAGCTTAAAAAGTATCCAAAAATTTCAAAAAAGGAAAGGAGGTTACAAACATTAAGGTCCATAGCTCGGTATCAGTTTGGATGTAAGGATGCAGATTCCTTAATACCTGATGATTCAAAAGTTTTAGGCAGATTTAACAAAAGAATAATTTATGATGGAAAACAGATTGCCACACTGCTTTTTGATACAGGTTTATATGCTCTTAATATTGAAGGAGGAAAAATATTAAGTGACATGGGCAGAAATTGGGTTGAAATAGATTTCAAACTTAAGACAAATACTCTTTTTGCTCCAGGTGTTATTGATGCAGATTCCCAAATAATTCCAAAAGATGAAGTGGTGATTTTAAAGGACGATGAAGTTGTTGGTGTTGGTAAGGCAGTTTTAAATGGATTAGAGATGAAAGAAGCTAGTAAAGGGGTAGCTGTAAGGATAAGGCATAGAAAAAAGGCATAGAAAATGATAGAGATATTTTGCAAAAGTATAAATATATGAATACAGACATTGAAAAAATACATCAAATACATTCATTTAATTTTCGAGGGATAAAATGACAGACGAATTAGTTGATAAAATAAAAGATGCACTATCAAAAGTCCCTGATCCCCATATGGGAATAAGTATTATGGATATGGGGCTTGTCGAGAGCGTAAACATTGAAAAAAATGATATAACAGTAGCTAAGGTAGTTATAAGACCTACTAATCCAGGATGTATGAGTGCGGCTGGTATGGCAATGAATGCAAGGATTGCAGTTGAAGGACTGGATGAAATTGACAAAGCTGAGGTTATAGTTGAAGGACATATGATGTCAGAAGCCATTACTGATATGGTGAATAAATAAATGGAAATTCCATTTAACATTGCTGTCGTGGTGGGTGTTCCAGGTGTTGGTAAAACAACACTCTGTAGAAAGGTTTCAAGGGCTGTTGGATGCAATTATGTAAATTATGGGGATTTGATGTTGGAGATAGCCCAAAAAGAGCAACGTGCATCTACAGATCCCGAAATGTTCAGACTGGACATGGATGTTCAGCATGAAATATGGAAAACTGCCGCTCTTAAAATACGGGATATGAGAAATGTTCTTGTGGATCTACATGGATTGGATCAATCAAAATGGGGTTATGTCCTTTCTTTACCTATTGAAATCATATCACCAGGAGGTATTATTGTTATAATAGAAGCATCATCTGAGAACATATTAAAGAGAAGAAGTTATGATGAGTCAAAAAAACGAATCATTGAGAACATTAAAAATATAAAAGAACACATGAAACTTTTAAGAACTTCAATGGCAGTTTGCTCTGCAATTGCAGGCTGCAATTTTTTGATACTGAAAAATGATGTCTTTGATGAGTGTTTTGAGAATATGTTAAGACTTTTCAGCAAAGGATATATATGATAATCATTAAATCTTGAAACTGCCTACTTCCAGTGCTGGGCGTCAGAATCATTAAATTAAAATCTAATAAATAATTAAAATCCTCATTAAAATTACCGTTTTGATATTCTATTCAATATTCAATTATGGGCCCGTGGCTCAGCTTGGTTAGAGCGCACGGCTGATAACCGTGAGGTCCTGGGTTCGAATCCCAGCGGGCCCATCTCTTTTTATAATTGGATTTGTTATTTATGTTGTTATTTGGATGTATTTTTAGTATTCAAACATTATTATTTGAATAATTTTTTTTTATTTGTTAAATTATCTTAAATTATTGGATTTTTTTTCAAGTTCAAATTAGATTTCCCATCTAAATATATGAAAATCTATTCATTACTTATTTTAACAAACTCCTCAAGTTTTTCAAGCGCTGATCCAGATTCAACAGCATTTCGGGCAATTTTAATTCCATCTTTCAAGTTTTTCGATTTTCCAGCTAAAAAAAGAACGGCACCAGCATTTACAAGGCTTAAATTAAGTCTTGCTTCCATTTTTGGGGTTTCTTTTTTTCCCTCTAAAATCTGGATTACAAGTTCGATGTTTTCATCAATTCCCTCAGGGGCCCTTATAAATTCTGGGTTTGCCCTTTTTATCCCCAAATCTTCAGGATAAATTTCTCCTTTATGGATTTTTCCTTCATCAAGAATTGCAAACTGGGTTTTCCCGATAATCGAAATTTCATCCATCGCAGGTCTCCCATCCTCATCGAAACCATGTACCACCATAGCTCTTTTGGTGCCTAAGTTTTTCAGGACCTCTGCCATTGTATCCACATATTTAGGATCAAAAACTCCAAGAAGCTGGATATTAGCATTTGCAGGAGAACTAAGGGGACCTAAAATATTGAAAACCGTCCTAATACCGAGTTCTCTTCTCACAGGCATGACATGCCTCATTGCAGGATGGAAATTTGGAGCGAACATGAATCCTATCCCTGCCTTCTCAATGCATTCTTCTACTTTTTTCACATCACATTCTATCTTCACTCCCAGTGCCTCTAAAATATCAGCACCACCACATTTGCTTGTTATACTCCGATTACCATGTTTTGCAATGGTAACACCACATGATGCAGCTATAATAGCTGCGATGGTGCTCACATTGAATGTTTTGAACCTATCACCGCCAGTACCACAGGTATCTAGGAGGGGAACCTCCAGTTTTGGTGATACTTTTATGCAAACCTCACGCATGGCATTTACAAATCCGGTGATCTCTTCAACAACCTCTCCCTTGGTTGTGAGTGATGCAAGAAAAGCTGCCATCAAAACATCACTAGCATTACCACTTACCATCTCCATCATGCACTCGTAGGCCTCTTTTTCACTTAGATCCTGCCCTGAAACCACCTTTTTCAAACATTCTGCAATCATCTAACCACTAACTCTATAACTTATCTTTTTGTTGCTTCCTTCATTTCCCTGCAACATTTGCCAATTTTTTCTATCATCAAATCCTTATTTTCGAAATTCTCTGCAATTATATCGATAACTGCACTTCCAACAATTGCACCATCGGCTCCAGCTTTAATAACCTCTTTTACATGCTCTGGTTTTGAAATTCCAAATCCTACACATATTGGAAGCTTACTGTGATCTCTCATTCTCCCTATAAGCTCTACAGTACTTGTTTTTAAGTCAGATCTAGTTCCCGTAATTCCCATAACTGAAACTACATATAAAAAACCTGAACACAATTTTACCACCTTTTTCAACCTTTCATTACTTGTAGTTTGTGCAGCAAGAAAAATCTGATTAATTCCATTAGCTTTAGCAGCTAAATATGCATTTTCTGCTTCTTCAGGAGGTAAATCAGCTGCGAGTACAGCATTTACACCACTTTTTTTCGCCGATTTATAGAAATTGTTGATTCCATTCTTATAAATTAAGTTATAGTATACGAGAAGCCCTATGGGGATTGATGTGAATTCCCGCACACATTTTATAAATTCAAATCCCTTTTCCGTGTTCATTCCAGCTTCAAGAGCTCTTATATCAGCAGCCTGAACTGTAGGACCATCTGCAACAGGATCACTGAATGCAAATCCTATCTCAAGTGCATCAGCCCCCTCCTCAACCATTTCTTTTACAATTTCAAGAGATGTTTCAAAATCAGGATCTCCTGCAACAACAAAGGGTATAAATGCACTTTCATTCTCTCTTTTAATTCTTTTAAACATTTCTGCATAGCTTTCTACCTTCATATTTATCCTCCATCTTTTGAACAATGATTAAAATGATCAGAACGTTTAAAATCATATCTTCACTTCCATCTCACGGGCAACGATGAACATATCCTTGTCCCCTCTTCCTGAAAGGTTTACAACTATGGTTTTTCCCTCATTTTCCGGTATTTTGGCATATTTTTCCAGGTATTCAACTGCATGGGCACTTTCAAGTGCAGGGATTATGCCTTCATACTTTGAGAGAAGTTCGAAACCTCGAAGTGCATCTTTGTTTGTGATAGCCACATATTTAGCCCTATCTGTAACCTTAAGATAAGAGTGTTCAGGCCCCACTCCTGGATAATCCAGACCAGCTGAGACTGAATGAGCCTCTGAAATCTGCCCATCATCATTCTGTAAGATGAACGATAAAGATCCATGTAAAACTCCTTCACTCCCTCTACATAAAGTGGCTCCATGTTTTCCACTATCTAATCCTTCTCCTCCTCCTTCTACACCAATTAATTCAACTTCTTCATCATCCAGAAATTGGGAAAATATTCCAATGGAATTACTGCCACCGCCCACACAAGCTATAATAGCATCTGGAAGTTCATTTTCCTTCTCTAAAATTTGATTTTTCGTTTCCTTTCCAATCACAGTCTGAAAATGTTTGACCATCATGGGATAAGGATGGGGGCCCATGCTGGAGCCTATAAGGTAGTGGGTGTTCTCTACATTTGCAATCCAATCTCTGAGTGCATCGTTTATAGCATCCTTTAAGGTACGTGATCCTGTTTTTACGGGTATAACCTTCGCACCTGAAAGTTCCATTCTAAAAACATTCAATTTCTGCCTTTCTATGTCTTCACTTCCCATATAAACTTCTACAGGAATTCCAAGCATTGATCCAACCACAGCAGTTGCAATGCCATGCTGTCCCGCCCCTGTCTCTGCAATTATCCTTTTTTTGCCCATGTATTTGGCGAGAATTCCCTGTCCTAATGTGTTGTTTATCTTGTGGGCTCCTGTATGTAGCATGTCCTCTCTTTTAAGGTAGATTTTGCATCCAAGCTTTTCTGAAAGATTACGTGCGAAATACAGTGAGGTAGGTCTTCCTGCAAATTCCCTCAGATAATAGTCAAGTTCTGTATTGAAATCCTTATCATCCTTATATTTTAAAAATGCACTTTCAAGTTCCTCAAGGGCAGGTATGAGGAGTTCCGGGACAAATATTCCTCCATATTTACCGAATTTGCCATCTAAAATCATCATATCACCTTAATTTAATTGTTAATCTAATTCTTTCGCAATCTTCATTACTTCATCTATTTTACCGGCGTTTTTGATTCCTGGGCAGTCTTCAACGCCTGAATTAGCATCTATAAAATCAAATACCTGTTTAATGATTCTCCCCTCTTTTTTTATTTTCTCTACATTCATTCCTCCGGCAAGGAAAAGTTTAATATCGTTATTAGCATTTTTTGCGATTTTTGCAGCTTCAACTGCAGCTTTAATAGGGATCTGCATTCCAGTTCCACCTGTTTTTCCTTCGAGTTCATAATCAAAAAGAAGACAATCGCAGGCCGCTGAAAAATTTTTTATTTCCTCTCTCTTTAGGGCATTGATTTTTTCTGGGATTCCTATAGCTTTTATGATTTTTAAATCATCAATCGAATCAATTAAATTATCAATTTTCTTAATTTTGTTTATTTCGGGAGCTGCAAGCGAATGAAGCTGTATTGTTTTTATAGTGGATTTTTTTATTCTTTCTTCTGCCTCTTTTAGATTTTCAGGTTCAATTACAAGGACGGCTTTCTCTTTATTTTTCATAGAAAATGTTAGGTCGTTTATTTCCTCTATTTCCACAAACCTTTTGGATCTTTTTATATTTATAAAACCTATCAGGTCCGCTCCATATTTTTCACAGGCTTTCATGTCCTCTATTCGTCTTATTCCGCAGATCTTGACATTCATTTTCGTTTTACCTTTCCATTCTTTGCTGCAGTGACTATTTCTCTGACTTTTTCAGCCATTTTATCTGCACCCATTATACCTGTACCCACAAGCAGTGCATCAGCTCCATAACTACATAGATTCTCTACATCTTTCGCATTTTTAACTCCACTTTCTGATATAAACACGATTTCAGGAGGAACGAACTTTGCAAGGTCCCTAGTTCTATTGAAATCCACAGTAAAATCTTTAAAATTCCTGTTATTGATTCCTATTACCTCTGCCCCAGCATATACGGCCTTTCCTATCTCTTCTCTATTTTTGCATTCAACAAGTGCGTCAATTCCTAAATGATTACACAGGTCAATTCCATCTCCTAAATCAGGGTAAATGCCGGCTAATAGAAGCACTGCAGACGCACCACATGCTTTTGCCTCATAAATTTGATATTTGTCTAGAACAAAATCCTTTCTAAGCAGAGGTAGATTTGTTACATTTGAAGCGATTTTAAGGTTTTTCAAACTGCTTTTGAAAAATGTTTCTTCGGTTATAACAGAGACTGCACTTGTTCCCCCATTTTCAAAAATTTTTATAGCAGTCTCAATTGGGAGATTGGAAATTTTACCACGAGAAGGAGATGCAGGTTTGTATTCACAGATTATACCTACTTTTTCATCATCGATAATGGCTTTTTTGAAATTTGTTCTGATTTTAACCTTTTCAATATCTTCTTTAAGTTCAGATATTGGCTTGTGTCTCTTTGTTTTTTGAAGGGCTTCTTTACTCTGGTTTATTATCTCAGAAAACTTGTTCATGCTTTAATCTCCAGAAAATTTTTCAAAATTTTACGTCCATCTACTGTTCCTATGGATTCAGGATGAAATTGAAGACCAAATATAGGATAATCCTTATGTTTTATTGCCATTATCATGCCTTCCTTCGTTTCGGCAGTGATTTTAATACAATCTGGAGTTGTTTTTTTGTCACAAACCAGTGAATGATACCTTGCAGTTAGAAGGGGGTTTCCAACACCTTCAAATATTCCACGTTCCTGGTGGAAAATCTTGCTTTGCTTTCCATGTACGGGTTCTGCACGAATTATTTTCCCTCCGAAAGCTGTAAAGATCCCTTGATGTCCAAGACAAACCCCTAAAATAGGTATTTCGTTTCCAAGCTCTTTTATGATCTGCATACAGATCCCGAAATCCCTCTTGTTAGTGGGATTTCCAGGTCCTGGTGATATCATAATT
>Ga0194110_10002219_pt1 | contig 24723 bp, 15 predicted proteins | sample TA2Kig1200mmetaG_FD_146192 | JGI IMG/M metagenome (GOLD analysis project Ga0194110, IMG submission 146192) | Freshwater microbial communities from Lake Tanganyika, Tanzania - TA2015032 Kigoma Deep Cast 1200m | ecosystem: Environmental > Aquatic > Freshwater > Lake | place: Tanzania: Lake...
ACGAGGCCGCCGTCGGACGCGCGCCGCAGTTCGTGGACCGGCGGGTGGTCGACGCGCGACCAGCGGTCGACGATCCAGCGGCGGTCGGGCGAGAACTCGACCGTGTGCGTGCCGTCGCCCTCCGTCAGCACCGTCAGCCCCGTGCCGTCGAAGTTCACGCGGGCGAGATGCACGTGGTAGGGATCCTGCCCCGGCCGGATGCCGCCCGCGCGGAACCAGACCTGGCGCGCCTCCTCGTCGACGCGCTCAACCTCGCGAACGACCCATTCGCCGCGCGTGATCTGCGCCTTCACGCGGCCGTCGGCGAGGTCGGCCAGGTACAGGTGGTTCCAGCCGTCGCGTTCGGACATCCACACCGCCTCGCGCGTCGCCGGCATCCGGTGGAGGAAGAACTTCCCCGAGTAGCAGACGAAGGTCCGGCTCGTCTCGTCGATCAGCGTCCGCGCCCGGCCGTCCGCCGCCGCCACCTCGACGAGCCGCAGGACCTGGTGGCCGCGCTGGTTGTAGACGAAGGTGAAGGCCGACGCGTCCGGAAGCCATTCCAGTTCCGTGAGACGCCACGGCGTCGGGAAGAGGTCGGTGGCGACGGGGATTTCGCGCGCGGCCGCGACGTCGAAGAGGTGCGGCAGGGCCACGTCGATCGCGTCGCCCGGCTTGGCGTAGTCCTGCCAGTGCAGCACGGGCTGGACCTGCGCGCGGGGCGACGACTCGACGAGCGGGATGCGGCGGCGCTCCGCCGCCTTCGTCTTCATCACGACGAGGCGCGAGGAGTCCGGCGACCAGTGGAACGGGCCGCCGTACCGGTCGCCGTCGCGGCCATCCTTCGTCAGTTCCCGCTCGGCGCCCGAGGCGGCTTCGCGCACGACGACGTTGTGATCGCGGATCCGCGCGGTCCAGCGGCCGTCCGGCGACTCGTTCTCCGGCCGTCGCCGCGCGACCGGTTCCGGCGCGGGCGGCGGCGGGGGCGGGGTGTCGTCGACGACCACCTCCACCGGCCCCTCCTCCGCCGCGAAGAGGGCGAGCTCGCGGCCGTCGTCGGCCGTCGCCAGCCAGACGTGTCCCGCGTAGGTCGATCGCACGCGCTTGTCGCCCGGAGGGATCGTCGCATAGGGAACGCGACGGCCCTCGAAATCGAGCCAGTGGAGCGTGACGCGGTTCGTCGATGCGTTGCGGACCGTGATCTCGGTCTCCGCGCCGCCGCCCGGACTGCGGCGCGGCGCGCGGCCGGACGCCGGCGGCTTCGGCGGGGTTGCAGGCGGCTTGAAGCCGGCGCGCCGCTCGCCCGTGACGGCGTTGACGAAGACGGTCTCGAAGGCATCCGGCCCGGTGCGGACCTTGTACCAGAAGGTGGTGCCACCGGGCATCCAGACCGGGTCGACGTTGGCGCGGAAGACCTTGTTGCGCGTCAGTTCGCCGAGCCGCCCCGCGCGCTCGTAGTCCGCCTTCGTCCCCTGCGCCGCCGCGCCCGCCGCCCCGGCGAGCCCTAGCGCCACCACCATCCGGATTCCGCGATTCATGCGGCGCATCATAGCCGCCGCCCGGAGGTGGAGGAAGCCGGGCGGGCGGGCGACCGACGTGGAGCCGTGATGCCGTGTGGCTGTATGGCGGGGGGACAGGGTGGAAGCGCGGCGGCGTGCGGTGGGGCGGTTGGATATTGCGGCCGTGCCGAGGCGGGGCTACAAAGACCGTCATGAACGCGCACCTGTTCCGCGTGGTCCTCGGCGCCGCCCTTGCGTGGACCGCGACGGCGGGAGCCGCCCCGCCGAACTTCCTGGTCATTCTCGCGGACGACATGGGCTTCTCGGACCCCGGCTGCTACGGCGGCGAGATCGAGACGCCGGCCCTCGACCGCCTCGCCGCGAACGGGCTCCGGTTCACGCAGTTCTACAACACCGCCAAGTGCCACTCGTCGCGCGTGAGCCTGCTCTCCGGGCGCTGGTGCCGGCAGGCGGGCGACGAGAGCCTCCGCCGCGCCGTGATCCTGCCGGAGGTGCTCGGCCCGGCCGGCTACTTCACCGCGATCTCGGGCAAGTGGCACCTGTCGCGCGATCCGACCGACTTCGGCTTCCAGCGCGCCTTCGGCCACCTCTCGGGCGCCTGCAGCTACTACCTCGGCGACCGCTCGTTCCGCCTCAACGGCGAGCCGTGGCCCGTGCCGGCGACGAACTTCTACACGACCGTCGCCAACGTCGATTTCGCGCTTCGCTTCCTCGACGAGGCGAGGGAGGCGAAGAAGCCGTGGTTCCTCTACCTCGCCTTCAACGCGCCGCACGCGCCGCTGCAGCCGCTGGAGGCGGACTACAAGCGGAACCTCGGCCGCTACGACGCCGGCTGGGACGCGGTCCGCGCCGCGCGCGCCGCGAGGCAGCGGGACCTCGGCCTCTTCGGCCGCGACGTCGAGCCCTGCCCGCGCCCGGCCCACGTCCCCGCGTGGGATTCGCTGCCGCCGGAGACGCGCGCGTGGGAGGCGCGGCGCATGGCGGCCTACGCGGGGCTCATCCACCGGCTCGACGCCGAAATCGGACGCCTTGTCGACGGCCTCGCCCGCCGCGGCGAACTGGAGAACACGCTCGTGCTCTTCGTTTCGGACAACGGCGCGTGCCCGTACGACCGCAAGTCCGTCGGACGCGACCGCGAGCCCTACGAGCCGGACACGAGGTGGAGCGACAGCACCGGCTGGGCCTGGGCGCGCAACACACCCTTCCGCTACTACAAGCAGAACCAGTTCGAGGGCGGCATCGCGACGCCGGCGATCGTCCATTGGCCGGCGGGCCTGAAGACGAAGCCGGGCACGCTCGTCCATTCGCCCGCCCACCTCGTCGACGTGCTGCCAACCCTGGCCGCGCTCGGCGGCGCGAGGATCCCCGACGCGTGGCCCGACCGCGAGCCGACGCCGCTGGCGGGCGTCTCGCTGGCGCCGATCCTGGCGGGCGGCGCGGTGACGAACCGTCCGCCGATCCACCTGCTCTTCGCCTCCGACCGCGGCCTGCGCGACGGCGATTGGAAGCTCGTCAGCTTCCAGAGCCAGCCGTGGGAGCTCTACGACCTCGCCCGCGACCGGACCGAATTGCACGATGTCGCCGCGCAGCATCCCGACGTCGTCGCGCGGATGGCGAAGCAGTGGCACGACATGGCCGCGAACGTCCTCCAGGCCCCGGCGAAGGAATGCGCGCCCGTGGCCGCAGAGGCGGCGGAGCCACGGCATCGCGAATGGACGGACTTCTCCGCCCCCGGCGCGAGCGACGCGCGCCACGCCGCCGCGAAGGAGCAGCGGACGGGCCGCGGGGACCGGAAGGCCGGGCCGGCCGGCCCGTCGAAGTCCGAGCTCCCCCGCGCCCGCGTCGGAACGAAGCTAGACGTGAAGGACGGCCGGATGATCCTCCAGTGCAGCGGCGACGATCCCGGACTCGCGTTCGACCGGCTTGCCCTGCCCGGCGACGCGAAGGGGCCGTTCCGGCTCGCGTTCCGCCTGCAGAGCCGAGCCTCCGGGAAGGGTGAGGTTTACTGGACGAACGACGCCGCCACCAAGCTACCGGCCGGGAAGCGCCTCGAATTCGACGTGAAGCACGACGGCGCGTGGCAGGAGGTGTCGCTGGAGATCCCGGCGGCCACCCCGCCGCACGCGCTGCGGCTCGATCCCTGCGGCGGCGAGGGCCAGGTCATCCTCGAGACGCTGCGGCTCACGGATTCGACGGGGCGGGTTCTTGCGGAATGGCCGTGAGGCCGACGCCCGCCCAGTTGAAATCGGTGTTGAAGAAGTTGGCGAGCCGGACGACCACCTCGTTGTCTCCCGGCCGCAGATCGGCCTCGAAGCGCGCGGTGCCGAAGCCGTCCCGGCCGCCGGCGCGGAAGACCTCGCGTCCGTTGACCGACACGGCGACGGGATCGTCGTGGCTGATCCGGAAGGCGGTCCGTCCGCCAGCCGCCGAGGGCCACCGGCGCCGCGCGAGGTACGCGTGGCCCATGCCGCCGAGTTCGACCTCGCCGCGTACCTTGGTGCCGTGACGCGCGAGGTAGGTGAGGTCCAGCATCGGCCCGAAGCTCCGCTGCCGCATCCACCCGGAGGTGAACCGCTCGGAAACGCAGCGGCATTCGAACCGCCCGCCCGCGTCCAGCGCCGCGACGGACGGAAGCGCGGCCAGCGGGTCGCCGCGCGGCCGGTGGTCGGCGTCGAGCGGGACGGGCACGGGGCCGAAGCAGTCCCAATCGTCGCCGGCGACGTTGTCCGGCCCCGTCTCCGTCGAGTCGCCGGGCTCATCCTGGTACCAGTACGCGACGCTGCGCGGCGAGAGGCCGGGGAACGCGCCCCACCAGAGGCGGAGGTCGCGGCGGAACGGGTACGGGTTCTCGAGGTGCAGCCGCTGGCGGCCCTCGTCGTTGGAGTGTGCGATGGCGTACGGCAGGTGTGCGCCGCGGCCGAACCACGCGAAGGTGAAGTAGTCCTCGCCGTTGATGCCGTGGAGGAACGCCGGCGCATCGCCGGACGCGTCGATCACCGCGAAGTCGCCGCCGCCGTGGTCGTGGCCGGTCGCGTAGAGCGACATGCCGATCCAGTGTCCGCGCCCGCGCACCGCGAGCACCTCGTGCTGGCGATACCCGGTCGTCCCCCCGGTGGCGCGGCCCTGCGCGTGGAGGTAACCCCACGACGGATCCCACGCGGCGGCCGGCTCGACGGCGGCGGAGGCGGCGATCCGAACGGGCTCCGCCGTGCGGTTCCGGACGACGACGACGGCGCGGTCGCGGAACGGGACGGGCAGGTGGCACGTGCGCACGGCGCCATCGGCCCCGGAGTCGAACGCGACGCCGCGGAAGGGGCCGAAGAAGTCCGCGACGGTCGCGCGGACCGCGGCGTCGGCACGGCCCTCGTAACGGATCTCGAGATCGAGCGCGCTCTGCGCCGCGGCCGGCGCGCCGGGCCGCAGCGTCCAGCGGCGCACGATGCCCGGGCCGGCCAGGTCGAGCACCTCCGCGAAGGCGCCCGGGGGCACGACGGTCGCGCGATCCACTTCCCGCACGGGCGGCGCGGGCTGCGGCGCGGGCGGTTCGGGGCCTTCCGCGCGAAGCTCGAGCCGGCCGTCGACCCGGGCGGCGGAGACGCGGCGCTCCCGGCGCGGGCCGTCGCCAAGCCGGTAATCGATCTGCCAGAAGATCAGCCACGTCGGCTCGATCGTCTCCATCTCGATGCGCAAGCCGTTCTCGAACGGAACCGGCAAGAAGAAGTTCCGAGCGCCGCGCTCGCCGACGAACGCCGGGACGGGCACGGGCGGCACGGCCATCCGCTGCGCCGCGGCGATCAGTTCGTCCGGCGTGCCCTCGATCGCGGGGGCCGACCCGCCGTCGACGAAGAACCGGAGCCGGTGGTTCCCCTGCCCCTCGCGCCAGGTCGACCACAGGTGCGCAAGGCAGCCGCGGCCGGCGACATCGAGGAGCGTCAGCCTCTGGCCCGGCACCGTGTAGCAGCCGAGACGGCGGTCCGGGCCTTCGACGAAGCTGGACTTGCCCGGCCGGTAGTCGCGGAGCACGTGGAGGTCGCGAAGATGAAAGCCGCGGAGGAGATCGGAATCCACGGCGGCCGGGCGCAGGTCGGCGGATCCGGCGGCCGCGGCCACCGAGGCGAGACCCGCCGCGGCGGCCGGACGAAGCCTGCAGATGAGCGCTGGCCTGCTCATGGGACGCACGTATACCACGGCGCGCGCGGAGGCGCGACGCGCCCCCCCCGGAATCGGAGGCCGGGGGGTTGCCGGGGCCGGGTCCGCGCGTATGGTAGGCACCGGCATGATGCGCGCCCTCCATCGCCCGGCCGCCGCCCTCGCGACGGCGCTCGCAACGGCCTCGTGCGACCGGTCGTCCGTGACGGCCGACGCGAGGACCGGCGCGGAGGTTTACGCCGCGCAATGCGCCTCGTGCCACGGCCCGTCCGGCGAGGGCGTCGCCGGGCTCTACGACGGTTTCCTGCACGGCACCCTTTCGACCGCCGCGCTCGCCCGGGTGATCTCGGACACGATGCCGAAGGGCGACCCCCAGGCCTGCACGGGCGATGTCGCCGTCCGGGTCGCCGCGTACATGCAGGGGGCGTTCTATTCGCCCGAGGCCTACGCGCGGGTTCGTCCGCCCCGCATCGATCTGGCCCACCTCACGATCGCGCAGTTCGAGAACTCCGTCGCCGACCTCGTCGGCGGCTTCCGCGCCGCGGCGCCGGCGCAGGAGGGTCCCCGCGGGCTGCAGGCGGAGGTCTTCGACGGCCGCGACTTCCGCCGCGAGAGGCGCAAGGTCGAGCGGATCGATCCGGGCATCGCCTTCGACTTCGGCACCAACGCCCCGCCGGGCTCGGGCGCCGGTTCGGCGGAGTTCTCGATCCGGTGGCGGGGCTCGGTCCTCGCCGCCGACTCGGGCGACCATGCGTTCCGCCTGCGCACGGGCAACGGGGCGCGTCTCTGGGTCAACGGCGAGGCGAAGCCGGCGATCGACGCCTGGGTCAGCTCCGGCGGCGAGGTGCAGGAGCACCACGCGACCGTCCGCCTCCTGACCGGCCGCGCCCACCCGGTTCGCGTGGACTTCTTCAAGTTCAAGGACCGCACCGCCTCGGTCGTCCTCGAGTGGAAGCCGCCGCACGGCGCGTGGGCGCCGGTTCCGGCGGACGCGCTCCGCACCGCCTCCGCCCCGGAGGTGACGGTGGTGACGACGCCGTTCCCGCCGGATGACGGGAGCCTCGGCTACGAGCGGGGCACCGGGGTCTCCAAGGCCTGGGACGATGCGGTGACCCGCGCCGCGGTCGAGATCGCCACCCACGTCGCCGCCCAGGCCGACGCGCTGGCCGGCACGCGCGCGAACGCGCCGGACCGTTCCGCGAAACTGCGTGCCTTCTGCGGCCGCTTCGCCGCCCGCGCCTTCCGCCGGCCGCTCGGCGAGGCGGAGACCGCCGCCATCGTCGGCGCCACGTTCGACGGCGCGAAGGATCCGGAGGCCGCCGTGAAGCGCGCCGTCATCCGGGTGATCAAGTCGCCATGGTTCCTCTATCCCGAGTTGTCCGTCGCGCGCGACCCCGGCCGGCGCACGGCCTCGCGGCTGGCCCTCGCGCTGTGGGATTCGCTGCCGGACGACGCCCTCCTCCGCGCCGCCGACGCAGGGCAGCTTGCCGACCGCGGACAGGCGGCCGCGCAGGCGCAGCGCATGCTGGCGGATCCGAGGGCCCGGGCGAAGCTGCGCGCCTTCTTCCATCACTGGCTCGAGACCGGCCGCGCGGCGGACGCCACCAAGGACGCCGCCGCCTTCCCCGGCTTCGACGCGGCGGTTCTTGCGGACATGCGGACGTCGCTCGACCTCTTCCTCGACCACGTGCTGTGGAGCGAGGCCTCCGACTACCGCGAGTTGCTCGGCTCGCGCCGGCTCTTTGTCAACGACCGGCTCGCCCGGTTCCTCGCCCTTCCGCCCCCGCCCGGGCCCGGCTTCGTCCTCGTCGACGCCGCGGAGGGCGACCGCGCGGGCGTGCTGACCCATCCGCTGCTGATGACCGCCCTCGCGTACCACAAGAGCACCTCGCCGATCCACCGCGGCGTGTTCCTGACGCGCAACGTGATGGGCCGGGCGCTCAAGCCGCCGCCGGAGGCGATCGAGTTCAAGGACGACCGCTTCGATCCGACACTGACCATGCGGCAGAAGGTCGAGCAGTTGACGAAGCCCACCGACTGCCAGGGCTGCCACGCCGTCATCAACCCGCTCGGCTTCAGCCTGGAGGCCTTCGACGGCGTCGGCCGGTTCCGGCGCAGCGAGGGGACGAAGCCGGTCGACACCGCCGCCGACTACCCCGCGCCCGGCGGCGGCACGGTCCGGTTCGCGAACGCGCGCGACGTGGCCGCGCACGCCGTCGCAAGTCCCGACGCCCAGCGCGGCTTCGTGCAGCACCTGTTCCACCATCTCGTCCAGCAACCGGCCGGCGCGTACGGAACCGGCACGCTCGAGTCGCTCCGCGGCGCGTTCGTCGGATCGGGATTCCGCATCCGGGGCCTGGCCGCGGAGATCGCCCTGACGGCGGCCCTTCACGCGCCGGCGCCCGCGGCGGCCGGCCAGGAGCTGTAGGAACGGAGGACACCATGACAGCGACCACCCGGCGGGAGTTCGCGAAACGGCTCGGCCTCTCGGGCGCGGCGCTTCCGTTCGTCTGGGGACTTCCCGGCCTCGCGTCGCCCGCGGCCGCCGCGCGCCCGAAGCAGCGGCTCGTCGTCGTGTTCAGCCCCAACGGGACCGTGCCCTCGCAGTTCTGGCCCGACGCCGACGACGGCCCGCTCCAGCTCAAGCGCATCCTGGAGCCGCTCGCGCCGCTCAAGGAGCGCACCCTCGTCCTCAAGGGCGTGTCGAACAAGGTGCGCGGCGACGGCGACAACCACATGCGCGGCATGGGCTGCCTGCTGACCGGCATCGAGTTGTTCCCGGGCAACATCCAGGGCGGCTCGCACACGCCGGCCGGCTGGGCGCGCGGGCTCTCGATCGACCAGGAGATTCGCAACTTCCTGCAGCGCGACGAGGCCACGCGCACGCGCTTCGGCTCGCTCGAGATGGGCATCGCGGTGCCCGAGCGCGCGGACCCGTGGACGCGCATGAGCTACGCGGGGCCCAACCAGCCCGTCGGCCCGGTCTCCAACCCCTACCAAGTCTTCGAGAGGCTCTACGGCCGCGCGAAGGACCGCGAGAGCGTGCGCAGCGTGCTCGACGGCGTCGCCGCCGAACTCAACGCCGCGGCCGCCGCGCTCGGCGACGAGGACCGCCGCCAGATCGAGCGGCACATGGCGTTCGTCCGCGACATGGAGGCGGAGATGAGCCGGCCCGACGATGCGGGACTCCGGCACCCGATGCCGCCGCTCGAGGAGGGCGTGGCCGTCGACAACGACACCATCCCGAAACTCGGCCGGATGCAGACCGAACTGCTCGTCAACGCCTTCGCCAACGACCTCGCGCGCGTCGCGACGCTGCAGTACACCAACTCCGTCGGGCAGGCCCGCATGACGTGGCTCGGCATTCCCGAGGGCCACCACTCGCTCTCCCACGACCCCGATGGCAACGCGGAGTCGCAGGAGAAACTCACGCGGATCAACGCGTGGTTCTGCGGCGAGATCGCCCATCTCGCGGGCCGCCTCGCCGAGACGCCCGAGCCCGGAGGCGACGGCACGCTCCTCGACCACACGCTGATCGTCTGGATCAACGAGCTGGCCAAGGGCAATTCGCACTCGCTCGACAACCTGCCCTTCGTCCTCGTCGGCGCCGCGCCCGGCTTCCGCATGGGCCGCGTTGCGAAGTTCGACAAGGCCGCCCACAACCGCCTCTGGATGACCGTCGCGCGGTCCTTCGGCCACGACCTGCCCGCGTTCGGCAACCCGGCCTTCTGCGACGGCGGGGCGCTCGCGCTCGGCTGATCCCCCGCATCCCGACTGTGCGGAATCGGGAGGGTCGCGCTCCGCGCGACCGCGGGGTCCTCATCCTGCGCATCGGCCGCACAGAGTGCGGCCCTCCCTTTCACACACCCGGATCCGTCCCGCGGGAGGGTCGCGCTCCGCGCGACCGCGGGGTCCGCATCCTGCGCATCGGCCGCACGGAGTGCGGCCCTCCCCTTCACACATCCGGATTCGTCCCGCGGGAGGGTCGCGCTCCGCGCGACCGCAGGGTCCGCATTCTGCGCATCGGCCGCACGGAGTGCGGCCCTCCCCTTCACAGATCCGGATCCGTCCCGCGGGAGGGTCGCGCTCCGCGCGACCGCGGGGTCCTCATCCTGCGCATCGGCCGCACGGAGTGCGGCCCTCCCCTTCACACACCCGGATCCGTCCTGCGGGAGGGTCGCGCTCCGCGCGACCGCGGGGTCGGCATCCTGCGCATCGGCCGCACGGAGTGCGGCCCTCCCCTTCACACACCCGGATCCGTCCTGCGGGAGGGTCGCGCTCCGCGCGACCCAACGGATTGGATCTCGAGGCCCCGGAGGAGGAGGCGGTCGAGCGGACGCTGGCCCTGGCGGCGGGCGCGATCCGGGCGTCGACCTTCTCCGTCTGGCTGAGGAAATGGTGCCGCCGCGCCCGGCGCGCGTGACGCACTACGGCGCGGGCGCGGGGACCGGGATCCGGACGACCCTCAGCATCGAGGGTTCGGGCAGCGGCGGAGGACGCGGGCGGTCGCGGTTGGCCTCGAGCGACTCCCACACCAGTTCGAACCTCGAGCCCGGCGGCGGCTCGCCGGTGTCCCGGGCCGCCTTCTTCTTCATCCCGGGGAACTGCGATTCGACCTTCCCCAACGACCGGGGCGGGCCGGGCCCGCGCGACGGCGCCTTCGCGCCCGGGATCGGACGCAGCGTCGCCTCGTCGAGCACCCAGGTGCCCGCGCCTTTCGGATAGCGGTAGGCGAGCGTCAGGCGGCCGTCGCCGACCGGCTGCACGGCGCCGATGTTGACCTCGCAGAGGATCGTCCCGCCGCCGCCGAACTCCCACCGGTAGCCGGTCCAGTCGCTGACCTGCACGATCGTCCATCCGTTCGTGCCGCGCCGCGCGGCGAAGATCTGCAGGTCGCCGGCCTTGTCGTACTTGTGGTAGGTCAGCACCGGCCGCCCGGCGTTGTCGAAGCCGAGCTCGCGGTTCGCGTTGAGCAGGCCGCCGCGCGCCGGGACGGGGTCGACGATCTCGCCGGTGCGGATCGTGATCGGCAGCGCGAGCCGGCGGCCCGCGGAGTCGGTCCAGCTCACGAGGTCGTCGCTGCGCGCGTAGCTGAGGTCGTGGTTGCTGGCGCAGTCAGGGGTGTCGCGCCAGACCCACGCGAGGTGGAACCGTCCGTCGGGGCCCTGCTGCGGCGTCACGGCGTAGGCATTCATCTCCCCCTCGCCGCTGAGCAGGGGGCCATCGATCAATCGCCGCCACACGCCGGCCTTCTCGTCGAAGACGTTGTAGAGGTCGTCGCCGCTGCCGCTGGAGCCGTCGCGATAACGGAAGACGAGGCGTCCGGCCCGGTCGCGAAGGAAGACGGGATAGGTCGCCTTCGTCTCGCGCTCGCCGGTCATGCCGGGCATGCGCGTCAGCGTCGCGGCGTCGTAGGGCGCCGCGCTGCGGAAGTAGATCAGCGGGACGCAATGCATGTTCCCGGCGAGGTGGAGGCGGCCGTCGCGGTCCAGCGCCATGGTCACGTAGTTGTGCGAGTCCCAGCCGACCGTGGAGTCGAGCTTCGTGAAGCGCCATGCGGACTCGCCGAGCCGCCGCTGCGCGACGGTCATGCGCCGCTGCGCGTCGTAGTAGGCAGCGAACTGGTGCGGCGGCTTCGTCAGCAGGCAGAAGCCGACCGGGTGCGCCGACCACACGGGCTCGAGATCGAGGACCTCGGGATCCGCGGCTCGCCCCGCCCCCGCCATCGCGACCGCCACGCCAAGGCCCATCAGGATCGTTCGCATGCTCATCCCGCCTTTGTACCGTTCTCCACCGGTCCGGTCATCCGCAATCCTCCCGCGAACCGCGGCGGACGACGGGCCGGGGGCCCTGGCCCGATGCCGACGGAGCGGCACCCTCCAGCGCCGTGCCTTCGGATGCCCGGGGTTCCATCAATGCCCGTCCGCGGGGATGAGGGGGACCGGCTTCTCCACGCGCCCGGCCGGCCGGCAGCCGGGGCCGACGCCGTCGAGGCCGAGGTCGTCCCTCGTCGCCTCCGCCATCGCGCGCAGGCGGGCGACGATCTCCGGGTTCGCCGCCGCCGCGTTGGTCGCCTCCCCGATGTCGGCCCCGAGGTTGTGGAGCTCGCCCTTCGCGAGATGCAGCTTCCACGGGCCGGAGCGGACCGCCTCGAGCGTGAGGCCGCGGAAGTACAGGAACGAATCGCGCGGCGGATTCGCGCCGGCCTGTCCGGACAACACCGGCCACTGGTCGACGCCGTCGACCCGTCCCGCGGGGACGCGCCCTCCCGCGAGGCCGACGAGGGTCGGGAGGACGTCCATCATCGACGCGATCGCGTCGCTGGACGTCCCCGCGGGGATCCTCCCCGGCCACCAGGCGAGGAGCGGAACGCGGATGCCGCCTTCGAGGGTGCTGCCCTTATTGCCGCGCAGGGGCCGGTTGACGGCGCGCGGCGTGCCGCCGTTGTCGGACGTGAAGAGCACCAGCGTCCGCGTGTCGAGCTTCAGCTCGCGCAGCGTGTCGAGGATGCGGCCGACGCTCCAGTCGACCTCCTCGACCCAGTCGCCGTAGATCCCGTTCGCCGACCTCCCCGCGAACGCCTTCCCGGGGTAGATCGGGAAATGCACGGCCGAGTGCGGAAGGTACAGGAAGAAGGGGCGGTCCTCCTGCGCGCGGATGAACCCGACGGCCTTGTCGGTGTAGGCGGCGACGAGCTCCCGCTGGTCCGCGGGAAGGACGCGCTTCACGACCGTCTCGTTCTCCAGCAGCGGCAGCGGCGGCTGCGCGGCCCCGCGCAGGCCCGCCTCGTCGGACGCCGGGGCGCCGCCCTTGCCTGGCTTCGGCGCCGGCAGCGGATCGCCGAGGCTGCTCTTCGAGCCGTCCGCCGCCGGGCCCATGTCGTTCGAGTAAGGAAGACCGTAGTAGTAGTCGAACCCGCGCTTGCGCGGGAGGAACGGAGGCTGGTCGCCGAGGTGCCACTTCCCGACGCAGGCGGTGGCGTAGCCCTCCTTCTTCAGAAGCTCCGCGATCGTCGGCGAGTCCGGGTTCAGCGCGATCGCCGAGGCGGGGAACAGCACGTGCGGCGTCGGCAGGACGCGCTTCGGGTAGCAGCCGGTCATCAGGGCGGCGCGCGACGGCGAGCAGACCGGCGCCGCGTAGAACGAGGTGAGGCGCATGCCCTCCTTCCCCATGCGGTCGAGGTTCGGCGTGCGGTTCAGCGTCGAGCCGAACGGCCCGATGTCCGCGTAGCCGAGGTCGTCGATGTTGATCACGACGAAGTTCGGCTTCGGCGCCGCGCCGGCCCACGAGACGAGCCCGACCCACGCCGCCAGGATCACACCCGGAATCCGCTTCATCGCCCTGCCGCCTTTCTTCGCCCGCTGCCATCCGCCGTCTGCCGACTCATCCACTCCGCCATCGCTTCGCGATCGGCCGTTTCAGCCGGCGCCCCGCCGGACGCCACCACCCACCGGATCCCGGATCCCGCGGGCTTCCTCCCCGTCTTCCGCGCGGGCCGGGAATCGTCCGCCGAGTTCCGCATCGTCGTCATGGTTCGACCCTCACGGCATGCGCCCGTCAACCGCCGGCGCCGTCCTGGCGGGCCATCTGGCCGTTCATGTCGCGGATCTTCTCGAGGATGGCCTCGTCCTGCTCGCGGTACATCTCCTGCACCGTGGGGTCGTGGAACGCGAGCACGCGGTCGGAGAAGGCGGAGGAGCCGAGGCGGCCGAAGAGGAGCGCGTTCGCGTGGGCGATGTCCTTGCCGTAGATGTGATAGGAGTCGGCCTGCCAGTTGAGCCGGCCGAGCCGGACCTCGCGGCCGGCCCGTTTCGCGACGCCGTCGGCGATGATCTCGCGCGTGAACAGGACGAAGCCGAACATGTTCATGAAATGGGCGCCCCAGGCGTCGTTGCTGCGGAAACGGATGTTGGTGTTGAGCCACCAGGCGCCGTCGTCGTCCTCGAGGACGCGGTACCAGAGCGACTGCAGGCAGGGCGGATCGAAGCACGAGAGGTCGAGTTCGGGCATCCACGTGATCATCTGCGCCTGGCGCGTGTAGGGCTGGCGGGCCAGCTTGTCGATGACCGCGGCGATCTGGTCGACGTCCGCCCGGCCCGCGACCCGCGCGACGCGCGCGGTCCCCTCGCCGGCGGTTTCCTTCCACCGGCCGTAGTGCTCGAGGCGGCCGTGGTAGGTGTATTCCCAGCGCGTGTCGGCGGGGTCGTTGATGGCCCGCGTCCACGCGTCCTTTCGGCCCTGCAGCTCGAGGACATACTCGCGAAGGTCGGCGACGCCGCCGGGAAACGCCATGTGGATCATGGGGTCCGCCATCGGGTCCTCGACGACCAGGTTCAGCGTCGCGTCGAGGCTCGGCGGGTCGCCGGGCTTGTCGTACTGGGTGCGGAACGGAATCCCGCCTCGGTGCAGCGCGACGAGCGCGTTCTCGTACCCCTCGGCCAGCGTCCGCCCGGTCACCTGCAGCACGGGAATGTTCTTCACGGCCGGCCTCCCCGGCGCGCGGGTTTCGCGGGCGCGCGCCGGCGGCCAGACTAGGGTCCCCGCCGCCGGCGCGCAATGCCCGTGTTGGGGCGGGACTACTCGCGGTTCCAGACGGCCCGCTTGATCGCGCGGAGGAAGTCGCGCACGGTGGCGCGGTCGAACCCGGTGGTGGTCACGAGGCGCCCGTCGGACTCGACGTCCTTGCCCGTGTAGTTGGCCCCGGCCTTCACCGCCTCGGCGGAGTCCTCCTTGCTGGTCGTCATCTTCTTCCCGAGAAGGGCCTTCTCCGCCAGCACGGGGACGAGGGCCGACGGCCCCACGGCGCCGAGGATCCGCTCCGCCGCGTGCGCCTCGCGCGCGATCCGCAGGGCGTCGTCGTTCGCCCGGAGACCGCGCCCGCCCGCGCCGCCGGCGAAGAGAACGACGTCGTAGTCGCCGCCCTTGAGACCGGTCAGCGCGGTGGGCCGGCCCGGGCCGGCCAGCTTTACGGCGGCCCCTTCCGCCAGCAGTTCGCGCCGCAGGAGGTCGACCGAGTCGGCGTCCTTCGCCGGAGCCACCAGCAGCGCCTTGCGGTCGCGGAGGTCGTAGTAGGGCGCCATCGCGGTCGCCAGCCGCCGCCGCCCGCGGACCGTCGTCAGCTCGATCGCCTTCGTCCGCGCCTCGAGCTCCGGCTCCAGCACGCGCGCGAAGGCCTCGACGTCCGCCACCGGCTTCCCGGCGATGTGCGTGATGACGTCGAGCGGCCGGAGGCCCGCCTTCGCCGCCGGCCCGTTGGCCACGGCGGTGCGGACCAGCACGCCCTTCACCTCGGACAGCGAGTGCAGCAGCTGGTGCACGCGAACGACCGGCACGACGCCGAGCCCGAGCGCGCCGTAGCGGAGTTCCACGAGTTCGCCGGCGTGCTTGCCCATCTCGGGCAGCGGCTCCATCGCCTCGAGCTTCGCGCGCACGGTCAGGCGCTCCCGGCCGCCCGGCGGCCCGCGGAGCACCGTGTAGGCGACGGCCTCCCCCGGCTTCCGGATCGTCTGCTCCCACTCGAAGTCGGTCAGTTCGGCCTTCGTCCGCGCCGAGCACGGACGGCCGTCGACCTCCACGAGGATGTCGCCGTCGCGCAGGCCCGCCTTTTCCGCGGGCGAACCGGGCATCACGTAGGCGATCAGCACGCCCTTGTCGACGCCCAGGGAGCGCGCGAGTTCGTCGTACAGCTCGTTCGTGATGAACAGCGGCACGAGGGCGCGCACGAACCGGCCGCGCTCCCGGAGATGGTCGCGGACCGCCGCCGCGACGTGGATCGGGATCGTGAACCCGATGTTGTTCCCGCGCCCCGCGTAGGTGTTGATGCCCAGCACCCGGCCGCCGCGGTCGAAAAGCGGTCCGCCGCTGTTGCCGGGATTGATCGCCGCGTCGGTCTGGAAGACCTTCGTCTCGGTGCCGAGGTCGGTGCGCTCGACGTTGCTCAGGATGCCCCGCGTGAACGTGCGCTTGAGTCCGACCGGCGTCCCGACCGCGAAGCACTGCTGGCCGACGTGCGCCGAGCGGGAATCCGCGAACTCGGCCGGGCGCAGCTTGATCGGGGCGTCGATCTTGATCAGCGCGACGTCCGGATCCATCGAGAACCCGAGCACGCGGGCAGGGTACTTCTGCTCGTCGTGGAGGATCACCGTGATCGCCTTCGCGGGCTGCGTCGGGTCCTCCTCGTCGGAGCCGCGGACCACGTGGCCGTTGGTGAGGATGTAGCCGTCCTCGGAGACCACGAAGCCGCTGCCGCCCGCCCGCTCGTGCTGGATCGCCACGACGGAGGGATCGACCTTCCGGACCACCTCGTCGGGGATGTCCTGGTCGGCCGCCGGCGCCGGGCCCTGGGCCCCTGCGACCGCCGCCACCGCCATCGCCGCGAATCCTGCCGCCACCCGCCTCATCGCGTACCCCCGTTCCCCTGTTCGCCGATCTTCAGATTCAGCCCCTCGTACCCCGTCATGTACCCGCGGCGGAGCTTCACGAGCACCACGTCGTTCCGCTCCCGGCGGATCCCGTCGAGCGCGCGGCCAAAGGCCTTGACGTCGGGCGTCGGCCGGCCCGCCAGTTCGAGGATCACGTCCCCGGCCACGAGCAGGCCCTGCCCGAAGCTGCTGCCGGTTGCGGCCGGGCTGCCCTTGTACACGTCGGTGACGAGCACGCCGTCGCCCGCCAGGAGGTTCCGCTCGAAGACGACGGGATCCGTCACGTCCTGCACCGTCACCCCGATGTCCTCGGCGCGCAGCGTCTCCGGCTCGGGCCGCTTGGTGAACTCGCCCGCCACATCGACCTTCCGCCCGCCGCGCAGGACGGTCAGCGTGAACTTCACGCCCGGCGTGGCGCGCATGGTCTGCAGGAAGTAATCGCGCGCCCGCTGGCCGGACAGGCGCAGGGGCTTCCCGTTGAACGCCACGACCAGATCGCCGGTCTTCACCCCGGCGGCGGCGGCCGGACCGTCCCCGGCGACGTGGGTGATCCACAACCCGCTGATCGGCCACCCCCGGGCCAGGGCCAGCTCCTTGTTCACCGGCTCGAGGTGCGCCCCGATCCATCCCTTGGTCCGGGCCTCGTCCTCCGGCGAGCGGACGCCCGTCGCCTGCGCGAGGAACGCGGCGATGTCCTCCCGCAGGTCGGCGGCCGAGGCCGCACCCCACGCGTCGAGCAGACCGACCACCCGGCCCGAGAGGTCGACCACCGGGGCGCCCTTGGCCTCCCGCGGAAGGCCCGACACGAGGAAATGCCGGTAGCGGCCGGCGAGCTCGCCGCGCGAGATGACCAGGTGCGTGAACCTCTCAAAGTCCGTCGACTCGTCGGACGGGACGACGACCACGCCCCACTCGCCGGCGAGGAGGTCCGCCCCGGCGTCGAGCCGGACGGGCCTGAGCGGCGCGGGCGTGTCGATCTTGAGGATCGTCATTCCGAGCGTGTCGTCCGTCTTGATCGGCCGCGCGGCGACGACCTCGCCGCCGACGCTCGCCTCGATCCGCTCGGCGGTGTCGGGACGGATGATCTCCGGGACGAGCACGTGGCCCTCGGGCGTGAGCACGACGCCCGTGAACGAGCGCGGCCCGGAGGCGCCGGCCTGCAGCCCCTGCAGGAGCTGCACCGCGGCCTGCGGCGAGGGTTCGCGCTGCACGGTCACGAGCACGATGCCCCCCTCCACCGCCTTCGCCGCCTCCGCCACGGCCCTCTGCATGCCGGTGAAGGCGGCGCGACCGGAGGCCGCGGACGCCCCGCCGAGAAGCGCGCAGCCGCTCCCCAGGCCGGCGATGCCCAACGCCATCCCCACGGACAGGATTCCTCGCACGACGTCTCTCCCCGCGCCGCGGGCCGGCCGGCCCGCGGACGCCCCGGTATTGTCCGCGTCCCGCGGCACGATTGCAACCCGGCCGCCCCGCGGGGGCCGCCTGCGGACTTGAAACCCGCCCTGTCCCGGCGGATGATGCCCAGCCATGCGCCCGCGGGCGCCGAACCCGAACGACAGGAGATCCCGATGAACCGCCGCCGCTTCCTTCAGTCCGCCGCCGTTGCCGCCCTGGCCGCGCCGCTCGCCCGCGCCCAGGCCCCGCGCAAGGAGGCCGTCCTCAACCTCGGCAGCCAGGAGGGCCGCCTGCCCGGCGCCTCGCTGAAGGAGAAGGTCGCCAACCTCGCCGCATGGGGCGGGGTCGGGCTTGAACTCGGAGGCAACCCGAAGGGGCGCATCCAGGAGATCCGCGACGCCATCGCCGGCACGAACGTCAAGGTGAGCGCCCTGTGCTGGGGCGCGCACAAGGGCGACCTCGTCTCCCTCGACCTGGAGAAGCGGAAGAAGGGCATCGAGGATCTCAAGGACGCGCTCAACACCGCCGGCGAGCTCAAATCGACCGGCGTCATCTTCGTCCCGTGCTTCAACAAGGAGAGCGAGCTGCCGCCGGCGGAGCTGGACAAGATCCTCGCCGACATCCTGCCCGACATCGCCGCGCACGCGGTCAAGGCCGGGTCGCGCGTGCTTATCGAACCGCTCAACAAGGGCGAGACCTTCTACATCAACCGCATCGAGCAGGCCGCCGCCATCTGCAAGCGGATCGACTCCCCGGGCCTCGGCCTGATGGGCGACTTCTACCACATGTCGAAGGAGGAGACCGACCAGGAGAAGGCCTTCGTCGACGGCGCGCCGTGGTTGTGGCACGTCCACCTCGCCACCGGCAAGTCGCGCATCCTGCCCGCGCAGGAGGAGCACAGCTACGTCGAGGGCATGCGCGGCCTGCGCAAGATCGGCTACACGCAGTACTGCAGCCTCGAATGCGGCTGCCGCAAGGGCACCGACCCGATGGTCGAGATCCCGAAGGCCTTCGCCTTCCTGCGCGAGCAGTGGAAGCTCGCCGGCGCGTAGCCGCTCAGCGCCGGGCGGCGCCGGCGGGGGACGATCCCCCCGCATCGGACACCGTGCGCCGACGCGAGATCGCGTACAGCGGGATGCCGGCCGCGAGAACGCCCAGCGCGACGGCCGCAACGGCCGGTCGGTAGGCGACGGCCTGCCAGGCCAGCCACGCGCAGACGGCGCAGAACACGGCCGTCGTGAACGGATAACCCCACGCGCGGACGGGCCGCGGCCGCCCGGGGTCGCGCCGGCGGAGCACGCCGACCGCCACGCTGGTGGCGAGGTAGAACAGGTAGACCGGCGCCGCCGTGTAGAGCAGCGTGCCGGTGAAGGAGCCGAGGACCAGCACGAGCGCCACCGCCAGCACCCCCTGGACCGCCAGCGCGCGGACGGGCGTGCCCGTGCGGCCGTTCCATGCGCCCAGCGGGCGGAACATCGCGTGGTCCGCGCCCACCGCGTAGGAGATCCGGGCACCGGCGAGAATCAGGCCGTTCACCGCCCCGAGCGTGGAGACGCACACGAGCGCCGCGACCCAGGCCGCCGCGCCGGGCAGCACCGGGGCGACGGCCTCCGCCGCCACGGCGGTCGCGGACGCGAGACCCGCGCGCCCGCCCCGCGCGTGCAGGAACGCCGCGTTCGCCGCGAGGTAGAGCACCGTCACGGCGGCGGTCCCGAGCACCAGCGCTCGCAGCACGTTCCGCCCCGGATCGCGCACCTCCGCCGCGACGTAGGCCATCTCGTTCCACCCGCCGTAGGTGAACAGGACCAGGATCAGGGCGACGGACGCCGGAAGCGGATCCGCCACGCCCGCAACGGCCGCCGGACTCGGCGCCGCGAGCGCGAGCCCCGTCACGGCCAGCAACCCCGCCCCCTTGAGCAGGGTCAGCGCGTTCTGCGTCCGCACACCGGACCGGACGCCGGCGATGTTGACGAGCGTCAGGAGGGCGACGGCGAGGGCGGCGAACAGGCGGCCGGCCTGGGGGATCGGCCGCCCCAGCCAGCCCTCCGCGACCGGCGCCGCGTAGGTCGCGAACGCGAAGGCCATCACGGCGATGTCGCCGGGGCGGACGACCGAGAGCTGCAGCCAGCCGAACAGGAATCCCGCGCGCGGGCCGTAGGCGCGGGTCAGGTAGGCGTAGTCGCCGCCCGCCTCGGGATAGGCCGCGGCGAGTTCGGCGTAGCCGAGCGCACCGAAGAGCGAGACGATCCCGCCGGCCAGCCAGAGGCCGAGCAGAGCGGCCGCACCCGGCACGCCCCGGGCGACGTCCGGGGCCACCTGGAAGATGCCCGCGCCGACGATGATGCCGACGATCAGTCCGACGGAATCCCCGAGCGTCAGGATCCGCCGCGGCCCCGCGCCCGCCGCTCCGGACATCACAACGCCCCCCGCGGCTCGCCGGCCGGCGCGGCGGGAGTCCCCAGGCCGGAAGCCCCGAACGGAGGACGCCCGGTTCGAAGCCTTGGGGTTTCCGCCATGGGGGCTTGCTTCGTGCTTCGGAATTCCCGCTTCATGCTTCCGCGCCGCCGCGGCGCGGTCGCGCGGTCATCGCTTCTTCAGCGTCACGCCGATGCCGGACTCGCTGAGGTTGATGTAGACGGTCTCCAGCGCCGGGTTGGTCGTGATGGCCTGGAGGTAGGGCGGATGCGCCATGCGCTCCACCATGTTGTGGGCGACGATCAGGCCGCCGGGCTTCACGAGCGGGAGGAGCTTGTTCAGGTAGTCGACGTAGCCCTCCTTGTCGGCGTCGAGGAAGAGCAGGTCGATCGGCTCCTTCAGCTTCGTCACCTCGACGTGGGCGTCGCCCTCGACGATCGTGATGATGTCGCCGACGCCGGCGCGCGCGAAGTTGGCCCGGGCTTTCGCGGCGCGGTCCTTGTCGATCTCGTAGGTCGTCAGCTTCCCGCCGGTGGCCTTCAGCGCGAGGCTGAACCACAGGCCGGAGTAGCCGACGGAGGTGCCCAGCTCGACGACGTGCTTCGCGCCGATGCTCTCGGCCAGCACGCGGAGGATGCGGCCGTCGTGGGTCGGCACGCTCATGCTGCCGCGGCGCTGGTTCGCGAAGACGTCCTCGATCACGCCGAGGATCTTCGTCTCGACGTCATTCGCGGGAAGCGTCTTCGCTTCGAACGACACGCGCGGCTTCCCGGCGGGCTCCTGGGCCGGCGCGGCGGCCGGCAGCGCGAGACACGCGGAGGCGAGAAGACCGGCCGGCAGCAATCGGAGGGCATTCATGGCTTCTGTTCCTTTCACCCGCCGGCCCGCGGCCGGCGCGCGGAGAGGATAGGACGTGCCCCCCCGCGGTGTCGACTCCCGCGGCAGGGCCGATGGCCCATGGCCGATAGCCGATTGCCAACAGCCGACGGGCGACCGGCCCTTGGCTGTTGGCGATCGGCGGTCACTCCGGCACGGCCTCGCCGCGCGCGGCGCGGGCCTCGCGGGTTGTGTAGAGCGGATGCGACGGCGCCAGCCCCCGCAGGAAGTTGTCGCGCAGGGACCGGGCCGCGCCCGCGGCCCGCCGGGCCTCGCGCACCTCCGGGGTCAGGTGACGCTTGCCGGTCACGGGAGAATCCTCGATGGAGCGGATCCAGCCGGTGATCTGCCGGGCGCACGACTCGGCCCGGGCGCGGATGGCCGCGAAAGCCGCCGCGTGACGCTTGAGCGCGGGACGGCGGACGATCACGGCCATCATGGAGCGAACCTCGCCGGCGCTGCCGCGGGCGATGGCCAGGAAGGAGAGCAGCTCCCGCGTCGTTGCGCGCTCGAAGCCCTCCGCGATGTTGTTCGAAACCGACAGCGACGCCCGGTCAAACTGGTTGCGGAATCCGCTGCTGAGCCGGACGCCCGGGGTCTCGAGAAGATCCAGCGCATCGTTGTACAACTCCGCGGCCTCCTGCCATGCGGGAAGGTCCTCGAACCGGGTGTACTTGGCCATGACCGCTTCCTCCAGTTTGTGCGAGACATCAGCCGTAATCGGAAGCCATAGTCAATCGCAAATCGCCAATAGCCAATCCCCCCTCGGCGATCGGCTATCGGCTATCGGCCATTGGCCATCGGCTCTCGGCCATCGGCTCTCGGCCATCGGCTATTGGCTATTGGCCATCGGCTCTCGGCCATTGGCCATCGGCTATCGGCCATTGGCTATCGACTATCGGCTATTGGCCGTTGACCGGCCCTTGCCCCCCGCCGAGTCGCACCGGGGTCATGCGGGGGGTGAGCGCATGCAGGATGGCGAAGGCCGTGACATACGCCCCGCCGGCCATGGCAAACATCGGCCAGTAGTGCCCCGTGGTCTGGAGGATCCACCCCGCCGACTGCGAGAAGGCCATCGCCGAGACCGACCCGAACATCCCCCCGAGCCCGACCACCGAGGCGACGGCCCGCTTCGGGAACATGTCGGACACCATCGTGAAGAGGTTGGCCGACCATCCCTGGTGCGCCGAGGCCGCCAGCCCGATCAGCGCCGTGGCGACCCACACGTTCGACGCCCGCGCGGCGAAGACGACCGGCACGACGCACAGGGCGCAGGCGAGCATCGCCGTCTTCCGGCTTGCGTTCACGCTCCAGCCGCGGCGCAGCAGCGCCGAGGACAGCCATCCTCCCCCGACGCTGCCGAGGCAGGTCATCGCGTAGACCGCCACCAGCGGCGGCCCCAGGTTGATCAGGTCGAGCCCGTGCCGCTGGTGAAGGAACTTGGGAAGCCAGTAGAGGTAGAACCACCAGATCGGCGCCGAGAAGCTCATGCCCGTGACGAACGCCCAGGTCTGCCGGTGTCGCAGGAGGTCGCGCCACGGCACCGGCTGCGACGGCGGATCGGGCGGATCGCTCCGGATCAGCTCCAGCTCCCGCGCCGTCACCCGCGCCGACTCCCCCGGCGTCGCCAACAGCGCCATCCACGCCGCAAGCCACACCAGGCCGGCCGCGCCGAAGATCACGAAGGCCGCAGGCCACCCGGCCCGCACCGCGAGCCAGGGCACCGCCAGCGGCGCGAGGATCGCGCCGACGTTGGCCCCGGAATTGAAGAGCCCGGTCGCCAGCGCCCGCTCGCGCTTCGGGAACCACTCCGCCACCGCCTTCACCGCCGCCGGGAAATTGCCCGCCTGGCCGAGACCGAGGGCGAACCGCGACACCCCGAAGCCGAAGGCCGAGCGCGCGAGCGCGTGCAGCGCGGTCGCCACGCTCCACGCCGCCATCGCCCATGCGTAACCCGCCCGCGTGCCGATCGCGTCGATCAGGCGGCCGAACGCGACGAGCCCGATCGCGTACGCCGCCTGGAACGCCGTGACGATGTGGCCGTACTCGATCTCGCTCCAGCCGATCTCCCGCTGCAGCGTCGGCGCGAGGATGCCGAGAATCTGGCGGTCCATGTAGTTGATCGCCGTCGCGGCGAGCAGAAGCCCGCACACGACCCACCGGAACCCGGACACGCCTCGTTCGCCGCTCATGCCCCGCCTCCCCCCGGATGGCCGAACTCGCGCCACGCGTCGCGGAACCACACCAGCGTTTGCCACGGCGTGCGGATGGACGTGTTGCAGCTCGCCGACAGCATGAACCGGTGCCGCCACGGGGCGAGCCGCTCCAGCAGGTCCGCGACGTACCGCCGCACCTCGTCGCGCGTGCGGAACCGCTCGGTCTCGACCGCGCTGATGCCGCCCGTGACGATCATCCGGTCGCCGCTCAGCCGCATCGCCTCGTCGAGGCCCACGTCGCCGAGCGGCGGATAGGCCACCCCCTCGAGCCCGTCGACGCCCAGAGCCCCGAGCCGGGCGAGGTTCGCCCGCTGGCCGCCGCAGGCGTGGATGAAGAACGCCGCGCCGCGCTCCCGGCACAAGGCCGCCGCCCGCGCGTAGAACGATGCCGAGCACCGCTCGAGGTAGTCCGGCGGATGAAACGCGCTGTCGAGGTTGTCCATCGCCATCATCGCCGTCACGCCCGCGTCCAGCATCTGCCGGACGAGATCGAGCTGCGCTTCCTCGTGGGCCTTCATCCATTCCGCGCATCGCTCCGGGTGATCCTCGAGCAGGAACACCGCGTTCGCCGCGCCCGCGGCGAGGTGCAGCATCTTGAGCGGACTGAACAGCTCGCCCGCGACGACGACACCGTCCTCCCCCACCCCGCGCCGCCACGCGTCGAAGAGCCCCGCGTCGAAACGCCAGCGCCGCGCCCGCGCGAACTCGTCGAACAGGCCGAGCTGGCGTTCGGGATCGTCGAGGAGGAACTTCTCCTGCACCAGCGTCGACTCGGCGAAGATATGCCGCAGCCTCTCCGTCAGCACGCCGCCGGGAAGGCGGATCGTGCGCTCGGTGACCGTGTCGCGGCCGTCGGCGAAACGGACCACATCCTCGGTCGCGCCGTTCCACGCCGCGCTCGAAAGCCCGCCGAACCAGTGCCGGGTCGGATCGCAGTAGACGTTCCGGCTGAACACGTCGAGGCCCAGGTGGCGGATGACCTCCAGCTGGCCGGTGCAGTGCGCGATCTCCGGCGGCAGAAGGCCATGGTTCCGATGGTGCGCAAACCACTGCCAGACGTTCGGCGCATAGACGACGCGCGCGGGACGCTCCCGCCGCAGCACGGCGTCCACCGCCGCCCGCCGCGTCGCGCCCCCGCCCCCGCGTTCGCCGACCCATTCCGCCGCCATCCGTGATCTCCGTGAAATCCGTGGTGGTTCCCGCCCGGGATCAGAGAATCCCGTGCCGCCGGAACGCCTCCGTGCTGCTCATCCCCGCCTCGATCTCCCGCCGCACGACGTTCTCGCCGGCCGCCTTCTCGAGTGCGAGCCGGACCACCTCGGCCTCGACGTCGCGCGGCACGATCACAACGCCATCGAGATCGCCGAACACGAGATCGCCGGGCGCAATGTCGACGCCGCCGATCCGCACCGCGCACCGGTACTCCGCCACGGCCGCCCGCACGCCGGCATCCTGCGCGTAGCGCCCGCGGCTGAACACGGGCCAGTTCTGCGCGAGCACCTTCGGCGTGTCGCGGTGGAACCCGTCGATCACCGCCCCCGCCGCACCGCGCGTGCGCGCCGTCGCCGTCAGGATCTCGCCCCAGCCCGCGCAGCGCGGCGACCCGCCCGCCGCCACCCACACCTCGCCGGGCCGGAGCTGGTCCAGCGCCTCGGTGAGCAGGCCGAACGGCTTCTCCTGCGGCCCCTCGACATCGACGACGCGCACCGGCATCGCGCGGCCGCACAGCTTCATGCCCTCGCGCAGCGGCTG
>Ga0194110_10002228_pt1 | contig 24679 bp, 20 predicted proteins | sample TA2Kig1200mmetaG_FD_146192 | JGI IMG/M metagenome (GOLD analysis project Ga0194110, IMG submission 146192) | Freshwater microbial communities from Lake Tanganyika, Tanzania - TA2015032 Kigoma Deep Cast 1200m | ecosystem: Environmental > Aquatic > Freshwater > Lake | place: Tanzania: Lake...
CGTTCGCATAGGGGGGCGACGTGACCACCAGGTCGACGCCGCTCTTCTCAAGACCGAGAGCTCTAAGGTCGTCTTCCGCCTCGGCAGCCCGTGCAAGGTCGACCGTGCCGAACGCCCCGGCTCTGTAGCCTAGGAACTTCTGAAGCGACCGGTGCTTCTCAAGCGCGTGACGAAGCGCGCGCCCAAAGAGAGTAAGAACCTCCCCCACTGCCACTTCTCTGGGCCTGCTGGCGTACCTCGTCTCACTGTCCTGCCAAGATGCTCGCACCACGATGGACGAAAGGCAAGCGCGGCAGAGCCACCTGCTGCGTTCATCGAGTCGAGAGCCCATCTGCTTAAGGATGTACGCCAGCTCGCGCGATGCGTTCCTGTGGAACCACTTCTCGATGTGAGGTATTGCTGGGGTAGATTGGCGCAACCCCTCCTCCTCCTTGCCCAGGATGACATCGGCGTCACCTGGCCTACATCCCAGCGCCAGGATCCTGTCAGCAAAGCCCCCAAGCTGCACCATCTGCTCCGGTGAAAGCGTGACGCACTTGGCTCTAGCCACCTCGGTCGCGATCGGGTTTGCGTCCGTAGAGACAGAGCGCCTTCCCAGGCGCAAGGCCTCGAACGCCGTGGTCCCGCTACCTCCGAAGGGGTCCCATATAAGTTCCCCGGGCAGACTCAGGGCGGTGATCAGGTTGCACGGAAGATGCGGGATGAACTTGGATGGGTAGGGATGCAGGTCGTGGGACAGATAGTCAGTCCTCTCGTTGGTGAACGCCCAATCGGTGCCCTCCACAACTTGGCGCACCTCAGCATCCACAGCAAGGCTCTTCAGGCAGATTGGCTCCTTGACAACTGGGCTGGGCAGGTCAACGGGGTGCGGGCTCGCATCCGGAAAGATCATCTGGCCGCCTCCGTTCACAGTTCTGGGCATTAAACAGGATTCCCAGATGTTTGTCAAGCCGTTTTTTCGTGGAAATCTGGGCCCACGAGATTGCACGGTCCTGGGAAGGCGAGACCCACGGGCCGCATCGCCAACTGGCCTGTCACGAGGCAGAGGCATGAGGGCTTCGGCCGACGTGAGCTATGGGGGCCATGTCATTGCGGCAGGCATGAGTGGTCAGTGGTCAGTAGTCAGTAGTCACCCGCCAGACGGCAATCGGAAGAGGTGTGTTCGGTTTTCGGTTTCTGGTTGTCGGGCACAGGGTGCTCTTATCCGCGGCCAGCCGCGTGATCCGCGGTTGAAGAGTCTGTCACCACAGAGTCCACCGAGGACACAGAGGGAAGACACTGAGTGGCGGAGCGAAGGGTCTCAGGCAAGATCATCCTTATCATTTGGGCGTGGTCCGCTTGATACAGGACGTAAGGTGTTGAATTTCTGAGCCTTGGGACGAAAAGGGCTTGAAATCACGGCCCCCTTTGGGGCATACATTACGTTGGTCCCCGAATGTATGGTCCCCGAGAGAGGAGGCCGTGAGTGTTTGGCCTGGAGAAACGGCTCGACGAGAGGGTAGCACAGGCAGGCGAGAAGTTCAATGCCATCCTTGCTTACCTCCTCGGCGAGGGACAGTCGGACGATGCCTACCGGGTCGAGGTGCGGCTCTTCCGCGACCTGTTGGCCCTGGGGCTGTTGTTGCTCGTCGCCTGGTTCCTCAAGAAGCTGGGGGGCGACGTGGGCAAGACCATCGTGACCGAAGAGGACGAGGTGCTGCGGCGCGAACGCCTCACGTCGCGGCCCATCCTGACCGTCTTCGGCGAACTGAGGGTGCCGCGTTGGTACTATCACAAGGATGGCTCCTCGGGCGTCTTCCCCCTCGACGAGGAGGCGAACCTGCCGGAGGCCATCCCGTCGTACTACGTCCAGGAGCTGGTCAAACGGCGTGCGGCGCGGATGGCGTACGACGAGGCTCTGGCCGACGTGGCGGAACTCTTCGGCTTTCGGCTCCGCAAAGAGTGCGTGCTGGACCTTGTGGCGGAGAGTGCCGTGGATGCCGACCCGTTCTACGAGAGCCTGGGCACGCCGCCCCCGGAGACGGAGCCGGAGATTCTCGCGGTGGCCGTGGACGGCAAGGGGGTGCCGATGATCAAGGGTGAGCCGGCCGAGCACAAGGTGCGCCTCGGCCGCGGCGAGAAGCGCAGCCGCAAGAGGGAAGCGGTCGTCGCGGCGGTCTACACCATCGCCCCCTACCCTCGGACAGCGGAGGACATTGTGGCGGAGGTCCAAGACAAGCAAACGCCGCCGAAGCGGCCCAAACCGCAGAACAAACGCCTCCGAGCCACGCTCGACGGCAAGGAGGACGCCTTCGCGTGGGCCGTCCGCGAGGTCGAGCGGCGCGACCCGGACCGCCGCAAGCGGCGCGTCTGCCTCCTCGACGGGGCCCAGGCCCTCTGGCGGCTGGCCCTGAGCACACTGACGGGGTTCATCTACATCCTGGACCTCTTCCACGTCAACGAGTACCTCTGGAAGGCGGCCCACGTCTTCCACGCCGAGAAGAGTCCGGAGGCGGAAGCCTTCGTCCGCCGCTACCTGCTCATGCTCCTGCGGGGCAAGGTGGGCTACGTCATCGGAGCCTTGCGCCAGATGCTCACGAAACACGGGGCCCGCCTCACGAAGGAGCAACGGAAGACCCTCGGGACCGTCATCGGCTACTACGAGGCCAACCGCCGCTGGATGCGCTACGACGAATACATCGCGGCGGGCCTCCCGATTGGTTCGGGGGTCGTGGAGGGGGCCTGCCACCACCTGGTCAAGGACCGGATGGAGGGCTCGGGCATGCGATGGAGCCTCGGTGGAGCGGCGGCGGTGCTCAAGCTGCGGGCCATCCACCTCAACGGCGACTGGGATGCCTTCTGGCAGTTCCACATGAAGCAGGAGGCCCGGCGACGCTTCGGCCATCGCCGCTGGGCGCCGGTGGCCTGCGGCGAGGCGCGGAAAGCCTCGTAGGGGTGTATCAAACGGACCACGCCCTTATCATTTTGCCCCACAATCATCTTGCCTTGAAGCTCTTCGCCCCTTTTGACGTGCGAGCAGGGCTGTTGTATGCTGTGCCGGCGGCGGGGAAAGGGGATGATCCGACTGATCGGACGGATCCGACGGATCAAGGGAATGGCCGAAGAGAGCAAAGGAGGCAGAAGGCATGGGCAAGCTGCGGCCAAGCGGGGGCTACCGCGGACTGCGGAGTTTCCAGACTGCAACCATCATCTACGATGCCACCTACTGGTTCTGCGAACGATTTCTGCCCGCTGGGTCGCGGCTGGTGGACCAGATGGTGATGTCGGCGCGGAGCGGCAGGCAGAATATCGCGGAGGCAAGCCGGGCCTCGGCGACCTCCTCACAGAGCGAACTGAGGCTGCTGAACGTGGCCCGCTCGAGCCAGGAGGAGTTGTTGCTGGATTGCGAGGATTACTTGCGGCACCGCCACCTGCCGCAGTGGGGGCATGAAGGCCCCGAGGCCCTGGCGGTGCGGCGCATCGGCCAGGAGCTGGGGGCTCGCGCCCTTCAGATTGATCGGACTGATCCGACTGATCCGACTGATCCGACTGATCGCCCGGATCGCGCGGGCGATGAGGCCCGCTATGCGCTCTATGCCAAATGGCTCGATAGCGAGGACCCCGCGATTCGGGCGAATTGCCTGTTGTGCCTCATCAACCAGGCGAACACGCTGTTGGACAGGCAGATCGAGTCGCTTGAGGCGCGGTTCATCGAGGATGGGGGCTACAGCGAGCAGCTTGCGGCGGAGCGCCTTGCGCACCGAGAGCGGCGGCGGCACATTGATCCGACTGATCCGACCGATCCGACGGATCCGACCGATCCGACGGATCGCATTCCGCGATGTCCCCAATGCGGGCGGGCGATGGTGCTGCGCACCGCCCAGAAGGGCAAGCGGGCGGGAAAGCAGTTCTGGGGCTGCACGGGCTACCCCGACTGCAAGGGCCTAGTGGACATCTGATTGATCCGACTGATCCGACTGATCGGACTGATCCGACGGATCAGCGAGAAGAGGAGCGCGGGAATGGAAGAAACAGACTTCGCGGCCCTGAAACGCCTTGCGGGCCTCCCCCGCGCGGAAATCGGGGAGAGCGAGGAGGACGTGAAGATCAACTTCGCGGTGCCATTGCTCGCGGCGCTCGGCCACTCGCGGCTGCGCTTCGAGCACAAACACAAGGACATTCTGCTGCGCGAGGGGCTGCCGCGCGGGGCGAGCGTGGTGGTGGAGACGAAACGCCACGGGGAGCCGCTGGTGCGATGGACTCGTGCTTGACAGGGGGGCCGAAAGGGGGCATGATGCGTGTGTGGAAGGGAAGGGACGGCGATCTGGAAGAAAGGAATCCGTGATGCGACACTTGTCGCCTGCTGCTGTCCTGCGGGGCGCGCGTGGGAGCGCGAGCCCGCTGAGGCTCGAGGCCCTCGAGCCACGGTGTCTGTTGAGCGTGAACATCACCTTCGTCGCGGGCGCGCTCTCCGTCGTGGGCGATGCGGCGATTGACTGGATTCAAGTGACCGACAACGGGGACGGGACGGCCGTGGTGGCCGTGCCGACCGACCCCTTGCACGCCTTGCCGGCGCCCTTCGCCGGCGTGACGAGCATCACGGTGGACACGGGCGGCGGGCAGAACCGGGTGGACTACCTTCTCGACGCGGCGGCGGTGGCGCCCGGGGCCTTCGCGCCGGCCGACCTCACGCTCCTCGGCGGCGCGTTCAACGACAGGTTGTTCCTCACGCAGCACCTCCCGGCCGTGCAGAGCGTGCCCGGGCAGACGGCGAACGTGGTGGTGGACCTGGGCGGCGGGAAGAACGTGCTGCTCCACGCGGCCGACGGCGCGGCGCCCGCGCTCCCTGGCGAGTCGAGCGCGCTCGTCGCCCTCTGGCTCACGGGGGGGGCGAGCAAGGACAGCGCGACCCTCTCCTTCACCGGCCTCTTCACCAACGTGACGATTGACACCGGGACGAGCCAGGGCAAGGACGCCGTGACGCTCAGCTACGCCGACGTGCCCGTGGGCATGCCTTCCAACCTGGCCGCCACGCTGAGCGAGGGGAACGACGTGTTCCGGCTGTCGGCGGCGTCGGCGGTTCCGGGCGACCCGGCCTCGGACGGGATGAACGTCGCGATTGACGGCCTGGGGGGCAACGACGCGGTCTCAATGTCGTTCTTCGACATCTTCGCCGACGTGTCGCTCGACATGGGCCTCGGGAACGACAGTGCGACGATTGGCTACACGGGGCTTGCGGGCGACCACTTCTCGAGCGTGCTGGCCGACATGGGCGAGGGGAACGACCGGCTGGGCCTGACCGCATCGGCGCTCTTCCCCGGCGTGCCGCCGAACACAGGCGTCTTCCTCAGCTTCGGCGGCTTCGGCGGCAACGACGCGGCCACGATGTCGTTCACGGACGTGCCCACGCTCCTCCTCCTCGACGGGGACCTCGGGAACGACAAGATGTCGGCCACCTATCGCGGCGTGCCGGCCGACAGCCTGGTGATGGCCGACCTGGGCGAGGGGCGGAACTCGTTCCAGCTCGACGCGCGCGCGAACCCTGCCGACCTGCCGGGCTTTGCGCCAGGCGCGCTCGACGTCCAGGTGCTCGGCGGCGAGGCCGGCAACGCCACCAACCTCGCCTTCTCACACGTCTTCGCAACGGTGAGCGTGGACACCGGGGCGGGGAACGACAGCACGACCGTGAGCTTCGATGCCCTGCCCGTGGGGCTGACGGCGCCGGTGACCGTGGACATGGGCGATGGGGGGAACGTGTTCCAGATCCTCGCCAACGGGCTTCCTCCCGCCGGCCCGCCCGTGGGGGCGCGCGGCGCCGTCGCGCTATCCCTCAACGGCGGCATCGGCAGCGACGCCGCCTCGATGTCGTTCTTCGACGTCTTCACCACGGTCACGGCCAACCTGGGCGTCGGCTCCAACAGCGCCTCCATCCTGCTCGACGCGCCGGTGAGCCTGGCCAACGGCGGGGCGGGCACGGTTGGGGTGAACACCCTCTTCGTGCAGGGCGGGGTGGGCGCGGACCGGCTGAGCCTGACCCTCGGCTCGCCGGCGGGCTCGGCCGGGGCGGTGGCCGCGCTCGGCTCGGTCGCGGCCCTCCTCGACGCCGGCGGCGGCAACAACTCCGTCGCCTTCACCGTCGGCGGCGACATCGCGTTCGGGCAGGACATCGCGGCCACGGTCACCACGGGGGCGGGGAACGACATCTTCAACGTGACGGCGCGCTCGATCTTCGCCGACGGCGCGCTGCGGGTGGCCGCCGACACGGGGGCCGGGCTCGACGCCTTCAACGGCCTGGTCGTGGCCGACGTGAACGGCACGGGCCTGGTGGACATCGCGGTGGGCCTGGGCGCCGCCACCGACGACGCGAACCTGGAGTTCCGCGGGCAGATAAACGGCGACGTGCGGCTCCTCGTGGACGGCGCGGACGGGAACGACACGCTCCAGACCTACATCATCCCGACCGTGGGCAGCGTGGGCCGGCTCGACGCCGAGCTCCGGGGCGGCCTCAACAACGACGAGCTTTCGTTCCTCGTCTCCGGCCTCCAGAACGACTTGCCCTTCCTGCTCACCAACCTGCTGGCCGATGGCGGCCCGAACTTCGACGTCGCCTTCGCGGTCAACGGCGTCACCCTCCTCAACATCGAGGAGCCGCACACCGTGCCCGAGCCGACAGTCTGACCGCAGGCGCCTCCTTCGTGCTTGCATGCCGTGCCAGAGCGGCGTATAATTCCGGGCAGGTGCACTGCCCCCAAGGAGATGGCCGTGGGCAGCACGTTCGCAGAGGTCGAGGTCGAGAATTACAGCGACATTGAGGCGCGCGAGGCCTCGGGCAACGGCCGCATACCGGTCCGCAAAGTGAAGGTGCGCGCTCAGGTTGACAGCGGCTCGGCCCTCCTCTGCCTCCACCGGGGCACCATTGAGAAGCTCGGCCTGCGCTTGTACTATACCGCCAAGGTCCGCACGGGGGGCGGCGAGGTTGACCGCCGTATCTACGCCCCCGCGCAGGTCACAGTGCTCGGCCGGCATTGCATTGTCGAAGTCATGGAAATCCCTGACAGTCTCCCACAGCTTCTTGGCTATATCCCTCTTGAGTACCTCGACCTAGTGATTCACCCCAAGAGCCGCAAGCTGGTGCCGAACCCCGAGAGCGGAGGGAAGTGGATGCTGGACCTCCTGTAGTTGCCTCCAGGTTCGTAGTGCGGCCTTTAGGCCGTCTCTTCCTCCCACCTTCACAGGACGGGCTGAAGCCCGCACTACGAACCTGTCGTGAAGACCCTCTCAGGTCTTGCGGGCGGGGAGGCGCTGGTCGCGGGCGAGGAGCATCTCCTTGACTTTCATCAGGCGGGAGATGTCGCTGCGCATGTACTCTTCGAGGCGGGCCTCGATGAGGCGGCGGGTGGAGCGGAGGTCGGGGATGACGGAGTACTCGAGGGCGTTGGTGCGGCGGCGGGTGCGCTCGAGCTCGTCGGCGAGGCGGCGAATGGTCTCCTCGGCCTGGGCGAGGGCGACGACGCGCGGGAAGAGCTCGCGGAGGCGCTTCACCGCGGCGTCGAGGTAGGGCGAGGTGTCGTGCAGGCTGTAGGAGGGGGCTTCGCCGGACAGGATGAACTCCATCCTGGGGACGGGGATGCCCATGATGCGGTCGTGGCGGGTCTGGAGGATGCCGCCTGGGTATGCCTGAGCAGCGGCGGCCTCGGTGCCGGCGGGAGTGGTGGCGGCGGCGGCCATGGTGAAGAGGGCGACGGCTTCGGGGAAGGCGGCGTCGAGCTCGAGGCGGAGACGCTTCAGCTCGGCGAGGCGCTCCGTGACCTCCTTGATGATGCCCTCCAGCTTGTCCTTGAGGAGCTTGTGGCCGCGGACGGCGAGCGCGAGGCGCTTGCGGACGCGGAGGAGCTCCATGCGGGTGGGGGGGACTTTGCGCTTCATTGGCGGCTTTCGATCAGGCCGATTCGATCGATTCGATTGATTCGATCGATTCGATCGATTCGACTGCTCGGTTATGCCTCCTGCGGCTTGTAGTATCTGTCGAGGTTGGCGGGCCTGACGCGCTTGAGCTCGCCGCGGGGCAGCATGCCCATGAGCCGCCAGCCGATGTCGAGGGTCTCGGTGATGGTGCGGTTTTCGTAGACGCCTTGTGCGGCGAACTCGCGCTCGAAGCGGTCGGCGAACTTCACGAAGAGGAGGTCGGTAGGAGTGAGCGCGGATTCGCCGAGGACGACGGCCAGCTCGCGGGCGTTCTTGCCGCGGGCGTAGGCCGCGTAGAGCTGGTTGAGGACGTCGGCGTGGTCCTCGCGGGTCTTGCCCTGGCCGATGCCCTTGTCCTTGAGCCGCGAGAGGGAGGGGAGGACGTCAATGGGGGGGTAGACGCCCTGGTTGTGGAGGGTGCGGGAGAGGAAGATTTGCCCCTCGGTGATGTAGCCGGTCAGGTCGGGGATCGGGTGCGTCTTGTCGTCGTCGGGCATGGTGAGGATGGGGATCTGGGTGATGGAGCCCTTGCGGCCGCGCATGCGGCCGGCACGCTCGTAGACGGTGGAGAGGTCGGTGTAGAGGTAGCCTGGGTAGCCGCGGCGGCCAGGGACCTCTTTTCGAGCGGCGGAGACCTCGCGGAGGGCGTCGCAGTAGTTGGTCATGTCGGTGAGGATGACGAGGACGTGGAGGCCGAGGTCGAAGGCGAGGTATTCGGCGGCGGTGAGGGCGACGCGCGGGGTGGCGATGCGCTCGATGATGGGGCTGTTGGCGAGGTTGATGAAGACGCAGGCGCGGGCGATGGCCCCCGTGCGGCGGAAGTCGGCGAGGAAGTAGTTGGCCTCCTCGAACGTGATGCCCATGGCGGCGAAGACGACGGCGAAGCCCTCGCCGGTCTTGAGCACGCGGGCCTGGCGCGCGATCTGGGCGCCCACGGCGGCGTGGGGGAGGCCCGAGCCGGAGAAGACGGGGAGCTTCTGGCCGCGAACCAGGGTGTTCATGCCGTCAATAGCGGAGATGCCGGTCTGGATGAACTCGTTCGGGTAGTCGCGCGCGGTGGGGTTGATGGGGCTGCCGTTGATGTCGCGGCGAGCGATGGGGATGACGGGCGGGCCGCCGTCAATGGGGCGGCCCGAGCCGTCGAAGGCGCGGCCTACGATGTCGGGCGCCAGAGGGAGCTCGAGGCCGCGGGTGAGGAAGCGCACCTTCACATTGTCGGGCGCGATGTCGCGGCTCCCCTCGAAAATCTGGAGCACGGCGCGGTCCTCGTCGGCCTCGAGCACCTGGCCGCGGCGGGTCTCGCCGGAGGGGAGGTGGACCTCTGCGAGCTGGCCGTAGCTGATGCCCTTGACGGATTCGACGAGCATCAGGGGGCCGACGAGGTCGCGGGCTTGCTTATACAACGTAATCATGCGCAATCCTCAAAGTTGATATCTGATGCGTGCCGCGTCCCGCGTGCCGCGTGAGAAGACAAGAGAGCACGAGGCAGGTCTTCGCACGCGGCACGCGGGACGCGGCACGGAACTCGTCCGCTAGCCCTCCTTCGCCCCAGCGGCCGCCAGGCCGTTGACCTGCTTTTCGATGTCCGCGTGCAGCGTGTCGAGCTGGGCGAGCTCATCCTCATCCACGCGCTTCATGCCGGCGATGGCGTCGAGGAGGGGGAGCTTCTGGATGGCGTCGACCTCCACCCCGCGCTCCATCGCCCCGTGCGCGAGGTCGTAGAAGTCGACGATGTTTCGGAGCATGAGGAACTGTTTTCGCTGGCTGGTGTAGGTGTCGGTCGGGTCGAAGGCGCTCTGGTGGAGGAAGTCCTCGCGCACCATCTTGGCGCCCTGGAGGATGAGGCGGTCGGAGGGGGAGAGGGCGTCCATGCCGACGAGTCGGACGAGCTCTTCGAGCTCGGCCTCGCGGTTGAGGAGCCACATGGCTCGGCGGCGGACCTCGGGCCAACGGGCGTCAACGTGCTCCTTGGCGTGGGCGCTGGCCATCTCGTCGTAGAGCGAGTAGCTGGTGAGCCAGTTGATGGCCGGGAAGTGGCGCTGGGCGGCGAGGGCGTCGTCGAGGCCCCAGAAGACCTTCACCACGCGGAGGGTGGCCTGGACGACTGGCTCGGAGAGGTCGCCGCCTGGGGGGCTGACGGCGCCGATGAGGCTCACGTTGCCCGTCCGCCCGTCGGCGCCGAGGCAGACGACGTTGCCCGCCCGCTCGTAGAAGCCTGCGATGCGGCTGGCGAGGTAGGCTGGGAAGCCCTCCTCGCCGGGCATCTCCTCCAGGCGGCCTGAGATCTCGCGCATCGCCTCCGCCCAGCGGCTCGTCGAGTCGGCCATCGTGGCCACGCTGTAGCCCATGTCGCGGAAATACTCGGCGATGGTGATGCCGCAGAAGACGCTCGCCTCGCGTGCCGCGACGGGCATGTTGGACGTGTTGGCGATCAGCACCGTGCGCTCGATGAGCGGCCGGCCGCTGTCGGGGTCACGGAGCTCGGGGAACTCCAGCAGCACGTCAGTCATCTCGTTGCCGCGCTCGCCGCAGCCGACGTAGACGATGATCTCGGCGTTCGCCCACTTGGCGAGCTGGTGCTGGACCACCGTCTTGCCGCTGCCGAACGGCCCGGGCACGCAGGCCGTGCCGCCCTTGGCGACGGGGAAGAGCGCGTCAATGACCCGCTGGCCCGTGATGAGCGGCTCGACGGGCGGGACGCGGCGGGCGACCGGCCTTGCCTGGCGGACGGGCCACCGCTGCATCATCGTCAGCTCGCGGCGGCCGCCCGCCGTCTCCAGCACGCAGACTGGCTCGGTGACGGTGGCCTCGGCCTCGCGGATGGAGGCGACGCGCCCTGAGAGGCCGGGGGGGACCATTATCTTGTGCTTCACGAGAGGCGTCTCGTCCACCGTGCCGAGCACGTCGCCTGCTGTGACCTGAGCGCCCTCCTTGACGGCGGGGACGAAGCGCCACTTCTTCGCGCGGTCGAGCCCGGGCAGCTCGGCGCCTCGGACGATGAAGTCGCCGAACTTCCCGCGAATGGCCTCCAGGGGGCGCTGGATGCCGTCGTAGATGCTCGTGATCAGGCCGGGGCCGAGCTCCACGCTCAGCGGCGTGCCCGTCGGGTACACGGGGTCGCCGGGGCCGATGCCCTCGGTGCTCTCGTAGACCTGGATGGAGTATTCGCCTGCGCGGATTTCGATGATCTCGCCGAAGAGGCGCTCCTTGCCAACGCGGACGACCTCGTACATGCCCGACTGGTCGAGCCCGCGGGCGACGACGAGGGGGCCGGCGACCTTCTTCACGATGCCTTCTTGCATTGGTCAGTAACCTCTCTCAGGGGGGATGAGTGGATGATTGGATGAATGGATGAATGAAAGCCTGGCCGTCTCTGGCATTCATCCACTCATCCACCCATCCATTCATCCTCTCAACCATTCACGTTCAGTACTCTCCCAGTATGTTCGCTCCCGCGGCGACTTCGATGAGGGAGCGGATTTCGTCGAGGGCGGGATGGCCCGCGGTGCGTTCGGCGCCCAGGAGGATGACGACGACGCCACGCCTGCGGAGCCCCTCGATAGCCTCGTGGCAATCGGCGAAATGCTGGTCGAGGACTGCGAGCTGCGTCGGCTGGCCCGCGAGGAGCCGGCCCGCGGCCTCGGCAAGCTCGGCGGGCGTCTGGCAGCGCACCGGCTCCGCGCCGATGGCGGCGAAGACCCCCACGAAGTGCCTCCGGCCGAGTGCGACAATCCTGGCCATCACACGTCCCTTTCCTCCACACCACGTGCGGCGACGCGCTCATTGGGGAGAAGCCCACGCCCCCTCTCCCCTGGGGAGAGGGCTGGGGTGAGGGTGCTTGCCTGCTCCCTCTCCCTTGGGGAGAGGGCTGGGGTGAGGGTGCTTGCCTGCTCCCTCTCCCTTGGGGAGAGGGCTGGGGTGAGGGTGCTTGCCTGCTCCCTCTCCCTTGGGGAGAGGGCTGGGGTGAGGGTGCTTGCCTGCTCCCTCTCCCTTGGGGAGAGGGCTGGGGTGAGGGTGCTTTGGCCTTGTCCACGGGGCGTGAAGGCACCCTCACCCGCCCGCCCTTGGCGGGCGACCTCTCCCCAAGGGAGAGGTTGGCGTCGCTGCGGAGGATGGGTGAAAGTGCTGGATGCTTCACGCATACGTCTGCCTCACGTCGCGTGCGATGGCGTCGCGGGGCAGGCCGGCGGCGATGCCCGCGACGATGGCCTTGAGGTTGAGGGCCTCGATGCGGAGGCCCCAGAGGAACGCGAAGAGCGGCTCCGGGCCGAAGGCCACGCCGCGGCCGGCACGGACAAGCTCGGTCATCGCGTCGTCAATGAGGCGCTCGGCGGCGACTGCGGGGAGCGGCTCATCCTCTGAGATGGCCTGCGCGGCCTGGAGGCCGAGTGCGGCGAGGGGCGGGCGCCAGTCGCGCCGCTCCTCAGTGAGGAGGGCGACTGCGGCTTGCCTGGCCTCGCCGAGGTCGTCGAGCGCCTGGGGGCCGAGGGCGTCGCCCCACTGGTTGAGCCGGCATCGGAGGAGGCCGAGGGCCAGGCGGAGGTTGAGCCAGGCGTTGGTCCAGGCCGCCACGTCGGGGCTGCCCACGTCGGCGGCGGCGCGGCGAAGGTGCCGGGCCTCGTGGAGCTGCGTGACTGCGTCGAGGAGTTGTGGCGTGCGCTGGTCGGCGGGCGCGGCGTCGCGGAGTGCGGCGGCGGCGCGTGCGAACGGCTCGAAGGCCGCCTCGGTCTGCTGGCCCGCCCAGCACTGGTCCCAGACGGCATCGGGGGTGCTGGCGCCGGGCACGCGGGGCAGAGACGCCCCGCCTACAAAGCCGAGGGCCTTCTCGCGGAGGAGGCCTCGGAACCCCTGCCACTCGATTGGGAGAAGGAAGAGCTGAGCCACGGAGTCGCTCGGGCTGGCGTTGGCCATGCGGCGGATGGCGGCGGCATAGGACGCTTGCATGGCTTCGGCGAGGGCGAAAGGCTCGGTGGCCTCGGGCAGGTCGGCGAACATGATGGTCTGCCGCACGCGGGCCGCCAGGTCGGGCAACCCGTCGGCATTGAGGAGCTCGAGCGTGGCGCGGTTGGAGAGGAGGCGTGTGTCGAGCGCGCTCACTAGGCCGCTGACGTACGTCCAGGCGATGCGCTGGCGGCGAGGCGATGCGGCACGGGACAAAGGGTAACTCCTGAGAGGATGAATGGATGTATGGATGGGCGGATGGATGCCAGACAAGAGGTTCCTGCACCCATCCATTCATCCAACCATCCCCTCGCATGGCGTTTCTCACTCCTGGCCGCTCAGGGTCGGCACGTCGCCGAAGAGGCGCTGGGCGAGGGACATTGCGAGCTCGTCGCGCAGGTCGGCGAGGGCGGCGTCGAGCGTGAGGTCGAGGTCGAGCCCCTCGCCTTGGAGGTAGACTCCGCCGCGCATGGCGCCGGGCGTGGGCGCGAGGGCGACGCCTGTGGCGCCGGCCTGGCGGAGGAGGGCCTCGACCGCCTGGCGGTCGCGCTCGGAGCACTGAAGGGAGCCGCGGGCGGCCGTGGCGCAGGCGCGGCGCACCTGGGCGGCGAGCCAGCGGGGGTAGTCGAAGCCCTGGCCGGCGAGCGCGCGGTCGCGGACGCCGCTGAAGACTGCCTCGAGGATTTCGTTCCTGGCCTGGAGGAGCTTCATCGCGTGGTCGGCGCGGCGGGTGTTGGCGTCGCGCTCGGCCGCGGCGTCGGCCTCGGCCTTGGCGGCGGCCAGGCGGCGCCGCTGCTCGTCGCGGAGCGCGGCGGAGCGGCGTTCGAGCTCGGCTCTGGCCTCGGCCTCGGCGGCGTCCAGCAGCTTGCTGGCCTCGGCCTCCGCGGCCGCGAGCACCTTCTTCTCGACGTCTTGGAGGGACAAGTGTGCGACTCCTGGCGTGGCGGGGCGCTCAGGCCAGCTTCATCCCGGTGATCCAGCCGATGAAGAGGATGGCGGCGAGGAGCGCCACGACGGCGTAGGTCTCGACGAGTGCCGGGATGAGGATGGCGCGGCCCGACTCTTCGGGCCGGCGCGCCGTGAGGTTGATTGCGGCGGCGGATGCCTCGCCCTGGTAGATGGCGCTGCGCCACTCCACGATGCCGGCGCAGATGCCCACGAACATCAGGCCGATGCCCTGCACCGGCGTGAGGGCTATCGGCTGGGCCTTCGTCAGCCCCGTGTTGTTGGCGATCAGGATGGCGATGATGAACGAGTAGAAGCCCTGGGTGCCCGGCAGGGCCATGAGCACCAGGAGCTTGCCGAAGAGCTCGGGCTTCTCGGAGAGCGCGCCGCCGGCCTGCGCGCCCGCGATGCGGATGCCGCGGGCCGAGCCGACCCCGCCGAACATCACGGCCATCGCCGCACCGACCAGCGCCCAGCCGATACCAGTCTGCGTGAAGTACAGTTCCCAGAACTTCTCCATGCCTCAAAGACCTCCTAAATGGCCACAGGGCTCAATCCACCACGCGGATGCGGCCGCCGGCGGAGCCGAGGGGCACGAAGCGTTGCGCCCCAGGCTCGTAGAAGCGGCCGAAGAACTCCACGAAGATGAGACGCGCCGAATGGATGAACGCCCCCAGGGCGCTCAGCACGATGTTGAGCAGGTGGCCGAAGACCACGAAGGCCACGCAAACCACGGTGCCCAGCAGCGCCGGGCTCTCCAGCATCGTCCGCAGGATGCCGCCGATGATGTTCACCGCCATCCCCACGATTGACGTGGTGAGCGCCAGGGCGAGCAGGCGGCTATAGGACAGCGCGTCGCCGATGAACGACACGCAGCCGTACGAGCCCATGATACCATACAGGCTGACCAGCCCGATGATGGCCTTGCCCGCGAGCGACTTCTCGTTGCGGCCCTGGGTGAGCACCAGGCCGGCCGCCCCCACCACCAGCAGCAGCGTGCCGACCTGCACCAGCCACCGCGGCGTCTCGGGCGCGAAGAACGCCGCCACGTGGATGGCCAGGCCCGGCAGCACGAGATACCACAGGCCGGCGTCGCAGACCGCGCCCAACCTGTCCCCGGCTCGCCACATGCCGTAGAGTTTCATCGTGACGCCCCAGAGCTGGTTGGCCACCCCCAGCAGCAGGGCGATGGCCAGCACCTGGAGCGGGCTCTTCACGGGGTCCACGACGGTCAGTGCGGCCAGGAGGCGTTGGACGGCGTTCGCCCGCGCGGGGTCGGCCGGCGCCCAGAGGTCGGCGGCCCACGTGCCGGTGAAGACTCCGACAACGAAGGAGCTCACCGCCCCCCAGACGAGGAGCGCGAAGAGGCTCCTGATGCCCGGATAGCTGCGGAAGCGCCGCACCAGCGCCCAGGCCAGCGCGAATTGCACCAAGGCGTAGATGGCGTCCCCGAAGCAAATCCCGTAGAAGACCACGAAGCTCAGGAAGAGGAAGGGCGACGGGTCGAACGCCGAGTAGGGTGGCAGGCCGAACATCTCGACCAGGAACTGCGCGGGGCGGACGAGCCGCGAGTTGGTGAGGGAGACGGGCACGCTCTCGCCAGGGGCGGGGTCCTCGACGACGGCGGCGACCTGGGGGAGGTCGCGGGCCACGGCCTCCTCGAAGGCCCTGAGGTCGCGGACGCGGACGTAGCCGGCGAGGAGGGCGGCCCGGCCGGTGGCGAGCATCTTGCCGGCGGCGCGGGCGGTCTCCGCCTTGCCCTCGCAGTAGCCGAGCACGAGCTCCACCTTGTGGCGGAGCTTGCCGAGCTCGGCAAGCTCGGCGTTGGCCGCGGCGATGGCCCCCTCCGCCGCCGCGCGCTCCCCCTCGATGGCACGCACGTGGGCGTCGAGGGTGGTCGAGCGCTCGGGGGCCGGGACGGGTTGGAAACCGAGCTCGTGGAGGCGGTGGAGCGCCTCGTCGGCGTCCTCGCGCAGAGCCACGGTAGCCACGAGGGCCTTGTTGCCGCTGGCGGCGAGCTGCTCGACGGTGAGGCCCTCGGGGGCGAGGCCGCCTTCGGCGATGCGGCGGACCTGCTTGGCCGGGGCGAGCCAGAGGTTGGCGCGGGTCCACCGCAGCGCGCCCTCGGCGGGCAGGAGCACGGCGAGCGCGGCGAAGGCGCCGATGGCCGCGAGCCGCTCGTTGGCCTTGGCGAGCGCGGCCTGCGCCGCGGCACGCTGGGCGGCCAGGGCCTTGGCCTTCTCGTGGAGCGCCTCGACCTCGATGGCCTCGACGGCTGCGGCCAGCTCGGCTCGCGTCGTCTCCACCGGCGTCGCGATGAGGTTCGAGAGCAGGTCGCGCGCGCTCTTGGAGAACTCGGACAGGATGGCGAGGGTCTCGCTCAGCCGGCGGATGGCGGCATCGAGCGAGCGGGTGTCGGCGCCGAGCGACGCGATGGCCGCTTTGCCCTCGGCGGCCTCCCCCTTCGGCGCCTCGGCCACGTGGACCAGCCCGCTGCGGGCCAGCCGCTCCGGCACCTCTTGCGCGTGGGCGGCCGGGCAGACGAGCCAGACCTTCTTGACTGGGTCAATTGCCATCGGCCCGCTGCTCCAGAAGCCTCAGCAGTTCCTCGACCAGGGGCGCCACGCGCTCGGCGCGCACGCGCTCCAGCGCGGCCAGAGCGAGTGCGAGGCGGCGGTCGAGTGAGGCAAGAGCCGCGGCCTTCTTGTTCTCGGCTTCGCCCTGGTACTGAGCCATCTCGCGCTTACCCTGCTCATCGAGCTCCCTGGCAAGGCTGTCGAGCTCGCTCTTCACCTTCTCGCGGGCCTGGCGGGAGCGTTCCTTCGCATCGTCCACCACCTTAGCCGCCTTGGCCTCGATCGCCACTACGCCGTCGAGCACGCTCTGCGTCATCCCTGGGTATCCCGTCCGGCCGGCCCATAGCTGCTGTAGTCGGAAATGCCGCGCCCTATCCCGGGCGCTTCGATTAATTATACGGAAACCGCGCGCCCGCGCAAGCGCTCTCACTCACCGCTCTCGAGGAATTCCTGAAGGATGGCGCTGGGGGTTGCCTTCTCGGCCTTCTTGTCGTAGCCGGCCGGCTCGCACTTCTCGACGAACTCCGCGGCCCCCTGGCCGAAGAAGGTCTCCCAGCCGGGGACGGGCTCGGCGGTCGGTGCGTCGGCCTCGCGCTTCGCGTAGTCGAGCAGGTGGCGGAGCTGGCGGGCGGCGACGTGTTGGTGGTACTCGATGGAGTCGGTGAGCGGGTAGGCGTTGGCGAAGAGGCCGCTCTGGTGCTCGCGGATGGCCTGGGGCAGGAGCTTGTTGGCGCCCTTGGTGGCTACGGCCTCCATGATGGCCTCGTCGAGGCACATGTCCTTGCGCGTGGCGATCAGGCGGCTGAGGGCCTTGTGGGCGGCCGTCAGGCGGGCCTCGGCCTTCTGGACGGCGGCGAGCGAGTCCTTCTTGAGCTGGTCGGTGTAGGCCTTGGACCCCGCGGCGCGCTTGGCGTCGCGCACGGTGGCAAGCACGCGGGCGCACTGCTCCTGGATGCACTGGTGCAGGTAGCCGCGCCCCATGTCGGCCAGGTCAGGCTCGTAGAAGGAGCCCGGGGCGATAGCGGCCTTGCAGGCGAGTGCGAGGGCGATGGCGGTGCGCGCCGCCGCGCTGCCCGGCGCAGGCAGGGTGGCCAACCGCACGTACTCCCTGTAGTTCGCTCCAGCCTCCAGGCGCGGCGCGCCGCGCAGGGCCTGCTTGTGGGCCTCGGCCATCGGGAAGACCGCGCCTGGGCCGTAGCGCCGCTCGAGGTAGTCGTTCACCGCCCGGTTCGTGGCCGCGCCCTCCGCGCGCCAGACGAAGCTCGCGTCCCACGCAAACACCGAACTCAAATGGTCCATCATCGGGTTCACCCGCAGGAGCTCGTTCCAGTTCCAGAAGCCGTCGGCGCGGGGCCTTGGCCTGGAGTGCTCGAAGTGGTGGAAGGTGTTGGCGAGCATGCCGAAGCGGTTCTCGAGCAGGTCGTTGCACGCGGCGCCGCCCCAGGGGACGGCGTACTGGAAGGGGCGGTCCGCCAGCCGTTCCGTGGCCGTGTAGAGCGGGCCGAGGTCCGGGTCGGAGTAGAGCAGCTTGGCCTCTTTGGGGAGCTGGCGGATGAACTCGGCCTGGGCCGCTGCCGTGGCGCCCCACCTGGGCGCTTCCCAGGTGGGCACGAGGGCCTTCATCGCCGGGTCCACCTGCCGCAACACGTCGAGGGCCACCGCGGTCGGCGCGTCCTGGCAGGCGACGACGTAGCGGTGGCCGGTGCCGTAGGTCTCGATGATGGCCTTCCAGAGCCTGGCCTGTAGCTCGCGGCACTTCGGCTCGGCGCCCGACAGCGTGCAGCTCCCGCCCGCGGGCGCGGGAAGGGGCGACGCCTGCTCAGGCAGCCACTTGAGGCCGGGCGCCGCCTTGCGGAGCGGCTCCTCGAAGTCCCCGAAGGCGAACACGTATGCGACCTCGATGCCCAGCGACTTCCGCGCGAAGGCGAACGCCTCGCTGAGCACCGCCGTGGTGTGGTCGGGGTGAAGCCCCCAGCCCATGCGGGCCGTCGGGCCGCCCTGCGCCGCAAGGGTCTCCTGCCTGTGGGCCTTGGCCTCGGGGAACGCCTTGTCGAAGGCCGCGCCCCAGGCCCGGCTCGACGCCGTGAAGGGCACCGCGAGGCAGTTCAGCCCCCTCTTCGCCATCCAGCGCAGGTGCGCCTTCCAGTCCTCTGCGTTCCACAGCGTGGCCTGGAACCGCTTAGGGCCGTATAGCCCGACGGGCACGTAGCACGTGCGGTCGGGAAAGGCCGGGTTGGCCACGATGGCGCCCGCCTGCACCACCGCGTCCTTGCGCGCCGGCACGTGGTCGCCGTCAACGAAGAACGCGCAGCCCAGCGTGGCCTCCAACAGGTCGTAGACGGCGCGGAGGGTTCCGCGCGGCTGGTTGCCAACGACCAGGAGCGCCGGCGGCTGCGCCACGAGGGTGACAGAGTAGCCGTCGTCGCGCATCTGGGCGAACGGCACGGCGGCGGCGAGCTTCTCGCCCGCCTCGCGCACGGCGGCCTGGCCGACCAGGACGGCTGGCTGCCCGCCGTCGGGCGCCTTGGCCGCGATGGCCAGGCGCGCGCCCGTGGACCTCTCGAGCAGGGCCTGGAGCTCCGCGGCGGCCAGCCGCTCCGGCTCGGGCGCCTTCTCCGACACCACGATCGTCGCCGCCGCCTTACCCGCACGCACCAGCTCGAACCCCCTGGCCTCCGAGTAGGCGACTGCGGCGAGCACCCACGCCGAAACCAAACGGGTCCACATGCCCTGGCCTCCTGAGACCGCCCTTGCTCCCTGTGTGTTCTTGGCGCACCACTGGCCGCCATGCGCGCAACAGTATATCAACCGCATTGCCCCTGCGCAATCCCGGCGGCGCCGTGGCACCCCCCTACTTCGGCGCTGGGACGTGGATGGCCGGCACCGCCAGGAACCGCAAAGGCCAGTCCCGGACCGGCTCTGGCAACGGGTGGGCGGCCTCGTAGGCGGCCATCAGGTAGAAGGCGCGAAGCTCCGGCTCGCCGATTCCCTCCACGCACTTCACGGCGTCGGCCGGCCCCTGAACGACCGCAGCGATGACGGCGATCCCGCCCAATGTCATTGATGGGCGGGGGTACAAGAGCTTTTCACCCGCGAAGCTGCACTCGGGCGCCAAGGCAAGGGCCGCGGCAATGAAGGCCTTCGCCTGCTTCGAGTCGTGGAAGCGGATCTCGGCGCTGTCCAGGATGCCCGCCAAGCCGCGGATGTCAGGGGCTCCGAGGAACGCCTGGATGTGCTCCGGCATTGCGATTATGGGCAGGGGCTTTTCCTCGACGCCCTTCTGCATCGCCTCGCGGACCTGTCGGAGACGGTCCTGGGCAAACCAGTTCTCCGAGTCGCGAGACTCCTCCAACGCATCCAGGAAGTCGGCTATCGGCTTTGCCTGTTCCTTCTTGCCGGCCGCGAGGAGAGCCATTGTAATGGAGTAGCAGGCCACACCGCGGTTCTCGGGGCGCATCTTCCGGGCGCGTTCGAAGGCGTCCTTGGGGTCCCGCAAGGCGTGCTCGGCAAGGACCAAGCGCAGGAAGTCTGCGCACGTAGGCCTCTTCGCATCGTAATGTTCCTGGGCCAGCTTCAGCGTGTCGTCTGGGGATTGCTTCATGAGGAACTGAACCAGCACCTCGATAGAGCGGAGGTTGTCGCCGCTCTTCAGAGCGCTGTCCACCAGCAGGCCCTTCGCCGCGCCGGGGTTCACCTCGATCGTCGCCAGGGCGAGCTGGTGGATCGCCTGGCCCCTCGAGCACTCACTGCGGGAGTCCACCGTCTTGCGGAAGGAGGCGAGGATGCGGCGCGCCCGCTCGGGCTCGTAGTGGCGGATGAGCTGGATGAGGTAGCCCAGGCTTGTTGCGTCGGCTTCGATCCAGCGGTTGATCTTGCGCGCAACCTGCTGGGCCTCCTCCAGCAGCTTCTCGGACGTCTCCGGGGCCGACTTGATGGTCAGGGCGGCGATGCCGCCGAGCGCCAGGGAAGCGAAGAAGGGCTCGGAGAGCGCTCTGGCTTCGCGCAGCGAGTCCTCCGGGCTCCGGGCGTAGCGAAGGATCGCGCAGGTCGCGTCGAGCGCTTCGACGCGGTGCCGCCTCCTGAACTTCGCACGCACGCTCTGGTCTGTGAGCAGCTTGTGCGCTTCCTCGACGAGCGCGTCCCACCCCTCCCGCTCGGCAGCCCAGCCGCACGCTGAGGCGGCAAGGGAGCCAGCCGCCATCAAGGCGGGGAGCACGTGCCGCCGTCGCCACACCCAACCCGGCTCTCTCATCGTCATGGTCGGCCCTCCATGGAGAGCGTACAGGACGGCACTCTGCCCCCCCGACGTCTTGTGACATATTGACTTGTGCAAGAGCAATGTAACGCCGGGGGTTCGCCCGGGGTGGGTGGCACCCTCAACGGCTTCCGTTGAGGGTGCGGACGGGGGCGGCCCCCGAAAGCCACCCTCAAGCCAGGACGCTTGAGGGTGCCACCCACCAGCGGCGGACGCGACGCGGTGACTGAGCGCCCGCGCGTGACATTGCTCTTGCAGAGGTAGATGATAGCGGCCCACTCCCGCACATTCAACCTCTCTTGATCTCTACCAGGCCGCAGAGTAGAGTACCGGCGTAATTGAATGAGGAAGGAGCGGTCATGGCCGTCGGACGGGAGACGCGGGTGGCAGCTTGGAGCGTTTCCGCCATCCTGTGCGGCGCGTTGTCCGCGGCCATCGCGGCGGAGGATGTCCAGCTCGGCGCCCGACATCGGACTTTTGAGTCAGGAGAAGACATGGCCAGGAAGAGGGCAAGATGGAACAATTGCGAGCCGATTCACCTCAAGGGGGTTGATGTCACCCTCAGCCGGCCCGTCCTCGTCGGGCGGAGCAGGGGGTATCTCTGGTTCCCAAAGATCATCGCCCTGTCGAACGGGGAGCTGGCGGCGCTCGTGTCGGGCTATCCCGACGAGCACCGGGCCACGACGACAGGCTTCATCTCCTGGTCGGGCGACGGCAGCCTCACCTGGAGCGCGCCCAGGGAGTACCGACACGTGGGCGCCGAAAACCTCCGCCTCCCCAACGGCGACGAGCTCCTTCTCCCCTACTACCTCAAGCCGCGGCCCGACGGCATGGGCGCGCCCTGCAACATCATCCTCGCGGGGAAGAGGGAACTCAAGCTCGTCGAGCCGGGCGTCACCGTCACTGGCTGGCCGCGGAAGGACAAGAGCTTCGCCCCACAGCTCGGCCTCTCCGGCTTCGTCTTCAACGGCCAGACGGTGGCGCTGAAAGATGGCAACTACCTGGCGACGCTCTACGGGCATTTCGAGGGGGCCAAGCGCTACAGCCTCGTGGCCGCGGAATCGAGGGACGGCTTCCGCTGGCAGATTCGCTCGGTCATCGCGGCCGAGACCTGCGAGCTTGCGGGGGGCGAAGGCCCCTGCGAATCCGCCGTCGCCCGAATCCCCGATGGCCGCCTCATGTGCGTCTTCCGCCTCGCCTCCGCCGTGCCCTACGGCCAGACCTGGAGCGCCGACGACGGGAAGACCTGGGCCAAGCCCGCGGCGATGCGGGGCGTCTTCTCCGTCGAGCCGAGCCTGGCTGTCCGCAAGGACGGCACCATTGCCCTCTCGGGCGGCAGGCCAGGGCTTTTCCTCTGGCTCGACCTCGACGGCACGGGGAAGGACTGGCAGCGGGTGGACCTCGCGCCCCATCACAACCAGTGCCATCCGCAGGAGCCCATTGCCGAGCCGCTCGGCGCCCGCACAACCGCCTACACCAAGGTCATCGCACTCGACGACTCCCACCTCCTCTGCATCTACGACCGCATCCCCAACGGCTGGCAGGCCATCCCCAAGGAGATGAACGACACGAACAGCGTGTGGGTCGTTCGGGCCACAATCGCGCGGACCGGAGGCCAGTGAGGAACGACCGCGTTGAGAGGGGGCAGGTGGCCCCAATCGTCCTCGTCCGTCGTCCTCGTCCTCGTAATCGTGATCGCGTCTTCGTCGCCCGAGTGCAGGAAGAATCGAGGACGAGGGGCGAGGACGATCGAGGAGGCGACGGGCGCTGCCAGAATCGGGGACCACCCCCGAACCGCGTTGCCACCCTTGACGCTCGCGCCTACCTGCGCTAACATACTCGCCCGCTCAGGAACCCTGGAACCCACGAAGGAGAACGCGATGGAGATGGTCAACGTCGTCCCGTGCCTGGACATCAAGGACGGCCGGGTGGTGAAGGGCGTGAAGTTCGTGAATCTGAGGGACGCGCGCGACCCGGCCGAGGCCGCAGCCGCCTACTGCAAGCAGGGCGCCGACGAAATCGTCTTCCTCGACATCGCGGCGACCGTCGAGAAGCGCAAGACCCGACTCGAATGGGTCAAGAAGGTCGCCAAGGTCGTCACCGTCCCATTCACCGTCGGCGGCGGCATCGGCTCGCTCGACGAGATGAAGGCGCTCTTCGACCTCGGCGTGACCAAGGTCTCGATCAACACGGCGGCGGTGCGGAACCCCGACCTCATCGAGGAGGCGGGCGACGCCTTCGGCCCCGACCGCATCGTCGTGGCCATTGACGCCCAGAAGGGCGAGCACGGCTTCGAGGTCCTCATCTCCGGCGGCACCAAGAAGGCGGGCCTCGAACTCGTCGAATGGGCGCAACAGGTCGAAGACATGGGCGCCGGGGAAATCCTCCTGACCAGCAAGGACGCCGACGGCACGCTCGACGGCTACGACGTGCCGATGACCCTCGCCGTGGCCGACGCGGTGACCATCCCGGTCACCGCCTCGGGCGGCTGCGGCAAGCTCGAGCACATGGCGAAGGTCATCATCGAAGGCCACGCCACCGCCGTCCTCGCCGCCTCCGTCTTCCACTTCGGCACATTCACCGTCCATCAAGCCAAGCAGTACCTCAAGAGCCAGGGCATTCCCGTGCACCTGTAGACCCTTCGGTCGTGACCCGTGCGCGGCTTGCGCACATGTTGGCGAGGATGAATGGATGAATGGATGAATGGATGGGTGGATGAATGTCAGAATGTCATCCATTCATCCATCCATCCAATGATCCCCTTTGGTTGCGGCCTGTGGCCGCGGAAAGAGGACCGCTTGAGGGCTGGGTACGTGCGCGGGAAATCACGCACTCTTGCCATCGGCGTTTGCCTGCTCGCGGGCCGGGCCTGGGGCGCTGGAGATGCCCACGTGGGGCACCTCGAGGCCTGGATCGCCCCTCCCGCGGCGGGGCCGTACGTCAGTCCCATCTTCTGGCTCGACGCTCCACAATTCGCCCTGGGCGAGACCGCGAAGCACCTGGGCCTCACCGGCGGCAGGAGTGGCCCGGGCCACGCCATCGTCCGCCTCGTGCGCTATCACCCCGCTGAATCGCTGTGGGTCGAGCAGATCGGAGCGTTCCTCGGCGGCGTCACGGGCATCGCCGCGGGGCACAACCCGACGCTGGGAGACCTCAGGAGCCCGAAGCGCTACCGCCACCGCAGAATCTTCACGGTCTTCGTGGCCGGGCTCGATGAGGCGCAGTTCCAGGCCGTCAGCGGCTTCCTGCGCAACCTCGGCAAGGACTACGAGTACTACGCCTTCGGCTACCCGAACTGCGCCGACCTCGCGGCCGAGGCCTGGCGCAAGGCGTTCGGCCAGAAGCTCCGCCGCGGCGCCTACTGGTTCCCGCTCGACCTTGCGGCGCGCGTCATCAACCTCCCCCGCAAGCTCTCGCACCACCTTGCGCCACTAGGGAAACTCAGCCATCTCCCCTGGCGGAACCGCACGCCCGACCAGGTGGCGCGCCAACTCGCCAGGCTCAATGTCATCTCCTTCCGCCATCGCGCCATCGGCGACCTGAGCGTGGACGAGGCGCAGAATGCTCTTGCCCCCCACTGAGCCAGGAAAACGTGCCATGACCCCCAAGACCAATCCTCACTGGCCCGTTCTAACCCGCTATGACCAAGGGCATCTCGCCCGCATCGCCCTCCCCCTCGGCGGCATCGGCACCGGCACGGTCTCCCTCGGCGGCCGCGGCGACCTGCGCGACTGGGAGCTCGTCAACCGCCCCGCCAAGGGCTTCGTCCCCCGCAACGCCTTCTTCGCCCTCTGGGCTGCACCCGCTCCTGGCCCCTCCTCTCTTCTCACGCGGCACGCGGCACGCGGCACGTCTTCTTCTCCTCTCACGCATCACGCATCACGCGGCACGTCTTCTTCTCCTCTCACGCATCACGCGGCACGCGGCACGTCTTCTTCTCTTCTCACGCATCACGCATCACGCATCACGTCTTCTTCTCTTCTCACGCATCACGCATCACGCCTCACGTCCTCTTCTC
>Ga0194110_10002238_pt1 | contig 24641 bp, 22 predicted proteins | sample TA2Kig1200mmetaG_FD_146192 | JGI IMG/M metagenome (GOLD analysis project Ga0194110, IMG submission 146192) | Freshwater microbial communities from Lake Tanganyika, Tanzania - TA2015032 Kigoma Deep Cast 1200m | ecosystem: Environmental > Aquatic > Freshwater > Lake | place: Tanzania: Lake...
GTGTCACTCTCTATACGTCGTCGTTCGACTTGGCAGAGAGCTGTGTTTTTAGTAAACAGTCGCGTGGCCCGTTTCACTGCGGCCCCCGCCAGCTCCCCGTGGTCCGGTTCACCGGCAGAGGCGCCCCTTGTCCCGAAGTTACGGGGCCATTTTGCCGAGTTCCTTAAAGGGGGTTCTCTCGCGCGCCTTAGGATGCTCTCCTCGCCTACCTGTGTCGGATTGCGGTACGGTCACTCCGCACGTTTGCCCTTTCGAGCGCCTAGGGGCTTTTCTCGGCGGCCCGCGTCGGCCTCTTATCTTGCAAGAGCCTTCGCACCCCCTTCGGGTGACGGCTCGCGGATTTGCCTGCGAGCCCCCTATTGGGGTTTGACGGCCGTGTGCTAAACGGGACCGCGGCCTAGCTGGTCGCGTCCCCCCATTGGCACGTGCAGGTGGCGAAGGAATGTTGACCTTCCACCCATCACCTACGGCTTTCGCCCTCGGCTTAGGGACCGGCTAACCCTGCCCTGACTTACATGGGACAGGAAACCTTAGGCTTACGGCGAGCGGGATTCTAGCCCGCTTTGGCGCTACTCGTGCCGGCATACTCACTTCCACTCGGTCCACGGCTCCTTGCGGTGCCGCTTCGCACCAGAGTGGAAAGCTCCCCTACCGCCCCCCGTGATTAGCGGGAGGCCCGCAGCTTCGGCACCGCGCTTGAGTCCCGAGAATTATCGGCGCAGGAGTGCATCGACTGGTAAGCTATTACGCACTTTTTAAATGGTGGCTGCTTCTAAGCCAACATCCCAGCTGTCTGCGCACTCCCACTTCCTTTTGCACTTAGCGCGGATTCCAGGGCCTTAGCTGGCGGTCTGGGCTGTTTCCCTCTTGACCACGAAGTTTATCCCCCGTAGTCCGACTCCCGGGATAGTCGCCGCGGCATTCGGAGTTTGGTTGAGTCGCGTAGGCTTGCGGCCCCGCAGACTCATTCAGTGCTCTACCTCCGCGGCGTAGTTGCCCGAGGCTATACCGAAATATATTTCGGGGAGAACCAGATATTTGCGTGTTTGATAAGCCTTTTACTCCTATCCACAGCTCATCCCACCGGTTTGCAACCCAGAAGGGTTCGGACCTCCACGGATTTTTACATCCGCTTCGCCCTGGCCATGGATAGCTCACACGCTTTCGGGTCTGCTGCGTGCTACCGTGTCGCGCTTTTGACGCTCGCTTTCGCTGCGGCTTCGCCCCTGAGGGGCTTAACCAAGCAACACGCAGCAACTCGCCGGCTCATTAACCAAAAGGCACGCCGTCGCACGTGGCATCCCTTCCGCCCCTTGCGGGGCGGCCCGGGTCACACGCCAAGGCCGGTGAGGGCCTCGACATGCTCCCCAGACGGGCGCCATAGTGCTCCGACCGCTTGTAGATGTGCGGTTTCAGGTTCTATTTCACCTACGCCTAACAGGCTTGCTTTTCACCTTTCGCTCGCGCTACTTTTGCGCTATAGGTCGCCCAGGAGTACTTAGCCTTGGGAGGTGGGCCTCCCGGTTTCAGGTCGGGTTCCACGTGTCCGGCCCTACTTGGGTAGCCGTCCGCAGAGAGCTCGCTCCTTCGCCTACGGGCCTATCACCCTCTGTGGGGCACCTTTCCAGGTGCCTCGGCTCGGAGGAGCTTTTGTAACTCTGCCGCAGGGTCCTGCCCCCTGCGGAGACGGCCCCCGCAACCCCGGACGCGCAACGCGCAGGGCTTGGCACGCGTCCGGTTTAGGCTCTTCCCCTTTCGCTCGCCGCTACTGAGGGAGTCGAGGTTTTCTTTCTTCTCCTGCGGGTACTGAGATGTGTCAGTTCCCCGCGTTCGCCTCCGCACCCTATGGATTCAGATGCGGATAGCCGAGCATTACCTCGGCTGGGTTGCCCCATTCGGACATCTCCGGATCACAGCAAGCGGCAACTCCCCGGAGCTTATCGCAGCTAGCCACGTCCTTCATCGCCTCTGGGCGCCAAGGCATCCACCGCACACCCTTCGTAGCTTGACCGCGACAACTCCCGCCCTCTCGGGCGCTCGTCGCCGCGCCAGCCACTCGCGCCAGCGGACCAGATGTTCACTCGGCGCTAACCTTCGCCCATCTTGTCAAAGAGCAAACCCCAAACATGCCGGCGGCGCTCCCGCCGGCCATCTCCAGGGCATGGCTCATTATACCACATCTGGCCGGCCTGTCAAGCGCGAATTTTCGAGAGCGTCCCAGGCTCTTGAGTCTCCGCCCCCCGGGTTCAGCTCGCGCCGTGTGCGCACTCGGAGCGCGCCAAGAGCTGGGGGGACCAGTCCCCCAGACCCCCTGGGATTCACCGCATTGGGCCACCGGCAGCCCCCTGGGAAGCTAGCGCGGCCACCATCCGATGGGGCTGCCGGCGGCCCGAAGGCGGAAAACCCTGGGGCTCTGCCCTGAGCGGAGCGAGGGGTCTGGGCGAAGCCCCCGCATGCCTGGCCTGTGCGGCTTGCTCTTCCCCTTGACACCACGGGAGCCAGCGGATACCCTATGGCCGATGGCTCAACCTGGGCGGGCGGCCACCGCCTCTCGCGGAGAGCAGAATGCCACGCTCCCGACGCTTCGCCCGAGTTCGCCTGCTTCTGGAACCCCTCGAGGCCAGGTTGCTCTTCGATGGCGGGCCGGTGACGATCGCGGGCGACCCGCGCTATGTCGGCGCAATCCCCGCTGGCGGCGGGGCCATCGTCCACGTCTACGACGCCGACGCCACGCCCGACGTTACCCTTGCCGATGTCGCCGTGAAGCCGGGGACGGGCAACGCCATCTCCGGCATCACCCTCGTTGGCGCGCAGCGAAAGACCGGGCTGGGCATCCTCATCACGGGGGCGAGCTCCGCAGGCAAGGTTGGCGACAAGCGGTCCCTCCCGGCCGACGTCGCCTTCATCGCCTCCACCGCCCCCCTCGCCTCCCTCTCCCTCCGCAGCTCCATCGCGGGCCACAACCTCAACGGCCTCACCCTCGGCGGCCTGCCGTTCGCGCAGGACCTCGATGGCGATGGGGACCTGAACGACCCCACGGCGCTCTGGGTGCAGGGCAGCGTGGCGAAGCTCTCGCTGGCCGGGGACGTGGGCGTGTGGGCGGGGCCTCCGCGCCCCGCGGGGGACGGAGCCCCCGCCGACGTCATCATCGCCGGCGGCCTGGGCAAGCTCGCAGCCGCCGCCTACGACACCGTGCACGGGGACCTCTTCGGCATCACCGCGGAGCAGTTCGGCAAGCTCACCCTCGGCCGCACGGCCCTCACCACCGCTAACCTCCCCTTCGCCCACGGGCAGTTCCGAATCGTCCTGGCACAGGATGCCATGCACAAGGGCGTCGCTCTCCCCCTCTGGGACGAAAACGTCAACCTCGCCCAACTGAGGGCCACGCTCGACAACCTCCTCGCCCTCGGCGCCAACTGGGTCGAGGCCAACGTCTTCTGGTTCCAGGACGACATTTCCTCGAGCGTGATCGCCCCGGACTTCACCCGCTGGAGCGCGAGCGACGCCTCGGTGCGGACGGTGATTGACGAGGTTCACGCGCGCGGGATGAGGGTGCTGCTGAAGCCGATGGTGGACCTCCGCAACGACCCCGCCCACTGGCGCGGCGACATCCCCGGCTCCGACCCCTGGTTCACAGGCCCCCAGGGCTACGGCGCCTTCCTGAACCACTTCGCCGACATCGCCCAGCAGGAGGGCGCGGACATGCTCTGCGTCGGCACCGAACTCGTCAGCACCAGCCCCCAGGAGGCACAGTGGCGCGCCCTCATCGCCGGCGTCCGCGCACGCTACACCGGCCCACTCGTCTACGCCGCCAACCACGGCGGCACCGGCTCCGCCACACAGGAGAAGATCGCCTGGTGGGACGCCCTCGACTACATCGGCCTCGACGCCTACTACCCGCTCACGGCCAAGCCCGACCCCACCCTCGCCGAGCTCCAGGCCGCCTGGGCCGCGAGAGGCGCCACCATCGAGAACTGGCTCGCGGCACTCGACCCCGCCGACCGCAAACCCGTCCTCTTCACCGAAGTCGGCTATCGGAGCTGGGACGGCGCCAACGTTGACCCCGCCAGCCAGGCCGACCGCGGCGACGCCGGCGTGGACCTCCAGGAGCAAGCCGACTCCTACCAGGCCCTCTTCACCACCCTCTGGCGGCAGGAGACCTGGCTCGTCGGCACCTACTGGTGGAACTGGGAGGTGGACCCCAACCCCGTGTGGGAGGCCCCCAACTGGTACACCCCGCAGGGCAAGCCGGCGGAGGGCATCCTGCGGCTCTACTACTCTTGATTTCCTGCGCCCAAACTGCTATAGTCCCGTTGTCTGGTTGAACATCCCCTTGCGCCCGTAGCTCAATCGGACAGAGTGGAGGCCTTCGAAGCCTACGGCTGCAGGTTCGAGTCCTGCCGGGCGCGCCATACGAGCGACCCAAGACCCTACAGCCACTTACGACTGTAGGGTCTTGGCGTTTGTACTGTTACGCCTTGGGTCGCGATCAGCCAAGCGCCACAGGGAAGCGGGCCGGTTCAACGCCGTCCGAGTCAGTTTCGACACCATCGCGTGGCCCAACGGCGCCGACCTCTGCCCCGAAGTGCTCTACGAAGAGAGTGTCCCGGTCCAGGAATCTCTGCCAGCCCGGGTGCCATAGGAGATTGTGGACAAGGCTCTTGCCATCGCAGAGCTCCGGCCGCGCGAAGGTCAGAGCAGGCCGAGAGCGAACCTGACGGCCTCCTCAATCCTGGCGAGGTCGCCTGCAGTCAGTTGCCCGGCAGGGCGGGCGGGGAAACGGCTGTGGTCAATGGCCCGGATCTGGTGGCATTGGAAGCTTGTCACTTTAGAAAGACCGTTCGTGGGGGTTGGCTGGACCGCAACAACGTTCCTATAGTGGTGCGGCATGGCGGTGCTGGTCCCCGGTACCACGGTGACAACAAGCGGCTTCGCGTTCAGGTCGTTTATCGAGAGAACGGCGACTGGGCGTTGCTTATCGTCAATCTCGCGACCGACAGTAGGTGCCAGCCTCACGTAGTAAACCGCCCCGCGCTCAACAGGCATCGCTGTCTATCCCCTTGGCTCAGCAACCGCGTCCAGGCAGACAACTCCGGTTCGCGCCCACTTTCATTCCCCTACATCCTCCTCAGGCTCTCCGATTGCCTCCGCCGTGTACTTGGAGTAGCCTTCGGCCTTCGGGTAGAACCCCTGCGATCGGGCTTCATCCAAGTTCGCCCTGTGTCGCACCAGACCGTTTATGTCGTGTCCGAGGACGCTCAGGACCATGGCGAAGCTCAGCCCGTTGCGGATTGCGAATTCGATGAATGCCTGCATGTCCCTAAGCAGTTCGAGCTCAGCTTCACTCATCGGGCCACGCAGCACCTCGTGCAGCTTGGGCACGTCTTCCTTCGTTAGCATGGTCTTTCCCCTTAGCTTGTCTATGACCCTTGAATCTGCGGCGGCTTGTCTGCTAGACCTTTCGCTTATAGTATACTCGACACTGGCGCGGCAGTCAAGCACCTTGGCGACCTGAATGCCCCTTCTCATCCTTGTGCAGAGCCCTAGAACTCCGCGGACTTGGGGGTGCGGGGGAAGGGGATGGCGTCGCGGATGTTGGACATGCCGGTGGCAAACTGGACGGTGCGCTCGAAGCCGAGGCCGAAGCCGGCGTGCGGGACGGTGCCGTAACGCCGCAGGTCGAGATACCACCAGTAGTTCTTGGGGTCGAGTCCGCATTCGGCCAGGCGGAGGAGGAGGACGTCGCGGCGCTCCTCGCGCTGGCTGCCGCCGATGATCTCGCCTATCTTCGGCACCAGCACGTCCATTGCGGCCACCGTCCGCTCGTCATCGTTGAGGCGCATGTAGAAGGCTTTGATGGCCTTGGGGTAGTTGCGGACGATGACGGGCTTCTTGATGTGCTTCTCGGTGAGGTAGCGCTCGTGCTCGGTCTGGAGGTCGCGGCCCCATTCGACGGGGAACTCGAACTTCTCGCCCGATTTCTGAAGAGTCTCAATGGCCTCGGTGTAGGTGATGCGCTCGAAGGCGCTCCCTACGATGTGCTGAAGGGTCTCCGCCACGGTCTTATCCACCCACTGGTTGAAGAAGGCCATGTCGTCGGGGCAGCGCTCGAGGGCGGCGGAGAGCAAGTGCTTGATGTAGGCCTCCGCGAGGTCCATGTCGCCCTCGATGTCGCAGAAGGCCATTTCGGGCTCAATCATCCAGAACTCGGCGAGGTGGCGCGGAGTGTTCGAGTTCTCGGCGCGGAACGTGGGGCCGAAGGTGTAGACGTTCGTGAGCGCGCAGCAGTGGGTCTCGACCGAGAGCTGGCCGCTGACGGTGAGCGACGTGCGGCGGCCGAAGAAGTCCTGCGAGAAGTCCACCGCCCCGTCGGGCAGGCGGGGCAGCTCGCGGGGGTCGAGGGTGGAGACGCCGAACATCTCGCCCGCGCCCTCGCAGTCGCTCGCCGTGATGATGGGGGTGTGGACGTAGAGGAAGCCGCGGTCGTTGAAGAACTCGTGGGTGGCGTAGGCCAGGCAGTTGCGGACCCTTGCGACTGCGCCGAAGGTGTTCGAGCGTGGCCGCAGGTGGGCGACCTCGCGGAGGTATTCGAACGTGTGCCGTTTCTTCTGCATCGGATAGGCGTCGGGGTCCTCCACCCAGCCGACGACCTCGAGCTTCTTCGCCAGCACCTCGACGGCCTGGCCTTTGCCTGGGGACTCGCGCAGCTCGCCCTCCACCCGCACCGAGCAGCCGGTGACGAGGCGTTTCACCTCGCTCTCGTAGTTCGGCAGGGACGGCTCGGCGATCACCTGGATTCCCGCCTGGCACGAGCCGTCGTTCACGTCGAGGAACGACAGCTCCTTAGAATCGCGCCGCGAGCGCACCCAGCCGTGGACCACCACGTCGGCCCCGAAATCGCGGCGGGTGAGGAGCTGTTTGACGCGCTGTTGGGGGTCAAGCCACATCATGGCTCTTTCTCCGTTTCTCCGTCGTCCTCGCCGTCGTCCTCGTTCTCGAAGGTATCAGGACGCTCAGCTCGTGTCAAGAACCGCGGTTGACCGACCGTGGCTTGTTTCTTGACTCCGGGGGCCAACCGCGGTAGTATCAGGAGGGCCGCCCGACGACCTGATGGCCAGGGGGCCAGGAAGGCCCGCTTGGCGCTGGAGGGCCCGTTGAGGTACCGCATCGAGTTCTCGCCCGAGGCCGAAGAACACTTGGCGTTCCTGACCGCGCGCGAGAGAGCGTTGGTCCTCGATGGGGTCGGGCGGCAGCTTGCCCATCAGCCTGATGCGGAGACCCGGAACCGGAAGCTGATGCGGGCCAATCCCCTGGCGCCCTGGGAGCTTCGCATCGGTGACTGCCGGGTGTACTATGATGTGAAGAGAGACCCCGTACCGATGGTTTTGGTGCGAGCTGTCGGGGTCAAAGAGCACAGCCAACTGCGCATCGCAGGAAAGGTGGTACCGATATGAAGACTCTTGAGGTGGATGAGGCGAAGGGCACCCTGGCGGACTATGCACGCGGCTTGAGGCGGCGGCCGGTGATCCTCACGCGACGGGGCAAGCCCGTGGCCGCTCTGGTCTCCGTCGAGGACGAGGACTGGGAGAGCATCAGCCTCGCCACCAACCCCGAGTTCATGGCCATCATCGCGCGCTCGCGGACGCGCCAGGCGGCGGAAGGCGGCATCCCCATCGAGGAGGTTCGCCGGCGGCTGGGCCTCAGCAAACAGCGCCGCCGGCCCTGAACGGGGGGCCTGGCTTTCACTCCAGCGTGGGCCTCACGATTTCGCCGCGGAGCTGGGCCTCGCCGCCCTCGGGCTCGTAGACGCCGTAGAAGAGGGAACAGGAGTCGAGCCAGACGGCGATGCGGTGGAGGTCCTCGGGCGGCAGCTTGAGGTCGTTGTGGCCTTTGAGGAGCATGGCATAGAGCTTCGAGCCGCGGGCGCCGAAGGCGCCAGGGGTGGTGCGGTGGCTCTGGTCGCGCCGCCCGCCGTAGTCGTAGAAGCCATACTTGGGCGCGAGGCTGACGTATGAGGCGTAGTAGGTGGTCGTGAGGTCCATGTAGGCCCGCCCCTTGAAGCTCACCCGCTCCGTATCCAGCCGCGGGGCCTTCTCGGGGTTCTTCTTGTGGCAGTCGAGGCAATACTTGTTGAGGACCGGCTGCACGAGGCGCGGGTAGCTGAAGGGGTTGGTGCCGTCCACGTCGGGCTGGAGGCGCGAGGGTAGGCGTGAAAGCGCCGACACCGCCTTGCCTGGGCCGACGGGTGCGCGGCCGCTCGGCTCGTGACAGCCCTGGCACACCCGCTGCTCGCCAGGCTGAAGGTGCGTGCCCGAGCGCATGGACTGCACGGCCAGGCCATCCTTGTCGAGGGCCTGGAAAAAGAGCTCCTTGCCTGCGGGGACGACGAAGTGCGCGCTCCCGTCGGCCTCGACCGGCACGGTGCCCAGGACGGAGCGGGCGATGTTGACCGAGCCCGTGCCCGGCACCTGGAGGCCCGTGTTGCGGGGACAGGGCGCGACGGAGAGGGGGAGAATCTGCCAGACCCGCAGGCTCTTGATCGCCACGCCATCGGGCCACGGCTTCAGGCTGTCGTAGACGTTCAGCACCGTGACCGTCGCCTCGGCGGGCTGGCCGGCCGCCAGGCGCTCCGAGCCGTCGGGCACCACGGGCGGCAACTGGCGCGCCCGCAGCGGGATGGGCGTCATGCACGAGATCGCCGGGTCGCGGTAGACCAGCTCCTTGTTGCCGAACGAATCAACCAGGTAGATGCCGTAGTTGGCGGTGGCGTATGTGCGGCCGCCCCCCCTTGTGGCGGCATCGTAGGCGCAGAGGTGGTAGTCCTCGCTGAGGGGATAGGGTGTGCCGAAGGTCTCGGTGCCGCCCTGGCTTTCGGGGAAGTTGGCCTCGGGCGTGAGGCGGCGGACGGGCGACATCTGCTCGTCGTCGCGGAAGTCGGGGTCGAGGATGAGGAGCGAGCCGAATGCCTGGCCGTGGTGCGGGGCGGCGGTGGCGACGAACTTGTGCGAGCCAGGAATCGCCCGGAGGCTCAGTTCCATGTCGGGACGCGCCCGCTGCCAGGAGTAGTTGCCGTGGATGGGGCGTGGCTCGCGGCCGTCCACGGTCGTGATCCAGGGCATGTGGGCGGCGGAGAAATGGCGGTCAACGTAGTCCCAGCGCGTCCAGGCGATCCGCCCGTCGTTCGTCACGGAGGGGTGCCACTCGTTGGTCTCGTGGTAGGAGAGGCAGCGGATGTCGGAGCCGTCGGCGGCCATGCCGTAGAGGGTGTAGGTTGGGCAGCAGCGGCCGCAGCGGAGGTAGCCGCCGCGCCGCTCGCTGATGAACGCGACCCGCCCGTTGGGGAGCCAGCAGGGGTCGAAGTCGTTCCACGTCCCGTCGGTGAGCTGCGCCAGACGCGAGCCATCGGTGCCCACCTTGAAGACGTGGTAGGCCCGCCCCTCGGGCCAGTGGCCGCGGGTGGGGTCGGTGTGGTGGATGTGGCGGCGGTCGCCGCGGCATTCGACGTAGGCGAAGAGGATGCTCTTGCCGTCGAAGGAGAGGTCGGGCGAGAGGAAGGCTCCGCCCTCGGTCTCCTCGCCGCCGAGGTTGCCCATGCCGTCGAAGGAGATGCGGTAGGGCTTGTTGGGGCCGCCGCTGAGCTTCTGGCCCTTGAGGCGGCCGCTCTCGACCACGGAGTCGGCCAGCACGTCGCGCAGCCGCGGCTCGGGGCCGAAGGGGTCGGAGAGGACGAAGATGCCGCCCCCCGGCCGCGCGGCCATGCCGTAGTACTGGTCGCACATGTGGTCGTAGATCGCGCGATGGCGCTTGATGAAGAGCAGCTCGTTGAACGCGACCAACGGGTTGCGGAAGGCGATCTGGCGGCGCAGGCGGCTGGCATCGTCGAAGAGCGCGCGCCGCGCCTCGGAGTCCTTCGGGTCAATGGCTCTGTTGGCCGCTTGAAGCTCGCCGAGCTGCCGTTCGAGGGCCGCCAGGTCAGGGCTCTGGGGTGGCACAGGCGTCCCGCCTGTGACCCCGACAGGCCGGAGGCCTGTGCCACCGGGCATGGATTTCAGGTGAGCAAGGAGGGCGGCCGTGCGGCGCAGCACCACGTCGGCGGGGTCGCGGTCCGACTCAAGGATCAGCGCGTCCTTTCTGACCGCCTCGGCGGCCACGCGGGTGAAGTGGCCGCGATTCGCAATGTCCGCCTTGAGCGTAGCGAACTGGCTCTCCCAATCCTTCTTCACGAGCGGCGGGTCTTCCGCCGCTGCCGCGCCATCCGGCACGAGCCCGACGAGGCAGACGAGTCCGATAGTCGCGCCCCGGAGTCTTCCCACCAGGAACCGTGCCATTGCCTTCGGGCACATGGTCTTCTCCTCGTGGTTGTGATGCCTCCGAAGAGGCTATCAGGATGCTGACTGCGTGTCAAGGGCGAGCAGGTCCGTAGTGCGAGCTTTAGCCCTTGTCTGGACGGCCTGAAGGCCGCACTACGAACCTCCTGGCCATCGCTTGCCGTAAGTGAAGGCTTCATCGTACATGGCGAGGATGTTGGCGAGGGGGCTGACGGCCTGGAGGTTGTGGCAGGGGGCGAGGATGTAGCCCGTGCCGTCGGAGGCGAGGGCGTCTATGCAGTGGCGGACTTCGGCCCGCACCTCGTCGGGCGTGCCGAAGGGGAGGATGCGCTGGTTGTCAACCCCGCCGTGGAAGCAGAGGCGGCCGCCATACTCGCGCTTCAACTCGGCCATGTCCATGCCGGGACAGGTCCACTGGACGGGGTTGAGGATGTCAATGCCCAACTCGACGAGGTCGGGGAGGAAGGCGCGGCAACTGCCGTCGTCGTGGTGGAAGACCTTGATGCCGAACTCGCGGCAGAGGGCGATGAAGCGGGCGTGGTGGGGCTTGTAGAACTCGCGGTAGACGGCCAGGCTGATGAGCGGCCCATGCTGGGAGCCGAGGTCGTCAGTGACCTGCGCCACGTCAATCAGGCCTGAGCAGGCTTCGAACATGCGGCGGTGGTGCTCGAAGAGGAAGTCGCACATCCGCTTGAGCAGGTGGTGAGTGAAGTCGGGCTTGAGCAGGGGGTCCATCAGGGAGCGTTCGAGGCCGCGGAGAAGATTGTGCTGGTAGAAGGGGGCCATGTAGCCGCACTGGAGGGCATGGGTCTTGCGGCGCTCGATAGCGGCGGCGCGCATTTCCGAGCAATCAAACCAGTCGGGCGAGGGCCAGCGGTACGCTTCGAGATCGTCAATCGTCTCGGCGGCGGCGAGGGGGTTGAGGGATTGCTCGGCGTAGACGCCGCCATCGTAGGCCATGGGCTTGCTGCGCAGGCCCCACATATCTACCGATTCGCCCTCGGGCACGGGCGGCAGGGGCGGGCCCACGTACTTGGGGCCGACGCCCCCGAAGCCGTCAGTGTGGAGGAGCTCGGCGATGTTCGCCCCTTCGCCGAAGTGTGCGCGGAGCTTGGCCCAGACCTCGGCGGTGGCCCAGATGTCGGTCGGCACGCGGTCAACCGGCTTGCGCTCGATGGCGGCGAGCACCCGCTCGCGGGAGGACATGGCATTCTTCATGGGCTTTGCCCTATGGGGCCAAGTCGATCGAATCAATCGACTCAATCGAATGAATCGAGTGAATCGAATACGTTGCTCACACGGGCTCGAGGATCTGGAGCGTCACCTTCACCACCAGGTCCTTCACCGCCTCGCGGTAGGTGGCCATGTGGGGCGCAGCCAGATGAGCTTTGAGGGCGGCCAGGCTCTCCCACTTCTCCACGATGGTGACGACGTTCTCGCGGAAGGGGAGTTGGGCGCGGATGTCGGTCCTCGCATCGCGTGTTGGGCCGTACTCGATGCAGCCGGCCTCGGCCCGGACCCTGGGCACCAGGCCGCGAAAGACGGCCAGATAGGCGTCGCGGGCGCCGGGCTTGAGCTCGACGTTGGCGATGACGTGGACCATGGCTTCTCCCCTACCACTTCCTGAAGACGAAGAACGCGGCGGCGGCGATGAGGCCGAAGCCGACCAGGTAGTTCCACTTCAGCGGCTCTTTGAGGTACACGAGCGAGAAGACGCAGAAGACGGCGAGGGTGATGACCTCCTGGATGGTCTTGAGCTGGGCGCTGCTGAAGCCCCGGTCGTGGCCGATGCGGTTGGCGGGCACCTGGAAGCAGTACTCAACGAATGCGATGCCCCACGAGACGAGGACGACGAGCCAGAGCGCCTTGTCCTTGTGCTTCAGATGCCCGTACCAGGCGATGGTCATGAAGACATTCGAGACGGTGAGCAAGGCCACGGTGATCATTCCGACGGATTCTCCTTGAGCGTGCGGGTGAGGATGCGGTCGAGCGCGGCGGCGAAGCGTGCCTTGTCGCCCGGCCGAAGGGCCGCGGGGCCGCCCTGGACGTAGCCGCCGGAGCGCAGCTCCTGCATGAGGTTGCGCATGGCCAGGGCCTCGCCCACGTTGGCGGCGTCGTAGACCTGGCCGCGCGGGCTGATGGCCACCGCCCCCTTCTCCACCACGCGGGCGGCCAGCGGGATGTCGCCCGTCACCACGACGTCGCCCGGCGCCGCCTCCGCCGCAATCCGGTCGTCGGCGGCATTGAAGTCGTGGGAGACCAGCACCAGCGTCACGCGGGGCCAGCGGGGGGTGGCGAGGGGCACGTTGGCGACGAGGAAGACGGGGAGTTGGAGGCGGTCGGAGGCCCTGAAGGCCACCTGCTTCGCCTCGTTCGGGCAGCCGTCCGCGTCGAGCCAGATTCGAGGGGCCATGCTATCCAAGCTGTATCTTGCCGCCCGGGCCGGGCATGGCGTTTGGGACGACGATGCGTGAGGCGGCCTGGCGCTGGAGCTCGCGCATGTGCTCGACCACCTCGCCCACGGCCTCGCGGATGGCGTCGGGGAACGCCTCCATCGCCCCTTGAAGGGTCTTGGCGTCGAGCGGGGCCTCGACCGGGAGCGGCCCGGCCGAGGTCATCATCTGCGCGGAGCCGAAGAACAGCGGCTCGCGGCCGGGGTCGGGCGACCCGTCCGCCTTCACCGGCACCAACTGCCGTATCGTGGCCACCCGCAGGTCGGTGAACGTCTCCTCGCGGTAGAGGTTCTTGTCGTTTACCTTGATTGCGTTCACGCCGTTGGACTCGGCGTCGGCCATTCCTGCTTCCTTTCGCGTGACGTGGAGTTGAAGCCTGTCCGCACATTGTAACAGATTCGCCCCGTTCCCGCGAAATCGCAAAGGGTCTCCTTCCCTCTTGCGCGCGTGGCTCCGTGCGGTATAATAAGAAGAGGTCGCCGGCGCGCGGCAAGCCGGCCAGCTCACGGGCAGGACCACCTTGATGAGCACGGACGAAAGACCGCCCGGGTCGGGCGGAGGCGAGCGGGATTCCTGGGACGCCGAACGCCCGACCGCGCTGCGCAGCACGCAGCCGCTGCCAGGCCCCCCACGCGAGATTCCGCTGGCCCTGCCGCCCGCGCGCCCGGCCGCCGAGCCCTACCGCCTGGGCATCGTCCTCGGCGAGGGGGGCATGGCCGTCATCTACGACGCCCACGACCCCACCCTCGGCCGCTCCGTGGCCGTGAAGGTGATGAAGCCCGAGCTCGCGGGCGACCCCGACCTCCAGAGCCGCTTCCTCCACGAGGCGCGCATCCTCGGACAGCTCGAACACCCAGGCGTCGTCCCCGTCTTCTCCGCCGGCTCGCTGCCCGGCGTCGGCCCCTTCTACGCGATGAAGAAGGTCCGTGGCCGCACCCTCCGCGAAATCCTCAGGGGCATGAGCCAACGCGACTTCGGCGACCGCCGCCACACCGCGCGCTTCGTGGACATCTTCGAGAAGGTCTGCCAGACCGTCGCCTACGCCCACTCGGCCGGCATCCTCCACCGCGACCTCAAGCCCGAGAACATCATGGTGGACGAGTTCGGGGTGGTCGTGGTCCTCGACTGGGGCCTGTCGAAGAAGCTCACCGCGAGCGCCGAGGAGCAGGGCATCGTGGCCACCCAGGTGGGCATGGTGAAGGGCACACCCGCCTACATGTCCCCCGAGCAGGCCAGCGGCAGCACCGCCGAGGTGAACTTCCGCACCGACGTCTTCGCCCTGGGCATCATCCTCTACGAGATTCTCACCGGCGCGCTCCCCTTCTCGGGCCACTCGCGCACCGAGGTGATGGAGAAGGTCATCTACCACGACCCCGCGCCGCCCCGGAAGCTCAACCGCCAGGCCAGCCGCACCCTGGCCGCCGTCTGCATGAAGGCCCTCAGCAAGGACCCCGCCAAGCGCTACGAGTCGGCCCAGGGCCTCGCTGCCGACATCCGCCTCTACCGCGACCGCCTGCCCACCTCCGCCTACCGCCCCGGCCCCCTTGAGCGCGTCGGCAACTGGGTGGGCCGCCACCCTGCGCTCGCCGCCGCCGCAGGCACCGCGCTCCTCCTCGCTCTCGCCTTCGGCGGCTACCTCTGGCACCGCCACGACGCCCAGCGAATCCGCGCCGACGAACAGCGCCAGCTCGAGGCACTCGCCGAACTCCGCGACAAGGACAAGCTCCAGAAGTCCCTCCTCACCATCCGGGACGCCTACGACGCCCTCCGCCGCCTGGATGAGGACAGCGCCGCCCTGGAAGCGAAGCGGCAGGCCACCGCCGCCTCCGACGCCGCACGCCTGCTCCAGCTCCAGCACGACTTCGAGCAGGTCGAAGCCGCGCGCTACATCCTGTCGAACAGGACCCGCATCCGCGCCGTGGGCGCCATCACCGAGTTCCGAACCAAGCGCGGCCTCGACTTCGGCCAGCTCGACCCCGAGGTCATGAAGTTCTTCCGCGAGCGCTCACTCCAGACGGTCAGGGACCACATGAAGCGGCGCGAGTGGTACATCGCGCACTACTACCTCTGGGACTACCTGCGCCCCGACCGCGACAGCGCGATCCAGTGGACCGACGCCGAGCGCGCCGAGTTCACCGCCCTGATGCGGCAGGTAGAGGAAAAGCTACGCGAGAAGATCGGCCCCGACCTCCCCCTGCCCGACTGGCGGCGCTTCCACAGCCTCATGCCCAGGCGCCCGCGCGATTGACCGGCCTCACCCCCGCTTGATTCGCACGGCCATATCCGTAAAATAGAACCAGGCATATCGAATGCCGGGGGTCGGGTCGCCGTTCGTCAGACCTGCCAGGAAGGAGACAGAGCAGTGGTAGTCGTAGACAAGGACGAGTGCACCGGCTGCGAGACGTGCGCGGAGACGTGTCCTGCCGAGGCCATCGCCATGAAGGACGACAAGGCGGAGATTGACCAGGAGAAGTGCACGCAGTGCGAGAGCTGCGTCCCCGAGTGCCCGGTCGAGGCCATAAAGGTCAAGTGACCCCGCGCCCAAGGCCCCGGAACCAGGCCGTGTCCCCTCCGGGGCCTCTCCATGCCCAGGAGACCCCAACGCGCTCGACGGCCGACGGTGCCGCACTCTATGGGATGGGCATGGAGGGGGCGATGGTGCCGGGAGGGGGATTCGAACCCCCATAGCCTATGTGGCCACTAGGCCCTCAACCTAGCGCGTCTGCCAGTTCCGCCATCCCGGCGTCGGCTCCTTCATTATACCACCACCCCACGTTTTTGCAAGCGAAAGAACGGGCAAATCCGCGAGACCCCCTGCTCCGGGCGATGTAGCGGCAAGCGTCCCGCTTGCCAACCTCTCCCACTGTTGCGGGCATGGATGGCCTTGCACTTCGGCGGGGAAAAAGGGAAGATGATAGGACTGGCTGTTGGCGAGCAAGGGGACGTCCGATGTGGAACGAGCCGGTGCCCGAGGGGCTGAGGGTGGAGGGGCCGGTGCGGCTGGCCGTGGAGGCCGACCTGCGCCCCGACGGCGCGTTCGGGCGCGAGCTGCTCGTGGTGACGGCGGACAAGGTGCTCGTGGTGGCCCTCGACGAGGGGGCCGCGCCCGCGGTCCGCCTGGAGGTGCCCTTCGCGGAACTCAAGGAGCCGAAGGCCGAGAGCTACTTCGGCGGCGGGGCGCTCGAGGCCTCCCACAACGGAGTCCGCCTCGAGCTCGTGCGCTACTCGGCGGCTCGCTTCCCGCGCTTCGCCACCGCCGCGAAGGTGCTCGAGAAGTGGCTGAAGGGCGAGAAGGCGGAGCTGCCCGCCGACGAGGCCAAACGCTGCCCCACCTGCGGCCTGCCCTTCGACAAGGGGACGAAGGTCTGCCCCATCTGCGTGCCGAAGAGCCGGGCGCTCCGGCGCCTCCTGGGCTACCTGAGGCCCTACCTCGCCTCCGCCGCCGCGCTCGCGGCGATGGCCGCCGTGGGCACGGCGCTCGGCCTCTTCATCCCCTGGCTCCAGAAGCCGCTGCTCGACAAGGTGCTGATTCCGGGCGGGGACCTGCGGCTCCTGGGCATCATCGTCCTGGCCGCGCTCGTGGCGCACCTGCTCATCACGCTCCTGGGCGTGGCGCAGGCCTGGCTCGCCGCCTGGCTCGGAAACCGCATCACGCACGACATCCGCTGCCAGCTCTACCGCCACCTCCAGTTCCTCTCGCTCAGCTTCTACGACAAGGGCGAGATGGGCACCATCATCTCGCGGGTGAACCAGGACACCGGCCAGCTCCAGGCGTTTCTGGTCTGGGGCTCGCAGGAGCTGGTGATCAACATCCTGCAAATCCTGGGCATCGCGGCCATCGTGTTCGCCATCAACTGGAAGCTGGCGCTCTTCATCCTGGTGCCGGCGCCCGTGGTGATGGCGCTCTCCGGCATCTTTTGGAAGCGGGTGCGCCACTACGTCCACAGGCTCTTCCACAACTGGGGGCGGCTCAACGCGCTCCTGAGCGAGACGCTGAACGGCCTTCGCATCGTCAAGGCCTTCGCGCAGGAGCGGCGCGAGATCGCCCGCTTCGACGCCCGCAGCCGCGACCTCGCCGACACCGGCGTCACCGTCGAGCGTGTCTGGGCCGTCCTCTTCTCAGGCGTCGGGCTCCTCATCACCCTCGGAACCCTCCTCGTCTGGTATCTCGGCGCGCGCGACGTGCTCCGCCACCACATGACGGTGGGCGACCTGATCGTGTTCGTGAGCCTGGCGCGGATGTTCTACGAGCCGCTGCGCTGGATGTCGCAGCTCCTCAACTGGTGCAGCCGCGCCCTCACCGCCACCGAGCGGGTCTTCGAGGTCCTCGACCAGCGGCCGGAGGTCCAGGACGCCGACGATGCGGCCCCGCTGCCCCGCATCGAAGGCCGCGTGGAATACAAGGGCGTGACCTTCGGCTACGAGCCGCACCGCCCAGTCCTCAAGAACGTCTCCTTCGAGGCCAAGCCGGGCGAGATGATCGGCCTTGTGGGCCAGAGCGGCGCCGGCAAGACCACGACCATCAACCTCCTGTGCCGCTTCTACAACCCCGACGAAGGCGAGGTGCTGATTGACGGCGTGCCGAGCCGCAAGGCGCGGATCGAGGACCTCCGCCGCCAGCTCGGCGTCGTTCCCCAGGACACCTTCCTCTTCGGCGGGAGCATCGCCGACAACATCGCCTACGCGCGGCCCGGCGCCACGCGCGAGGAGGTCATCCGCGCCGCCAAGATCGCCAACGCCCACGACTTCATCCTGCGGAAGCCCGACGCCTACGAGACCTGGCTCGGCGAGAAGGGCGGCGGCCTGAGCGCGGGCGAGCGCCAGCGCCTCGCAATCGCGCGCGCCATCCTCCACGACCCGCGCATCCTCGTCCTCGACGAGGCCACCTCCCAGCTCGACGTCCAGACCGAGAAACAGGTCCAGGAGGCCATCGCCCGCCTCGTCCAGGGCCGCACCACGTTCGCCATCGCCCACCGCCTCGCCACGCTGCGGAACGCCAACCGCCTCGTCGTCCTCAAGAACGGCGAGATCGTGGAGACCGGCACCCACGACGAGCTCCTGGCCAAGGAGGGCGGCGAGTTCAGCCGATTGGTGAAGACCTATCAGGAGATCTCGAAGGTGAGGGAGGTGGAACGCTAACAACCGTCCTCGTCGTCGTCGTCGTCCTCGTTCTCGATCTTCTCCCTCCCAGGCCCCTGCTTGAGAGCGAGACGCAGCGCCAGAGGATTCGAGGACGACGACGACGACGACGACGACAGGAGCGGAGCGCAAATGGGCTTTCACGAGCATCACATGGGCGGCGAGGCGAAGGCGGCCGACTCCGGCCCCAGCCTCCCAATGCCCGAGGAAACCTCCAGCGAGCTGCGCTTCCTCGAGCCCGAGGGAGTCCAGTTCCGTTTCGAGGCCCCGAGGCTCCAGTTCCGCGAGGGCGACGCCGCCGAGTGGCGTGAGGTCGCCCTCGTCAGGCTCTTCCCCCTCAGCGAGCCGGAGCGCTGGATTTCGCTGATCGCCAAGGACGGCAAGGAGGTCGGCATCGTGCGCGACATCGCGGTGTTGGGGCCGGGGAACCTCCACCTCGCCCGCCAGGAGCTCCGCCGACGATACCTCGTCCCGCAGATTCAGCGCATCGTGGCCTGCCGCGCGCGCGGCGACGTCGTCGGCTGGGTCGTCGAGACCGACCGCGGGCGGCGGAAGTTCCTCACCAAGGGCATCCGCGACCAGGTCAAGGAGCCTGCCCCCCGCCGCCTCACCATCATTGACGTCGAGGGCAACCGCTACGACGTGCCTGACATCCTAGCCCTCGACCCCGAGAGCCGCCGGCGCCTGGAGGCACAGTTGTGAACCCCACCGCTGTCAGTTGTGCGCGTCGCAGGCGGGGATGAATGAATGAATGGATGGGTGGATGGGTGTCAGACAATCATCCATTCATCCACCCATCCAATCATCCCCTCGAGAGGGTATGGCGCCGTGGCTTACTCCCCACCGAACCAGAAGCCGGAGGCCCCTCCTCGTCGTCAGCGCCGCTGGCTCAGGCGCACGCTCTGGGCCGCGGAGGCGGCCTTCACGCTCCTGGTCCTCCTCGTGGCCGTCGTGCCGCCCCTGCTGCCAGAGGGCTTCGTGGGACGCATCGTCGCGCGCCGCATCTCGGAGGCCCTGGGACGCGATGTGACGGTGGAGGGCGCGCGCTTCAGCTTCCTCTCGGGCCTGCGGGCGCGCGGCATCTCCATCAAGGACCGCCCCGGCTTCGGCGATGAGGACTTTCTGCGTATCAAGTCTCTTGTGGCCGGCCGCCCCTCCCTCTTCGCCGGTTGGAGGGACTTCTCGATCGTGGAGGCCGAGGACGCCGAACTGAGATTGGTCCGCGACGAGCAAGGGACCCTCAACACTCAAGACCTCGCCAACAGGCCTCCGCCGGAGTTCCGCTACGAATGCCTTCGGATTAGTGAGCTCCTGGTGCGTTACCATGACCGTGGAAGCGGCGCCCAGGTGTGGGCCGTCGTGCCGGACGCCGAGGTCGGCCCTCTGGAGCGTGGCAGGCGCCCGGTGCGGCTCTCCGCGGGCCACCTCTTGTACGGCGACGCAACCCTTGTCGGCCACCTGGAGTTCTCACCCGGCACGGAAGCTTTCGAGAGGGCGAATGTATACCTCGAAGTGCAATCGCTTGCAGTGGGGACTCTGGCCGCGGCACTCGAGCCGCGGCGGGCCATCCCGAGTGTGCTTAAGGAGGCGAAGCTGAATGCGTATCTGCGCCTCGACGCATGGGCCGAGCACGGCGTGAAAGGCAAGGGCACGCTGGAGCTCTACGGGCTGCCCGAGGTTCCACAACTCGGCCTTGTCGGGCCTTCGCGCACCCTCGCCGCCACCTTCGCTGGCGAGTTCTCGCCCTTCAAGCCACACTTCGACCTCACCATCGCCACGCAACCAGGCGGAGCGGCGCAGCTCACCGCCTCGCTCAGGCAGATTGTGGCCGACGGCAGCGCGCCGACTTTCTCGATGGACAACTACCTCCTGGACGTGCGGGCGACGGCGCGCTGCGACTTCGCGAAGGGCGGCCTGCCAGGCACCCGCCTCGCCGCGGGACAAGGCTCGCTCGACGTCTCGCTCAAGGGCGAGATGGCCGAGGCCAGGCTCACCGCCACAGCAACGCTTGCGGACGGCGCGGCCAGGCTCGACGACGGCTCGCTCGCACCCCTGCCACCCGCACGCTTCGACCTGGAGAGCAAGTTCTCAATCAAGGAGTTGTCCGCTGAGCTCTCCCTCCTGGCCCTCGAGACGGCCGGGGTGCGCGTCTCAGGCAAAGGCTCGGTCCGCCAAGCGGACCCCGCGAAGGGGAGGATCGACTCAGACGGCTCGCTTCCGCCGATGGTCGGCGGCCTCACGGTCGGCGCGGAGGCTGATTTCGCGCAGTGGCCCGATGGGCTGAGGGCGCTCGCGGGGCTGCCGAGGGACCGCCCGGCGAGCGGCACCCTCGCGGCCACCTGGCGGCTGGGCCTCGACGCCGAGCATCGCCACGAGCTCGACCTGGCTCTCGACCGCGTGCCCCTCGACCAGGGCATCCCCGCCGCCACGCGGCTGCCCCTCATCAGCATCATCACCGCCGTCGTGGGCGGAAAGCCGGAGGCGATGGACTTCCTTGCCTCGCTCAAGAGCCGGTTCACCGCGTCGGGCACCAGCCCCGCCCAGGTGCGGGCCACCCTCGCGGGCAAAGGCCAGCTCGACCTGGCGCGCCTGCGTATCGTCGGCTCGCCCCTCTTCAGGCTCCTGGCCGACTGGAGCCGCCGGCCCGAGCTCCGCGACGTGACCTTCGAGCGGATGGAGGCCCCCTTCGAGCTGGCCGAGGGACGCATCGGGGCCACCGCCACCCTCCCCTACGGCGGCGGCGCGCTCGTCTTCCAGGGCTACAGCGTGCCCGGCGGCAGCGTGGACTACTCGATGCGCGTCAGGAACCCCCGCGAGGTCGCCTTCATCCCGAAGGACATCGTGCCGTATCTCGAGGCGAACCTCCCGCTCATCCGCGTCACCGGCCCCACCGACGAGCCGGCCGCGCGCATCCTCACCGAGGCCATCCTCGACTTCGCCCTCAAGCGCAAGCCGCCACAACCGAACGGCGGGCAGAAGTAGGACTGCGCTTGCGCCAAGACGCACGGACGAACACGGACTGACACGGACTGAGGCCCCGGGCGACGGGGTGTCCGTCCGTGCCCGTCCGTGCATGTCCGTGCGATTCCTCACAACCCCATCGTGTGGCGCTTGTGTTCCCCCGCAGACTTGCCACACAATGTGGGACGAGAGGAGCCATTCACTGCGCTGTGTGCGCCAACGGGGCTCTCCTCACGCACCGGAAGCCGATCAGGCCGTTGCGGTCGGCGGCGAAGCAGACGTCGGTGAACTGGGGATACTCCTGGTCGCGGTAGGCGGAGCGGCACTGGGTGGGCTTGGAGCTCCACGCCCCGCCGCGGATGACGCGGGTGTTGCCCTTCTCCGGGCCGCGGGGGTCGCGCTCGGGGCTGGCCTTGTAGTAGTCCTCGGCATAGAAATCGTGGCACCACTCCCACACGTTGCCATAGAGGTCGTAGAGTCCCCAGGGATTCGGGCGCTTGAGAGCGACGCCTTGCGGGGTGCGCATGCAGTTGTCGCGGAACCAGGCGTAGTCGCCGAGCGTGATGGCGCTGCTGCCGAAGAACCAGGCGGTCGTGGTGTCCGCGCGGCAGGCGTATTCCCATTCCGCCTCGGTGGGGAGGCGGTAGCCGTCGGCCGCGAAGTCGCAGGCCCACGTCTTCTCGTCATAGGCCGGCTGAAGCCCTTCTTCCCTCGACCGCGCGTTGCAGTAGGCCGCGGCCTGGCGCCAGCGGATCTGCTCGACAGGGTTCTTGGGGTCCTTCCAGAGCGATGGGTTCCTGCCCATCAGCCGCTCGTAGTCGGCCTGAGAGACCTCGTGGGTGTCCATGTAGAAGGCGCTCACGGCGACGCGGTGGGCCGGCTCATCTCCCTCGTCGTTCCTCTCGCTGCCCATGGTGAAGGCGCCGCCGGGGAGGATGGCCAGTCTGACGCCGCCCTTGGTCGTCAGGTCGGCGCGCGGTGGCGTCGGCGGCGCCGCCTTCTCGCCACACGAGGCGAGAACGAAGGCCAGGGCAACCAAGTGGTAGGGCGTGCACACTTGCACGCGGAACCCCTCATTCCGGAGGAAGCCAATCGTAGTCCCAATGGTGGCCGACCCAGCCGGGCGGGCTGAGGGTCATCGTGGCGCCATCGGCCACGCGCACGATGCACAGGGGGCTGTGGACGCGCCAACTGCCCTTGGGCGGAATCCTCACGTATGCGATGTAGCGGCCGCAGTGGGACCAGCGCCCGCACGGGTCCTGCCCGATGGCCTCCTTGGGCAGTGTGGTGATCTTGCCGTCTGTGCAGTCGGGCAGCGACGGGTCGAAGCGGCGGACGGCCAGGCTGTCGCCAGCGTTCCAGCACATCCAGGCCCCGTCGGGCGAGAAGGCGGGGTGGCATTCGCCCTTCTTTTCGGGGTGGTTTGGCATCTTGCGGATGGAGCCCCCCTCCGAGGGCATCACGTCAATCGTGTACTTGCAGCCCAGGTAGTCGCGGATCTCGAAGATGAACCACTTGCCGTCGGGCGAGAGGTCCACCACGCTCACACGGCGCTCGACCTTGATCGGCTCGGTCGCCTTGCCCGTGGCGACGTCCTTGTAGACGATGCCGCGCTTCTCGCAGGCCACGGTGCGCTTGCTGTCGGGCGTCCAGACGTAGAAGCCGTCGTATGGGCGGGCCTTCAGCGTCTTCGCGTCCACCAGGAAGTCGCCGTAGTTGTAGGTGAACATCGAGCCGTCGGGCGCGGTGCGGGGCGTGCGCTCGTCCTTGTCCGCCGTGTCCGTGAGCTGCTTGAGGCCCGAGCCGTCGGCCTTGATGATGTAGAGGTCGCGGGGCGGATAGGCCCCTTTGGGGTCGGGCGGCTTCTCGGGGTGGATGGCGATGGCCAGGCGGTAGCCCGTCTGGCGCAACTCCTCCTTGAGGTCCTTGATGCGCGGCTCGCCGAAGGGGTCGCACTTGGCGGGCACTTCCCAACTTGCTCTGAGGGAGGAGATCTCTGCGGCCTGGGAGGCCAGGACGGCGCTGAAGACGAACAGAGCTAGACTCGCTTGAGCTTTCATCCGTGGTTGCTCCTCAGGGGATGACTGGATGGGTGGATCAATGGATGATTGTCAGGCACCCATCCACCCATCCAATCATCCATCCATCCATCCATCCTCATCTGCCCTTGTCCGCCCACCGGAAGTACACAAACAGCCGCCCCCAGTTCTTCGAATCGTGGTCAATGTTGCGCGTGACCGCCTTCACCTGCGGCTCCTTAAGGAAGCGGTCCACCCGCCGCTTGAGTTGCCCCGTCCCCTTCCCGTGGACGATCTGGAGGCATTTTACCCTGAGCCGCTGTGCCTCCTCAAACGCCTCGCGCAGCTCCCGCTCGATCGCTCGCGGGTCGCGCGCCACCTCGTGAAGGTCAATCTTGAGCTCGTCCGGCACGGAGCGTGTCCTGAGGATTCCGCTTGCGACTCATCTCAATGGTCGCCGACGATTTCGTTCAGGCCCTCGACCACCTGGGTCACTTCTTCGGGGGAGAGGTGGCCGAGGCGGGCGCCCAGGCGCCCCACGGACAGGGTGCGAATCTGGCTGATCTTCACCCACGACTGCTTGGGCGGCCTCGCGCTCTGGATCTCGAGCGTGAGCGGGAAGCCTAGGCGCGGCTCCTGGCTCGTGAGAGCCATGGCGATCACGATCCCCATGCGCTCGTTGAAAACCTCGCGGCTCAGGACCAGCACAGGGCGGAATCCAGCTTGCTCATGGCCTCGTACAGGACCGAGATCGGCCCAGAAGATGTCCCCTCTCAGTATTCGGGCCATTCCTCCATGTCCTTGGCAAAGCCCTCCTCCGCCATAGCTTGCTCAAGCTTCGGGTCGGCCTTCGCGCACTCGCGGGCGAGGCGGGTGTGCTCCAGCCGCTCGATCTTCTCCCGGAGCGCGCTGCGCACCGCTTGGCTGCGGTTCGGAAAGACGCGGCTCTTGACGAGGCGATCTACCTTGGTCAGGAGTTCCCTCTCCATCGAGATCGCGATCTTTGTGCTGCTCATGGGGTTTCTCCAGTATTCCAAATCATCATACCACATTCCACCCCGAAGTCAACCCCTCCTTGTGCCTCACGGCTTGTGCCCTTGACTGCTGCGCTCTCAAGGTATATGATGATGCTGGTCTGAGCCCTGGACTGAGGAGATGCGGATGCGTCAGCCCGATCAGTTGCTCCGTGAGGTCGTCGCGCGGATTCGGCGGACGGTTGACCCGGACCGCGTAGTCCTGTTCGGCAGCCATGCGCGGGGGGAGGCCGGGCCGGAGAGCGACCTGGATATCCTCATTGTCGCGCCGTCGCAGCTTCCGCGCTGGAAGCGCACCGTGCCGCTGTACCGCGCCCTCGCCGGCCTCGGCGTGCCGAAGGACGTCGTGTGGTGGACACCCGACGAGATTGACGAGTGGCGGGGGGTCCGCTCCCACTTCATCAACACGGCGCTGCGGGAGGGGAGGGTGCTCTATGAAAGGTCCGCGTGAGCACGCCCGGGATTCGGATCGAGGGTCAGACCTTGGAACCAAAGCCAAGGACGCGAGTCCACGAGTGACCTCGCGGCCCCCGGGTTACCTGGAATCCTCACGTGCCATCGAGCGACTCTCCCGTTTCCAAGACTTAGCACTACAACGCTAAAAAAGGCCTAAAGTTTTCGAGGATTTCCCCGATTAAGTACTCCGGGGGGACTGTTTTCAGGCCAGAGAGCCCCGGAGAGAACGACCATGGATGCAGGGCGTCTGAA
>Ga0194110_10002248_pt1 | contig 24595 bp, 24 predicted proteins | sample TA2Kig1200mmetaG_FD_146192 | JGI IMG/M metagenome (GOLD analysis project Ga0194110, IMG submission 146192) | Freshwater microbial communities from Lake Tanganyika, Tanzania - TA2015032 Kigoma Deep Cast 1200m | ecosystem: Environmental > Aquatic > Freshwater > Lake | place: Tanzania: Lake...
GCGAGGCCGTCGGCCGCGCGCTGCGCGAGCGCACCGTCAAGAAGGGGCAGGTCCTGCTGCGCGAGGGCGACCCCGGCGAGGAGATGTTCGTGGTGCGGCGCGGGACCGTCGTCGTCTCGAAGGCCGTCACCGGACCGATGGAGCAGGTGCTCGCGCGGATGGGCCCCGGCGACTTCTTCGGCGAGATGAGCCTCTTCGACCGCGAGCCGCGCTCCGCGACGATCCAGGCGGAGCCGGACGCCGACGTGCAGGTCCTCGTGCTCGACCGCGCCAGCCTCGAGACGCTGATCGAAGCGAACCCGCGCGCCGCCGCCGCGTTCTTCCATGCGCTCGTCCAGGTCTTCATCGAGCGTCTGCGCGCGTCCACGGACCTCGTGGCCGAGGTCACGCGCTGGGGGCTGGAGGCGACCGGGCTCGACGTCGACAGCCGATGAGGGAAAAGGCCGCTCCCCGCCGCGCGAAGCTCGAGCTGCTCGTCCGCAAGTCCGGCGCGGACGGCTCCGAAGGGTTCGAGGTCAAGGAAGTCCGGAGCGCGCTTGCCTTCGTGCAGCTGCGTCCCCAGCGCGTGGAGCCGCACGCCTACGAGCTCGCCGAGGTGGAGTCGCGCGTCAGCGACCAGGCGAGCTTCATCCTCAAGAACCGCGTGACCGATCGTTACCTGCTGCTGTCGGAGCCCGAGCGGTTCCTCTGGGAGCAGATGGACGGCAACACGTCGCTGCAGGACCTCGCCACGTCCTACGTGCTGCGGTACGGCGAGTTCGACTTCGAGATCATTCCCGCGCTGATCCGGAAGCTCCAGCGCGCGCAGCTCCTCGTCCTGACGCCGGCCTCGCGCCTGCGCAAGGCGCTCGCGCGCAACCGCGGGCGGCAGGTCGTGAAGGTCCTCGAGAACGTGCTGCTGGTGCTCGAGCGCGTGAACGTCTCGAGCCGGGCGGTGGACGGCTTCTTCCGGCGGCTGTACCGTTGGGGCGGGTTCCTCTTCTTCACCCGCATGGCGGTCGTGCTCTGCGTGCTGCTCGCGGGCGCCGGCATCGTCGCGGGCGTGAAGCTGTGGAACGAAGCGGAAGCGGTCGCGGCAGGCCTCGGGCGCAATCCGCTCCTCGCCCTCCTGTCGGTCAAGCTCCTCTTCCTCTTCACCGTCGCCGCGCACCAGCTCGTCCACGGCCTGGCCCTCGTGCACTACGGGCGGCGCGTGCGCGAGTTCGGCTTCACGTTCCTCCACGGCTTCGTGCCGACGTTCTACGTCGACGTCACCGACGTCTTCATGACGAGCCGCCGCGCGCGGGTCGTCACGGCGGTCTCCGGCACGCTCGTCCACCTCGTGCTCGGCTCGCTGTGGTTCCTCGTCGCCGTGAAGTCGTCGCCGGGGTTCGTGCAGGCGTTCGCCGCCGCGTCCGGGATGATCCAGTGGCAGGCGTTCGTGATCGCGCTGTATCCGTTCTGCTTCATCGAGATGGACGGTTACCACGTGCTGGTCGACGTGCTCGGCGTGCCGACGCTGAAGAGCGACGCCACGGGCTACGTCGCGGCGCTGATGCGCGGGCGGGCACCGTTTCCCGCCAACCGCGAGGAGTGGCTCTGGGTCGGGTACGTGGTGCTGTCAGTCGTGTCGATCGTCGGCTTCATCGCGTTCAACGTCTGGCTCGTCGTCCACGCGTCCTGACGGCTCCTCCACGCGTCCCGCCGCGATCAGGTCGGCGACGCCGGCCGTGATGATCGCCGCACCCGTCGCATCGCCCTCGTCACGGGCCAGCGCCGCCGCCTGAGCCTCGGGCGTCGCCGCCGCGAGGCGCACCTGCGCGCGTGCGCGGATCGGATCGGCGACGGCGCGCGCGATCTCCGCGAGCGCGGCCAGGGCGAGCTGCGCACGCGCGGCCGCGCCGCCTCCCGGCGCGCTGGCCGCGGCCAGACGCTCCGCGATCGCACGCGCGAGCGTCTCCGACACACGCACTTCGACGCCGTCGACCCGCGCGGGCTCCGCGCTGACGTTGCCGCACGCGAATCGCAGTGACGCGGTGACTTCACGGATCGAGTCCGCGAGCGCCGGCGCGCTCAACGCGGCGATCATGGCCACGAGTGCGTCGCGGACCGCCGCGCGCAGCGGCCGCGACGGCGCATCGGCACGGGGCGGTGGCGCGACGATCGCGCGCAGCGCGCCGTCGGCGTCGAGCACGAGGTGGTCCTCCAGCGGCGCGCCCAGCGCCCAGAGTGACGCGCGGACCTCGTCGCCGACGTCGTGGGTCCGCAGCGGCGCGTGGCGGCGTACACCGCTCCAGTCTTCGCGGTAGTACGCGCGCCCCTGCCACACGATCTTCTCCACGCGGCCGCGCCACTGGACGTACACCTCGTCGTCGAACGACGGGGTGAACGGCGCCGGCGCCCAGCCGAGCGCGCCGTCCGCGAAGCGCGCGAGCGGTGCGTCGCACGGCTCGGGACGGAAGCTTTCGAGGAGCGCGAGGAACAGCGCTTCGGTCGGGTAGGGGCCCGTGTAGGCGAGACGCGCCACGCCGCGCTCCCGCGCGAGGATCGCGAGCAGGTTGAGGATCGCCGTGCCGCCGCCGGCGGGAATCCGCGCGGGCTCGGCCACCGTCGGAATGATCTCGACGTGCGCCCAGTCGATCGCCGTGGCGACGGTGAGCGGTGTCGCGCCGTGCGAGATCCGATCGATCGTGCCCCACGGCGGCTCGACACCGGCGCGCGGCTCGATCGAAAGCCAGGAGCCGTCGGGAATGCGCACGGTCGCCGCGGTGAGGCTGCCGTCGGCGCGCCAGTCGAGTGTGGCGCTGGGCCGGCCGCGGCGATCGTGGAGCACGGCCCGGCGGGCGCCCACGGAGCGAATGATACACTTCCGACCACGACGCCCATGAGTGACAACGAAGTCGTCTGGTCCTCGGCGCTCGAGCTGGCCACGCGCATCCGCCAAAAAGAGATCTCGCCCGTCGAGGTCATGGCGGCGGTGCTCGCGCGGATCGAAGCCCTCAACCCGCGGCTGAACGCCTACTGTCTCCTTGCCGCCGACCAGGCGCGCAACGCCGCGCGCGACGCCGAGGTGGCGGTGATGAAAGGCGAGCCGCTCGGTCCGCTGCACGGCGTGCCGGTCTCCATCAAGGACGTCATCTTCACGCGCGGGTTGCGCACGACGGGCGGCTCGCGTCTGCTCGTCGACCTCGTGCCCGAGCACGACAGCGTGCCGGTCGGCCGGCTGAGGGCGGCGGGCGCGATCGTCATCGGCAAGACGACGACGTCCGAGCTCGGCCACAAGGGCGTCACCGACTCACCGCTCTTCGGCGTCACGCGCAACCCGTGGGACCTGACGCGCACGCCCGGCGGATCGAGTGGTGGCGCCGCCGCCGCGGTCGCCTCGGGGCTCGGGCCGATCGCGCTCGGCACCGACGGCGGCGGATCGGTACGTCTGCCGGCGTCGTTCTGCGGGCTCGTCGGGTTCAAGCCGTCGTACGGCCGCGTGCCCGACTATCCGACGTTCCCCGGCTGGGACCACGTCGGCCACGTGGGACCGCTCACGCGCACCGTCCGCGACGCGGCCGCCGTGCTCGACGTGATCGCGGGCAGCGACGATCGCGATCGCGTCTCGCTGCCGAGCGAGCCGGGGTCGTATCTCGAAGCGTGCGCGCGCGAGATCCGCGGCCTGCACGTGGCGTGGAGCGCGGGCCTCGGCTACGCCCGCGTCGACCCGGTCGTGCAGGCGCTCTGCGAGAACGCCGCGGCGGAGTTCGAGAACCTCGGCTGCCACGTCGAGGTCGTCAATCCGCTCTGGGACAACCTCGAAGAGCCCTTCGGCACGATGATCGCCGCGCAGATGTACGCGGCGTGGGGCGAGCAGGTGGCGGAGCGCGAGGCGGACGTCGATCCCACGTTCGCGAAGTTCGTCGCGCGCGGCGCGACCGTGACGACGCGTGAATATCTGCGCGCGCGGGCCCGCATGCACGAGTTCTGGCAGGAGGCGCTGGCGTTCCTCCAGCGGTTCGACCTGCTCCTGACGCCCACGGTCGCGGTGCTGCCGTTCGCCGCGGGCCAGAAGCCGCCGCGTGAGATCGAGGGCGAGCGCGTGTCGGTGCTGGGCTGGATGCCGTTCACCTATCCGTTCAACGTCACCGGGCAGCCCGCGGCGAGCGTGCCTGCGGGATGGAGCGCCGAGAACCTTCCGGTCGGCGTGCAGATCGTCGGACAGCGCCACGCCGACGCCACCGTCTTCGCCGCGTGCGCCGCGTTCGAAGCGGCGCTCCCCTGGAGTGATCGCCGTCCCGGTGTGTGAGACGCCGTGACCGACCGCGCGCGCTGGGCGCTCATCGCCGCCCTCCTCGCGGGAGCCCTCGCCGTCGTCATCTGGCTCGTGGTCACCGAGGCGCCGCTCGTCCACTTCGTCGTGCGGCTCTACCGCGACAAGTACTTCCTGCGCGACACCGTGGCCGCGTGGGGGTGGCTCGCGCCCGTCGTGTTCGTCCTGATCCAGGCGCTGCAGGTCATCATCTCGCCGGTCCCCGGCGAGATCACCGGTCCGGTCGGGGGTGCGCTCTTCGGCACCACGTGGGGCGTGATCTATTCGACCATCGGGCTCACGATCGGAACGATGGTGTGCTTCGCCATCGGCCGCAAGTGGGGCGAGCCGCTCGTGCGGCCGTGGCTCAGCGAGCACCACTGGGACCGGCTGAACTTCATCCTGGAAGCCGAGGGCGCGATCCTCTGCTTCATCCTCTACCTGATCCCGGGCTTTCCGAAGGACATCATCTCGTACCTGTTCGGCATCAGCCCGATGCCGTTCTGGGTCTTCGCGGTGGTGTCGACGGTCGCGCGCATCCCGGGCACGTGGATCGGGTCGTATTTCGGGGCCCACGTGGGCGAGCAGCAGTACCTGTACGCGATCGCGTTCTTCGCGGTCGTCGTGGCGGTCTGCCTGCCCGTGTACTACTACCGCGACCGGATCATCGCCCGCCTCCACAAGTCCGCGCCGGGGGCCATGCGGCCCCCCCGCGAGCGCCGCAAAAAGACTTGACCGGCCGCGGCGGCGCCCGGTAGATTGCCGGTACGCCATGACTCGACCGGCAAGCGCCCACGCGTCCTTCGGCTTCTTCTACTTCGCCGAGGTCTGCTCACGGCTCTGACCTGATCGAGGGGAGCCGCGGGCAGGCCGAACGCCCGCGGCGCCGGAACGACGACTGAGGCCGCGGGTTCGTTCCCGCGGCTTTTTCATTTCCACCGGTCGTCGAGGGAGACGGTCATGATCATCGTGCTGAAGTCGGGCTCCACGGACGCCCAGGTCGAGGACGTGTGCCGGCGCATCCGCGGGATGGGCTACACGCCGCACACGATTCGCGGCGAGCTCAGGACGGTGATCGGCGCCGTCGGCGACGACCGCGGCAAGGAGCGGCTGCGCTCCCTCGAGTCGCTGGAGATCGTCGAGGCCGTCACGCCGATCCTCAAGCCGTTCAAGCTGGCGAGCCTCGAGGTGCGGAGCGAGCCGACGCGCATCAGGGTCGGCGACGCGGAGATCGGCGGCAACAGGATCGCCGTGATGGCCGGGCCGTGCTCCGTCGAGTCGCGCGAGCAGGTGCTCGAGGTCGCCACGAAGGTGAAGGCCGCGGGTGCCTGCATTCTCCGCGGGGGCGCCTTCAAGCCGCGCACGTCGCCGTACGCGTTCCAGGGCCTCGAGGAAGAGGGCCTGAAGTACCTCGCGGAAGCGCGGCGTGAGACCGGCCTGCCGGTGATCACCGAGGTCATGGAGCCCGACAAGGTCGATCTCGTCGCCGAGCATTCCGACATCCTCCAGATCGGCGCGCGCAACGTGCAGAACTTCTCGCTGCTGCGGAAGGTCGGGCAGGCCGGCAAGCCGGTGCTCCTCAAGCGCGGGATGTCGACGTCGATCCAGGAGTGGCTGCTCTCGGCCGAGTACGTCCTCGCGGGCGGCAATCCGAACGTCATCCTCTGCGAGCGCGGCATCCGCACGTTCGAGTCCGCGACGCGCTTCACGCTGGATCTGAACGCGGTGCCCGTGGTGAAGCGGCTCACGCACCTGCCGGTCGTCGTGGATCCGTCGCACGGCACGGGCCACTGGGAATACGTGGAGGCGATGGCGTGCGCGGGCATCGCGGCGGGCGCCGACGGTCTGATCATCGAGGTCCACCCGAAGCCGGAAGAGGCGCTCTCCGACGGCCCGCAGTCGCTCAAGCCGGAGAAGTTCGCCGCGCTGATGACGCGCGTTCGCAAGGTCGCGGCCGCCATGGACCGCGAGGTCTGATGCGCGGCAGGCGATGCCCACTGGCACTCGAGCGGAACGACGGCTTTGCCGGCGGTCCGCTCGCTGGGGGGATTGGGGGGCGCCCGGAGCCCCCCATGTTCATATAATTGTCGGGCATGGTCGGTCGGATCAGGGAGGCGCTGCGTCGGAGACCGCTGCTCGGCGTCCTCATTTCGCTCGCGATCCACGTGGCGCTGGTCCTCGCGCTCGTGGGCGTCCATCCCCAGGCCACGCCGAAGCAGAAGCGTGGCGACGCGCTGATCGTCGAGCTCCCGAACCTCGACGAGCCGGCGACGCCGGGAACGCCGGGACCGCAGGCCGACGCCGCGCCGGTTCCGGCCGCGCCCGCGCCGAAGGCGGCGCCCGCACCAAAGGCGCCGCCCGCGCCCGCACGGCCGACACCGGCCCCGCCGAAGCCGCCCGTCGCCGAGCGGCCCACCCCGAAGCCCGCGCCGCGTGAAGCGCCGCGCGCGGCGGCGAGCGCGCCGCAACCCCCGCCCGCGGCGGAGCGGGGCGACATCCCCACCACGAAGTCAGCGCCGCAGCCCGAGAGCGCGAAGGCCGAGAGTCCGAAGCCGGAGCCCGCCACGCCGCCGGCAGTGGCGAGCGCGCCGCCGACCCCGCCCGGCCCGGTGGCGATGGTGCCCCCGGCACCGCCTGACTTCCTGAACACGTTCCGGCGGGGAGGCGGTGGTGGCGGCATCGGCGCGGGCGGCTCGGGAGGCACGGGTGTCGGGCGCGGCGGCATCCTCGGCGAGCCGATCCCGCTCGACTCGAAGGATCCGGACTTCACGGACTATCTCGAGCGCGTCCGCAGGCTGATCAAGCAGCACTGGGGCTATCCCTGCATCAAGAACGCCGAGACCCGCGAGTGCGAGTACAAGAGCGCCCGCCTCGTGGTCGACTTCGGGGTCCTGAGGGAAGGCCCCGTGCAGTTCGTGGAGGTCGAGAAGTCCTCCGGATACGCGATCTACGACGCGTACGCCGTCAACGCCATCAAGTTCGCGTCGCCGTTCCCGCCGCTGCCGGCGGGACTCATCGCGCGCATGCCGCCCGGCAGCACGGGGGCCCCGATCCGCGTCAACTTCACGTACGTGCTCGAGACCGGCATCACCAACGTGCGCTAAACGCCTGTGGTAGCATGGGCGACACGCTGAAACAGGCTCGTAGCTCAGTGGGAGAGCGCCTCTCTGACGCAGAGGAGGTCGGCGGTTCGAAACCGCCCGAGCCTACCATTCAGGCGAGAGCACCGGGTCACCCGGTGCTCTCACTATTTTTAGGAATCGATGGCTGACGCGGTAGAAGAGCGACATCTCAAGCTGACGGGCGAGTTCGACTGCGACGCCACGCCGCTCGCGACGCTGCGCCACTCGACCTCGCACGTCATGGCCCAGGCGGTGAAGCGCCTGTGGCCGGACGTGAAGGTCGCGATCGGCCCGTCGATCGAGGACGGGTTCTACTACGACTTCGCGAAGGCGGAGCCGTTCACGCCGCACGACCTCGAGAAGATCGAGGGCGTGATGCGCGAGATCGTCAAGGCGAACACGCCGTTCGAGCGCAGCGAGATGTCGCGCGCCGACGCGATCGCGCACTTCCGCGAGCGCGGCGAGACCTACAAGGTCGAGATCCTCGAGGGGATCGACGCGCCCACGGTCTCGCTCTACAAGCAGGGCGACTTCATCGACCTCTGCCGCGGCCCGCACGCCGCCTCCACGGGCGCGATCAAGGCCTTCAAGCTGCTCTCGTCGTCGGGCGCCTACTGGCGGGGCGACGAGAAGAACCCGATGCTGTGGCGCATCTACGGCACGGCGTGGCTGACGAAGGAAGACCTCGACAAGTATCTGTGGCGCCTCGACGAGGCGAAGAAGCGCGATCACAGGAAGCTCGGCCGCGAGCTCGACCTGTTCGACTTCCACGACGTCGCGCCCGGCGCGCCGTTCTGGCTGCCGAACGGCATGGTGATCTTCCGCGAGCTCGAAAGGTACTGGCGCGAAGTCCACGACGCGCAGGGCTACCTCGAGACGTCGACGCCGATCCTCGTCAACAAGAAGCTGTGGGAAGAGTCCGGACACTGGGAGTACTACTCGGACAACATGTTCAAGCTCGAGGTCGAAGAGCAGATCTTCAGCCTCAAGCCGATGAACTGCCCGGAATCGACCTACATCTATCGCCACGCGCTGCGCTCGTACCGTGACTTGCCGCTGCGCGTGGCCGAGATCGGCCGCCTGCACCGCAACGAGCGCTCGGGCACGCTGACCGGCTTGTTCCGCGTGCGTCAGATCACGATGGACGACGCGCACATCTACTGCCGGCCCGATCAGGCGCAGGACGAGATCAGCTCCGTGCTCGCGCTGGTCCGCGAGTTCTACAAGCTGTTCAACCTCGAGCCCACCTTCAAGCTCGCGACACGGCCGCCCGACATGCTCGGCACCAAGGAGCAGTGGGACAACGCGGAGAACGGGCTGCACGAGGCGCTCAAGGCGAACGGGCTCGCCTACGAGCTGAAGCCGGGCGATGCCGCGTTCTACGGGCCCAAGATCGACATTCACATCGAGGACGCGATCGGACGGAACTGGCAGATCGCGACCGTGCAGCTCGATCTGACGATGTTGCCCGAGCGCTTTCAGCTCGAGTACGTGGACGCCGACGGGACCCGCAAGCGCCCCGTCGCGATCCATCGCGCGATCTTCGGGTCCTTCGAGCGGTTCATCGGGATCATCACCGAGCACTTCGCGGGCGCGTTCCCGACGTGGCTCGCGCCGGTGCAGGCGCGCGTGATCCCGATCAGCGAGAAGTTCATCGACTACGCGCGCGAGGTGCACCAGCGGCTGCGCGCCGCGCGCATCCGCGCGGAGCTCGACGACCGCAACGAGAAGCTCGGCTATCGCATCCGCGACGCGCAGGTGCGCAAGGTGCCGTACATGCTCGTCGTCGGCGAGCGCGAGCGCGAGGCGGGCACCGTGAGCCTGCGCGCGCGGACCGAAGATCGCGGCGCCCAGCCCCTCGACCGCGTCGTCGCCGACCTCGGCGCCGAGATCACCGCCCGTGCCGCGACCCTGACCGTGGGCCGTTCCTGAGCCGCTAACCGGAGGAGCGCACATCAGCAAAGCAAGCGACATACGCGTCAACGAAGGCATCCGCGTCCGCGAAGTGCGTGTGGTCACACAGGACGGCGAGCAGCTCGGCATCATGTCCATCCAGGAGGCGCTCGACACCGCGCGCCAGCGCGAGCTCGACCTGGTCGAAGTAGCGCCCGACGCCCAGCCGCCCGTGTGCCGCATCATGGATTTCGGCAAGTACAAGTACACCCAGTCGCGCCGCCTCAAGGAGGCGCGCAAGAAGCAGACGACGATCCAGGTCAAGGAAGTGAAGATGGGCCCCAAGACCGAGAAGCACGACTTCGAGTTCAAGCTCAAGCACGTGCGCCGGTTCCTCGAGGAGGGCCACAAGGCCAAGGTCACCGTGCGCTTCAAGGGCCGCGAGATGGCGCACACCGAGCTCGGCTGGAAGATGCTGCAGAAGATGGTGGAGGCCGTGACCGACATCGCGGTGGTCGAATCGAACCCGCGGATGGAAGGCCGGATGCTCCACCTGATCATGAGCCCGAAGCAGCAGCAGCACTAGGAGAGTCACGGCCATGCCGAAGATGAAGACCAAGCGCGCCGCGAAGAAGCGGCTGAAGAAGACGGGGACGGGCAAGCTCAAGCGCGCGGGCGCGTGGAAGCAGCACAAGCTCGAGCACAAGCACCCGAAGCGGCGCCGCCGCGCGCGGCGGAACAAGATGGTCGCGAAAGCGGACGAGGCCACGCTGAAGGTGCTCGTCCCGTACCTGTAAGGAGACCTGACCGATGCCACGCGCAAAGGGCGGAGCGAAGACGCGCCAGCGGCGCAAGAAAGTCCTGAAGCAGGCGAAGGGCTACTTCGGCGGCCGGCGCAAGCTCTACCGCACAGCGAAAGAGACCGTGCTGCGGGCGGGCGCCTTCGCGTACCGCGACCGGCGCCAGAAGAAGCGCCTGGCGCGCAGCCTCTGGATCGTCCGCATCAACGCGGCGTGCCGGGAGCTCGGCCTCTCGTACTCCACGTTCATGAACGGGCTCAAGAAGGCCGGCGTGATGCTCGATCGCAAGGTCCTCGCCGAGCTCGCCGTCAACGATCCGGGCGCCTTCGCCAAGCTCGCGGAGCGCGCCAGGAGCTAGCAGAATGGCAGCCGCGGAGGGCCCGGATTCACTCCGGGCCCGGAGCGAGGGGGGCTTGGGGGGTGCGTCTCGCACCCCCCATGTCGATGTCGACGCGATCGCCCGGGAAGCGCGCGAGGCGGTCGCCGCCGCTTCGACGGCCGCCGCGCTCGAGGCGGTCCGCGTCAAGTACCTCGGCCGCCAGGGCGCGCTGACCCAGCTGCTCCGCTCGCTCGGCACGCTCTCCGCCGAGGAGCGTCCGCTCGTCGGCGCCGCCGCGAACGAGGCCAAGCGCGAGCTCGAAGCGCTGCTCGACCAGCGGCTCGCCGTCGCGCAGGACGCGGAGCGCACGCGCGCCCGCGCCGCCGCGCGCCCCGATCTGACGCTGCCCGGACGGCGCCCGCCGCTCGGCATCGTGCATCCGCTCAAGCGCGTCGAGGACGAGATCATCGAGGTCTTCGCCGGTCTCGGCTTCTCCGTGGTCGAAGGCCCGGAGATCGAGACCGACTACAACAACTTCGAGGCGCTGAACTTCCCGAAGGACCATCCCGCGCGGGACATGCAGGACACGTTCTTCGTGCCCGGCGAGCTGCTCCTTCGCACCCACACCTCGCCGGTGCAGATCCGTACGATGCAGGCGCAGCGTCCGCCCGTGCGCGTGATCGTGCCCGGGCGCGTCTACCGCCGCGACATCGCCGACGCCTCGCACTCGCCGGTCTTCCACCAGGTCGAAGGCCTCGCGGTCGACCGCGACATCTCGATGGGCGACCTCAAGGGCACGCTGGAGCTGTTCGCGCGCGAGCTGTTCGGGCCGCGCTCGAAGATCCGGTTCCGGCCGTCCTTCTTCCCGTTCACCGAGCCGTCGGCGGAAGTCGACGTGCTGTGCTTCCTCTGCGTCGGGGACGGCTGCCGTCTGTGCAAGCAGTCGGGATGGCTCGAGATCCTCGGCTCGGGCATGGTTCACCCGAACGTGCTGCGCAACGTCGGCTACGACCCCGAAGAGGTCACGGGCTGGGCGTTCGGCATGGGCGTCGAGCGCATCGCGATGCTGCGGTACGGTGTCGACGACCTGCGGCTCTTCTTCGACAACGACCTGCGCTTCCTGAGGCAGTTCGCGTGAAGATCCCGTATCGCTGGATCCGCGAGTTCGTCGACCTGCAGATCACCGCCGAGCAGGCGCGCGACACGCTCGTCAACGCGGGCGTCGAGGTCGCGGGCGTCACGTCGACCGCGCCCGACGTCAAGGGCGTCGTCGTCGGCGAGATCGAGGCCATCGAGCGCGAGCTCGGCGAGAGCCACGGCCACACGCTCGTGCTTTGCCGCGTCAGCACCGGGAGCAAGCGCTTCAGCGTGATCTGCGGCGCCCCGAACACCGCGCCCGGCCTGCGCGCGGCGTTCGCGCCGCCCGGGGCGGTGTTGCCCGGCAATCGCGCGATCGGCGCCGCGACGATCCGCGGGGTGACGTCGGAGGGCATGCTCTGCTCGGAGCGCGAGCTCGGCGTCGGCGAGGAGCACGAGGCAGGGGTGCTCGCGCTCGAGCCCGACGCGCCGCTCGGCGCGGACCTCGTCAGCCACCTCGGCCTCGACGACGTCGTGCTCGAGATCGAGATCACGCCGAACCGCCCGGACTGCCTCTCGGTGTTCGGTGTGGCGCGCGAGCTCTCCGCGCTCACGGGCACGCCCCTGCGCGCGCCGAAGCTCGTCCTCCCGGAGCCGGAAGAGGATGTGCACGCGCTCGCGCGCGTGCGGATCGAAGCTCCCGACCTCTGTCACCGCTTCACCGCGCGCGTGATGACGGGCGTGAAGATCGGCCCGTCCCCCGCGTGGATGGCCGCGCGGCTGCGGGCCGTCGGCCTCCGGCCGATCAGCAACGTGGTCGACGTCACGAACTACGTGATGTGGGAGATCGGGCACCCGCTCCACGCGTTCGACTACGACACCGTGGCGGGGGAGGGGAGCGGCCTCGCGTCGCCGCCGACGATCGTCGTGCGCCGCGCGCGCGAGGGCGAGCGCATGAAGACGCTCGACGGCCAGACCCGCGCGCTCGACCCGTCGATGCTGCTGATCGCCGACCCGGCGCGCGGCATCGGCATCGCGGGCGTGATGGGTGGCGCCGACACCGAGGTGAAGGCGGACACGACCCGCGTCCTGCTCGAGTCCGCGTATTTCTTGCCGGCCTCGATCCGCCGGACGTCGCGCACGCTCGGCCTGAAGACCGACGCCGCGTATCGCTTCGAGCGCGGCGCCGACATCGAGGCGCTCCTCGACGGCAGCACGCGCGCCGCACAGCTGATCGGCGAGCTCGCCGGCGGCCGGATCGCGCGCGGGGTGATCGACGTGTATCCAACGAAGCACACGCCGCCGCGCGTCCGGCTGCGGATGTCGCGCGTGAAGCGCGTGCTCGGGATCGCGCCGCCGCCGGAGACGGCGACGTCGATCCTCGCCGGCCTCGGGCTGCCGACGCAGCGGCGCGGCGACGAGCTCGACGTCGAGGTGCCGAGCTTCCGGCGCGACGTCACGCAGGAGGACGACCTCGTCGAGGAGATCATCCGCGTGTGGGGCTACGATCGGATCCCCTCGACGCTGCCCGGCGGCGCGATCAGCCTCGTCCGCTTGCCGGCGACCCGCCGCCAGGACCGTGTCGTGCGCACCGCGCTCGTCGGCGCCGGGCTCGCGGAAGCCGTGACGTACAGCTTCACCGATCCGCGGCGCGTCGCGCTGCTGCGCAGCCCCGACGACAAGCCGCCGATCGAGCTGCTGAACCCGATGAGCGAGGAGGGGTCGCTCCTGCGGCAGCATCCGCTCGACGGCCTGCTCGGCGCCGTCGCGACGAACGTGCGGCGCCGTCAGCCGAACGCGCGGCTCTTCGAGATCGCGACCATTTTCAGTTGGAGGGCTCCGGGCGCCCCCCAAGCCCCCCAACAGGCCGGCCGGGGCGGAGCCACGGCCGGCCCGAGTGCCGATACATCCACATCTGAACGACGCTGGCTGGCGATCGCGGTGACCGGCGCGCGCGGCGACGCCGCGTGGTATCGCGGGGAAGAGCCCGTCGACGTCTACGACGCGAAAGGGCTCGCGGAGCACGCGCTCGCCGCGCTCGGCGTTCGCGTGCGCGGCCAGGCGGGCGGGCGGCTCGCGGGCTTCGAGCCCGACACGCACGGCGTCCTGCTCACGGATGACGGCGCCGCCGTCGCCGAGTTCGGAGAAGTCGCCGCGCCGGTCCGTGGCGCGTTCGGGATCGATGCACCGGTGTTCGCGGCGGCGATCGACCTCGACGCCGTCGCCGCGCTCCCGCGCCCGGCGGTCCGCTACGAGGCGCTGCCGCGCTTCCCCGCGGTCCAGCGCGACATGGCGTTCGTCGCCGGCGCGGACCGGCCGGTCGCGGCGGCCGAGGTCGAGGCGGCGCTGCGCGCCGAGGCGGGACCGCTGCTCCGCGACGTCACCCTGTTCGACGTCTTCCGCTTCCCCGACGGCCGGCGCAGCCTCGCGTGGCGCCTGACGTTCCAGGCCGCCGATCGCACGCTCACGGACGAGGAGGTCAACGCCATCCACGCCCGGGTGGCCGCGGCGATCACGCAGCGCTTCGGACTCCTCTTACGGACCGGTTAGAGTTGGAGGTCCACATGGCCGATGACGTGGTGCTGGCGCGGCTCGCGCAGCTGGAGATCGCGGTTCGGAAGGCCGGCGAAGCGCTCGCGCGCCTGCGGGACGACAACGCGCGGCTGACGCAGCGGAACGCGCAGCTCGAGCGTGAGGTCAACCGCGTCGGCGACGAGCGCCGGCAGATCCTCACGCAGATCGACATGCTCCTGAAGGACATCGGGAAGCTCGACCTTGAGTGAGGCGACGCGCGTCGAGCTGACCGTCCTCGATCAGACGCTCACGATCCGCACCGAGGTCTCGGCCGACTGGGTCCGCTCACTCGCCAAGTACCTCGAGGACCGCGTCGCCACCGTGAAGAAGGGCGGCGTGCGCGATCCGCACACCGCGCTCATCCTCGCGGCGCTCGACATCACCGACGAGCTCTTCCGCGCCCGTGACGACGTCTCGCGCCGCGAGGGCGACGTGAGCGCGCGCATCGGGGCGCTCGTGAGCCTCCTGGAGCAGGTGACGCCGAAGTCGTCGGCCTAGAGCCTCAGAAACCGCGCGGCGTTCTCGTAGAGCATCTTCCGCGCGGCCGTCTCGGGGAGCGCGCGGCGCGCGACGAAGCTGCGCTCCTCCTCGTACGGGTAGGGAATCAGCGGGAAGTCCGACCCCAGCAGGATGCGATCCTGATAGCGCAGCAGCAGCTCGGTCGGAATCGCGTCCGCGTCGGCGCGGAGATACGGGTTCGAGAGCGGCGTCAGCGCCATCGTCGTGTCGAGGGAGAGATTCGGGAACTGCTCGGTCAGTGCGCAGAACGCGTCCGTCTCGAAGCCACCGAGATGCGCCACGATCACCCGCAACGTCGGGAAGCGCTCCATCACCGCGCGAAAGCCGTCGAGGCCGGTGTACCGGTCGCGATACGGCATCGTGCCCGCGTGGACGACGAGGAAGCGGTCGCGCTCGGCCACGCGCTCGTAGAACGGCATCAGCCGCGGATCGTCCGCGCGAAAGCGCTGCACGGAGAGATGGAACTTGAAGCCGGCGAGTCCCTGGTCGATCGCTTCGTCGGCGATCGCGAGAATGTCCGCGTCGCCCGCGTGCACCGTGCCGACCGGGATCCCGGCGGGGAGCTGCCGCGCGGCCTCAGCGATCCACGCGTTCAGCGCGCGCGCGATCCCCGGCTTGTGCGCGTAGCTGAAGAAGCAGAAGCGCTCGACGTCGTGCGCGGCGAGCGTGTCGCCGACGGCCCGCGGGTCCCACGCATGCAGCGGCTGCCAGCCGTCGCGCGCGAAGACCTCGCTGATGGCCCGCGCGAGCCGCTCGGGGTGCAGATGCACGTGGACGTCGATCGAACGCACCAGACAAGATTAGCTTGACCCTGACCTGCGAGACGGGTACACAGGACGGGTCCCTGCGCTGTGCGTGATGCCGGCGGGAAGTTTCAACCTCGTTTAAAGACGGGGCGCTACTCCGGCGGGTGGTGTGCAAGCCCCTCATCGAAGGGGAAGCCTGAAGCCCTCCCATATCGGCGCCCACCTGGTAGACACCAGGTTCGAAACACTGTCGGCACACGGCAGAGGCGGGGACTTCGGGAAGTCCCGTGGGGACCTCGCCCCCGTTTCGTTGACTCCCTCGTGCGCGCCACCTATACTTTCGAAATCACGGACTTTTCGATCATCCAACCAGGATAGGTAAGCGATGCCACAAGGTTTCTGGCTCGTGATCGATAGCTTCATCGCTGTCGTGGCTCTCCTGATCGGGTTCTTCCTCAACAAGTGGTTCACGGACAAGCGGCTGGGTGAAGCGGGGGATCGCGCGCAGCGCCTCATCGACGAGGCGACGCGCGACGCGGAGAGCCGCAAGAAGGCCTCCGAGCTCGAGGTCCGCGAGACCGCGCTCAAGGCGCGCGCGGAGTTCGAGACCGAGACGCGCAAGCGCGAGCGCGAGATCCAGCAGGTCGAGCAGCGGACCCTCGCGAAGGAAGAGCAGCTCGCGCGCAAGCTCGACGACATCGAGCGCCGGCTCGCCGACTTCACGTCGAAGGACGCGAGCGTCGCCAAGCGCGAGAAGCAGGTGCTCGAGCACGAGCAGCGCCTCGCCTCCGCCCTGGACGAGCAGCGGCGCAAGCTCGAGGTGATCGCCGGGCTCACCGCCGAGGAGGCGAAGCGGCAGCTCCTCGCGCAGATGGAAGAGGAGTCGCGCCGCGAGGCCGCGCTGGTCGCCATGCGGCTCGAGGAGGAAGCGCGCGAGACCGCGCAGGTCAAGGCCAAGGAAGTCCTCGCGACCTCGATCCAGCGGCTCGCCCCCGACTACACGGTGGAGACCGCCGTGTCGGTCGTCGACCTGCCCTCGGACGACCTGAAGGGCCGCATCATCGGCCGCGAGGGGCGCAACATCCGCGCGCTCGAGCAGCACACGGGCGTCGACCTCATCGTCGACGACACGCCCGAGGCCGTGCTCATCTCCGCCTACGACCCGTATCGCCGCGAGATCGCGCGGCGCTCGCTGCAGATCCTCGTGGCCGACGGGCGCATCCACCCCGCGCGGATCGAGGAAGTGGTCGAGAAGGTCAAGAAGGAAATGGAGCAGCACCTGCGCGAGGAAGGCGAGAAGGCGTGCTTCGAGGTGGGCGTGCACGGCCTGCACCCGGAGCTCGTGAAGCTCGTGGGGCGCATGAAGTTCCGCACGTCGTACGGGCAGAACTGCCTGCAGCACTCGAAGGAAGTGGCGTGGCTCGCCGGCATGATGGCGGCGGAGATCAAGGCCGACGTCAAGCTCGCGAAGCGCATGGGCCTGCTCCACGACATCGGCAAGGCGCTCACCCACGAGCAGGACGGCAGCCACCCGGAGCTCTCGCTGCAGGTGCTGACCAAATACAATGAAAGTCCGCAAGTCATCAACGCCGCGCTCTGCGGACACGAGAACGTGGAGCCCGAGACGATCGAGGCGGTGCTCACCGAGGCCGCGGACGGCATCTCGGCGGCCCGGCCGGGTGCCAGACGCGACGTGCTGGAGAGCTACATCCGCCGCCTCGCGAAGCTCGAGGAGATCGCGCTCAGCTACAAGGGCGTCGAGATGTGCTACGCGATCCAGGCGGGCCGCGAGCTGCGCGTGCTCACCAAGGCCGACATCGTCTCTGACCTCGACGCGCGCCAGCTCGCGAAGGACATCACCAAGCGCATCGAGGCGGAGATGCAGTACCCCGGCCACATCAAGGTCGTCGTCATCCGGGAGACGCGCGCCGTCGAAGTGGCGAAGTAACGCGCGATGAAGATCCTGATGATCGGCGACGTCTACGGCGAGCCGGGACGCGCCGCCCTCGCGAAGCTCCTGCCGAAGCTTCGCGACCAGCACCGCGCCGACTTCACGGTCGTCAACGTCGAGAACGCGGCCGGCGGCTTCGGGGTCACGCAGCCGATCGCCGAATCGATCCTCGACCTCGGCGTGGACGTGATGACCACGGGCAATCACGTGTGGGACAAGAAGGAGACCGCATCCTACATCGTGAAGGAGAACCGCCTGCTGCGTCCCGCGAACTATCCCGAAGGCACGCCGGGCGCGGGCTGGATCACCGTGAAGGCGGGGCCGCATCGCGTGACCGTCATCAATCTCATGGGCCGCGTGTTCATGCATCCGATCGACTGCCCGTTCCGCAAGGTCGAGGCGATGCTCGAGGCGACCGGCGGCGAGACGCCGATCCGGCTCGTCGATTTCCACTGCGAGGCGACGAGCGAATCGGTCGCCATGGGCTGGTGGCTCGACGGCAAGGTCAGCGCGGTCGTCGGCACGCATCGCCACGTGCAGACGGCCGACGAGCGCATCCTCCCCGGCGGCACCGCGTACATCACCGATCTCGGGATGACGGGGCCGACCGACGGCGTGATCGGCGTCGATCGCGAGCAGATCCTGAACCGCTTCCTCTACCAGATGCCGATCAGGTTCGAGACGGCCAAGGGGCCGGCGAAGCTCCACGGCGTCGTGATCACCGTCGATCCCGAGACAGGCCGGGCATCGGCGATCGAGCGCCTGTCGATTGCGGCTTGATCCTCGACGGTAAGGCGGTCGCCCGGAAGGTCCTCGACCAGGTGCATGCGGGCGTCGCGCGCTTGCGCGCCACGCGCGGGGTGGAGCCGAAGCTGGCCGTCGTGCTCGTGGGCGACGATCCCGCGTCGCAGGTCTACGTCCGCAACAAGAAGCGCTCGGCCGACAGCGTCGGCATCGTCACGCAGGACTTCCTCTATCCGCAGGGGCTGTCGCAGGCGGAGCTGCTGACGGTGCTCGACGGGATCAACGCGGATGCGGGTCTCCACGGCGTGCTGCTGCAGCTGCCGCTGCCGAAGGGCCTCGACGAGGACGCGGCCGTCGCGCGCATCGCGCCGGAGAAAGACGTGGACGGGCTGACGCCGACCAACCTCGGCCGGCTGCTCGCGGGCAAGCCGAGCACCGTGCCGTGCACGCCCGCCGGCTGTCTCGAGGTGCTGGATCACTACGGCGCGAAGCTCGAAGGCGCCGAGGCGGTGGTCGTCGGCCGCTCACGTCTCGTCGGCAAGCCCCTCGCGCAGCTCCTGCTCGCGCGCCACGCCACAGTGACCGTTTGCCATACCCGCACGAGGGACCTCGCCTTTCACACGCGCCGCGCGGACATCCTCTGCGTGGCGGCGGGGCGCCCGCGCATGGTCACCGGCGACATGGTGAAGCGCGGCGCGTGGGTGATCGACGTCGGTGTGAACCGCCTCGAGACCGGCAAGCTCGCCGGCGACGTGGATTTCGACTCGGCATCGGCGGTGGCGCACGCGGTCACGCCGGTCCCCGGCGGGATCGGCCCGATGACCATCGCGCTGCTGATGAGGAACACGCTCGCCGCGGCGGAGCGTCAACTCGGAGGGGGGCTTCGCCCCCCTCCCGACGGACGCCATGGGCCTCCGGCTCATGCTCGTCCTGCCTCCCCCCCCGAGGGGCGCGGGCAAAGCCCGCGCTCGAACGCCTCAGACTCGACGCCCTGATGCCGGGGGAACGCGCGGTCCTCACCGTTTCCGGGCTCACCGAGCGTCTCAAGGCGCTCGTCGAAGACAAGTTCCCCATCGTCTGGGTCGAGGGCGAGATCTCGAACTTCAAGATCTACAGCTCGGGCCACGGCTACTTCACCCTGAAGGACGCCAACGCCCAGATCCGCGCGGTGCTGTTCCGCAACCGCGCGCGGCGGATCCGTTTCGAGCCGGGCGACGGGCTGCACGTGCTCGCGATGGGGAGTGTCGAGGTCTATCCCCAGCGCGGCGAATACCAGCTCGTCGTCGAGCTCCTCGAGCCGCGCGGGCTCGGCGCGCTCCAGCTCGCGTTCGAGCAGCTCAAGGCGCGCCTTTCGGCCGAGGGCCTCTTCGACCCCGCGCGCAAGCGCGCGCTGCCGCGCTATCCGCGCACGATCGGCATCGTGACCTCGCCGTCCGGCGCGGCGATCCGCGACATGCTCCGGGTGATCGGCCGCCGGTTCGGCGAGCTCCACATCGTGCTCGCGCCGTGCCGCGTGCAGGGCGACGGCGCGGCGGACGAGGTCGCGCAAGGCATCCGCGATCTCAACGCGCTCGGGGATGTGGACGTCATCCTCGTCGGCCGCGGCGGCGGCTCGCTCGAGGATCTGTGGGCCTTCAACGAGGAGGCCGTCGCGCGGGCGATCGTCGCCTCGAAGGCGCCGGTGATCTCGGCCGTCGGCCACGAGGTCGACGTGACGATCGCCGACTTCGTCGCAGACCTGCGCGCGCCGACGCCCTCGGCCGCCGCGGAGCTCGTCGTCCGCGAGAAGCAGGCGATCGTCGAAGCGGTGGCCGACCTCGATCACCGCCTGCACCGCGCGATCGGGCACCGCCTCGAGCACGAGCGCCGCCGCATGGCCGCGCTCGCCGACCGCCGCGTGCTCACGGATCCCGCGCGGCCGCTGCGCGACCTGCATCGGCGGGTCGACCACGCGCGCACGCGGCTTGCGCGCGCGATCGAGGCGCTCGTCCGCCGCGCGGCGCATCGTGTGGAGCTGGCCACGGCGGGGCTGCGCTCCGCGAGCCCGCGCGCGCGGCTCGGCCATGATCGTCACCGGCACGAACGGCTGGAGGCGCGGCTGCGTCTCGAGCTCGCCCGCGTGGTCGGCGGCGGACGGCATCGACTCCACGTCGTGGCCGGCCGGCTGGATTCGCTGTCGCCGCTCGCGGTGCTCGGGCGCGGCTACAGCCTCACGCGCGCCGCCGACGGGACGATCGTCCGCAGCGCGCGACAGGTGCGCGAGGGCGACGACGTGAAGGTGCTCTTGCAGCAAGGCGAGCTCGACTGTCGCGTCAACGCGACGAGGGAGCCGAATGAGCGAGCTTAAGTTCGAGGAGTGCCTGGCGCGGCTGGAGCAGATCGTCGCCGCGCTGGAGTCCGGCAACCTGCCGCTCGAGGAGTCGCTGAAGGTCTTCGAGGAAGGCGTGGCGCTCGCGCGCCACTGCGGGCGCTACCTGGAAGACGCGGAACGCCGCATCGAGATGCTGGCCAAGGACGACGCCGGCGCGCTCACCACGCGCCCGTTCGCCGCGCCGGCCGACGAGGAACTCTGAACATGGGCGCGTTCGACCTCCCGAGCTATCTCAACGCGCGGCGCGTGGTGGTCGACGAGGCGCTCGACCGCCTGCTCCCGCCCGACACCGCGACGCCGCCGTCGCTCCATCGCGCCATGCGGTACAGCGTGCAGGCGGGCGGCAAGCGGCTGCGCCCGATCCTTGTTATTGCGGGCGCCGAAAGCGTTGGCGGGACCGCAGAGCAGGTGATGGAGACCGCGTGCGCGATGGAGATGATCCACACGTACTCGCTCATCCACGACGACCTGCCCGCGATGGACAACGACGACTACCGCCGCGGGATGCTGACCAACCACAAGGTCTTCGGCGAGGCCATCGCGATCCTCGCGGGCGACGCGCTCTTGACGCTCGCGTTCAAGCTCATCGCGCTCAACGGCGCGCGCGCGGGCGACGCCACACTCGTCTCTACGCTCGTCACCGAGGTCGCGGAAGCCGCGGGCACCGACGGCATGGTCGGCGGGCAGGTGGTCGACATCGAGTCCGAGGGCAAGGCCGTCAGCGCCGAGACGCTCGACTACATCCACACGCACAAGACGGCGGCGCTCATCCGCGCCTCGCTCTGCGCGGGTGCCGTGATCGCGGGGGGAACGCACCGTCAGCTCGACGCCATGAAGAAATGCGGCGAGGCGCTCGGGCTCGCGTTCCAGATCGTGGATGATATCCTCGACGTCGAAGGCAGCACGGAACAGCTCGGCAAGACCGCGGGCAAGGACGCGCAGCAGCAGAAGGCGACCTACCCCGCGTACCACGGCCTCGAGGTGTCGCGCGCGAAGGCGCGCGCGCTGATCGACGAGGCCAAGGCGGCGCTCGCACCGCTCGGGGAGCGGGCCGTGCCGATCCGCGCGCTGGCCGACTTCATCTTCGAGAGGAGGAGCTGAAGGGTGTCGGCCATTCGTGAGGTCTTCGCGCGCGAGGTGCTCGACTCGCGCGGCCATCCCACCGTCGAGGTCGAGGTCCAGCTCGAATCCGGCATGTGGGGCCGTGCCGCCGTGCCGTCGGGCGCGTCCACCGGCAAGCGCGAAGCGGTCGAGCTGCGCGACGGCGCCACCCAGCGCTACCGCGGCAAGGGCGTGCAGCAGGCCGTGCGCAACGTGGAGGAGACGATCGCGCCCGAGATCGAGGGTCTCGAGGCCACCGAGCAGGCCGCGATCGATCAGGCGCTCCTCGAGCTCGACGGCACGCCCAACAAGTCGGGACTCGGCGCCAACGCGATCCTCGCGGTGTCGCTCGCGGTCGCGCGCGCGGCCGCCGACGATTCCGGGCTGCCGCTCTACGCGTACCTCGGCGGCGTCGGCGCGCGGCTCATGCCCGTGCCGCTGCTCAACGTGATCAACGGCGGCGCACACGCCGACAACGGCCTCGACTTCCAGGAGTTCATGCTCGTGCCGGCGGGCGCCGACTCGTTCTCGAGCGCCCTGCGCATGGGCGCCGAGGTCTTCCACACGCTGAAGGACACGCTCAAGGAGAAGCACCTCTCGACGGGCTACGGCGACGAGGGCGGGTTCGCGCCGCTCATCGGCTCGAACAACGAGGCGCTGGATCTCCTGATGCAGTCGATCGAGCGCGCGGGCTATCGGCCGGGCGAGGACATGTTCCTGGCGCTCGACGTGGCGGCGAGCGAGTTCGCGGAGGACGGCGGCAAGTACCACCTGCGGCGCGCGAACGTGCGGCGCAGCAGCGACGAGCTCATCGCGATCTACGACGAATTGCTCGGCCGCTATCCGATCGTGTCGATCGAGGACGGCCTCGGCGAGGACGATCGCCCGGGCTGGGGGATCATGACGAAGCGGCTCGGCGCGCGCTGCCAGCTCGTGGGCGACGACCTCTTCGTGACGAACCCGGCGATCATCCAGCAGGGCATCCGCCAGGGCCTCGCCAACGCGGTGCTGGTCAAGCTGAACCAGGTCGGCACGCTCACGGAGACGCTCGAGGCGGTCGAGCTCGCGAAGCGCGCGGGCTACGGCACGCTCATCTCCCACCGCTCGGGCGAGACCGAGGACACGTTCGTCGCCGACCTCGCCGTCGCCGTGAACGCCGGCCAGATCAAGACGGGCTCGCTCGCGCGCAGCGAGCGCACCGCGAAGTACAACCAGCTCCTGCGCATCGAGGAGGAGCTGGGGCACGCCGCGTCCTGGCCGGGCCGCGCGCTCTACAGCCGCACCGCCCGGTGAACCGCCGCCTGGTCGCCGCCGCCCTCGCCGTGACGGTGGCCGGCGCGCTGGCCGTCTTCGCGGGCGGCGGCGTGCTCCGGGTGCGCGCGATGCAGGAGGAGCTCCGTCAGCTCGAGAGCGAGCTCGTCACGCTGCGCGCGCAGACGGAGAAGCTCACCGCGACGATCGACAAGCTCCGCCACGACCCCGCGTACATCGAGAAGCTCGCGCGCGAGGACCTGGGCTACGTGCGTAAAGACGACACGATCCTGAAGTTCCCGACGACCCGGCCGAAATGATCGAGTGGTACTGGGCGCTCCTCTTCTTCGTCAGCCTCGTCTGTAACGGCCGCGCCGCCTTCAAGCTCCTCGTCGACTGGAAGGGCATGCTCACGACGTGCCGCCTCGTCGAGGACACGTACGAGCGTCTCGACGCGCTGCCGGACGAGGCCGCGCTCGAGCGCGACGCGCGCGCGCCCGTCTTCGTGCACCTCGTGCCGGCGTTCCAGGAGCCGGGCATCGCGACCACCCTCAAGGCGCTGCTCGAGTCGCGGTACCCGCACGGCAGGCTGCACATCGTCGTCGCGGTGAAGGAAGACGAAGAGCGTGCGCCGCATCCGGCGATGGGGATCTCGACGGGCGAGCTCGTGCGGCGCTTCCGCGACGAGCTGCCGCCGCTCTACCAGAAGATGCTGTCGGTCGTGGCGCTGCCGGGACCGGGCCGGAAGGCGCAGCAGCTCAACTGGGCGCTGCGCCCCTACGTCCTCAAGTCGCTCGTCGGCGATTACGAGACGAGCCAGGTCTACGTCGCGTGCAGCGACGCGGACTCGATCCCGGACCGCAACATCTATCGCTGGCTCGCGAACGACGTGCTGACCACCGGGGGCAGCCTCGCGTACCAGGGCCTCACGCTGTCGCTCGCGAACTTCCGGCGGCTCGACGTGCGCGGGCGCACGTGCGCGATCCAGCAGTCGTCGATCTTCATCCGCGTGTCGATCGCGCGGCTGATCAACGAGGCCCGGCGCGTCGCGTGGTTCGCGCGGCTGTCGGCACGCGCGCCGCGTCTCGCGCGGCTGCTGCGGCCCGTGTTCGAGCTCGGCTTCCGCCGCTCGCAGATCTGTCTCGGGCACAACACGTTCGTGCGGCTCGACACGCTGCAGGCGATCGGGCTCTTCCCGACCTCCGGCGCCACCGAGGACTCGACGCTCGGCTACGCGCTGGGCGCGCGCGGCGTCGTCATGAAGGCGCTGCCGCTGCTCGAGCTGAACGACCTGCCGGAGACGACGGACGGCATGGTTCGCCAGAACGCGCGCTGGTACAAGGGCGTGCTCGACGACGTCGACTTCTTGTGGCGTGAGTGGCGCGCGCGGCCGACCGCGTACAACCTGGCGCAGCTCGTCCGCCACGTCGGCAACAAGGTGATCGAGTGGCCGATCGCCGCCGCCGTCTATCCCGTCGTCGGCTTCCTGGGCTGGCACCTCGCGTATCAATTCTCGGATCGCCCGCTCTGGTTCGTGCTCGGCATCGCGTTCCCGTCGATCTCGCTCGGGCTCACGATCTGGGTGGGCGGCATCGTGACGCAGGACCTCATCGAGAGCCTCGCGCCGTACTATCCGCGGCCGGTCGACGTCGCCCGCACCACGCTCAAGGCCAAGTTCTTCGGCATCTTCCGCTGCCAGACGTACTGGCTGCTGGCGACGCGGGCCGCATGGCGGGTCTTGTGGGCGCAGGCGCGCGAGGGTCGCTTCGAGCCCGCGAAGACCGACCGTGTGACCCGAGCCGTGCGTTAGGATGGGCCCATGAAAAAGGTCCCGCGCGTGTCGAAGGAGCG
>Ga0194110_10002249_pt1 | contig 24594 bp, 20 predicted proteins | sample TA2Kig1200mmetaG_FD_146192 | JGI IMG/M metagenome (GOLD analysis project Ga0194110, IMG submission 146192) | Freshwater microbial communities from Lake Tanganyika, Tanzania - TA2015032 Kigoma Deep Cast 1200m | ecosystem: Environmental > Aquatic > Freshwater > Lake | place: Tanzania: Lake...
CCCGGCGCGGCACTAGGCAGGGATAGGACGGTGACGGGGAAGGCGGGGTCAGAGACCTGGATGTCGAGGTAAGCGGTCGCGCCCCGCATCTCGCCGAGGTCAGCGTCGAGGGTCGAGGTGAAGAGGCAATCGTCAATCTGGAAGTCGCCGGGCTTGGAGCGGAGGGTATCGGCCTCCTTGCCCGCGGCGCGGAGGCGGGTGTAGAGAATGCTGGCGGGGAGGAGGTTCTTGGGCACATCGGCCTTGAGGCGACCGACTTTCTCGAAGGTGGCGATGGTCGCCCAGTCGGCGCTGTTAGTGCTCACGTCAATGAACCCCTTGCCGCTGGCGTGGTAGTTACAGTTGGCCTCGATGGTTGCGGCAGTGTGCTGGTGGCCTGGGATGATGTGCTTGCAGACGACCTCGGCCTTGTCGTGGAAGCACCAGCGGTTGGAGTTGAAGCCGCAGCGGAAGGTGTGGAGCGGCCGCGAGTGGTTGGCCCCCTCGCCGGCCAGAGGAGCGGCGAAGGTGTAGCGATTGCCGACGATCTCCTCGCCCTCGCCGAGGACGATGCCGGCGGGCTGCCCGGCGATCGGGGCGACCGCGCCGCCGACGTGGACGACGACGGCCCCTACCCCCGCCGCGCCGCCCCCGGGGCCGAAGCGCTCGTGGACGGCCTGGGTGGGCTTGAGCTCGATGTCGTCGAAGAGCACCTTGCCCTTGACCTGCCAGTGGCCGAAGCGGAGGTAGGCGCCCTCGGTGTCGTTGGGGGCGACGAAGGCGAAGGCATGGCGCTGCCAGCCGGGCTGGGCGGAGAAGTCGCGGTTGGCGAAGCTCGGGCCTGAGACTCCGCATCCGCCGGTGGCCGCCTCGCCCTTCGTCCAGAAGGCCACACGGTAAAGCGCCCCGGGGTCGAAGGCGAGAGCCGTCGTGCGCCAGAAGCCGGAGTCCTTCCCATCGCCAGTCACGCTGACGGAGCGCTCGCCGGAGCGGCCGGCCTTCTCCCAGGCGCCCTTGCCCTCCAGGCGCCAGCCGAGCGGCTCAACGTCGCCCTGCTCGAACGAGGGGTTGGGCGCGAGCTGCGCGCCGAGAGCCAACCCGGCGAGGAGCAAGAGACCAGTGACCGAGGCGACACCTGTGCACATTGCGGCTTCTCCTCACAACGACGGACTTTGGCACACATCGGTAGCGAGTTTACGCCGCGGAGCACTAAGGGTCAAGCCTGAAGGCCCGGTCGGGGAGGGAGGAGCCGCGGGCCCGCCGCTTCTCTCTCCGCAGGAGGTGCCACCCGATTCGATAGGGACTGGGGCCCTCGGCCTCATTCGCGCTCGGCGTCGGGCGCGGTGGTGCCCAGCGGTCCCGGGACCCTTTGCGGGCGACCCGGGAGGTTTCCCAACCGGGTCCGAGCGATGCCCTGGGGAAGGCGGTTGGCCACGTTGGAGAGCAAGTCGAGAGACTGCTGAAGCCAGTGGAGGCGCTCCTGGACGGTGAGGTAGCATGTGGTGGCGAGGGGGAAGATGCGCTTGGCCTGGATCCGCGTGTCCAAGTGCCGCTTGATAACCAGGTCGTTCTTGTTCGCGATCGACCATTCGCGCCAGTCGGAGCCGCTATACCCGAAGCGGAGCTTGAGGTTGCTGAACCCCGCGGGGTGGTACCAGACCTTGCCGAAGGGGTCTGCGAGGGCCATGGAGGTCTTCGCCGGGCCGGAACTCCCGCCCGAAGCCGGGTAGCCCTGGAGGCAGTTGTCGTAGTTCAGCCATACTTTCGTCACCCACTTGCTTTCAACCACCAGCTTGAGGTGGAAGCTGCGCCCGCGCACCTCGTCGTACTGCCCCAGGTACAGGTCGGTCCCGGGAGGGTTGATGAAGAACTTCCAATAGCCGATCTTGCCCACCTTCATCGGGTGGGCCTTCTTGGTGAAGGAGATGCCGGCCTCTGTCTCCAGGCCCACGCCGAGGTAGAAGTTGAAGTAGCTCTCGTCGTTGCCCACGTCGCACTCGGCGGGCAACTGGAGATCGCCTTGGATGCCCGTGCAGTCCGTGGCCTTCGTGTACACCACGATTGCCTGGTCCCACGGCTTGAGACCACCGATCTCATCGTAACCGGAAGTGGTGTTCTCCGCCATCGCGGATGTCCTCCAGGGACCGCGTTTCGTCGGCAGCCCCTGTTCTGGTCCAACCCCGAACTGGACACACGGCCCTCGGAGACAAGCTTCCGGCCCGCCTGCGGCAAGCAGGCAGTCTCCAGCAGTGGATCATAGGCATTGTCCCTCGGTCTGTCAAGGGGCCTGGTGGCTCGCCACAGTGGATGGCCTGACCAGGAGGTCAGTAGAAGACCGTGCGGGTCCTGTGCCGGGGAAGTGCTTTGTATTGCGGCGCCTGGCCGCGGTTCCAGAGCACGTAGTCGAGGCCCATCGCGGTGACGTCGGGCCGGCCCGCGGCGCGGAACTGCTCGACGAGCAGTTCGGCGGCGTGGAGGGCGCAGGCGCGCAGCTCGACTTCTTCGGGCGAGCCGGCGGGGATGAGCTGCCCGGCGTCAATGCGGGCGGCCAGGCCCGCGTCGCAACCGCGCGACACCCAGCCCTAACGTCGTCCAGCAGGCCCATGCCGTCAGCCCTTCCATGTTGGTAGTGCGGGCTCTAGCCCGTCCGGTAGGCGGGGCCTCCGTGCCCCGCGTCCCTCTCCACCCGTGAGCGAGGGCAGGAAGCGACGGCCTGAAGGCCGCACTACGAACCCCTGGTCCGCGACCCGCGGCGCCACAGGATGAGGGCCAGGAGGGTGCCGGCGGCGAGGGCGAAGGCGAGGGAGTCGGCGATGAGCATCGAGGTGCGCATGGCGCCGGGCCTGGCGGCAAGCGCGAAGATGACGAGGTCGGTGCCGGTGACGAGCATGCCGAGCAGGGCGTAGATGAGTGTGACGAGCGGCGCCCAGGGCCTGGCGCGCCGCCAGCCGACGCCGGCCGCGACGAGGAGCCCGCCGAGGAAGGCGCCGCAGGCCGACGACAGGGCGGCCCAGGAGAGCGACAGCCCCATCGCCTCCACGCCGTGCGCCGCCCAGTCCTGCCGCGAGAGCCCCAGGCCGAAGCCGGCCAGGCGCAGGAGGCTGGCGGCGAACGGAACGACGCCGAGAACGAGCCCGACCCCGCCGCAGACGATGAGGAAGTCGCCCGCAACCAGGGCGAGCCGCGACGGCCTGTCATGCGACATGCGCTTGCCCTAATGCGGCCATGCGCGACAACCAAGGGGGATGATCGGATGGGTGGATGAATGGATGATTGCCTGACACCCATCCACCCATCCATTCATCCATTCATCCCCCGCACGAGCGCGCAAAGCGCGCTGCGGTCACAACAGGTCGAGCCGTCGGATGACCTCGGCCATGGAGGAGGGGCGCTTGTGGGGGCGGCGCTCGCAGGACTGGAGGATGAGCTCTTCGAGGGCAGGGGGGCAACTGGGGCTCCTGTCGCGCACGCTGTCGGCGCGGCCCGCGTAGCCGACGGTGATGCCGAGTCCGCCGCTCATGCCGCTGATGGAGGGGCGGTTGGGCTGGCCGGTGAGGACGAAGTACATGGTGGCCCCCAGGCCGTAGACGTCGGTCCGCGCGTCGAGGTGGAGGCCCTTGATCTGCTCCTGGGCCATGAACTCGGCGGTGCCCTGGATGCGCCCCGGCGGGTCGGTGAAGAGGCGGGCCAGGCCGAAGTCGATCAGCTTGACGTGCCGGTCCTTCGTGATGAAGATGTGGTGGGGCTTCATGTCGGCGTGGAGGACGCCGTGGGCGTGGAGAAAGGCCAGGCCCATTGCCGCCTCGCGGTAGAAGCGGATGAGGTCGGCCATCTCGTAGTCGCTCTTGTCCCGAAGGCTCACCCCGTCCACGTACTCCATGATGAGGTCGTAGCCGCGCACGAACCAGAGCCGCCTGAGGGTGACGAAGGCGTCGACTCTGACGATGTGGGGGGAGTAGGTGGCCTTGTCGAGGCCGTGGAGGACGCGGTATTCGTTGCGAATCTGTTCGAAGAAGCCGCGGTAGTTGAGTCGGGCGTACTTGCCGAGGCGGCTGCTGGGGTCGCGGGCCTGGCGGCGGGCCCGCTCGATGCTGGCGATGGTCTTGCGGGTGACGTGTTTGATGGCGCAGATGGCCCCAGAGGCTAGCTCGCGCGCCCTGTACACGACACTCCCGGCTCCGTTGCCCACCAGCTCAAGGAGCTCGTAGCCCTTGAGGTCGGGCCTGGGCATTGCAGTCCCTCCGATGCGTCTCGCGCGGTGCAGAAACCTCTTGCATGCTCGGCAGGCCGGCCAAGCCGCCCGGGTCGGCCGAGGGGAGCGCGGGTGTATCGGGCAGTGTCACTCCCCGTGCCACTCGCTCTTCCCGGCCCTCAGGGGTTCCCCTGGGGCATTCGGGGCGCCCTGTAGTTTACTCACGGACGCGCGGGCCGTCAAGTGGCGCTCGTGGTCCGCGCCTTGCGCGCGTGCCAGCGGGGGATGGGTGGATGAATGGATGGGTGGATGGGTGTCAGACAATCATCCATTCATCCACCCATCCAATCATCCCCCTTCTTCGGCACCGGGGACCTGGTGTCTCCTGGAGACCACGTAGATGCCCAACTGCGCGAAGGTGTTGGGGATGGCGGACGCGAGGGCGCGCGAGAGGGGGCCGCCGCTGGCGACGAAGCGCTGGCGCTCGATGCGGATGGCGTTCCCGCGGCAGAAGTCGCGGAAGTCGTTCAGCGTCATCACGTGGCCCCGGGGCGTCGTGTACCAGGGCTCCTTGAAGCAGCCGGCCCGCGGCACGCGGCCCCGCGTGAGGAGGCCCAGGCGGATGCGCCAGTAGCCGAAGTTGGGGATGGAGACGATGCCGCGGCGGCCGACGCGGAGCATCTCCTGGACGACGAGGCCCGGCCGGCTCACGAGGTGGAGGGTGAGGCTGAGGACCACGTAGTCGAAGGAGTTGTCCTCGTAGTCCTGGAGGCCGTCGTCTATGTTGCCCTGGCAGACGGCGAGGCCGCGGGCCACGCAGTCCACGACCCTTTCGGGCTTGACCTCGATGCCGCGCGCGGCGACGGCGCGGGAGCGCTCGAGGTGGGCCATGAGCTCGCCCTCGCCGCAGCCGAGGTCGAGCACGCGGGTGCCCGGCTCGACGAGCGCGGCGATCTCCAGGAGGTCCGGGCGCAGGCGGGCGTGGTTGGCCGCGGGGCTCATTTAGCGCTTCTCCTCGTCGAGCGCCCGGGCGTAGTTGAGGGCCAGGAAGTCCGAGATCACGCGGCTGATCCGCTCCCGCTCCAGCAGGAACGCGTCGTGGCCGTAGTTCGACGGGATTTCGTAGTAGGCGAAGTGCGCGCGGTTGGCCCGGAGCGCGGAGACGATCTGCTTGGACTGGTACGGGGGGTAGAGCCAGTCGGAGCTGAAGGCGATGACGAGGAAGCGCGCGAGCACGCTGCGGAAGGCGGCCTCCACCGAGCCGTACTTGGCCGCGAGGTCGAAGTAGTCCATCGCCCGCGTGATGTAGAGGTAGGAGTTCGCGTCAAAGCGCTCGACGAACGACTGGCCCTGGTACTTGAGGTAGCTCTCGACCTCGAAGTCGACGTCGAACTCGTAGCTGTAGTCGTCCTTGTCGCGGAGCTGTCGGCCGAACTTCTGGTGCATGGACTCGTCGCTGAGGTAGGTGATGTGTCCGAGCATTCGTGCGATGGCGAGGCCGCGGGCGGGCGGCTCGTGCTCGTAGTAGTCGCCGTCGCGGTAGTTCGGGTCGTCCAGGATGGCCTGGCGTCCGACGACGTTGAAGGCGATGCCCTGGGCGGTGAGGCGCGGCGTGGTGGCGATGGGGATGGCGGTCCAGATGCTCTCCGGGTACGCGATGGCCCACTCGAGCACCTGCATGCCGCCCATCGAGCCGCCGACCGCGGTGAGGAGGGTCTTGATGCCGAGGTGGTCAATGAGGGCTTTCTGGGCGCGGACCATGTCGGCCATCGTGACCACGGGGAAGCCACGGCCGTAGCGGCGCCCCGTGGCCGGGTTGACCGAGGCAGGGCCGGTCGAGCCCTTGCAGCCGCCGATGCAGTTCGGGCAGACGACGAAGTAGCGGCGGGTGTCGAACGCCTTGCCGGGGCCGACCATGCCGTCCCACCAGCCCGGCTTGCGGTCCTCCGGCGAGTGGTAGCCGGCCACGTGGGCGTCGCCGGAGAGGGCGTGGCAGATGAGGACGGCGTTGCGGCGGCGCGCGTCGAGCTGGCCATAGGTCTCGTAGGCCAGCGTGATGGGGCCTAGCCTGGCGCCGCTGTCGAGCGGCATCTCGTTCGGCGGCTCCGCGAAGGTGAAGAACTTGGTCCGCACGATGCCCGCGGAGTCCGGCTGCTCGCACGGCGGCAGGTCGGGCCGCTCCTTCGCTTGCGTCATCTGCGGTTCGTCGCCAGACATGCCCATCAGTCCAGGGCCAAGGCCCTCAAGGCGGCCATTGGACGTAACCAAGACGGATGATTGGATGGGTGGATGAATGGATGAGATTGCCCGACGCCCCTCCACCCATCCATTCATCCACTCCGCTCTTCACTCCTCACTCTTCACTCTCACTTTCCCCCTCACTCGTCACTCGCCGCTCGCGGCGAGCGCCTGGTCGAAGTCCTCGATGATGTCCTCGATGGCCTCGATGCCCACGGACACTCGCACCAGGTCTGGCGTGATGCCGTTGGCGCGCCGCGACTCCTCGGTGAAGCTGATGTACTGGGACGACCAGGGGTGGATGACCAGGGTCTTGCAGTCGCCGAGGTTCGCCAGGTGGTAGGCGAGCTTGACGTTTCGGATGAAGTTGAAGCAGGCCTTCTCGCTCTCGAGGCCGAAGGTGAGGAGCGCGCCGTAGCCCTTGCCCTGGAACAGCGCCGTGGCGGTGGCGTGCGACGGGCTGCTCGGCAGGCCAGGGAAGGCGACCCACTTGACCTTCGGGTGGCGGCTGAGGAACTCGGCCAGCTTGATCGCGTTGCTCACGTGCCGCTCCATCCTCAGCGCCAGGGTGTCGAGGCCGATCAGGTTCAGGTAGGAGTGGAACGGGGCCTGGCTGGTGCCGAAGTTGATGTGTATCTCGCGCCAGACCTTGTCAATGTAGGCCAGGTTCCCCTTGCGCTCCTTGAAGAGCTTGAAGTCGGGGAACTTGCTCTCCGGCCAACTGAACCTGCCGGAGTCGATCACCACGCCACCGACGGCTGAGCCGTGGCCGTTGAGGTACTTGGTGGTCGAGTGAACCACGATGTCGGCCCCAACCTCGAAGGGGCGGAAGAGGTACGGCGTGGCGAGCGTGCTGTCCACCACCAGGGGCGCGTCGTTGGCGTGGGCAAGCTCCGCGAGCTTCCCGATGTCGGGCACGTCCATCTTCGGATTGCCGATGGTCTCCACGAACAGGAGCTTGGTCTTCTTCGTCACCGCCGCGGCCCAGGCCGCCAGGTCGCTGCTCTCGACGAGCTTGACCTCGACCCCGAACTTGCGGAACACGTTGTTGAAGAGGAGGAAAGTGGACATGAAGAGTGAGTTGCCTGAGACGATCTCGTCGCCCGCGCGGCAGACGGCGAGGAGCGCATCGGTGATCGCCGCCATGCCCGAGCCAGTGACCACCGCGTCCAGGCCCCCTTCCAGCAAGGTGAGCCGCTTCTCGAGCACCTGGTTGGTTGGGTTGCGGAGGCGCTGGTAGATGAAGCCGGCCTTCTTGCCCGCGAAGACATCCGAGAGCTCCTCCGCCGTGTCGAACCGGTGCGAGGCCGTCTGATAGATGGGCGCCTGGGTGGCGGACTGCCATTGCCCCGGCGCCTGCGCCCCGTGGATCACCTGCGTGTCGAACTTCCACTTCCCGTCAGACATGCTTCTCTCTCCTCGCTACGGTGCCGGCCACAATGTCCCTATGGTACTGCAAACGTGGGCGTGAAGTCAACAAGGCACAATCCGCAGGGTGCGGGCCGGGATTGTAGGTGCATTCCGCAGCCCCAGAGGGGCGCCATGGTAAAGCCCAGGGCAACGCCCTGGGTCCACGGGCGTCCACGGGCAAGCCCTGAATGGGCGAGATAGAGCGCCCCTATGCCGCCCCTTCAGGGCTGAACCTAGGGTGGCCACGTTCCCAGGGCGTTGCCCTGATCTTTGCCCACATCTTCTGGGGGCTGGGGTTTAGCCCCCGAATGGGGGCGTTTGAGCCGTAGCCCAGGGCGACCGAAGGGAGCCCTGGGAAAAGGCCCCGCCAGCGTAGAGCCCCCGAAGTGGGGCGGTTCAATGGGCGTGAAACGCCCCCTTCGGGGGCTTGGATGGGGGGGACGCGGGATCCCAGGGCTCCCTTCGGTCGCCCTGGGCTACGGCTGGGTCGCCCGCGTCGGCGGGCTACAAGGCCCCGAGATGTGGGCAAAGATCAGGGCGAAGCCCTGGGAAAAGGGGCCATTTGCGGGACAGCCCTGAAGGGGCGTACTATGTCTTCCGGGCCGCGCATCCCGCCACCGATGGCTAGTACGCCCCTACAGGGCTGATCTGGCCGCTCACCCGTCCCAGGGCTTCGCCCTGGGCTGCTATAGCACGCTCCATTCCGAGCTTCGGAGCCGAGGAACAACTCCAAAACTGGGGGCCACACTCCGTCGTGACGACACTGCTGAAGATTCTCCCGCTTGCCTACCTCCTCCTCGCCATCGCCATCGCCGCGGCCCTCGACGCTTTCGCCCCCGTGCTGACCCTCCTCCCCCATCCCTGGAACCTCCTCGGCATCGCCCCCGCCGCGCTCGGCGCCGCCCTGGTCCTCACCGCGGGCCTATCCCTCAAGCAACACAGGACCGCCATCAAGCCCCTCAAGCGCCCCAAGGCCCTCGTCACAACCGGCGTCTTCGCAATCAGCCGCAACCCCATCTACCTCGGCTTCGTCCTCATCCTCCTCGGAACCGCCCTCCTCCTGGGCACCCTCACGCCCCACGCAGTCGTCCTTCCCCTCGCTGCCTTCCTGGATGCCCTTTTCATTCGCTACGAGGAGAAGCGGCTCGAGGAGGCCTTCGGCGATGCCTGGCGGGGCTACCGGCGGGCGGTCAGGCGCTGGCTATAGCGCGCGGCGGCCCAGGGTGCATAGTCCGAAGGGAACACCTTGCGCCTCCGCCGCCCCAGCGCTATACTGATGCTACGTTGGGGGGATCAAGAGAGGATGTGAAGAGGTCGAGCCATGAGCATCACCACGCTCGCCACGGCGGAAGACCTGCTGGCCATGCCCGACGACGGCTTCCGCTACGAACTCATCGAAGGAGAGATCAGGAAAATGAGCCCCGCTGGCATGGTACACGGCCTCGTCGCTGGTGAGCTTGTCGGCCTGTTGAGGCAGCACGTGTCCCTGAACAAGCTCGGCGCCACCTTCACCGCGGAGCCATCGTTTCGCCTCTCCCGCGACCCCGACACCGTGCGGGTGCCGGACGTCGCCTTCATCAGCAGCGGGCGCCTTCGTCACTGGGATCGTAGTGAGGCCTGCTGGCCCGGCGCGCCCGACCTCGCGGTCGAAGTCGTCTCACCGAGTAATATACAAAGGGAGGTGGACGACAAAGTGAGGGCCTGGCTCGACGCCGGCGCCGCGATGGTCTGGGTCGTCAACCCCGCCTCGCGGTCCGTCACCGTCTATCGCAGCACTACCGACATCACCACCCTCACCGAGAACGACGAGCTCGACGGCCAAGACGTCATCCCCGGCTTCCGCTGCCCCGTGAGCGCGATCTTCGAGAACCTCTGAGTGCAGACCGTCTACATGATGCTGAACAGATAGATGCCCGCGGCGGCGAGGAGGAGGGCGACGAAGAGGCGGTAGTGGTAGACGTGGCAGCGATGGGTGGAGTGGTGGGTGGCGATGGCCTTGAGCTCGATGTAGGGGACGGGGGCACGGCGATACCAGCCGACCGCAGCTACGGGACGCCCGCTGAGGTCCTGCCGCCGCAGGATGGCGAAGAGGAGCTCGAAGATGCGGAACGGCTGCCGATAGTCCAGGAACACGATGCCCGTAGAGTCCTGGATGACGAAGTCCTCGCTCCAGATCAGGCCTGGGACGCCGCGGCCGATGACTGTGCCCCGCACGGTGCAGGGGATGCCTCGGACGGCAGAGACCTTGACGTTCTTGAGGAGGCCGGCGATGCTGGCCTCGGGGAAGGCGCCGCCGCGGTAGGAGAAGAGGGTTTTGATGAGCATGCCCAGGCCGAGCGCGGAGAGGGCGAGGGGGAGGAGCCTTTCTTGCCCGAGGGCGATTGCCGCGCCCACCACTCCCGCCGCGAGGAGCGCGGGGAGGAAGAGCACCAACAGGTCAACCAGGAACTCGTCCCAGTAGCACTCCGGCTTCTTGAGGTCGAAGACCACGTAGGGCTCGATGCCCATGCCCGCGGCCTGGCGGCCCAGGTGGTCGAGGCGGCTGGCGATGAGGGGGTGGGTGGAGTTGAGCTCGTAGAACTTGGCCCAGGGGTTCCAGAGGTCCCACCGCATCGCGCCCTTGAGCTGATCGAGGTCGAGCGCCGCCGGGGCCTCGGCTGTGGGCGGGGCCTCCGTGCCCCGCGTCTTCTCCCACCTGTCGCGGGGGACAGAGCCCCCGCCCACAGGGACAGAGCCCCCGCCCACAGGGACAGAGCCCCCGCCCACACTTCCCCTTGCGGAGGCGATGGCGAGGGAGCGGGCCGAGCTGGGGTCGAAGATGCCGAGCGCGCCCACGGCCTCGAGGCTGGGCTTGCGCTCCGGCGCCTCTTCGGTTCGTCGGGGAGCCTCCGGGCGCTCGCGGCCGGCAAGCCCGTAGCCGATCTTGACCAGCGCGCTCGCCAGCGCGTTCGGGTCGCCCGTCGCCTCGCCTGAGAAGCGGTCGGCCCAATACTCGCGCGTGCGCGAGAGCCAGAGCACCAGGTACTCGGAGATGATGTAGACGAGGTATGCGGAGAGCGCGATGGCGAGGCGTGCGGCGGCCGACCTGTCCCGCCCACGCACCCGCACGCGGATGAGGGTGCGGTAGACGTAGTAGGCCACCAGCGGCACGAGGTAGGCCATCGTCATCACCAACATGTCCCAGTGGACGGCGTGGCCGATTTCGTGTGCGACGACTGCCTCGACCTCGCGCTCGCCGAGGAGCTCGAACATCCCGCGCGTGAGGACCACGCGGGCGTTGTTCGGCGTGTGGCCGTAGGTGAAGGCGTTGGGCGCGCCGTCGTTGATCACCCCGAAGCGGGGGAAGCGGATGCCGCGCTTCGCGCTCAGCTCCTGCACGAAGTCCCGCAGGTGGCCTGGCAGCGCTCTAGGGTTGATCCATTCGCACTGGTAGAACCAGCCGAGCGAGAGGTCCATGAGGAATGGGCCGAGGAGGAACTGGAGTGCGACGATGATGACGCCGGCCCAGACGGCGGCTTCGGGGGAGAGGTCTGCGAACTCGACGAGTGCGATGAGGAGCGCGCCGAGGAGGGCGTAGAGGACGATGAGGACTCCGCCCGAGCGGATGGCGAGGTTGGGGAGGGGCCTGGCGGCGGCTGCGATGGCGGCCAGGCGGCCGGGGGTCATCGGGGCGGCCTCGGCAGGCTCCGCCGCCGCCTCGGGGCCGAGGGTGAGCGACATCTCGATGTCGTCGCGCGCCGCGATGTCCTGGAGCTCGCCCTTGTCGAGCCAGAGGCCGCCGGTGTCGCGGCAGTAGTCAACCGTGAGCCTGCCGCCGAAGAGGAGGAGCTTGAGCATGGGCTGGCCGGTCTTAGGGCTGAGGAGCTTGCCGACGCGGCCGCGGCGGGCGGCCTCCTGCATCATGGCCGCGAGTGCCTTGTGCTTGCGGGTGAAATGGAAGAGCTCCCCCTTGTCGAGCCACACGCCGCCGCAGCCCGGGCAGAAGTCCACCTCGACCCCTTGCCGTGTCATCGCGGGCCGCAGCTCTGCCCCCTCGCAGCGCGGGCAGCTCATTGCGTGGGCGGTCGGTGGCATATTCGCGCTCCTGGTCAGAGGAGGTTCCAGATCAGCTCGGCGAGCTTCTCGGGGTCGTGGCGCAGGAGGTCCTGCTTCTCCCAGAGGATGCGGCGGTGGTCGAGGTCCTCCACGAGGTCGTCGAGGATGACCCTGACGCGGTGTGCGCCGAGCTTGTCGTCCACGCGGACGAGTTCGGCGCGCTCGCCGCGGTAGCGCTCGAGGATGGCGGCGGGTGGGACGGTGGAGTTGATGAGGACGGTGTCGAGGACACCGGCTCCGAGGTAGCGCTCGATGGCGGCGACGTGGTCGGCGCAGGTGTAGGAGTCGGTCTGCCCGGGCTGGGTGACGATGTTGCAGACGTAGACCTTTCTGGCCTTGGAGGCGCGGATGGCGTCGGGGACGGCTGGGACGAGGAGGTTTGAGACGACGCTGGTGTAGAGCGAGCCGGGGCCGATGACGATGAGGTCGGCGCGGAGGATTTCGTTGATCGCCTCCTCGTTGGCCCTCACGTCGGCCGGGCGGAGGAAGACGTCGAGGATAGGGGGCTTGCCGAGGCCGCGGACGGCGACCTCGCCTTCGACGACCGAGCCGTCGGCCAGCTTCGCGCAGAGGTGAACGTCGTCGTAGGTGGACGGGAGCACTTTGCCGCGAATGGCGAGGATGCGGCTGGTCTCGCGGACGGCGCTCTCGAAGGAGCCGGTGATCTTGGCCATCGCCGCGATGAAGAGGTTGCCGAAGCTGGTCCCCTTGAACCGCCCCTCGGCGAAGCGGTACTGGAAGAGGTCGTTGAGGAGCTTGCTGGAGTCGGAGAGTGCGACGAGGCAGTTGCGCATGTCGCCAGGGGGGAGGACTCCGAACTCGAGGCGCATCTCGCCCGAGGAGCGCCCCGTGTCGGTCACTGTCACGATGGCGGCGAGGTTGGAGGTGAGGTCCTTGAGGCCCTGGAGGACGACGGGCAGCCCGGTGCCGCCGCCGATGGCGACGACGCGCGGCTCGCCACCCTTGTTCCGCCGGTTCACCACGCGCAGGACGTGGTGGAGCTCGCTGATGCGGCTGATCTTGTAGTCGGGCTCCTCGAGCTCGGTCTTCGGCACGAGGTCCTTGAAGCGCCCGTGGAGCATCTGGACGGTGATCATGCCGAGGGAGTTGCCGGTCTTGATCTCGGACTGGATGCGGTCGCCCACGCAGACCACCTCGTCGGGCTTGAGGCGGTGGCGGGCCAGGAGGTCCTGGAAGGCGTCGTCGCGGTGCTCGCCCGTCTCGATGTCGTTGATCACGACTTCGTCGAAGAACGGGGCGAGGGCGAGGGCCTGGATTTTCTTCTGCTGGCGGGCGTAGACGCCGCTGGTGAAGAGGAGGAGGCGGTAGCCCTGGGCGCGGAGTTCGGCGAGGGTCTCCGGCACGTCGGGGAAGGGCTGGATGTCGCCCACCTCTTCGCTGTTGTAGGCGGCGAGGGCGACCGCGGCGAGGCTGCTGGGCATCTTGTAGAGCTCGGCCATCGCGTCGAAGACATCGAAGCGCGGGCCGTGCTGCTCGGCGAGCTCGATCTGCTTCCTGTAGGCCTCGTCCTCGGAGCAGGGCATGCCGGCCTGCACCATGGCCCTGGCCGCGCGGCGACGGGCCGCCTCCACCAGCAGCCCGTAGCAGTCGAACAGCGTGTCATCGAGGTCGAAGAGCAGCGCCTTCACCTTCACCATTCAATCTGGCTCCCAAGCGTCGTCGTTGTCGTCGTCGTCCTCGTCGTCGAATCCGGCAGATGGAGGGAGCCAAGAGATTCGACGACGACAACGAGGACGACGACGAGGACGAGAAGAGGTGAATCCATGAAATCACTTCCCTCCTGGCACAGGAACAGGGATGTTCAGTGCATCGAGCATTGCCTTGGCCTCGGCTGCGGCCGGGCTGCCTGGGAATCGGGCGATGAGCTCGCGGCAGTGGAGGCGCGCGACGTGCGGCTCGCGGCGGCCGTTGTGGAGCCTGGCGGCGGCCAGGAGTGCGCCGGCCTCGGCGTCGCGGCGCCGCTCGGCCGCGCCCTGGCGTGCCGTGGGCAGGGCCTCGAGGGCCTTCGCCGCCTCGCGGTCGAGCGCCGTGCCCTTGAGGGCCGGGCGGGCGGCCTCGAGTGCCTTCTGCGCGGCATCGAAGTCGGCCCCATCGCCCGTGAGCTCCGCGCGGCGCGCGGCCTGGAGCGCTGCGTCGAGGGCGTCCTTGAGCTGCTTCTCCTGCGCCGCCGGCTCGCCGGGAGCCGGCAGGGCCTTCTGGGCGGTCGTAGGCTTGGAGCCTGTGACGCGGATGGGTGTCGCGGGGCGCGTGGCTGTGCCGGTGGTGGCCTTCGTGGTTGTGGCGCCCTCATCGGGCTGGTCCTCAACGGGGGGACGGGTGGGCCTGCGGGACGAGATCGTGCGAACGATGAAGACCCCGGCGACGACGGCGGCGGCGACGGCGATTGCGGCGAGGAGGAGTCCCACGCGGCGCCGCGATGACGCAGCGGCGGCGGGCTCGGCACCCACAGCGGCAGGCAGCGGGGGCGCGGGCGCAGCCTGGGCCGCGGGCGCCTCCGCCGGCGGCGGAACGGCTTGAGCGCTTGGCGGCGGGGCGGCCTGGGCGACCGGCGGCGCCAGGTCGGCTGCGGCCGGCTGTTGGAGCTGGGTGGTCGGCGCCGTGCTGGCGTCGCCCGACTGGACTTCGATGATGCTGTGCCCTATCTGTATGCGGTCGCCCGCCTTCAGCGGGCTGAGCTGAACGCGGTGGCCGTTGAGGAGCGTGCCGTTCCTGCTCCCGGCGTCCACGATGACGAAGCCTTCCGGCCCGTGGCGGATTTCGGCGTGGCGGTTCGAGATGCCGCTGTCGAAGACCGCGACGTCGTTGTCGCGCCGCCTCCGCCCGATGCGGACCGCCTTCTCGGAGAGAAGGACGGTCTGCCCCTTGTTGGGTCCCGCGACAAAGGCCAGCCGCAGGCCGGCCGGCACCGCTGGGGCGGCGGAGGGCGCAGGCGTCGCCGGGACGGCAGGTGGCGCGGGCGCCGAAGGCGGAGCGCCCGCGGGCGCCGATGGCTCCGCCGCGAGCGCATCCACCACGATCTTCGTCGTGCCGACCAGGACGACGTCGCCCGCCTTGAGCGCGTGTTCCGTTATCCGCTCCCCGTTGAGGCGTGTGCCGTTGCGGCTGGCGAGGTCGCTGAGCCTGAACGAGCCGTCGGGCAGTTGCTCGATGGCGCAGTGCTTGCGCGACGCCCCCTCGTCGTGTATCTGCACCGTGCACTCGTGCCCCCGGCCGATCGTCACCACCCGCTCCGCCTTCTCCACCACACGGCTCTCGTCCTTCGTCGTCACCACAAGCCGAATCATTGCTCAGCTCCTGGGCACTCCCCAGTCCTTCTCGCTTCGCATAGATTATAGCAGACGGACACCTGGATGCAACGCTATCGTCCTCGTCCTCGACTCCCTGCCTGCGAAGGGGAATCGAGGACGAGGACGAGGACGAGGGACGAGGACGATTGAAGAGGCCATTGACTCGTCTCCTCCCTCCCGCTATCCTTATCCCCATCGTTCCTGGGCGTTCGCCTGGCAACCCTTGGGGGATGACGCGATGACCCGCGACGAGGCGCTGGCCCTCCTTCACGAGCACGTGAGGGCCGAGAACCTTCGGAAGCACTGCCTGGCCACGGAGGCGATCATGGGCGCGCTGGCCCGACGCCTGGGCGAGGATGAGGCTCTCTGGTGCGCCGTGGGGCTGGTGCACGACCTGGACTTCGAGGCCACGGCCAGCGCGCCCTCCGAGCACACCAAGCTCACGTGCGAGGTGCTGGCGGCCAGAGGCTTCCCCGAGGCCGCGCTCCAGGCCGTCCGCGAGCACAACGCCGAGGCCCTCGGCATCCCGCGAACCTCGCGCCTCGGCATCGCGCTCGCCTGCGGCGAGACCATCACCGGCCTCGTCGTCGCCACCGCCCTCGTCATGCCCGACAAGAAGCTGGCGAGCGTCCAGGCCCCCTCCGTCCTCAAGCGGATGAAGAAGAAGGACTTCGCGCGCAACGTCAGCCGCGAGACCATCGCCGAGTGCGAGAAGCTCGGCATCCCCCTCGACGACTTCGTCCAGCTCTCCCTGGCCGCCATGCAAGGCATCGCTACGGACCTGGGCCTCTGAGGCCTGCCCGCGAAACACGCGAAAGGACGCGAAAGAGGAAAAAAGCGGGTTCACCACGGAGCCACGGAGGGCACGGAGAGGAAGGGGTGGCGGACCGGAGAAGGAAGGGCTCAAGGGTGGGAATCAGGGGAGGCCATGCGGCCGTGTGTGAACCATTGGACAAGAAGCTCGACAACGCTCCTGCGTAGCCTTTCGTCGCTGGTGCGGCTCGCGGCGAGCTCCTCGAACCGCCGCCGCGCTTCTGTGAGACGCGAGTCCAGAGAAGCGAGCAGGGCGACACACTCAGGCGCCGTGGCGGGAAGAGCCACTGGGCCCCGAATCCCCAGACTGCTCAGCCTTGCGACAAGCTCCGCCTCGGCTCGGGTTTCGCAATCCAGGTGCGTCTCCCGGCCTTTCCCGAAGTACACGATCTTCGAGTCGAACATGTGATTGCTGGGGGCCAGGTAGGAAGGTCCGGCCTCTGGCAGCAGCACTTCCTTTGTGGCATTCGGCTGGCCTGACAGCCATTCGATGACGGGGCAGGCGTCGTCGAGCTGGAGCGCATCCCAGGCGTCGGCCGCCAGCTCATCCGCGCCGAAACGCCGCGGGCGGGTCCGTGACCGTTGCTCCATCTTCTGGATCTCGACGACGCGTATGTGCCGGTAGTGTCTCGCCGTCTCCTCGTAAAGCTGATCAACCAGGGCGGCCCGCCGCGTCGCATCCTTCACCCCAAGGAGTTCGAATACCGCGTCGTCCAGTTGGCGGCGATCCGGCTGCCGCAGTTCCTCTGGAAGCGTGATGGGACCCTCCGCGATCCGTCGCGCGCGCTCCGGCGAATGGCAGGCCATCAGATCCTCTTCAAGGAGGCGCCCGGTCGGGCGCTTGCACATGCGTTCGAACGCGGAGAGGATTCTCTCCGCAACCGCGTCCTCCACTTCTCGCGGATCTGGTACGTCAAGCAGGTTCACGTCCACGACCTCCGTCTTCAGGTTCCCCTCGGTTCCCGCGTATCGGCCATAGAAGGTCTTGAAGAGCCCCAAGAGCGTGGAGTTCAGGACGGCCACGAGGACCCGTGACTCGACCTTGGTCAGCCCTGGCGTGTTGATGTCGAAGAGGTTGTGGTTGCAGACGAGGCGGTCCGGGTTCGCCGCCACGATGTGGCGATACTGCTGTGACATTGACCAGAGGGCAACCCCCGGCTTGGCGAGGGTGGTGAGATCGTACCAGGGGTGGCGCGCAGCGCACGTGGTGCGTCTGGGCACCGGCACGGGGCGCGACTTGGCGGACGCGAAGGAGTGCTTCTCGCCGTATTGGAGATACCGCCTCACGTGGGTTCCGCCGAGGCGAGAGAGGGGTTTGTCCACCAGCAGCACCATCCGGTTGACCTCACTGGTCCGCACCTCGGGCCGCATGACCTCCATGAGGCTGTGAACTTCCGGGGCGAGGTACTCGCTCTCAATCGGATGCACGCTCCCATCGCCGGCTTTAGCGATCTTGAGTTTGCACGCGGCCACAGTCTCACGCGGCACGCCGAACCTGCGGCGGAAGGACGTTTCGTCGGGGCACTCCGCGAGAGCCGCTTGGGCCATGTCATGCGGCATAAAGAAATCATCGCAGCCGCTTGTGATCCCGCGCCTTATCGCTGCCACTTGGCCGAGGGGGACCAGTTCGTGGCCGAACTCGCTCAGCATGTCGAAGTAGAAATCCGGCGCGCGGAGATAGCGGCCCCACTTGCCCGCGAACCTCTCGCCGAGCACCTTGCCCGCCTTCTCGCCCTCGTCCCAGAGCTCGCTTTGCCGCTTGATGATGATCCGCATTTCCTCGTCGGAGACGTTCTCAGTGGCCCCTTCGATGCGCTCGCGGAGGCGGGCGGCGCCCTGTAAGCGCGCTTCGTCATCCGCGCCGGGGTGGACCCCGAGGATCTCCGCGAGCGGGCGCCGGAACTGCACGAACTTCACGAGTGTGGCCGACCTGTCCGCCTCGTCGTCGCAACGCTTCAAGATGGTGGCGCAGGTCTTCACCCGAGCGTCGGGGAACCACGGCTCGTCGGCACTCTCCATGATCGCCAGAACCCTGAAGTGGCGGAGCACCCATTCCTGGAGTGGGAACCCGTATTCCACGTCGAGCCACGAGGACGACGTGAGGAAGCCGAAGTACCCGTCCCTGTTGAGGAGCCGGGCCGCCGCGAGCCAGAAGTAGCAGTGGAGGTCGCTGCGGCCAGAAAGCTGCGTGTCGGGCCAGGCCAGCCGCACGAGGTCCGCGATCGCCTCCTTGCTCTCGGGAGCAATCTTCTCCTGCCTGACATAGGGCGGATTGCCCACAACGGCGTCGAGTGCGGGCAGGTGGACGGGTAGCTCGCTTCCCTTTTGCGGCCCGGGGATTCTACAGAACTCCTTGTCGGGCCGCACGGTGAAGAAGTCGCGGCGGGCGATGCGCGGGTAATTCGCCTCGTCGGTTATCTGCCGGGCGGCGAGGTTCAGAGTGGCCAGGTGCGCCGGGTAGAGCGCGATGTCGCAACCGAAGAGGTCGGAGAGCAATTCCTCGTGCGACTTGCTGGGGTTGAGCCCCTTCTTGAGGTAGTAAGCCCTGACGAGGAAGCTGCCGCTCCCGCAGGCCGGGTCGAGCACTGTGAAATCGGCGCCCCGGATGCAGAAGGCGTTGATGAGGTCCACGACCTCATCGCAGGTGAAGTGCTGGCCGAAGCGGTGGCGCTCCTCGGGGCTGATGAGGCGCTGGAAGATGCGGCCGACGACGTCGGACGGCACGCTGCTGAAGTCATACGTCCCGATTGCCCGCAGGACGCTGCCCCAGGCGTCAATTGCCCCAGGCGCTCTGAACACCAGGGTGCAGGCCCAGTCCCGTTCGTGCGGGTAGAGCAGCGGCTCGTAGTCGCCGCTCGTGCGCACGGCCCGGTCGAAGCGGTTCTGGAGGTACGTGTAGGCCTTCTCGGGCTTCTCGAAGCTCCTGGGCAGGCGCAGCTTCGCCAGGTCGGGGAACTTGGCCCTGAGCGCCTCGTAGAAGATCAGGCGGTTGACAAGGATGTAGCAGAGGGTCCGCGCCGCGCGGTCAACCGCCTTCCGCCATTCCTCGCGGATGCTGCGGACGAAGGTCCAGTCCTGGCTCGCCATCCATTCCTGGAGCTGCGAGTTGAACTGCCGGTTGCTCTCCGCCTCGGCCTCCAGCCAGCCGCCCAGCAGACGCACCGGCCAGTCCAGGTGGCTCTCAAGCGACTTGATGAAGATGTCGTCGGGCGCCATGCCCCAGTCGGGGCGCTGCCCCGTGCATATCAGGGCGAGGTCGGCCAGGAGGCGAGGGAGGAACTCCGACTTGATGTGATCGAGGACAGCCGGCCGCGCCACGTCCTGCGGGCCGCCCACGTCCAACTCCAGCCGCCATTCACGCACCCTGCGGTCGAGCGGCGGAACGTCCCAGCGCTCGCGGTCCCACAAAACAAACGTGTTGACGTTCCAGGTGAAGAAGTACCGCGCCCCGGCGTTGTCCGCCTTCTCGCAAGCGTTCCGAACCAGCTTCTCGTCATAGGGGGATCGCGCACCGGGTGTCCCAGGGAACTCCACCTCTCCGGCCAGGACGACCGCTCCGGCGGCGTCGCAGAAGCGCAGGTCCTTGCGTTTCAGCCGCAGGTCGCCGCGCCCAAAGCCCTCCACTCTTGCCTCTCGGAAAGGATGCCCTTGGTCGCTCTGGAAGATCAGATTTGCCGCACTCGCGACCTGGGAGCAGAAGTCAACCTGGTGAATTCTCTGGTCGTCGGCCGGACTCAAGATGCGACCCTCGAAGACACGCGACAGGCCCATGGCGCTCAGGGACGAGGGAAGAGGACATTGGAATCCATTCGCGCACGTCATTCTAGCGCACCGTTGCCCTAAGTCAAGCCATCCGCGCCCAGCCGCGCAATCCGCGGACCGACTCTCTTGTGTGCCTGCTCTGCCCCTGAGCGTGCGAAATGATAGAATCAGGCCTGGCAGCGATGGGCGAGCGCGTCTGAACTTCTGGGTTCCAGCCGCGGAACGTCCGAGGAGTCGAGGAACTGCGATGCTCACTGCCGTCGAGGCGGAGGCGGTTCTGAGGGAATGGCTCGGGGGGCCGGCGCGGTGTCTCGCACTGCGGCGCTTCCATGGCGGCATGATCAACTCGGTGCTGGAGGCGGAGTTCGACCGGGCGCCGCATCGCGCGGTGATCAAGGTGTCGGGGCGCTCTACGCGGACGTTGAGTACGAGCTGGCCTACTTGGAGGTGTTCGGGACGGTGACGGGGGCGTTCTTCGAGCGCTATGCCTCGGTGCGTCCGCTTCGAGAGGGCTACCCAGTGCGGCGGCTCTACTACTGGCTCAACACGCTGCTCCTGCACGTCTGGCTGTTTGGCGACGCCCACTACGTGGGGCGGACCGAGCGACTCACCGAAGCCTGCGCAGCGGCGTGCGGGATAGGCTGATGCGCCTCCGCGTGCAAGCCTGCCCTGAGCGAAGCCGAAGGGTCTGCACGCCCTACTGCTCTTGACCCCCAACACCAAACACCGACAGCCGGACACCGCTTCCCTCTTCTTCTCCCATCCGCGCCCATCCGCGTAACCCGCGGTTCCATTCTCTTCTCTGCTGTGACACGGGTGTGGGCTAGAACTTGTAGTCCTTCGCGGCCTGGCGGAGCCAGTCGGAGGCGTCGGTGGCCTTGAGGATGTCGTCGAGGCGCTTGGCGGTCTCGGAGGCGGGGCTTTTCTGGATGGTATCGCGGATCTGCCGCCAGGCGACGGGGCCGAGCTGGGCGAGGTCCTTGGCCGCGGCGTCGCGCTTCGCGGGGTCGGCGTCGCTCAGTTGGGCGATGAGGCGTTCGGCCTCCTGCGCGAGCCCAGGCTCGATGGCGAAGTGGGGGTGAAGGGCGATGCCGAGCCGGACGAGCTTCTTGGGCTTTGGGCTGATCTCCAGCGGCAGCATGCGGTCGTACTCCGCCTGCGGCAGGAGGTAGAAGGCGGTCACGCCCGGCGCGCCGAAGAAGCCCTTGTCCCAGATTCTCAGGATGGCCGCCGCCTCGGGGGCCGAGAGTCCCGCCGCGACAAGGGCCTTCTGAACCGCCGCCTTGGCCTCGCCGAGCGCGTCCACGGCCGAGCGTGGGGCGAGGGCGATCCGGCGCTCGCCACCCGGTGCGATCGGGCCGGCCTCGTGCGCGAAGGCCATCGTGCGCGACCGAAACGTGCGCCAGTCCGCCACGAACAGGTCGCGGATGGCGAACTCGCCCGCGTTCTTCACGGTCACGGAGTCCTTTTCCGCCGCCGCGCAGCGCAGGCCGCTCGGGGCGGGCACCAGGCCGTCGTAGTAGATGAACCGCTCGGTCTCGGCCTGCTGCGACGCCCAGGGCCTTCCGCGCTGGACCTTGCTGCCCTGGACGGAGAGGAGGCTGGCCTCCTTGAGGCGCGCGTCGAGGAGCCAGCAGCCGGCGGGGAGGTCGAACTCCGTGGCCTGCTGGGGCGCCGGCCCTTCGCCGAAGGCGCGGGTGGGGATGGGCACCTTGTCGCCCAGCCAGGCCGACCAGTGGAGGGTGCGGAAGACGGGCGTCTCGCCCCCCTTGGGCAGCCGGCCGGTGCCCTGGTCCACCGGGCTTGCGCAGCAGGGCCACCAGGCCACGGGGGCACCCTCGGCGAACGTCACCTTCACGTCGATCTTGAGGTTCGGGCGGGTGCAGTAGAAGTAGATGATCGGCTTGTCCCACGCCGCAGGCTCCCACTTGAGCCGCGCGGCGGGGAACTGGCGGTAGAAGAAGTCGGGCAGCGACGCCCACTCCGCCTTGCGGTTCGCGTTCGCGTGCCTCAGGTCGTTGAAGACCGTGAACACGCCCCACTCGTGGACCGCGAACTCGTCCTCGCGCAGCTCGCGGACCGCCAGCGTGGCCGTGTTGGACGCGAGCGTTCCCGCCCACGTCTTCTCCAGCTTCTCGTCGGGAATGGTCTCATGCACCTTCTCGCGTTGGCCGTTCACCATGCGCTCGCCGATGACCATTTGCTTGGGCAGCCTGGCGCCGACGAATGTGTAGGTGAGGCGGTACTGGCCGGGCGCCTGGAACGCCCGCCGCGTCGAGCGGGTCTGGAGGTCGAAGGAGGCGAAGCGCTCGCCGAGGTCCGGGAACTCGATCCGCTTCGCCTCGCCCGGCCCGATGGGCTGAAGGCTGCGGGGTCCCGGCGTCGTCTCGCCCCAACTGCTCAGCTTCAGCGCCGCACCGTCGGGGCCCCTCACGTCGAGCTTCGCGTGCTTCGGGAACCCGATGTCGAAGATCGCCACAACGTAGCGTGTCTCCTTCGACAGGTTCTTGATCTCGACGGCGGCGGGAATCGCCTCGCCCACGCAGGCCTCTTGCGGCGCCGTGAGCCGGCACGCCAGCCCATCCACCTCCTGGCCCCAGGGCGTCTCACCCGCGAGCACTACGCACGTGCCAAACGCGAGCAGCCCGCACGACGCCAAGGCGGACACTGTTCTCATCCTCGGCTTCCTCTGAGAGTGCGCGGCCCATCCCTTGTTCTTCTGACGCCGCAGAGCAGCGCGAGTTCCATCGGTGCATGCAATGCGGATTGCAGACCGTCCGTGAGTCCCCCGACAGCAGAATAGGGCATCGGTCCTATTGCGGCCCGTGGCCGCAACCAAAGAGGATGATTGGATGTATGGATGATTGTCTGACATTCATCCACCCATCCATTCATCCATCCATCCTCGCCAACATGTGCGCAAGACGCGCACGAGTCACGACGGAAGGTTCTATTGCGCTCGACCGGACCGCGTGGTGGAATAGATTATAGGGAGGAATGGAAGCATGTGTAAAGGAGGAGAGCCCATGGCTGCCGCAGTTGAGACGGAGGTGAGGATTGAGTGGGAGACGCAGCTCGCCGAGGCCCTCGACAAGGCGAAGGCCGACGGCAAGCACGTGCTCCTCGACTTCTTCAACCCAGGCTGAATCGGCTGCCAGCAGATGGATACGGTTACGTATCCAGACCCCAACGTGGCACAGTTCATCGAAGAGAACATCATCCCGCTGCGCGTCCGCTTCGACGACCCGCTGGCCGAGGAGTTCGGCCTGACGTGGACGCCCACCCTTGTGACCCTCGACCCCCAGGGCAAAGAGCACCAGCGCACGGTCGGCTTCCTCCCCCCCGAGGAGCTCATCCCGTCGCTCATGCTCGGCATCGCAAAGTCGCACTTCGAGTGCGAGGACTACGGCGACGCGCTGTCCATGCTCCAAGCCATCCTGACCAGCTACCCCGGGAGCGGCGCGGCGCCCGAGGCCGTGTTCCTCCAGGGCGTGGCCGGCTACAAGCGGACCCACAGCGCCCAGCCGCTGAAGGCCGCCTACGAGAAGCTCCGCGCGCGCTACCCCCAGAGCGAATGGGCCAAGCGCGCGGCGCCCTATCGCCTGCTGTGACCCGGCCCATCCGCGCGAACGGCGGCGTGCCCATCTCCAGCGATGGGCGCCCGCCGCCACGCGCCTCGGTCGAGTATGCCCCCGTCCTGGCAAACGCCTCTTCATCTGGTATCGTCCTCGTCCCTCGTCCTCGATTCCCTTCCACTTGGGGCAGAAGAGTCGAGGACGAGGACGACGGACGAGGACGAGGACGATTGAAGAGAGAGGCCAACGCCAGGATTGGGGCCGTGCGCGCCTGCCCTGCCCAGCTTGCCCCCGGGCGCCTGAGTGAGTACACTCACTGCGATTGCGGTGGCTCCTCTCAACCCTCTCGGAGTGATGGCGATGAAGTGGACGGGCGTGGTGGCCGGCGTGCTGCTGTTCGCAGGAGCGGCGTTTGCTGGCGAAGAGGAGGGCTGGGTCGGCCTCTTCGACGGCAAGAGCCTCAACGGCTGGAAGGCGAGCGAGAAAGCGGCCTCGTTCAGCGTCCGCGACGGCATGGTCTGCGTCGAGGACGGCCGCAGCCACCTCTACTACGACGGCGACGTGGCGAAGCACAGCTTCAGGAACTTCGAGCTCAAGCTCGACGTGATGACGAAGGCCGGCGGCAACTCGGGCGTCTACTTCCACACCGAGTTCCTGCCCACAGGCTGGCCCGCCAAGGGCTTCGAGTGCCAGGTCAACCAGACCCACCCCGACCCCAAGAAGACCGGCTCCCTTTACAACATCAAGAACGTGATGAACGTCTCGCCCGTGAAAGACGACGAGTGGTGGACCTACCACATCATCGTCAAGGGGATGCAGGTCACGATCAAGGTCAACGACAAGGTCGTCACCGAGCACACCTTCCCCGACGACGCGAAGCGTAAGCCGTCGAGCGGCACCTTCTGCCTCCAGGCCCACGACCCCAAGAGCAAGGTCTACTACAAGAACATCCGCGTCAAGCCGCTGCCCGATTGAGCGGCGGCCGCGGCCCCGTCGAGTATGGCCCCCAGCTCTGGTGAACCGTTCCGGAGCCCCGCCAGGGGCGTACTATAGCAGCCCAGGGCGAAGCCCTGATCTTTGCCCACATCTCGGGGCCTTGTAGCCCGCGAATGCGGGCGACCCAGCCGTAGCCCAGGGCGACCGCAGGGAGCCCTGGGATCGGGTGCCTCCCATGACCCAAGCCCCCGAAGGGGGCGTTTCACGCCCATTGAATCGCCCCGCT
>Ga0194110_10002250_pt1 | contig 24589 bp, 18 predicted proteins | sample TA2Kig1200mmetaG_FD_146192 | JGI IMG/M metagenome (GOLD analysis project Ga0194110, IMG submission 146192) | Freshwater microbial communities from Lake Tanganyika, Tanzania - TA2015032 Kigoma Deep Cast 1200m | ecosystem: Environmental > Aquatic > Freshwater > Lake | place: Tanzania: Lake...
TCGTCAAGACCATGGGCACCAAAATCACAAAACTGCAACCCATGGGGGGGTTCTGTGCAGAAACGGCTGCTGCCCTCGCTATCCTCGGGGCATCCCTCGCCGGTATCCCCGTGAGTACGACTCATACCATTACAGGCGCGATTGTAGGAGTGGGTTCCACAAAACGCATTACCGCAGTCCGCTGGGGAGTCGCCGGAACGATCGTATGGGCATGGATACTAACCATTCCAATGTCGGGGCTCATTGCTGCTGCGATCTATATTACGACGAGCGCGATATGGTGATATCATACATCGCCCAGAGCGCCAGGAGAAGTGAGGTGATGATGGGGCCGATCACGAAGCCGGAAAATCCCAGGAGCGTTATCCCCCCCAAGGTCGAGAGGAAAATCAACAGCGGATGCATCTGTACATCCCTGCCGATGAGCATGGGACGCAGAAGGTTATCCACCATGCTGATCACGAATGCACCATAGCTCAAAATGAGCACACCCTTCCATACATGACCCATGAGCAGCATTACCACACCGGCAGGAACCCAGACAATGGAGCAGCCCACCACCGGCACGATGGACATAAAGACCATCACCACACCCCAGACCAGAGCCCCCTCGATCCCCGTCGCCCAGAAAATAAAGCCTCCCAGTGTCCCCTGAATACCCCCGATGATCAGCGTTACCTTCAAAGTCGACTTGGCTGTCACTACGAAACGCTCATAGAGAATCTTTTCCCTGTCCTCTCCTAAAGAGAAGAGACGCATAAGCATCCCCAGGAATGCATCTCCGTCACGGATGAAAAAAAACAGCGTATAGAGCATCACGGCAAACTGAGCCAGGAAAATCACGGTATTCTGGGTAAGGTTCTTCAAATGCTCTAACATGTAGCTGGCAATACCTCTTCCAATTTCGGAAACCTTTCCGGTCCAGAATTGTTCGTCGATATGCAAACGGACAAAGTACGGGCTGTCCTTGATCGCGCGTGTGATACTCCTGACAATCTTTTCGACATTGCCGCCGTCAGGACCGAGAGATTCGTATATACGCATCGACTCGGCAAAGAGCAGGCTTCCGATAATGATTCCCGGAAGAATGATGATTAGCGCAATGATCAGAAAAGTGAGTGCGGCACACATGCTGGGGCGATTCCATCTCCTGTTGAACCGGAGGTAGAGGGGTCTGAAAATGCTCGCGATCACCGCCGCCCAGAAAAGAGGGAGAACAAACGGCGTGAGCAAATAGAGGAAGAAAAGGGAAACGATCACCAGTACGGAAGTGAAAAGAATATCCCGGGCTCTTGAAGAATTCATCTTACCGCTCAACGAATCACCATTCGGATCTCAAGATGAGTACCTGCCGGCTAAATATCTCATTTACCGGATCATTGCAACAGAAAGCGATACCTCACGCCCACTTCTTGCCTTTGCTTTTTCTGAAGGCTGTGTTAAATAGGGCACTCTCACAAAGACGAGGTAATCCCATGCGATCCATGTCCACCCATCCCATCGGCGTGTTCGATTCCGGTATCGGGGGTCTCACTGTCGTTCGCTCCCTCATGGAGCGGCTGCCTTTTGAGAGAATTATCTATCTCGGAGACACGGCCCGAGTACCGTACGGGGTAAAATCACCGGATACCATCACCCAGTACGCAACACAGATTGCCCGTTTTTTATTGCAAAAAGAGGTGAAACTCCTCATCATTGCCTGCAACACCATGGCAGCAGTCGCCTATCATTCCGTGAAAGAGCTGTCTCCGGTTCCGGTCCTCGATGTGATCGAAGCCGGTGCCCGCAGAGCCATCGAAGAAACACGAAGGAAACAGATCGGCGTCATCGGAACGCCGGCAACAATCAACAGCAATGCATACGCCCGGGCGATACACCGGCAGGAACCGGACATCCGCGTCTTCTCCCGGGCCTGTCCACTGTTGGTGCCGCTCGTTGAAGAGGGCTGGTTGAATCACCCTGTTACCCGCCTAACCGCCGAGGAATACCTCAGGCCGGTCATGGCGGAGCATGTTGATACGCTCGTGCTGGGATGCACCCATTATCCCCTCATCAAGCCGCTCATACAGGATATCGTGGGACCGGATATCCGCCTGGTAGATTCCGCGGAAGCCATGGCAAACATCACGGCACATTTGCTCAGTGAGGCGAACCTGGGAACTCCGGAAAGGAATCCACCGGAGTACAGGTTCTATGTCACCGATGTTCCCTACCACTTCCAGACGATCGGAGAGAGTTTCCTGGGACGCACCCTCTCCCACGTGGAAATTATCAAATGGTGAAGAAGGGAAAGGACGATCATATGAAAATCATCCTCGCCGGTTACAACCTGGACTATGAAACCATTCGAGAGTTTCAGAAACAGCATCCCGAAGCAAAGAACCTCACCCCGGAGACGATTTCCGCCGCCTACGCAAGGATCAGCCGGAGCCCCAAGTCAGTCGACGAACTGCGGGCCATTGCCCGGCAGGAGGTGGAAAAGGCACGGCAGTCCAACAGGAATATCGTTTTTGAGATGGGGCACAGCTCGATTGCGGAACATGCCGTTTTTAATATAGACGTCATAGGGGTTTCCCGGCTCCTGGTGGAAGAGATCGAAAAATTCCGGCTCTGCTCCTACACGGAAAAATCACAGCGGTATGTCCTCCTCACCGATGATTTCGTCATTCCCGATGAAATCCGTCAGGCCGGTCTACAAGAGGTGTTCACCGATACCATCCGCGAACAGAACCGGTTTTACCACGCGCTGTACGAGAAACTGAAACCCCATGTTTTCGAAAAGCACAGGGCACTCGCAGCGGATCCGGAGAATCGCTCGATGCTGGAGGGCTGGGCAAAGGAAGATGCCCGTTACACCCTTGCCCTCGCCACGGAGACCCAGTTAGGGATGACCATCAATGCGAGAAATCTGGAATTGATGCTCCGCCGGCTTGCGGCCCATCCGCTCACCGAGGCACAGGAATGCAGCCGGAAACTCTACGACGCAACAAAGGACATCTCCCCCTCGCTCATCCGCTACACCGAGGCAACGGACTACGACCGTCTGACGAGAAAGAATCTGAAGGAGGAGATGCTGTCCCTGGGCAAGGAAAGAACACGGAAACGGAAATCGGCAACGGCAGGGCCCGGCGGGAAAAAGATTGCCCTCCTGTATGCCACACCTGACGCAGACAACAGAATCGCGGCATTCCTGATCCATTCCTCATCAATGCTCCCCATGTCCCGGTGTCTTCGTATCGCCAATTCCATGACCGGAAGAGAAAAAAAACGCCTCATCAGGACAGCGCTGCAACATATGAAGTCCTATGATCCCGTCCTGCGGGAATTCGAGTATGTTGATCTTTATTTTGAACTGATCATCAGCGCGAGTTGCTTTGCCCAGATGAAGCGGCACCGGATGGCAACCATAACCGGCCAGGACTATGATCCCGATCTCGGTGTCACCGTTCCACCGGCCGTATCCGCAATCGGAATGGAAAAATCCTTCATGGACATTGTCACCAGAACCGAGGCGGTATACCATCAGATAAGAAAAAACAGCCCCCAGGCAGCAAGCTATATCCTCACCAACGCCCATCGCAGGAGGGTTGCCATGAAGATCAATGCCCGGGAACTTTACCACATTGCCAGGCTCCGGGCCGACCGGCATGCCCAGTGGGATATCCGGGAGACGGCAGAACAGATGCTCAGAATGGGAAAGGCAGCGATGCCCCTGACGTTGATGTTGGCCACAGGCAAGGACGGTTTCCCCTCTCTCTACGATCAAACGTTTGCTCAGACCAGGGATTAACTGATATATCTTGACAATCTTCGGCAAGTAAGTCTATTCATCAATAAGAACAGTGTATGGTCATCGTTCAATCTCCTGCGTGACAATCTCAAGGAATGGCACGGGAGGTGCCATGAACACGTGTTTTGACAGGCAGGACCGCAGGGGAGTAACCTGCCGGTGAGGCCCCGCACAGCGGGGGTATCAGGACAGTACTTGAAGGATTGATTCGTGAAACATGAAAAAATATATCTGTTGTGTCTTTGGTATCCTGTCAGTCAGTGGTAACGCCCATGCCCAATGGCGTTGCGACGACTGGGGAGCCTGGATGATGGACTGGGGTGCATCGTTCTGGTTTCAGCCGATCGCATTTGCAAGCCTTCCGCTCATTCTCATAGCGATCGTCACCTATTTCATGCTCAGAACAAGACATTTGCGAGAGTGAGTTCCCACGTCCCACCGCTCGCGGAGATGCTGCACACTGCAAGGATGAATCACATTGTATCGCATCTCTATTTACGGAGATTATATTTTATCATCTTCAGTTGAAGTCCTTTCCTGCTGAGACCCAATTTTTGAGCCGCCTTCGTGACATTGCCGCCGCACTCCTCCAGACACTGGAGGATGGTCTGCTTCTCCACTTCTTCCATCTGGCTCTTCACAAAGTCCTTGAAGGGTTTTTTGTGTTCCGCCGGCGGCTGAACGGAAAGCGCCTCTGTGATCGATTTCCACTCGGGTGGTATATCAGCCGTGGTAATCACAGAACCGCTCGCCATGAGGACGAGTCGTTCGATGAAATTTTCCAGCTCCCTGATGTTTCCGGGCCAGTCATAATTCACGAGAAGCGCTTTCACCTTTGCATCAGCACTCCTGACCGATCTGTCCAGTTTCTTGTTGAACTTCTCGATAAAATAGTGAGTAAGAGGAAGAATGTCTTCCCTCCTCTCCCGCAATGGAGGAAGATGAGCGGGAAACACATTGAGACGGTAATACAGATCTTCCCTGAATCTTCCCTCTTTCACGTCCTGAAGAAGATTCCTGTTCGTCGCCGTAATCAATCTCACGTCCACTTTGATCGTTCGCAGTCCTCCGACACGTTCGAACTCCTGATCCTGAATTACCCTGAGAAGTTTCACCTGCATATCCCTCGGAATCTCTCCCACTTCATCAAGGAAGAGAGTACCCTTGTCCGCCAGCTCAAATCTTCCCGGTTTCGTGGTCACCGCTCCGGTGAAGGCGCCTCTTTCATGGCCAAACAGTTCGCTCTCGATCAGATTCTCTGTGATAGCGGCACAGTTGATCTTGACAAAAGGATTGTTCTTGCGGGGACTGTTCCTATGAATGACGTAGGCAATGAGGTCCTTGCCGGTTCCCGTTTCTCCCGTGATGAAGATTGTGGTCGATGTCGGCGCCACTTTCTTGATGGTGTCGTAGAGCTTTAACATGGGTTCGCTGGATCCGACGATTCCCTGCCGGTCTATTTCATCGGGGCTGACAAAGAGTTCTTCCTCGTTTAACCGCCGGGTATTGATGGCCTTGTGGATCACACTTTTCAGTTCATCCTGGTCAAACGGCTTGGTGATATAATCAAAGGCCCCCTTCTTCAGGGCATCCACGGCAGTGGCGATCGTGCCATGGGCGGTAATGATAATGACCGGCGTGGAAGGGTAATCACGCGCCATCCTCTCTAAAAGCCCCATGCCGTCGAGCCCCGACATTTTCAGATCCGTTACCACAACTTCAATATCATCATTCTTCAGCACCTTAAGGGCTTCGATACCGTCCGCAGCTGTAGCCACGTCATACCCTTCTTTTTTCAGCAAGGCTTCCAGAACCAGCCTCATATTGAGTTCGTCATCAACTATCAGTATCTTTTCCATCACCGATCACGAGAAAATATGGTGCCCGGCACATACCACAAATGTTTCAATGCGATGCGCCAAGCCTGATATAAAATATACTCCCCTGCTGGGGGATCGACTTGGCCCGGATATTGCCGCCGTGACTCTTGATAATTTTCTGACAGATGGCAAGCCCGAGCCCCACGCCACGTTCCTTTGTGGTAAAAAAAGGCTTGAAGATATTTTTGATATCCTCCTTTTTGATTCCTTTCCCCGTATCCCGGAGGGATATACCCACTGCCTCTCCGTCGCCACTGTCAATCCTTGACGTTCTGAAAATGAGAGTCCCTCCTGCCGGCATCGCCTCTACCGCATTCAACGCGATATTGAGAATTACCTGAACCATTTGCTCCGCATCCACATATACGAGAGGCACATCAGGACGCAGTTCCTTTTCAATGGCAATATTGTCTAATCTGTCGCTCGCGGCTATGATCGAAATCGCCTTCTCGATAATTTGATTTACGTCTTGCATCTTTAAATTGAGCGAGTAAGGCTTGGCGTAGTTGAGAAATTGAGACACCACGCTGTTGAGCCTGTCCACCTCCTCCAGAATGACATCCAACAGTTTCTGATTCCCACCGGTACTCGATTCCGAGCGAAGGTACTGGGCAGCACCCTTGATAGAGCCCAGGGGATTCCGTATCTCATGCGCGAGAACAGGTGCCATTTCTTCCAAAAGCAGGGATTTCTCTTTCTCAAGCTTTTCATCGAAGGCATACAGTGAAGTGAATACATCCTTGCCTTCCGGATAGATGTAGCTGAATATCCACTGCAACACCAGCTTAAAAGGCTCAATCGCGATCACGATAATAAATGATGCAAGCAATACATGCGTAAAGGGCGGAGTGCCAGTCTTGCCGAATAAACCGACAACGATAATAAACGTGATTGCCGCAAAAAGCGTGATAATGGAAACGATAAGCGCTCTTGCCATAAACTCATGCAATTCGGGAAGATGAGGGTGTGTGATCATAATCATCACAAAATAGAGGAGCACCGCGACAAAAATATTGGAGACAGGGGGAAAGGAGAAGCCAAGGTAAGACAATATCTCGAAGGCACTGAGTATCGCCGCCGAGATGCAGGCAACAGCCAAATATACCATTCGCGTTCTTTCGACGCTCTGGGGCCGTCTTCTAATATACCTGATGAGAGAGACATAACATATCAACAGTGTAATACCTATGTACATGGAAAGGAAGGTATAAAAATACTCCCACTCATCCAGGGATGTAAAAAGGGCAACTACCGCAAAAAGAGTGCTGAACACAGCGGTCGATACAATATCTCTTCTCGAAAGGAGGGAATCCCGGCTGAACAGCGAAACAGTGAATTGTACGGTACATGGCGGAATGGCAAGCAGCCCCAGGTCTTTCACAATCCTCCACACATCCTGAGCAGAGATATCGTACAAAAAAGCCCCGGAGCTGTGGAAAAACAGCACGAGACATACCGCTGCAAAGGAGATATGCGTGGGTTCCCTCTTTTTACTGATAATCAGAGAGACGAAGATTATGAGACTGACCGTTGCTAAGGTAAAGATTTCCATACGATGTCATACAATTTCGATAAGCATGTGAGCAAAATGATATAGAGAAAAAACGAGGAAGTCAAGAAAGTCAAAACCCTGAATAAGCGATTCGGCTATGAGAAAAAACAAAGCCGAGCATGTGAGGTAACACAACATGCTCGGCTTCTTTTTTCCCAAGACGACTACCGGTATTACTTCGCAGCTGGCTTTGCTGGAGCCGGTGGTGCTGGTGGGGCCGGAGCTGGGGCCGGGGCCGGAGCTGGGGCCGGAGCTGGAGCTGGGGCCGCTGCCTCTTTCTTCGCTGGTTCCGCAGGTTTCTTTTCTGGCGCTGACGGACAGCCAACTAATGTGAAGGTCAGCGATACTAAGAAAAGAATTGAGATAATGATTGCAAAAACCCTCTTCATCGATTTCTACCTCCTTTTAAAAGTGTTTAGACGTTGGTGAATTAACCATCATTTCCTTATGTGGGGAAGATACTCCATTTTTTCACCTTGTCAAGATAAATCTTACGTGCCATATTTTTTTATATTTGCCTTATTGATGTCCCCAGCCTGACATATTTCCATGCGTAAAGCCATTCACACCGCAAAAAAATCTACACAGCCTAAACCCCTCTCATCGCTTTCCGAACGCCACCTTTGCCTCCGACATAACATCAATAATAATAGAAACATATGAATAACGGCACGCTTTGTACCGCAACCTGGCACAATTAATGCTCTGTCCGTTCTCGTTTATAAGAAATGCATCCCCGTAATGGACTCATTCAATGGATTTTACTCTTACAGACAGCCAGCAGATGTATCTTGATACCGTCAACCGGTTTGTCAAAAACGAAATCATACCCCATATAATGGCAAGGGAAAAAAATCATGATTTTCCCTGGGATATTATCCAGAAGGCATGGGAATTAGGAATCCTCAATCTGAGCATCCCTGAATCCGTGAAAGGCTATGAGGTAGATGTCATTTCAACGGCCCTGATAATCAGAGAACTCTCCTATGGAGACACAGGCATCTCAACCTCGGCAATGTGCAATGACCTCGCAAATACCGTGATTGCCCAGCATGGTACTGACACACAGAAGGAATTATTTCTCAAACCCTTTGTCGATGGACCGATCTTAGCCTCTTTCTGCCTGACTGAACCGGGTGCCGGTTCCGACAATTCCGCCATGACCACCTACATCAAAAAGGCGGCCGACGGGAAATACCTTCTCAACGGGGCAAAATGCTTTATTACAAACGCTTCTTATGCTTCACAGTTTACCGTGTTTTGCAAAGTCGGGAAGCCATCGAGCAACTTCATCGCATGCGTGATTGTCCCCGCGCCGCGCGTGCTCCCCTGGGATCCCGTTTCTCAAATCAATGAAAGCAAGGATATCTCTCTGCCCGGAGGGGGAAAGATCATTATCGGCAAACCGGAGGACAAGCTGGGACAGCGGCTCTCCAATACCGCAACGGTTACCTTCGAAGAGGTCGTCATTGAGAGCGACCAGATCATAGGTGACAGAAGAATGGGATTCAAGTACATCATCGATGTTCTTGATTATGCGAGGCCGATGGTCGCCGCAATTGGGGTCGGTCTCGCGAAAAGAGCCTTAGACATTACCCTGGCATACACCAAACAGCGCACACAGTTTGGACAGAGGATTTGCGATTTACCCGTAGCAAGAGAAACTCTGGTACAGATGTGGAAAAAAGTCGAACTCGCGGAGCTCTCCCTGCTGAAAGCCGCTTTCAAAGTTCAGGAAAAAGCAGAGGACAGGGGCATATACGCTTCCCTCGCGAAGAATATTGCCGCAGAAGCGGCGCTGTTTTGCGCCAACGAAGGTCTTCACCTTCACGGCGGTTACGGGTTTATGACGGAATACGAAATTTCGAAACTGGTGCGAGATGCACACATCATAGATATCTACGAGGGTGTGCGCGAGGTTCAGAATATGATTATCGGAAGGGAGATTGTTTAGCCATGATCTATCTTCACGGAACGGGCCATTTCTACCCCGAAAACGTCATCAGCAATTCGTTCTTGGAGGAACTGGATATCGGAACTTCGGAAGAATGGATTTTGGAACGAGTCGGTATCCGCAACCGCCGTACGGTTCTCTCCATAGAGTATATCAGGACAACCAAAAACAGGGACCCCCGGGGAGCTTTCGAGGCGAGTAACTATACGAATGCCCAGACCGGAGCTGCCGCTGCCCGGATGGCGATCGAGAGGGCAGGACTCTCGGTGGAAGATATAGGCCTCCTCATCTCCGGAAGCAGTGCCACGGACAATATCGCCCCTGCAGAGGCATCCGCCATTGCTGCGGAATTGGGAATCGAAGTGATGTGCTTCGACCTGAATTCAGCCTGCACCTCTTTCGGCACCCAGATCGATTTCCTCAGCCGCATGAGGCCTGACGCATTACCTCCTTTCGTATTAGTGGTCAATCCGGAAAGTCTCACCCGTCGTGTGGATTATTCCGATCGGCGATCGGCGGTACTCTTCGGTGATGGAAGCGCTGCCGCAATCGTTTCCGCCACCATTCCTTCCCGGGCAATCTTTACGGCGTGCCATTGCGATACGAAGCCGTCTCAATGGGGGAAGGTGGGCGTATCATGGGCAGGCTATTTCCATCAGGACGGCAATGCCGTGCAGGGATTCGCGATCCGCAAGACAACAGAGTCCATTCGTATGCTCCGGAAAAATTTTTACCTGAACGGTAACCGTTTTCTCTTTATCGGCCACCAGGCAAATCTGGGAATGTTAAAAACCGTCTGTGAGCGAACCGGCATTCCCGATCAGAATCACTGGCACGCGGTCACAGAATATGGAAACACAGGGTGTTCGGGTGCACCGGGAGTCCTGAGCCAGCACTGGAACGACCTGCGCCCCGGCGACCATGTCGCCATCGCCATTGTCGGGGCAGGACTCTCCTGGACACACATGATGCTGCAGGTGGCGGAAGAACAATGAAATACGAGGAGTTCAGAGCGCGCGAATCCTTCAATCTGGAAGAACTCATCGCGTTTTCGTACGGGAGTCTCGTGGAAGACCCGCCGGCGGATTTTGATGCACGGTTGCCGGCACCACCTTTCCTCATGGTAGACCGCATCCTCTCGTGCAAGAGTGATGGCAGACAGGGGTCGCTTATCGCGGAACAGGACATCAGGCTGGATGCGTGGTATTTCCAATGCCATATGCCGGGAGATCCCGTCCAGCCAGGCTGTCTCTGTCTGGATGCCGTCTGGCAGCTGCTGGGATTCTATTGCGTCTGGCGAGGTGCATTGGGTGCAGGCAGAGCTTTGGGTTGCGATGAGGTGTCATTCAACGGACAGATCAGACCTTTCAGCAAAGTTGTCCGTTACGAAATCGAAGTGAAACGGTTCAGCCAGCTGAAGGAATCGGGAACCAGCATCGCCGTCGGCAACGGCCAGGTGTTCGTGGATAACGAATTAATAGCCCTCATTCAACAGGCCCGTACAGGCGTCTTCAGGGGAATCGTATACCGGGATTACCCGAAACGATCCAGGCATTCCGTCGGTGGAATATTGAAAGGACAAGAATGAAGGATAAACGCGTGGCGTTCGTAACAGGCGGCGGCACGGGAATCGGCGCCGCATGTTGCCGGGCGCTCTCCCGAGAGGGATTTCAGGTGGGAATACTCTACCGAAGCAGTAAGTCCCGGGCGGAAGCTGTGCTCGCAGATGTGCGAGATGGATTTCTTGTGCAGTCAGACCTCACTGATATCGGCCAGGTGGACGGCGCGGTGAACAGGATAAAAGAAACCGCAGGTCGCGTGGATGTACTCGTAAACAACTCCGGGGTCTCAATAAACGCGGATATCCACAGCATGAAAATTGAACAATTCGATGCCCAGCGAGCTCTCACGCGGGGAACATGGTATCTGACGAAACGTATCATCCGCCTCTTCATGCTCCGCCAGGGAAGCGGTCGCATCATCAATATATCCAGTGTGGTAGGACATACGGGCAACAGCGGACAGATCCCTTACACCATGGAAAAGGCGGCTCTCGATGCCTTTACGAAATCATTGACGAAGGAACTTGCGGGAAGGAACATCTTAGTGAATTCCGTTGCACCAGGGTACATCGACACGGAAATGACGAAAAATCTTCCGGAAGAGGTACAAAAAAGAATCCTGGAGGCCATCCCTCTGGGTCGCATGGGTAACTCCGAGGAAGTCGCTGATGTGGTTGCCTTCCTTGCCACACGCGGCTCTTATATATCGGGCAGTGTCATCCACGTGAACGGAGGACTCTATGGCGGTTGACCAGGAAACAAAAGAGAGGGTTTTGCGAAGTGTTCCCCAACAGTATCCCTTTCGGTTTATTGATGAAATACTGGAACTTGATGCTGAACACATCGTGGGTGCGTACAGATTCCGTCACGACGAGTATTTTTATAAGGGTCACTTCCCTGGCCGACCGATTACACCGGGTGTCATTCTCATCGAAACAATGGCTCAAACGGGGGTTGTTGCCTTCGGTCTTTACCTCACCATGGAACAAGGGGGTACCGCTCCCCATGCACCGGGGGAACTTACGACCCTGTTCACTCTCGCCGAGGGAATCGAGTTTACCGGGATTGTACGGCCCGGAGAGAGGGTCATTGTCCATGGTCAAAAAGTGTATTTTCGGATGGGAAACTTGAAAGCAAACGTACGCATGCACAGAGAAAACGGCCAACTCGTCAGTTCCGGTACCCTGGCCGGTATGGGAATCTCATTGTGAAAATCCCCATCGCCGGGGTGAAAGAGAAGGATTGTGAATGGTGATGCAATTGTCGGGTTTCTTTCTCGTTGAGTAACGTAACCGTATCTCTCATTATGAACAAAGGATGAATGTAAATGGTGAAGAACAGAGTAGTGATCACAGGCATGGGGGTTGTTGCCCCGAACGCACATGGATTAGATAATTTTGAAGAGGCCCTGAGGGAAGGTCGTTCCGGTATCCGATTTTTCCCCGAGTTAAGGGAAATGAATTTTTCCTGCCAGGTCGGCGGCGCTCCCAGGGATTTTGAAAGTATTCGCAATACTTACTTTGATCAAGAAAAACTGATGTCCATCAACGACAACATAGGATTCGCTTCCGTGTCCGCCATAGATGCATGGCGAGATGCAGGCTTCAGCGTTCCTGATGCCGATGATGATCGTGTGGATTGGGACACAGGTGTCATAGTCGGCTCCGGAATCGGCGGTATGGATACCATTGCGAATGTGCTCATACCAATGGTTGCTCAAGGCAAAGTACGCCGCATGGGAAGCCGCATTGTAGAACAGGTGATGAATAGCGGAACGAGCGCATCCATAGCCGGTCTCCTCGCACTGGGAAATCAGGCGACATCGAATTCGTCCGCCTGCAGCACGGGAAATGAAGCGGTGATAGAAGCAATGTGGAGGATACGCAACGGACTGGCAAAACGTGTTCTCGCCGGCGGTTCGGAAGGACCATCTCCATACATATGGGCCGGTTTTGATGCCATGCGTGTAATCTGTCGTAAATTCAACGACCACCCTGAAGCAGCGTCACGGCCATTAAGTGCCACGGCGAGCGGATTTGTTCCGGGTTCAGGAGCTGCGGTGCTGGTCATTGAAGATATGGAATCCGCCCTGGAGCGGGGCGCCCGCATCTATGCAGAAGTACTGGGTGGAGCGGTGAATTGCGGAGGACATCGCATGGGTGGTTCCATAACCGCACCGAACCCGGAGGGAGTCAAGCGGTGCATTAAATCCGCCATCGCTGATGCCGGCATTACACCGGGGGAGATCGACTCCATCAATGGCCACCTGACCGCCACCTTCGCAGATCCTCACGAGGTGAAAAACTGGTCTGCAGCCCTGGAACGAGGCCCGGAAAATTTCCCCTACATCAACTCGACAAAATCACTTGTCGGCCATTGTCTTGGGGCAGCCGGCGCGATAGAGTGCGTAGCCGTCGTACTGCAACTGTACAAGGGCTTCCTGCACCCTTCCGTGAACTGTGAGGATATCCACCCCGATATCGCTGAATACAGGGAAAAGGTCCCGCAGAAGTGTATCGACTCTCCCGAGTTACGAATCATCGCCAAGGCCGGCTTTGGCTTCGGCGATGTGAACAGCTGTTTGATATTTAAAAAATGGAATAATTTTCAAAGGAGTTAACCCGCAATGGATGAACAGACAATCTTCAGTAAAATGATAGATATTCTCAGAGCGTACACAAAAGACCCGAACTTGTTAGATAAGGCAACAAAGGAAACCCACATTCTGAATGACCTCAAGGTCAATTCGGCGCGGCTGGTTGATGTGATTATTAAATGCGAAGATGTGTTCGGTATCACCGTCGAAGACGATGAGGCAGACAAGATCGGGACTATCGGCGATGCCGTGGCCATCATTAAAACCAAGCTGGCATAAGTCATCGTGTGAAGATAATGATACGGGGCAATTTACTCATTCAATACATTCTGGGCCGGATTTCTGTGTTTCTCCTCGGCCCGCTGTATTTCGCAATCATCAGGTTAATGGGCTACCGGGTGCGCGATTTGAGAAAGATCAGGAAGGATTGCATCGATTTCCTCAGAAATCAGGATGAGCCGTATATCATCTGCGCCAACCACCTCACCATGGTTGATTCCTGTATCCTGACATATGCCATTCTTTCGCTTCACGACCACGTGATCAATTATCGTCTGATTCCCTGGAACCTGCCGGAAAGGAAAAACTTTCAGCGAAATATCATCCTCACGATTCTCTGCTATCTGGCCAAATGCATTCCCATCAATCGGGGAGGAGATCGTGACGAGATGAAAAATACCATGGACAAGTGTTCCCGCGTTCTGGAATCGAATCAGGCGCTTCTCATATTCCCGGAGGGAGGAAGGTCACGGACCGGTCGCATCAATATCGGGGGATTTTCCTATGGTGTGGGACGTTTCGTGAAGGAATTCGAAAACTGTAGAGTAATGTGTATCTACCTGCGGGGCGACCACCAGAGTACCTACAGCACGATCCCCCGGTTCGGCGAACAATTCACCGTGAACGTGGAGGTGTTCAAGCCGCAGCCGACGGAGCATAACGGCCTCAGGGCGCAACGTCACTACGCGGAGCAGATCATTAAACGCCTGGCAAGAATGGAGGAAGATTATTTTGCTGCACGTCGGCAACGATATTGTGGATCTGACCGATCCTCACAACAGGGGAAAGAGCAGGAATACGAGATTCATCAACCGCGTCTTCACCATCAATGAGCGCAAGCAGATCTTTGATGCAACAGACCCCGATACGATTCTCTGGGCTCTCTGGGGTGGCAAGGAAACGGCGTACAAAATCGTCAGCAAACGCTATGCATCTGTTCCCTCCGTGCCCCGGTTGTACGAAGTAACGCTTCACGGTGTAGAACGGTCCGACAGATCAGGCGAATATTCCTCCGGGGGTAATTTCCGCACCGGATTTGTCGATACACCGTACGAACGAATTTACATCCGGATTTTCACAACGCGTGATTATGTACACTCCGTCGGAACCACGTCTTCATCGGAGGCCATTCATTCGGTTGTATGGCAGATCAGCGGTATCGATCCCGATGCACAAAATTCTCCAGATTATGAATCCATGCATGTACGAAAGGCACTAATAAAACATCTCTCGAAATATATTGACGAGAATCCGGAAGATATAGTAGTGAAAAAGTCGAAAGGTGCAAACGGATTAGAGCCTCCCTTTGTATATATAAATGGCAGGCGGGCTGAGGTCGATATCAGTCTCAGCCATGACGGCCTGTTTACAGCATACGCTTTCAGTTTTTAGACCATACACTGGCTATTCCCATCGGAAACAGCCATCACAATATACTGTGACCTTCGACGGTAGACTGTTCCTGTCTCACGCAGGGTCACATCCTTAATGACGCGAGGTAGTTGTGAAGTTCCGTCCGTATCTCTGATGCAGACTGAACAGATGATCTATCTCCGCCCGCCTCATAATCACATATTTTTTATATCTTGCTCTATCCCTGAATGAGAGCAGGAAGGACCGGAAATCCGAGCGGACTAATTATGTTTACCTGCCGTCGGGTGAATCCGGTTTAGTTCACTGAATGGCTGAGGGTGCAGTATGTGCCTTCGTCTCAATCTTAAGAAAGGGGGTGGTCAGGAAGGGATTATTACACGTTTCCAGGGGGCAAAAGGTAAACGCTTAACAACTAACAGGCATATTAAGGAGGGAAAAATGCCAACGAAATTTAAAAATTACAGAGACATGTACGAGTGGGCGAAAAACGATCCGGAGTGTTTCTGGGATGCAGCGGCAAAGCGGGCAAAAGCTGACATATACTGGTTCAATCCATGAGAAAAGGCATTCGTGTGGGAATATCCCACGTTCAGATGGTTCATCGGAGGAACGACAAACATCTGCTACAACTGCCTGGATTATAAGATCCATAGGTGAATCTTATGCGAAAAATTAGAATTTTTATAGGGATAGGTTGAAAATTTTTTCCGAGCGAGATTATTACGAAGGACAAAATGTAAATTTAATAATATTATTAAGGAGGTTAACTATATGTCTGATGTAAAGACTTATGCGGTTCACTGGAAAGAGGAAGATTATTTTTATCCATCGTATGAATTTGTTGCTCAAGCTAATGTGACTGATCCGGCAATTTTTGAGAGAATGAGCCTGGACAAATTCCCGTATTACTATAAGGAATTTGCCGATATGCTTGACTGGGATGAGTACTGGCACACGTTGCTGGATACAAGCGATGCGCCATGCTTCAAGTGGTTTGTAGGCGGAAGGCTTAATGCCTGCTATAATTGTGTGGATAGGCACCTTGACAAGCACAAAAATAAAACAGCCATTCACTTTGTTCCGGAACCTGAAAGCGAGCCCATTCAACATATTACCTACCAGAGCCTGTACAGGAGAGTTAATGAGGTTGCTGCACTCCTCAGAGACTATCTTGGTTTAAAGGCAGGGGACAGAGTAACACTCCACCTGCCGATGGTTCCAGAGCTTCCCATAACCATGCTTGCCTGTGCCCGACTCGGTATAATTCACTCCCAGGTTTATGGTGGATTCAGCGGTGTGGCCGCCGGTGACAGGATATGGGACTCTGGAAGTGAGTACCTGATCACCATGGATGCTTACTACCGCAATGGTAATCTCCTGGACCATAAACCCGGCGCGGATATTGCCGTTAAGACGGCTGCAGAGCAGGGTCAGGAAGTGAAAAAGGTTCTTATCTGGCAGCGCTACAAAGGGAGGTACTCCTCTAAGGCACCCCTGGTAGAAGGCCGGGATTTCATTATGGACGATCTTCTCAAGAATTATAAGAGGGCAGTTGTAGAGCCCGTATCTATGCCCGCGGAAGGAATTCTCTTCCTTATGTATACAAGCGGAACAACTGCGAAACCTAAGGGTGCCCAGCACAGTATTGGGGGATACCTGGCCTATGTTGCCGCCATGTCACACATCATTCAGGACATTCACCCCGAGGATGTTTACTGGTGTATGGCTGACATAGGATGGATTACAGGTCACTCCTTCATTGTGTACGGTCCCCTGTCACTGGCCGCAAGCACCGTTATATATGAAGGAGTGCCCACCTATCCGGATGCCGGGCGCTGTTGGAGAATTGCTGAGGAACTCGACGTCAATATATTTCATACCGCACCTACGGCCATACGTATGTTGAGGAAAGCTGGTCCTGAAGAACCGAGGAAATACAATTATAAGTTCAAACACATGACCACCGTTGGAGAGCCTATTGAGCCCGAAGTGTGGAAATGGTACTTCCATGAGGTCGGCAAAGGAAAGGCGGCCATTGTTGACACCTACTGGCAGACGGAAAACGGAGGATTCCTCTGCAGTACCGTACCCGGGATTGAGCCCATGAAGCCGGGCAGCGCTGGTAGAGGTGTGCCTGGTATTCACCCGATCATCTTTGATGATGAGAAGAATGAAATCAAAGCAGGCAAAGGTAAGGCAGGCAACTTGTGCATCCGGAACCCGTGGCCGGGAATGTTTCAGAGCATCTGGGGGGACCGTGACCGCTATGTAGAAACTTATTTTGCTAAATATAACACAGACCCGAACAGTAAGGATTGGCGCGACTGGCCGTATATGACCGGTGACGCCGCCGTATTGGCGGCTGACGGCTACTCCAGGATACTGGGAAGGATTGATGATATTATTAACGTGGCCGGTCACCGTATTGGTACTAAAGAAATCGAATCAGCTGCTCTTACGGTTCAAGAGGTTGCTGAAGCAGCAGTTGTACCCACAAGAGATGAGATCAAGGGTGCAATCCCCGATCTCTACTGTTCATTAAAACCCGGCTTTGACCCAAGTGAAGAGGTTCAAAAGAAAATCGCTCAAGCTATAAGGGAAATGATTGGTCCGATTGCGATTCCCAAAAGTATCTGGCTGGTTCATGACATGCCTAAGACCCGTTCCGGAAAAATCATGCGCCGTATCCTCGCCGCCATCTCTAATAGAGAAGAAATTGGTGACACAACCACACTAGCTGATCCAGATGTTGTTGAAGAAATTCGGAAGAAGGTACAAGGAGAGGAGCCTCTCCCTACAAGCTGGCCAGGGTAAGATCAAGATGTCATCAAGGCGTCTACAATCAAGGTGTCACATAATGAATTAAAAATTTGTACAGAATGTTTTATTGATAAGTCAAGATGTTAGATTGAAGGGACTCAAAACTTGATGGTTTATAATACGCTGCTATTCACACTTCAAAATGTGACACCATTAATGCCATTAATTTTTATCAAGCCCGGGGGTTCCTTTCAGGAGTCTGGACTCGATGAGGTCGACAATACCATCTATATCATCGACGTCCAGACGGGGGACTCCCCTTTCCACCGGATGATCACATGCGACAGCAATGAGGTTATCTTCCTGCGCACGGAGCGGCTCCTGCTTCAATCCTGACCGGACGACTTCAATCTTGGGATACGGGTTTTTCTTGAACCCTTCAACCAGGATAATATCCACGCCTGTAATATATTTATCCCTGAGTTCCTCTATCTCATAGTCTCTGTCAACATCCTCTAAAAGAGCTATCTTCCCCGGAGAAGCAATGACCGTTACTCGCGCGCCCGCCTTTCTATGCCGCCAGCTGTCTTTACCCTCACGGTCGATTTCAAAACCGTGAATCGTATGTTTCACCGTGGCTACTTGGTAACCTCTCCGTTTTAGTTCCGGGATCATCTTCTCGATAAGGGTTGTTTTCCCCGTATTCGAACGGCCCACAATGGATACTATCGGGATCTCGTGCCTCCTTTCCTTGAGAAGTCCCTCACCCTTCCCCTCCCGGGCGAACCAATTCCTATCCGCCAATACTACGGACGTTTCAACCTGACGTTCGGGAATCGACCAGTACTTTTTCAATAACCGGTCTTTCTCTTCGGAGGATACACGCCGGAATCCATGTTTTTCATAGAAGCGGACAGCCCAGAAAGCCGCCGCCCAGGTGCCGACCAACACAGGATGAAGCGTTTTTTCACGAAGTGCGGCCAGCAGCGTGCTCCCGATACCCTGATTTTTCCTGGCCGTGCGGACATAGGCATGCCTGATGAGCGTCACATCCTGAACGGGTTGAATGCCCATCACTCCCAGGAGCACACCGCCATCGTCATATCCCCAGAATACGACGCCATCATCAATTTCATGACGGAGTTCCTCCCGGGACATATACGGTTCCCTCCACCGGTCCGCAGGAATAACCCCCCGATACGCCCCCGCGGCGTCGTTCACGATCTCCCACATTACTTCAAACTCATCGGTTTTACAGGGACGAATCATACCATTGACCAGTACACGGGCTTTTTCATGAATGAGAGCACCGAAGTCGTTCACCTATTCAAGACCATCTGCCTGTTACATCGAGTGATGGGTAAACCGTGCATCGGAGGCGAATTCTTCCTTATCTTTCTTCTTTGCGGATTTACGTTTCTTCTCACCGTCGGGATGCTCCCGGTCTCCGACCTGTTGTGCCTGTGCCTGCTCCCGCTCGTGTGCTTCCATGAACGTCGGAGAGGTGTTGCCCCACGTCTCTATCAGCCCCGCCAGTTCACCCACCTTCGCCAGCTCTTCAACCCACACCTCCGTAAATCTCGATCTCAACGCAGGAGAAAGCAGATTCCTTGACTGATGTACGGAGGGCGGATTGATTGCCAGGAAGAGTCTGAAATTGGGATGAGCGCGACAGACGTTTTCCTGCCCGTCCACAACGTAACCAAAATCCAAAAGGGTGTTCAGGTATTCGGAGAGAGGTGACAGGTTTGCCTCATCGATCAACAGCCAGCTCCCCTGTGTTATCGCCTTGAACAGAAGCCCCTTCCGGTAATACCACGTTCCGTTTTCATCCTGGATATAACCGCCCAGCAGTTCCTCCAGGCCCGCATCGGAAGAGAGGTTGACGTAATAGAGATCGGTTTCTTTCTGTCGGGCCAGGTATCTCACGAGAGTGGTCTTCCCGGATGCGGGATTTCCCACCAGGAGGACGGGTTCACTATGCAAAAGGGCTTTCAGGATCAGGAAGAGGGTAAGCCTTTGCGTCGGCGTGGGAATTATATCCGCTTCCCCCTGAGGGATAAACACATCTCCCGGTGAGGTCTCAAGCCCCTCACATAATGCACTCAGGTCTGCGGATGAAGGTTTGAGCAACGCATCGAGATCCATGCCCTTCCCCCTGAACCCGAAGTACGCATCCAGCAGGCTTATCACCGCCTCCCGTTCTGCGTCATCCCTCATCCTCCCTATGTAGACACTGAAGAACTCCTGGAAAAACCTTCTCAGAAATTCTTCCTCCGCCATCCCCTCTTTGAGAAGGGGCTCCACTCTCTTCCCCAATCGTATAATGTCCCTCAGGGTGAATATGTACGGATCTTTCTCGGCCTTCCCGATAATGCGGCTGTCTGCCTGGTTTTGCATCGTGGTGTGAAACCGGGCAATCGGAAGCACCAGGGCGGAGGAAATCCTGAAGAGAGAACTCAGGATCTGGGTCAATTCTTCTTCTGACAGTTCCTTCTGATAGAGTATCTTGAACCTGGTTAAAAAAACTTCGGAGAGCTTCTGCCTCTGGCTGTAGCTTGACGGATTCCCCGTGGCGAAGAGACGGAAATCGGGATGCGGATACATTTCCTTCTGTTCTCCATTCGCCGAATAGGTAATCTTCCCCGTGATGAGATAATCATTCAATATCTCGACCACTTCCGATGAAGCAAGGTTAATTTCCTCCAGCACAAGCCACAAGCCGCCCTGAGCGGCCTTCAGAAGAATACCGTCCTGCCATACGAACCTCCCCATGCTGTCCGGTTTAATGCCGCCGATCAACTCAAACTTGGATGTATAGGGATTGATCGCATAGGCGAGGTGCTCATATCCCAGTACCTGAGCCAGCCATTTAATCAGAAAGCTCTTTCCGGTTGAGGTCGGACCCAAAAGCAATACTGAGTGCCGCAACAGGTAGCCAAAACAGAGCGTTTCCAGGATATTGTACCCTGAGGAAGTCATTACACACGCCGGCACACCCGAGTGAGACGACACTCTCTCCAGAGAACATTCTCCCACGTGCAGGGTTTTTTCATCAACCTGAACCTTGTTGGCATGCGTGCCGGCGAGGGTGTTGGCCATGGGCCTTGCCAGCATCTCATTGAAAGACGCCAAAACCTTGCCGAATTCTTCCCGGTTCCGTGAGATATGAAACGATGCGATGTGAATCGCGGCACGTGCAGCGGCCTGACGGATGGACCAGTCCTTATCCTTCAGTCTCCTCTCCAGTTTGCCTACGTCCACATCCGTTCCCTGTCGGACGAGAGCGGGATAAATACCCACCAGGGCAATGGCGGCGGCTTGATGAACGAACCAGTTGTCGTCCTTCAACCTCTCCTCCAAATCCTCGAAGGTAATCATCCCCCTCCAGTAGCTGTGAGGCCAGATAATGCCCAGAGCCAGCGCGGCCTCCCGGCAAACGGAACGGTCCACATCCGCATCCCGTAATCTCTCCTCCAGCGTGCTCAGATTTACCTTTCTTCCTCTCCTGACAAGGAATGGATAGATTTTCCCCAATGCATGGGCTGCGGCCTGGCGGACAGGCCAGCTGGAAGCCTTCAACTTTTTTTCCAGATCCTTGACAGTCGTTTTACCCTGAGAAAAGCTGTGGTACCAGATCCGGCCCATGGATTGCGCCGCGGCCTGACGTACGGACCAGTCGTCATCATCCAGGCGCTCCTCCAATCTGCCCAGGTTCACATCGATCCCCCGCTTGATGAGGGCGGGATATGTCCGCCCCAGGGCAAGAGCCGCGGCCTGACGCACCAACACATTTTTATCCTTAAGCCTCTCTTCCAGACCGTGAACGTCTACCTGTGTTCCTTTTTTAATGAGAGAAGGATAAATCTGTCCCAGTGCCTCCGCTTCCGCCTGACGGACAAACCAGTGTTTATCCAGCAACCGCTCTTCCAATTTTGCCACATCAACGGCATGCCCCTGTACGATAAGGGCAGGGTATTTCTTCCCCAGGGCGCGGGCTGCGGCCTGACGGACAGGCCAGTGCGGATCCGCCAGACGTTCTTCCAATTCCTTCAGGGTCACTTTACCCCGGCGACAACCGTAGTACCAAATCCGTCCCAGGGCATCCGCCGCGGCCCGGCAGACTGCAGGATCTTCATCACGAAGCTTTTCCTCCAATACACCGAGGCCCGCATCGTCCCCCTGTCTGGCAAGGATATGATAAATCCTCCCCAACGTCACCACCGCCGCCTGGCGCACGGACCAGCTCTTATCATCGAGTTTATTTTCAATTTCCTCCAGAGTGATTTCCCGAACGAGTTCATCGGGAATCATCCTGAAACACGCCTCCATTCCGGGAAAACTCACATAGGCGTTATCAGCGGAACTTACGAGCTCCTTTAACAGCAAGAGCCCCTGGATAAGTGCAGAGTGGGATGTATGCATCATTAACATGTCCAGTATCGCAGTGAGATCCTGGGGAATGGCGGAAATGGACGCTTCTGCACGAGGGAATGTAAGGTACAGGTCCTGTGTCTTAAAATCGGGGAATATCCGTGCTATGTCCGCATGCTTCTCCAGAAGAAGTTCTCTCACCTGCTCCGGCTGCTCCTCGGTATCAATAAAGGCGTACTGTAAACTCTTCAAAAATCCCTCTTTCTCGGGATGACCCTCTTTCACCCAGAAACCGAACAGCTCAGACGCTCTCTTCAAGTGCCGGACATTGAACACGGGATTTTTCCGTTTCTGATAAAGGTAAAGGGAGGCCAAAAGTTCCGGGACATCATTGGGAACAGGAGGTGCGTCCACTTCAGCGGGAATGTCTTTTCCTTCATGCCGTGGGTGTAAAAAACTCTGCCAGAACACATCCTGCGCGATAAGTTTATCCTCCAGCACGGAGGAGAGCACCAGGGGAAGCTCTTCTACCTCCTTTACCTGTATGGCACTCTTATAGCGGTTTTTCACCTCGGTTACCTCTTCACCTAAACCCACTCCCAACACCTCGATCTTTTCCTGCAACGCCTCTTCCTGAAGCTCCGCAAATGTTTTGCCTGTGGTATTCACATTCCCCTCTCCGTCGGTGACCATGATAATCCACCGCAACGTATCCTGGGGCTGCTCCTTCAGGATACCTGTTGCCAGCTCCAGCGCGTCCGCATCTGCGGTCGAACCTGAAGGGATAAACAGGGATACCTCCTCGAATAACAGCCGCCTGTCAGGAGGGGTCAGTGTTCCTCCAAATCTTTTATGAATCACCGGGCTATCGGAGAAGCCTATCACCGCATAGTCAATGCCGATAGTATCCAGCGTCTCCATAAAAAGTAAAAGCCCCGCCAGCGCAGATGTCCTTTTCGGTTCATCCATCGAACCGGATTCATCCAGAACCAGGACTATCCTGTGGTCTCTCTGGGAGGGAAGCCTCCTTTTCAAAAACACCCTCAGATCCTTCTCCTGAACGGGAATTCCTTCGCTCAGTTTCCTGGAGAGCTCCATGGCCCTCCTCAAATCCGGTTTCTGCCCTGAAGGAAAGAACCCTTTGAAGTTCGGCCTCTTATTCTTTGAAAAGTGATTCTCCAGGACGCCACTTAAGGACTGGACAAGGTTTGAGATCAACCTGTAGACTCTCTCATATTCACCCTTCCTTGTCTCCTGCTCCCGGTTTATCCGGCGCTGCTTCTTGATAAGTTCCCGGAGTGTCTCCGCGGCCAACCGGGGAGAGGTTCCCCCTTCGGAAGTGGGCACCGCCTCTTCATGGGTTTTCTTTCCCGTAAGAGTGTCCCTCCTGGGTATTTCTCTTTTCCGCGCCGGCGGTCTCTCCGTCCGGGGAGACAACCGGTCCGCCAGTTCTTTGGCGCTCAGTTCTAAGAGCTTTCTCGCCTCCTCTTCGAGTTCCTCCGTGGTCAGTTCCGAAACACATTTCTTCTGCGTTATCTGAAACTGTCCCACCTTTATTGCGTCGGCCAACCTTTCTACGGACACTCGAACCAGCGCTTCATACGCGGGGAGGATTTTGTCCCTTATCATCAGGGCGGTTTCTTCCGCAATCCTGAACTTCTCCCTTTCCGAAACCCGCCCGCGGGGATAGTGACTGAAGATGACTTCAAAATCCCCGTACGTCCGCTCCAGTGCCTCACCTGCTTCGGGATTGATCAACCGGGAAGGAAGAGAGCCGTACTTCCAGTAATACCGCACACCCAGAAGATATTCTAAATGAGGGTAGAGATGAGACGGATGACAGGAAGCTTCCCCCTGTATGGTGGGGAGCTTCCCCGGCAATTCACATGCGCCTTGCGATCGAGTGATATCGGGAGGTAACAAATCGTCATAGGCCGCATCCAGGTAATGCTTCACCCCTCCGAAGATACTGGTAAGCCAGTTATCAACCCGACAATCCTCAAAGGCATTCAAGAGTAGCCTGGTATATTCTTTTGCGAAGAAGCGAGCAAAAACCTCCCTCCTCACATTATGGCGGGATATCTGCCTGTGACCTGCCTCATGCGCCGAAAATCCCGCAACCTCTTCCGCAGAGGAGGTCAAAAGCATTTCTACAGGAAATACGATCTCATTACTCTCCGCGTTATACCTCCACCCGTCACCGGGTACGACATTCAGTCTTACATCCTCTCCCAATCCCGTAGAGATGATTTTCGTAAGCGTGAGTAAACGGCTGCCTATAACGAGGGCTTCACCTTTATCCAATCCCTTCCGGGACATTAATTCCTCCAGGCCCGTTGCCTGTATTGCTCCCCGTTCAGCTTCTACTTTGCACAACACATTATCCATACTACACTCTCTGTGAATTCCCTCACAATTCCTATCACATTGATATCGACGGGAATTCAATTCGGATGGGGAAGCATAAA
>Ga0194110_10002267_pt1 | contig 24477 bp, 19 predicted proteins | sample TA2Kig1200mmetaG_FD_146192 | JGI IMG/M metagenome (GOLD analysis project Ga0194110, IMG submission 146192) | Freshwater microbial communities from Lake Tanganyika, Tanzania - TA2015032 Kigoma Deep Cast 1200m | ecosystem: Environmental > Aquatic > Freshwater > Lake | place: Tanzania: Lake...
CGAACCCGTATTCTTCGCCTCTCGCACACCAGCCCAGGTGGCGGAATTGGCAGACGCACTAGCTTCAGGAGCTAGCGAGCTTTACGCTCATGGAGGTTCGAGTCCTCTCCTGGGCAACTCCATCACGGCACCGTCTCGGACGGTGCCGTTTTTTGTTGGCCGGCACAAGTTTGAGCCGCATTACATTTGCGTTCAGAACCAGGAACCATGATGACGCCACAGCAAATGTGTGAGATTCTGGTGCAGTCGTTGGCGGATCGACGGTTGTCGCGGGCCGAGAAGTCGGTGTTGAATCAGCATTTGAGTGATGCGGTCGCTGATCCGGAGAAGTTGGCTCAATTTCGTCGACAAGCATTTGGGTTGGCCAGGGAAGAGATCGATGCCACGAATGGGGTGTTGATCGTCGAGTGGCTGGAGGAGGTTGCCAAAGTCCTGCAACCATCGGCGGGCAAACAGACGGAGGACCTTGCCGAGGCGTGGTTCAGTCCGCACGGCGATTGTCCTTTGAGAATTCGAACGCTGCTGGCTCAAGCGAGGCGGACCATCGATATCTGTGTCTTCACGATTACAGACGACCGGCTGACTTCCGCAGTGCTGGATGCGCACGGTCGCGGGGTCCGGGTCCGCATCATCACCGACAATGACAAAGCGGCGGACCTTGGATCGGATGCGGACCGATTTCTTCAGGCGGGCATCGGGTTACGAGTGGATCGCAGCGAGTACCACATGCACCACAAATTCGCGCTGTTCGACAACGAGATTCTGCTCAACGGCAGCTACAACTGGACGCGCGGCGCGGCGGCAAACAACGAAGAGAATTTCATCGTCACCAACAATCGTCATCTGGTAGCCATCTTTGCAAAAACGTTTGAGGATTTGTGGCAGCAATACCAGGCGTGAACGTTTGGTTTTGGCAATCACCGACGACTCATTGAGGCTCACAGTTCCGAGGCCTTCAGCTTTCCGCGGTCCTCCGGGACCTGATAGAGCTTTTGCAGGCGGGTGACTTCGGCCTTCAAGCTTTTGACGATTTCGGCGTTGGTCGGATCGGCGTAGATGCTGAGCATTTCGTTTGGGTCTTTTTGAAGATCGAACAGTTCCCACTCGTCTTCGTTGTAGAAGTGGATCAGCTTGTAGCGGTCCGTGCGGACTCCGTAGTGGCGCCGGACGGCATGAGAAGCACCGCGGTCGGAGAAAAACTCGTAGTAGTGGTAATAGATGCTCTTGCGCCAATCGGTAGGCGTCTGGCCTTTGAGCAGTGAGACGATGCTGCGGCCCTGCATGTCTTGGGGACTCTCGACTCCGGCGATGTCGAGAAACGTCTGGGCGAAGTCGAGGTTTTGCACGAGGTCGGTGTTGATCGAGCCAGGCTTGATGACTCCTGGCCAACGGGCCACAAGCGGCATGCGCAGCGATGGTTCGTACATGAACCGCTTGTCGAACCAGCCATGATCGCCGAGATAGAAGCCTTGGTCGGACGAGTAAATCACGACCGTGTTCTGAGCGAGGCCCGTGTCGTCGAGATGCTTGAGCACTCGGCCGACGCCGTCATCGACGGCAGCCACGCAGCGCAGGTAGTCCTTGATGTAACGCTGGTACTTCCAGCGGACGAGTTCTTTGCCGGTGAGCTTTGCTTTCTCGAAGGCAGCGTTCTCCTCGTCGTAGGCTTTGTGCCATGCGGCGAGTTGTTCCGGATTGAGATTCTTCGGCGGGTCGAACTTCAGATCAAAACGAGTCATCGTTTTTTCGATGGTCATGTCCTGTTTGTGAGCGGCGGTGCCTCGACCAGAGTAATCGTCGAAGAGCGTGTCCGGTTCCGGGATCGTGACGTCCTTGTAGAGGTCGAAGTACTTCGGCCCAGGCTGCCACTCGCGATGCGGAGCTTTGTGCTGCCACATCAGCATGAATGGCTTGTCCTTGTCTCGCCCCTTTGCAAGCCAGTCCAGAGCCAGGTCAGTGAGGATCTCAGTTGTGTATCCCGTGCGTTGAACTCGCTTGCCGTTGGCGATCATCGGCGGGTTGTAGTACGGGCCTTGGCCGATCAGGATGTCCGAGTAATCAAATCCGGTCGCGATGTTTCCAAGGTGCCACTTGCCGATCAGCGCTGTTTGATAGCCGGCTTCTTGTAGCAGCTTAGGAAACGTCTGCTGCGCATGGTTAAACGACTCGCCCCCTTCATTAGTTTTGTAGCCGTTCAAGTGGCTGTGTTTGCCGGTCAGAATGACCGCTCGGCTAGGGCCGCAGATTGAGTTTGTGCAGAAGCAATTCTGAAAGCGCATTCCCTCGCGTGCAATGCGATCGAGATTCGGCGTCTGATTGATTTTCGAGCCGTAGCAACTCATCGCGTGCGAGGCGTGGTCATCGGTGAAAATGAAGATCACGTTGGGGCGTTTGGCATCAGCGCCGATGAGCCGCTGCGAGCAAAGCACCGATGACAGCAATACAACGGCCGACAGTAAGAGATTGGTTGCTCGTGACAGGCTCATGGCGGGTTGTCCTGGTTGAGGTAAGTAGTGCAAAGCCCCGTGAGTCACCGGGGCATGCCCGGCGGGGTTGGCGTTAAGGTTAGCGACTTGCGTCTTTGATCTGCTGCAGCACGGCGTCGCGCAGAGCGGTGTGTTTCTGTAAAATCTCGTTCATGGAGGACTTCACGCCAGGCAAGTGGGCCACCAGTTTCTCAAACGCATCACGCGAAATGCTGATGAGGTCGAGTGGCGTTGTGGCTCGAATGGAAGCGCTGCGAGGAACTTGAGAAATCAACGCCATCTCACCGAAGACATCCCCTTCCTTGAGCGACGCGACCGATTGGCCGTCGCGCAGGACATCGGCCTCGCCACTAACGACGACGAAGACCTTGTCGCCGAAGTCCCCTTGATCGAACACCATCTCGCCGGTGTGCAGGTGCTGGCGCGAGACCGAATCGGGGAAAAAGATGCGGACCTCGGTGATGTCTCGCGGCAGAAAGATGTCCAGGCACCAGTCGGTGAAGATTCGCCACTTGCGGTCCAGGCCGGGGAACTTGCTGAGGTAGACCGCTCGCCAAAAGACCCAGGCGATGAAGCCACGAAGTTTGATTCCCATCACCTCTGCCACTGCCGAGCGATGTCCCAACGATGCGAGTTTCCCCAAACCGGTGAACGAAAATCGTCGCAGCGGAGTTCCGCGCAGCGTTGCCAGGATGTTCGCCGCGCAAGTCTGCGCTTGTCGCAGCGCGTGTTGAGCAGTCGGCGGCGATAAGATGCCATCGGGTTGAGGGACTGCTGCGCAATCCCCCAACGCCCACACATGCGCGCTTCCGACCACGTTCATTTCCGGCGCGACGACGACGCGGCCACCTTTGTCTTTCTCGAACGGCAAGTTCTCGATCAGCCGATGCGGTGCCGCAGGGACGGTCGCGACGACAACTCGTGCAGAAATGAATTCCGGTTCCGGAGAGTTCCTCCCCTGCAGGACCGCCCCCTCGGCCGTGACCGCTGTCAGCCGTGTGTGCAATCGGATTTCGATGCCGCGCTGTTCGAGAATCTTGTGTGCGTATCGAGCGAGGTCTTCCCCCAGTTCCGGAAGAATACGATCCGCACTTTGCAGCAAGATGACTCGCAAGTCGCTGAGCTTAATCGACTGGTACGCGGAAATCGCGCTCTGCAAGAAATCATTCAATTCGGCAATACACTCGACGCCAGAGAAACCGCCGCCGCCAACTACGAAGGTCAACAGCCTGCGTCGTTCATCCGGATCGGTTTCATTGTCCGCTTCTTCGAGCACCTGCACGATGGCGGTTCGCAGTCGCAACGCGTCGCCGAGATATTTAAACGGGATCGCGTGTTCGCGCATGCCTGGCACGAGATCCGAGTTCAATCGCGACCCAAGCGCGATGACGAGATGATCGAAAAGCAGTTCTTTGGTCTTCGGCAGAAACTCAGGGCCGAGCGTGACCACTTTGCGTTGGAGGTCGATCTCAAGAATCTCGCGCGTGTGCAGTCGAGTCCGCTTGGCCAAGCGTCGGATCGGCGTAATGACGTGCAGCGTTTCAATTGTGCCGCTGATCACTTCAGGGAGCAGCGGCTGGAAAACCATGTAGTTTTCCAGGCTGACCAGAGAGATTTCGTACTGCTCGCGTTCGCCCCAGAACAAACCTCTTTCAAGAAACATTGCCGTGTAAACGCCGGCGAATCCTCCACCCAGGATCAAAATTCGCTTTTTGTTGCTGCTCATGAGGCACTCGACTCGCAAGATGTGGGCACGACGCCCAATGTGAGCGGATGTCACTGTCAAACCACTGATTCAGAATGTCAAGCGGGCGCGCGATGTCACCCGCTGCGACGCCCTCCAGATCGCACGCTTGCGGCCCCGTATTCAGGGGGCTATAAACAAGACAGACATTTGTGTTGTTCCTTTTGCATATTCGAACCGGACTTCGATCATGCGACTCTCGCTGCAAACCGATTACGCCCTGCGGACCTTGATGTATCTGGCGTCAGATGCGGATCGAACGACCATCGCCGAGGTCGCGGGATTCTTTCGAATTCCGGCTCCGAACGTCGCCAAAGTCGTGAACCAGTTGGCTCGGCTGGGATATGTGCGGAGCGTGCGTGGCATCGGTGGTGGCATCGAATTAGCAACCGCGGCCGAAGAGATCACGATCGGTGAGATCGTGGAAGCTTTCGAGGGATCGCTGCACCTGTTGGAGTGCGTCGGGACCGACAACGTGTGTGTCATCCAGGATTATTGCAAGTTGCGCAACGTGCTCACGCGGGCTGAGCAAGTGCAGGTGGACTACCTCAAGAGCGTCCGTTTGTGCGACGTCTTGCCGGTCAAAATCCCCGGTGCAAAGCGCAGCGTCACTCGTGGTGTGTCCCGCAAAGAGAGGGGTTCGAAATGAAAGTGCATAGCGCTCGTGGAATCTTTTTGAGTGTCGGTCTGTTGTTGATCGGAGTCTCGTTGCTACCCGGTCAGGGAACGAAGGCAGACAAGTCGGATGCGGCCGTCGAACGGACTCGCAAGCAGACGAAGATGCTCGACGATCTTTACAAAACGGCGATCGTTTTAATCACGGAACACTACGTCAAAGGAGATGCTCCCGCCGCCGCCGTCGCTGGCAAGTTGCTTTGGAAAGAGATGAAAGCCAAGGGGCATCACGAAGTGCGATTGATCGACGCAACCGGCGATCCGCTGGAAGCCAGTAACGCTCCGGCCGATGAATTTGAGAAGACGGCAATCAAACGGATTCTCGATGGCATGGCATCGGTAGACCGCATCGTCGAGAAAGACGGCAAGCGCTATCTCCGCACGGCGACGATCGTGCCGGTCGTAATGGAGAAGTGCAAATCGTGCCATCCGAGTTGGAAAGATGTCCCGAAGGGCAAAGCCGTCGGAGCATTAACGTACACGCTGCCGATCGAGTGAAGCGGGCTGATGGCAGTGGAGAGTCGGGGAGGAAAAAGAGCGACTGTGTTTCTCCTGCCGAAAAACTTCCGAAGTCTTCGGAGACTTCGGAAGTTTGAACGGTTCTTTGTCGGCCTCTTCGATCGAGGGAGAAAGACTTCTGCTTCGATCCCTGACCCCCAACCGCCGACCGCTCTATCATGCTCGCCACGATGAGCATGTCTGAGCCACTCTGGTTGCGAGATGGGCAGGGAAACCCACCGACATTGCGTTGGGCGTACGCGCTCGAAGCGCCGTTAGTCGCAATGGACATGGGGCGCGAGTCAGGCGAGATCCTGGCGGCGGACGACTGCGGAGGGCTGTATCGAATTAATCGGCGCGGGGAGTTGCTGAAGTCATCGAAGGGTCTGCGCGGTGCACGAGCGGTGGCGTGGTCGGATACGAACGCGGCGGGCGCGGTAATCATCGGCGACCAAAAGGTGCTTCGACTGAACGGCAAGCTCGAAGCGGACTGGTCGGTGGGATTGCCGGAGCCGGCATTGGGGGTTGCTGTCGCGCCGTTTGGTCGGCAGACCGCGATCAGTCTGGCGAACGGCGGCAACCTGGTGTTGGGAGAACAGAGCGAACAGCTCAGTATTTTCGAGACAGCTCGTCCGCTGAAGTGGATTCAGTTTCTGACGAACAAGCCGGTGCTGATCGGTGCGGCGGAGTACGGACAGGTCTGTGCTCATCACATCAACGGCGAGCGACTCTGGAGCGAGAAGTGTTTCGCTTCGCTGGGAGAGATGTCTGCGGCGGCGAATGGCGAGCTGATTTTGGTGGCGGGATTCAATCAGGGAATCCAGTCATTCGACGGCGACGACGGTTCAACGCGAGACTCGTATCTCACTGAAGGAACGGTCAGTCGAGTGGCATGCAGTTACGATGCCGAGCGGATCGCCGCTGCGACGCTCGAACATCATTTGCTCTGGCTGAACTTCAGCGGCAGGTTGCTTTGGTCAACGGAAGTGGACGAGGAGATCGTACGCGTGATCTGCGATCCACTGGGTGACTGGCTGCTCGTCGGCCTGCGTTCCGGTCAGATCCTGCGGCTGGAATGGGAAGGCAAATCGTCTTGAGGCGAGAAGGCTCGGACATCGTCATCCGGTGACGGCCGGATCGGCGGCTTCAATGATGCCGAGCAACTCTTCCCCGGTTTTCGCTTGTCGCAGTTTTTCACGCACAAACTCGCTCTTCGCGACGTTGGCCAACTGAGTCAGGAAGAAGACCTGCAAGTTCGGGCGATCGGCGGGTGTAATCAACAGAAAGATCAAGCGCACTGGTTCGGTCGATGTCGGACTGAAGAGGATTCCTTCTTCGGAGCGGCCGAAGACCATGATCGGTCTCGCGAGTTTCGGGCACCGCGCGTGCGGGATCGCAACTCCGAATCCGACATCCGTCGTGATGAGTTGCTCGCGAGTCAGCGCCAACCCGGCGATATCCACATCATTGGGGATATTGCTCATCGGAATCGCGGCGATGAGTTCGCGAATTGCTGCCTCGGTGTTTGTCGCGGCTACATCCAGCAGGATCGCACCCGATTCGAGCGCATCCTTCAAGAATAGTCGCGGTAGGCGCGGGTACTCGTCTTCGATCTTACCGACGATCTCTTCCAGAATGTCTTCCAGAGTGATGAGTCCCGCTGGATGGTGGCCGTCCATGACGACGGCCATATTCGCGCCGTCTCGTTGCAGTTCCTGCATCGTGACTTCAAGATTGTCTCCCGGCCCGACAATCCGCAGCGGACGCAGGATGCGCTGCCAGTCTTTTTCATTGGGCAGCAGCAGCAGCAGATCTTTCATCAACAGGTATTTGACCGGATCGCCTGACTTTGGATCGAGGACCGGGATGCGCGAAAAGCGATGCTCACGCACCGTCCGAATGACTTCGTCCAAGGGAGTGTCGGCGGACAGTGTTTGAACTTGAGGCCAAGCAATCATCGCGTCCCGCACCGTCTGTTTGCTGAGGTCAAACAGGTTCTCAAGCATCAGCAGTTGGTTGAACGAGAACGATCCGGTCGCCTGGCTCGCGAAGAGCAGCATTCGTAGTTCTTGTTCGGTATGCGCGACTTCGTGATGGTCCGCTTCCAGTCCCAGCAGCTTGAGGATCAAATCGCAGCCAGCGTTCACCGCCAGCATCGGGATGTAAAACAGCCGGAAACACCATCGCATCGGCAGCGCGATCGCGAGTGTCGTTTGCTCGGCACGGCGAATCGCCAGAATTTTCGGAGCCTGTTCCCCCAGCAGAATGTGCAAGAAGGTGATCAGGCAGAACGCCACGATCGCCGAGAGCACATGGCTGGCCCCGTCCGTCATCCACGTCGGCCGGCCGATCATGGCTTGCAGGATGTGTTCGAACGCTGGCTCGCCGACCCAGCCCAGGCCCAGGCTGGCAACCGTGATTCCCAGTTGCGTCGCGGAGAGGTACTCGTCCAGTTCATCGAGCATCCCGCGAGCCATCATGGCCTGACGATTTCCCTTGCGAGCCAATTCCTCAATGCGCGTGGTGCGAACTTTGACGAGAGCGAACTCTGCCAAAACGAAAAACCCATTGAGCAGCACCAAAACAAAGGCCAGCAGCAACTGCAGCCCAGTGGTCAGGTCCATAGTGCCGGAGACTGTATGCGGCACCGCTCGGAACGACAACGCGACTGACGATTGAGCAACTTGCCGATAGACTGCCGCCCCGGCCGACGAATCCTCCAACATTGAAACGCCAGGAATCATTCATGAACTCTGAAGCGACTCGATTGCACCGCCGCGATCTGTTGAGACTTGGGTCAGTCGCAGCGATGGCTCCGTGGTTCGCGCTTCGCGCGGACGAACCAAAATCGAAATTGCCGCGAGTCGCGGCGATCAACTCGATCTATCGGCTAAGGTCGCATGCATATCACATCGCCGGGCGATTCATTCACGGCTACACGATCAACGGAATGCATCATCAGCCTCCATTTCAGCTCGTACGCATGTTCGACCATCAGCAACCGGCGGATGATCTTGGCCCGGAAGTCTGTAAGAAACAGGGCATCGAACTCTGCTCGTCGGTCGCTCAGGCGCTTGGCGGCGACAAGCTCGATGTCGATGCCGTGCTGCTCATCATCGAGCACGGCGATTATCCGCTGAATGAGCGAAATCAAATCCTGTACCCGCGTTTCGAGATGTTCCAAGAAATCATCGATGTCTTCCGCAAGAGCGGCCGCAGCGTGCCGGTGTTTGTCGACAAGCATTTGTCCTTCGATCACCAGAAGGCGGCGAAGATGGTGGCCGCCTCGAAGGAATTGAAGTTCGGCTTGATGGCTGGTTCGTCGTTACCGGTGACATGGCGGATTCCGGAACTGGCTCCGCCGCCAGGCACGCCATTTGAGGAAGGGGTCGCCGTCATCGGCTACGACCGGAGCACTTGGGAGATCTACCTGTTCCATGTGCTGGAAGTTTTGCAGTGCATGCTGGAGCGTCGCCCCGGCGGCGAAACCGGCGTCAAGTCCGTTCAGACGTTGACTGGCGAGGCCGTCTGGAAGGCAGGAGACGAAGGCCGCTGGTCATGGACGTTGCTGGAACATGCCCTCTCGCGCTGTCCCAGCCGCAACTACGGCAAAGTACGTGAGCAGGTCAAGCAGCCGATCGTCACGCTGATCGAATATGCCGACGGCACGAAGGGAGCCGTTTTTAACCTCGTCGAAGCGACTTCGGACTTCGCTTTCGCGGGCCGCATCAAAGGTCAGGCGGAACCGGTCAGTACCTGTTTTTATCTGCCAGCTCCACCCGGCGCGCGGTTTTTCGATCCGTTGACGTTCAACATTGAGAAATTCTTCACAACCGGTCGCCCCACCTACCCTGTCGAACGGACGCTGCTGACAACAACGATCTGTGACCACGCGATTCGCTCGCAGCACAAAGGCAGCAACATTATCACCGACCCGTCGCTGCTGATCCGCTACCAAGCTCCAGAAGACGACGGCCACTTCCGCGGTCGGTTCATCGACCGGTCTTAAAATTTTCCGAGCCGGCACGGCGACTGCTCTTGCGGAGGCTCGCCGAGTTGCGATTTGCGGCTGAGCCGCCCACACATCGAGAACTCAGCCAATTCGCAGCGAACGAGCGATTCCCAGGCTGAGCCTGTCCGGAGTCGGTTTGTAATTCTGTCCGCGCGGGTTGTCGGAATTACAAGTCGCACGCGATTACGAAGGCAAGGAGGCCTGGCATGCACGTCGTTGCGTTATGTCTGATGGCTGTGGCCGTGACCGCCGCCGATACCGAAGCGGTCGTGCTGGAATTCACCGCTCCCGACCGGTGCCCTCCCTGCCAGCAGATCGCTCCTCTGGTTCATCGACTGCAACGCGAGGGCTTTCCGTTACAGATCATCAACGCCGACGAGAACGCTTTCGTCTGCCAGCAGCATCGAGTCATCTCGATCCCGACCTTTGTCCTGATGATCGCCGGTCGCGAAGTCGAACGCCTCGAAGGCAAGCCGTCGGAAGGCGAACTTCGCCGCATGTGTGACCAGGCCCGATCGGCAAACACGAACGCCACGCCCAAACCCGAAGCTCGAACTTCGAAGCCCGAAATCGGTCGTTCAACTGCCGATGAAGTCACAAGGCCAGCCGACACCCCGATCATACGCGCGAAACAGTCCGACGCCGAAACCTCGCCCAAGCCGACGAGCAACGATCCCCTCAAGGCATGCCTGCGGATTCGCGTCAAGGATTCGCAGGGAATCAACTTCGGGACCGGCACGATCGTCGACAGTCGCGAAGGACGGACTACGATCCTGACCTGCGGACACATCTTCCGAAAGATCGACGACAAGCCACTCATCGAGGTCGACATTTTCAACGGTACCAAACACGAAACTACCCTTGCGCATGTGATGCGCTACGACCTCGAACGGGATGTCGGACTGATCTGGATTCCAACGTCTCGACCGTTGCCTGTCGCGCCGATCGCTGGGTTGTCGAACGCCACAGCCGTCGGCGAACACGTTTTCAGTATCGGTTGCAGCGCCGGCGATCCGCCGACCAAATTGCAGCATCGAGTCACCTGCCTGAACCGTTACAACGGACCGGACAACATCGAATGCACCGGAGTCCCGGTTCAAGGCCGCTCCGGCGGAGGCTTGTTCGACACCTCCGGCCGACTGATCGGCGTCTGCATCGCCGCAGACCAACGGGATCAACGAGGTCTATACTCCGGATTGCAACCGATTCACGACTTGCTCGGCGAGGCGAAGCTTTCGCATTTGCTCCTGCAAGGCAAACCGAGGCCGAATGCAGATGCGCTGGCGGCGAACGCAACCGGTCCCTCGAAGAGCATCTCGACCCTGCCAACTCAATCGGAAGAGCCAGTCTTTGACGGCGAGGAATCCCCAACCGAAGAACTCTCCGGACCTTTCGCGTCGTCGCATGGACTCTCGGAATCGGTGGACTCGTTGGACCGACCGAAACTTGCCGCGGCAGCACTCGGCATACCAGTCACTCCGGGGATTAATGATCCCGAAGCAGAGAGCGACTTCGATCCGAAAACAGAGTCGGAAGTGGTCTGCATCATCCGTCCGCTGAACAACCCACGAGGTGCCAGCCGGGTTGTCATCATCAACCGCGCCAGCAGCAAATTCTTGTCGCAGCTGTCCGGTGAGCTCGCACAGCAAGCAAAGCCGACTACTGCCGTTGCGCGCGAGGCGAAGTACGCCACAACCAGTTCCATCACGGCGACGCCGCGCCAATTCCGACGCGTGCGCTAGGTATGCGACAATCGTCTTGACCGATTTTTCCTGCGCGACGTATTGTCCTCGCGTTCGTCGAACGAACTTCCGTCAGCGAAAGGAGTCGCGCATGTCCGACCAACATTATTCCGCTCATGCTCCGCACGAGCCGGTTCCATTTATCTCCCTCATTGCTCAACACCAGACGCTGGCTCACGAAGTCACCGCCGCCGTCGGCCGGGTGCTCGCCGAGCAGAAATTCATTCTGGGTGAAGAGGTCAGCCAACTCGAAACCCAGGTCGCGAAGTATTGCGATTCACGCTCAGCGATCGGCTGCGCGTCCGGGACCGATGCACTGATCTTGGCCTTGATGGCGCTTGGAGTCGGTCCCGGTGACGAAGTCATCACCAGCCCGTTCACGTTTTTCGCGACCGCCAGTTCGATCTGCCGGCTCGGTGCGAAACCGGTCTTTGTGGATATCGATCCCAAGACGTTCAACATCGATCCCGAAGCGGTCGAGGCGGCGATCACTCCCAGTACAAAAGCGATCATGCCGGTGCATCTTTTCGGCCTTTGTGCCGACATGGAACGGCTGTGGCGGATCGCCGTGAGCCACGGTGTTTCGATCGTCGAAGATGCCTGCCAAGCGATCGGGGCCGAATATCGCGGTCGCCGAGCGGGAGTGCTCGGGACGATCGGCTGTTTCAGTTTCTTTCCGACCAAAAACCTCGGCGGTGCGGGTGACGGCGGCATGTTGACCACCGATGACGCGGACCTCTGCAAGCAACTGCGCTGCCTGCGAGTCCACGGCGACACCGGCAACTACCATCACACCGAGATCGGACTCAACAGCCGGCTCGATGCGATCCAAGCGGCGGTCCTGCGGATCAAGCTTAAGCATCTCGATCAGTGGACCGAAGCTCGTCGCCGGAATGCGCAGACGTACCGCGAGTTATTCGTCGCCTACAGCCTCAACGACGAGATCGCTCTGCCCCTTGAGCCTCGCGAGTACAAGCACGTCTACAACCAATTCACCGTCCGCATTCCCGGTGGCCGACGTGATGGCGTGCAGCAACGACTGCGAGCCAATCACATCGGTGCGATGGTCTACTATCCGATCCCGCTGCATGTGCAGCCTTGCTTCGAGCATCTGGGACACCGCGTCGGCGAGTTCCCCGAAGCCGAGGCCGCGTCGCGCGAAGTGTTGTCCCTCCCTGTCTATCCAGAGATGCCGGCTCACCATCCGGAGCTTGTCGTGCGGCAACTCAAAGCTGCCTTTGGGCAGACTCGCTCGCAGGGGGATGCGCGCCGTGCGGCGTAGGTCCGCCTTTCGAAGCTGACCGCATTGACGATCGACGTCTTCTGCCTGTTCGGGTCAGGCTGGAAAGCCCGACCTGTTTCAGTTCCATTCGGGATGATCGGTTGCTGCGGGCAGCAGTTGATGAGCTTTCTGGAACGTCCGCATCAGCGTGTCCCAGACCTCGTACGGGTCTTTGTGGAAGACGAACTCCGGCGAGGCTTCGTGCAGCAGCCAGTCGCCGCGATTGATCTCCCCTTCCAATTGTTTCGGTGACCAACCCGCGCAGCCGGAAAAAACTCGGAAGCGAGCGTCTTCGTCTCCCTCGGAAACCGCTTGCACGACCGACTCGAAGACATCTTTCGTGCAACCCACGAAGACCCCATCGAGCGGCGGGGACTCAGAAAAATCGAGTTCGTCGGCATTATGCAGAATGAAAAGGTTGCCCGGTTCGACCGGCCCTCCCATGAAGACCAATTCGCCTGTCTCTGGCAACTCGAAGTGCTCGGAGAGCACTTGCGAGACCGTCACCGACGAGGGCCGATTGACAACCAACCCCATCGCTCCGTGCTGGTTGTGCTCCAATAGCAGCACGACCGTCTTGAAGAAATTGGGATCACGCAGTTGTTTGGCCGAGATCAAAAACTGGCCACGATAGGATTCAGACATGATGCGTTCGGAAACCTTTCACGAGTCGCGAATTCGCCAAACAGTATAGGCACGACTCCCAGTGCCGCCCAGCGGGGACTTTTGATACGCTGCCGCGACCGTGAGGCAGCGATCCACATCGCGGCCAAATTGGCCCCACCTCATCGCGATCACTGTACGAGTCAATGATGGAAACGAAAGGAGTTGCTGTGAGTTCTGACCAATTGCCGCCAGACAAAAACGCAAAACAAATTCCGTCGATCAACGAGATCATCGAATACGGCAAGACGCACACCGCCGAAGAGATGGAGGCGTTTTGGCTCGAACAGGTCTATCAGGGAGATCGCATTCCACAGCTCACCTGGCGGGCGGTGCTGACTGGTGGGCTGCTGGGAAGCGCGATGTCGATCGCTCACGTTTACACGACAGTTAAGCTTGGTTGGAGCTTTGGAGTTGCCATCACCGCTGGTGTCCTTTCATTTTTGATGTGGCGAGTGATCGGCTTCGTGACGCATGGCCGCGAGATGACAATTCTCGAAACCAATTGCATGCAATCGACGGCATCGGCCGCCGGGTATTCGACGGGCGGAACGCTCGTGACGGCGTTCGGAGCAATGCTGCTGATCACAGGCGAGCATTATCCGTGGCATGTCGCCGTCGCTTGGACATTCATCACGGCTTGTTTGGGGACCCTGATCGCAATCCCGATGAAGCGGCAGATGATTAATCGCGAACAGCTCCCGTTTCCCAGTGGCATCGCGGCGGCAGAGACCTTGAAAGCACTCTACGGCCGAGGTGCCGAGGCGATGCGCAAAGCCTGGGCACTCGTTATGTCGCTCGGTGTCGGCATGGGCTTGGCGTTTTTACGAACGGCCGAATGGAGTGTGCTCGAAAAGCTGAGAATCAAGATTCCGGAGTTAATTCCATTTGGTGGTTCGATTCGCGGTATTGCGGCCGGAAAGCTCCCGCTCTTGGGGTTCGAGCCAAGCTTGTTGTTGATCGGAGCTGGCATGATTACCGGTCTGCGCGTGTCGCTCTCGATGCTGGCCGGATCGTGCCTTTTGTACTTTGCTGTTGGCCCCGCACTGATTCACAGCGATGAGGCAATCGCCGCGCAGGCGGCACAAGTCGCGGCGACGAATCCAGACGCGCCAAAACCAATCCTGTCGATTCCACCCGCGATTGACAGAAAGACGGGTGAGATCAGGGCGTATCCGCTGACACGCTGGTCGTTGTGGGCGGGAACCAGTTTGATGCTGATGGCAAGTCTGACGTCCGTCGCACTGCAATGGCGAACAATCGCTCGCGCGTTCCGTCGATCAGGGGGCGGCAAGGGGACGAATGCGTCCGCCGACATCGAGGTTCCACAGTTTTGGTTTTGGGTGATGTTTCTGCCGATAGGCATCGCGGCGGTCATCATCGAGAAGATGTTCTTCGACATTGGCTTCGTCAACGGAGCCATCGCGGTGGCGCTGAGCGTGGTACTGTCTCTGGTGGCCTGCCGAGCAACCGGCGAAACCGATACCACACCTGTTGGAGCAATGGGCAAGATCTCCCAGCTTGTGTACGCCGTCCTTTCGCCAAAGGACATCCAAGTCAATCTGATGACCGCCAGCATTGCTGCGAATGGTGCCTCCAGTTCTGCAGATCTCCTCACCGACTTGAAGTCGGGCTACTTGTTAGGAGCCAACCCACGCAAGCAATTCATTGCACAATTTGCGGGGATTTTTTTCGGTACGGCCGCGATTGTTCCTGCTTGGTACTTGATGATCCCTGATGCGAAGACGCTCGAAAAATACAACCCGCCGGCGACAAACATGTGGAAGGCCGTCGCGGAACTGCTCACGAAAGGGATCGATCAGCTACCGCAGTCGGCGATGTGGGGCATCGCAATCGGCGCGGCTCTGGGAATCATCCTTCCCAGTCTCGAACGGTTGTTGCCCGCAAGGGCAAGGCAGTTCCTGCCCTCTGCGATGGGCTTGGGGTTGGGTTGGGTCGTGCCGTTTGCCAACAGTTTCTCGTTCGCCATCGGCGCGGTCATCGCCTGGGTCTGGGGAAAAGTCTCCAAGAAATCGGCGGAGGATTACAACGTTCCCATCGCATCCGGCTTTGTCGCTGGCGAGTCACTGATGGCCGCCGGAGTCGCGATGTTTCAAACGATTTCTGACATGCTGGTGGCCCAGCCCGCGGAATAGCCAATTCGTCCGTCGATGTCTTGCCGAATTGCAGGCACTCGCAATGCTCAAACAGCTCCACCTTCCGGGAGTCACGTTGTCCGTCAATGATGTCGGGCAAGGCTCCCCGATTTTGTTTGTGCATGGCTTTCCGCTTGATCACTCGATGTGGCGCGAGCAAGTGGCCGACTTGTCGCGCGATCATCGCTGCATCGCTCCCGATCTGCGTGGGTTTGGGCAGAGCACCGTGACCGAAGGCAAAGTCACGATGGAACAGTTCGCGGACGATCTCGCCGCGTTGCTCGATGAATTGAAGATCACGGAGCCCGTTGTGTTGTGCGGCCTGTCGATGGGAGGCTACATCGCCTGGCAGTTCGTGCGACGGCACTCGGATCGGTTGCGGGGATTGATCTTGTGCGACACACGCGCGGTCCCAGATTCGACAGAGGCGGCCGCCAATCGACTCAAACTGGCCGATGATGTCGTTCGGACCGGGCCTGAATTGGTCGCGAACACGATGCTCCCGAAGCTCTTCAGCGACCGTGAATCGAACCGCCGCTCGCAACTCAAAGACGAACTGCGTCGAGTGATCCTGGCGACCGACTCGCGCGGCATCGCCGCCGCGTCGCGCGGCATGGCGGAACGAGCCGATGCTCGACCGTGGCTCGCTGCGATGACTTGTCCTGCCCTCGTGATGGTTGGTGAGCAGGATGTCATTTCGCCACCGCCGGAAATGTCTGAGATCGCGACGGCATTGCCGCATGCGACTTTTCGAGTGATTCCCGATTCGGGACATCTCGCACCGCTGGAAACCCCGCAACCGGTGAATGAAGCGATCCGAGTGTTTCTGGCGGAAAAATGAGTGGCGATTTGGTTGTCGCCACGATCGCCAGAACGTAGGTTGTCCTCGGATGCTCCACCTTCTGACAAACGTGGCTACGATTACCAACAATGAGTGACACCACGATGACTTCCGACAAATCCTCCGTCGAAGAAATCCGTCAGCGGTTCGACGCCGAAGTTGACGTTTACTCGAACTTGGAGACCGGACAGCTCGCAACTGTCGATGCGCCGCTGAATCTGAGCCTTGTCGCCGAGGCGGCCCTAGTCACGACTCCGCACGCGAAGGAACTGCTGGATGTCGGCTGCGGCGGCGGCAACTACACCTTGAAGCTGTTGCAGAGGCTCCCGAATCTCAACGTCACGCTGGTTGACCTGAGCCAGCAGATGCTGGCATGTGCGGTCGACAGGATTCAGCCGCAAACGTCAGGGACCGTCGCAGCGATCCATGCCGATATGCGAGATTTAGATCTGGGCCAGCAACGATTTGACATCATCGTGGCGTCCGCCGTCCTGCACCATCTGCGAACGGACGACGAGTGGCGATCCGTCTTCCAGAAGTTCTTTGCGGCATTGAAGCCAAGCGGTTCGATTTGGATTTTCGATCTGATTGAAAGTCCCTTGCCCGAAATCCAAGCGATCCATTGGCGCCGCTACGGCGAGTATCTGGCTTCCGTCGGTGGTGAGCAGTATCGCGACAAATTGTTTGCTCGCATCATCCGTGAAGACACACCAAAACCGATTGTGTTCCAATTGGATTTGCTCCGCGAAGTCGGATTCGACGAGGTGGAAATCCTCCACAAGAATTCGTGCTACGCCGCGTTTGGAGCCGTCAAATGCTGAAGACGCATCCGGTTCCCGATGATCGCCTGAGACGACGCGGGACGGAATTGATCTAAGGGATTGTCAACCAAGTTCAACAAGTTTGGAGTCATCGGAAACCTCGATGCCGCGTTTCCGGGGGGGAAGCAACTTGAAAACGAATCTGACCACAAAACTGCTCCGATGGCTGACGTTGTGTTGCCTGCTGGTGGTGGCCTCACGAGATGCAAAGGCCGATTCGCCGAAAGTCGGATTTGAGAAACGAATGGCCTGGACCACGTCTCGAATTACGGGGTCGCCCGAAATCCCGCACCCCTATGTGGCCGAGCGTGCCTTTTCGGCGCTGACATTCAAGAACTGCATCGACATCACGAGCGCTCCCGGTAGCGATCGGTTATTCGTCCTTGAGCAAGGGGGCAAGATTCTTTCGTTCCCCAGTCGGCCCGATGTGAAAGAGGCCGACTTGGTCGTAGATCTCTCCAAGTCGATCAAGGGCTTGCAGGCCACTTATGCGATCACGTTTCATCCAGAGTTTGCCAAGAATCGTTTCTGTTTTGTCTGCAGCATTCGTGGGACAAATGTTGAAGACGGCTCGCACATCTCGCGGTATCGTGTGTCCGACACCGACCCGCCCACGATCGATCCGGCCAGCGAGACGACGATCCTCACCTGGTTCGCGGGAGGCCATAACGGCTGCGCGTTGAAGTTTGGGCTCGACGGCTACCTTTACATTTCTACTGGCGATGGGGTGGGGCCGAATCCACCCGACGCCAAGCGAGCCGGGCAGGACGTCAGTAACGTGCTCTCGAGCATTCTTCGAATCGACGTCGATCACGCGGACGACGGCAAGAACTATCGCATTCCGCCTGACAATCCGTTCGTCGATTTGCAGGGTGCTCGCGGCGAGATCTGGGCCTATGGGCTGCGCAACCCGTGGCGCATGAGTGTTGATCGCAAGACCGGCGACCTGTGGGTCGGAGATGTCGGCTGGGAACTGTGGGAAATGCTCAACCGGATTGAACGGGGTGGCAACTACGGCTGGAGCATCATGGAAGGCCGGCAGCCGACGAACCCGGAATGGCCGCGCGGGCCGACGCCCATCTTGCCCCCGACGATCGACGTGCCGCACTCCGAGTCATCCTCGATCACCGACGGGCTGACGTATTACGGGGCGCGTCTGAAAGAACTTCACGGACATCACATCTACAGCGACTACGACACCGGCAACTTCTGGAGCTTTCGCTTCGAGAAGGGGCAAGTCGTCGATCACCGCAAACTCGCCGACACCACTCACCGAGTCGTTGGGTTCGGCGAAGACAATCACGGTGAGATGTACTTCCTGGACCATGTCTCCGGCACGATTCACCAGCTTGTGCCCAATCCGCAAGAAGATCGCAGCGCCACCTTTCCACGAAAGCTCAGCGAGACCGGTTTGTTCACATCCGTCGCCGCACAGACGCCGGCTCCAGGAGTCATCCCGTACTCGATCAACGCCGAACCGTGGGCCGACCATGCGGTGGCCGAGAGGCTCGTCGCCATTCCCAACGAACTTTCGATTCCCAATTTCTTCCCGGTCAAATCGGTCGGTGCGTCAGCGACATTTCCGAAAGACACCGTGTTCGCGAAGACACTGTCGTTGGAAATGCAACAGGGCCAACCGGCCAGCCGTCGCCGAATCGAAACTCAAGTCCTGCATTTCGACGGTATCGACTGGCAGACCTACAGCTACCAATGGAACGACGAGCAAACCGACGCGGTGTTGCTGGCCGCACCCGGCGCGGACCAGAGGTTCGACATCGTCGACGCTGCGGCGCCTGGCGGAAAACGTCAGCAGACGTGGCGGTTCTCCAGCCGAGCTGAATGTCAGCGCTGTCACAACAAGTGGTCTGGCTCGGCACTGGGTTTCATCCCCGCGCAATTGAACAAAGACCACAACTACGGCGGTATGGTCGCATCGCAACTCGACACTTTGGCGCACATCAAAATCATCGAGCCCCCAGCGTCCAGTGAGAAATGCCCGCAACTCGCCAACCCGCGCGATTCGTCGGCCGATCAAGACGATCGAGCACGCGCCTATCTGCATGCGAATTGTTCGGCCTGTCACCGCCAACATGCCGGCGGTGCCGTACTCTCGATGATGCACTTCGACCTGCCGCTGGAAAAAACCAACATGGTCGGTTTCCGTCCCACGCAGGGAACGTTCGGCATCCACGCCGCCCAAGTCATCGCTCCCGGCGATCCGTTCCGCTCAGTATTGTTGTTTCGCATGGCCAAGCTCGGCGGAGGCCACATGCCGCACATCGGCTCGACGGAGATTGACCTCCAAGGGGTCGAGTTGATCTACAACTGGGTGCGGCAACTTTCCCCAGAGACCGCCAAGGAGACCACCGGCAACGAAGCGGCCGCGAAGCTCCGCAAAGAGGAGCAGGCCGATCTTGAACGCCTGCGCGCGACGAAACTGGCGAAGGAGCAAGCCGAACTTGTAGAGCACCTCTTGTCATCGACGAGTGGAGCAATGTTGCTCTCCCGTTCGGTCGATGACGGCACGCTCCCGTCGCCAACGATGGCTCTCGCGATCGACAAAGCAACTCAGCACGCCGACATCAGCATCCGCGATTTGTTCGAGCGATTCCTGCCTCCGAACAAACGCATCAAACGACTTGGCAGTGTCGTTCAGCCGCAACAGATTCTCGGACTCGCTGGCGATCAGGAACGAGGCAAACGAGTTTTCTTCGAAACCACCGGCGTCTCCTGCAAGAACTGTCACCGCATCCAAAAAGAAGGGAAGGAAGTCGGTCCCGAATTAACGCTGATCGGCAAGAAGCTCACACGCACTCAACTGCTGGAGAGCATCCTCGAACCTTCGAAGCTGATCGAACCCAAATACGTCACTCATCTCGCGGAAATCGACGACGGCCGCACGATCACGGGGCTTCTGCTGAGCAAAGATGACAACGAAGTTGTTCTCAAAGACGCACAAGACAAAGTGACCCGCATTCCCGTGAAGAAGATCGAGCAGCTTGTCCCGCAGCGGCAGTCGCTGATGCCCGACCTGCTGTTCCGAGACATGACCGCTCAGCAAGTGGCCGACCTGCTGGAGTATCTCAGTTCGTTGAAGTAACGGCGATTGAACAAAGCTACGTCGCCGGAAACTTCCAGATTCGCAAGGCATTCTTGCCGAGCATTAATTCGCGATCAGCGGCGGAATAGAAGTCGCAGAACTTGTCTACGAATTCGAGTTCTTTGTCCATCGGCAACTCCCATCGCGGGCGAGGATAGCCCGTGCCCCAGACGAGTTGCTTGCCGCCGAACTCTTCATAGATCGCCTTGTAGAACGGCCACGTGTCCTCGTAGGGATAGCGTTTGAGTTCCGACATCTCGTAAGGCTCGGAGTTGCTGATCCAGACTTGGGGAAACTTTTTCAACGCGAACATCTTGCGGAACTCCGGCCAGCAGTCGGGCGAATTCAAGTCGGGCTTGCCAGCGTGGTCTACGATGATCTTCACGCCGGGAAAGCGGCCGGCCATGTCGGCGAGCATCGGCATTTGATGAGGCGCAATGTAGAAGTTGAACACGGCCTCCAACTTCTCCGCTTCGCGCCACAGCGGGTAATGCTCTTTGGAATTGAGCCACGTCGACTTGGGATGATAAATCGGGCTGAATCGCATCCCCTGAAAGCCGCGTTCCTTGACCCAGTAGCGCAGATTGTCGGCCACCTTGGGATCTTCCGGGTTGAGCAGACCATGCGCGACAAAAAGCTTTGGATAGCTCTTCAAGCTGTGGGCGATGTACGAGTTGTCCCAACCGAAGTAACGCGGGTTGATCAACACGGCGTATTTCAGGCCGAAGTCGCGCATCTGTTCGACTTGGTTCTCGATGGGGGCAGCCATCTCCACTTTCAGATTCCGTCCCGCCTCCGGATGATTGAACGGAAACTTCGGATCGAGCGTCCAGACCTCCAAGTGCGTGTCGATCAGTAGTCGCGGTTGCGGTGCTGCCACAATATTTGTTGCAGTCGCGGCGGCAAGCGTTCCCAGCAGCATCTGGCGGCGATTGAGTTGAGCCGGTCGGATCATTTCTGGCTCCGGATTCAAGGGATGATGCCGGGGTACGAGTACGTGGCCTGCAGGCCCAGCGGGATGCCCAACCACCAAAACGCGATCAGCAGTAGACTCCAGGTGGCCAGAAACGACAACGAATACGGCAACATCAACGACGTCAGAGTGCCGATGCCGGCATTCTTGACGTAGCGTTGGGAGTACACGACCACCAGCGGAAAGTACGGCATCAACGGCGTGATGATATTCGAGGTCGAATCGCCAATGCGATACGCGGCCTGGGTCAAGTTCGGAGACAGCCCCAACGACATTAACATCGGGACGAAGATGGGGCTCAATAACGCCCACTTGGCTGAAGCCGAACCGATCAGCAGATCAACCATCGCAGTCAGCAGAATGATTCCCAGAATCGTTACTTGCGGAGGCAGGTTCAGAGTCCCGAGCGTGTTGGCCCCTTTGACGGCCAGTAGCACCCCGACATTTGACTGCGTGAATGCGGCTGTGAACTGCGAGGCAAAGAATGCCATTACCAGGTAGTAGCTGATTGTGTGCATCGACTTAGTCATTCCCTGGACGATGTCGCGATGGCTCCGGACCGTTCCCGCGACGTAGCCATAAACGACACCCGGCAACAGAAACAGCAGGAAGATCAGCGGAACGATCGCTCTCATCAGCGGAACATCTCGTCCCACGAGACTGCCCGCGGGCGTTCGCCAAGGAGAATCGGCAGGCCAAACAGTCCAGGCCAGCCCGATCAGACAAGCCGCCAGAATGCTGAGTCCGGCCAACAGTCCGCGTCGCTCGCGTGGCTCAAGACGGATGATCGGCGTGGCCTCCGTGGATTCTCCATCAACAAACACGTGCTCGAGTCTTGGCTCGATGACGCAGTCGCTCACATACCAGCCAACTCCGATAATCACGAGACACGATGCGCTCATGAATCCCCAGTTGCACAACGGATTGACAACGATCTCGGGATCGATGATTTGAGCGGCCTTCTCTGTGAAGCCTTGCAGCAGCGGATCGAGTCCTGACGGAAGAAAGTTCGCGCTGAAGCCACCACCGACTCCGGCAAACGCCGTGGTGATTCCCAGAAGGGGATGACGCCCGGCCGCCACGTACATCACGGCTCCCAAAGGAATCACCAACACGAATCCCGGGTCGCCGACGTTATGGCTGATAATCCCCACCAGCAGCAACATCGGCGTCAGGAGCTTTCGAGGTGTCAGCCGCAACAGGCTCTTCAATGCCGCCGGAATGAAGCCGGTATGCTCGGCGACACCTACCCCCAACATCGACACCAGGACCAGACCCAACGGCGGAAACTCGACGAAGGTTTTGACCATGTTCTCCAGAAAACTGACCAGCGAAGACGCGGTCAATTGGCTCAAAACGCGAATCGGCTCCTTGGTCCGCGGATCAATCTCCGAGAACTCCATCGCAGCCAAGCCTGCCGAGACACCCCAGGTGATAAGCAGCGCGAAGACGAACAGAAAAGCTGGATCGGGCAACTTGTTGCCGACCCATTCTACGCCATCCAAGAAGCGTTGGCTCAGCCGCGAAGTCGCCGCCGCCGGTGTCGAGTTCGGTGTTGGATTTTCGAAAGACATCAGTCATCCAAGCAGAGCCAAAGCCGGCTCAGCAACCGAAGCAATCGCACTCAGGATGATCTCTAAAACACGATCAGCCGTTCTTCGCGATAATTCACCGACACACCCGCATGAACGGTCTTCTTCCAAAGCGACTTGCAAGACCGGCGGATGATCCTGGATTCTGCGATCAGCGGGCCAAGCCGCTCCACACCAATTCACAAGCGATTGGACGATACTGGACTCGAACCAGTGACCTCCACGATGTCAACGACCTTTGCCGTCTTGTGAAATCGCGTGAAACCTCGGCAAAATGCAGAGTTTATCGAGAATCGCGTGTTACTCAATACCACTCACTTTTTCCGACGATTTCCACTCGAAAACAGGTTGTGTGGTAGAAGTGTGGTAGTGACTTGCGCCCACCACTTCACACACGCAAAATCGTGGAGGTCAGAGGTTCGGAGTCGGAAAGTGGTAGACGTGTGGTAGTGACTCTTGAACATCAACCCGGTCAGAGCAAGGCCGATGGAGATGGGATGGAAGTCATCGCGTTTGACTTCCACGACACTGCCGAAGATACCTCGTCCTCACGGCGACGCTTACGCGGCCGGTGTTTTTGGAGGAAAAGCCATGCGATACCTGATGCTTCCCGCCATCCTGCTTGTCACGGGACTGCTGCTCGCCGCACCGCCCAAGGTCGTCGAAGAATTCAGCGGCAAAGTTATCGGCGTCACCGATGGCGACACGATCAAAGTGCTGGTCGAAAAAGAGACGATTACGGTGCGGCTCGAAGGGATCGACGCTCCCGAATCGAAACAGAGACCGGATCGCGGCTCCGGTGCACGCCATGGTTCGGCCATTTGCATGCCAGCATTCTAGCTCTTTGCCGCGGCGACATACACTGCGAGCACTTGTTGAAGGTTTTGCTTGGCCGTCTCGCGAGGAATTCCTTGCTCAACCAAATATTCGGTTGCACGTTCGAGCACCGTGTCGGATGAAGCGCCAGGCTTGTCCGCATCCTCGACAGCCATCTTTACGGCCGTTTTGTACCTCTCATCCGCTAGAAGTGGTTTGACGCTTTGCAGGACGCTGGGCTGGCCAGCCAACGCCACGATTACCGATAGCACGAGAAACACGGGAACGCTGAGCAGCATGAGCGGAATTATGACGATCCAAAGCCCCTGCATAAAGTCCCAGATGTCGCTAAAGAAAGACCGCGTTGACCGGCGGCGCCAAGACATCAGCGAAACCTCTCCGATGACGTAAAGTCCCCATCCGAGGGTCGCCAGTGCTGCGATGGCGATAAGGCCCCACATGCCCAACGTAAGAATCTCTCGCATGACTAGTACTCCAGAAGTTCACATGGAGGGCCTCACCGCGCGTCAGGCCGAACGTCACAGGTAAGCCGTCACGGACAAGGCGGCCCGAATAACAACATACTTTCAACGAAGCCGGAAACCTTCCAGTAGCCGAAAACCGCCGCCTTGTCCGCGTCGGGTTGACCGACTTGTTGGCCGATTGCTCGCTTGCGATTCATTGAAACTTTCGGTCGCCGAATGATTCTCAATTCGCCGACTGACCGTCAGACGGCAGTTGTTTGATTTGTTGCAACGGGAGCCGCGCGAGGTAGTCGAAACATATCCCATCGATGCGGGTGAACCTGGAGTCGATCTGAGTCGCCTTGATAACGTCCGGTGCAAGCGTTAGCCCCATAATCGCACCTACCGGTATGAAGACGAGCGCAAAAAATGGAACCTCCCCATCAAGAACGTAGTAAGCAATGAATGCAATCGCAAATAAGAGGATAGCACCAATTGAGGCACCAGCAATTTTCCGGAACTTGCGTTGAGAGGAATGCTCGCGGCAAAACGAAACTCGGTGTTTCGCCTTGCGCGTCACTATGTTTGCAAGGACAACGCCCATAAACATGG
>Ga0194110_10002270_pt1 | contig 24443 bp, 21 predicted proteins | sample TA2Kig1200mmetaG_FD_146192 | JGI IMG/M metagenome (GOLD analysis project Ga0194110, IMG submission 146192) | Freshwater microbial communities from Lake Tanganyika, Tanzania - TA2015032 Kigoma Deep Cast 1200m | ecosystem: Environmental > Aquatic > Freshwater > Lake | place: Tanzania: Lake...
GCTGGGGGAGAAGGTCCATGCGGCCCTGGTGGCGGAGTGGGTCAAGCCGGAGTTGGTGGGGCATATCAGCCGGGACGCCACCGCCATTGAGGGCCGGGAGAAACCGGTGCCCAAGCCGAAGCCGCCCCAACCCACGCCCCGCCAAAAAGGCCGCCCCCGGCGGGGGGAGGTGCGGCCCCCCAAACCGGAGACCCGGCTGCAGCGCCAGCTCCGGCAATCGGCGGCGGAGGCCCTGGCGGAGCTGCCGGCGCACTGTGATCGGGGGACCAAGAAAAACTCCCAAGGCTACCGGGAAACCTGGACCGGCTACCAGTTGCACGTCGACGTCAACGACTGTTGTCTGCCCCTCAGCGTGGCCTTGAACGCGGCTTCCCTGTACGACAGCCAGGTGGCCATCCCGCTGCTGAAACTGAGCAGCGAACGGGTGGATTACCTGTATGATCTGATGGATGCGGCTTACGACGCCAAACCGGTGTACGAGGTGAGCCGCAGCCGGGGGCGCGTCCCCATCATCGACAAAAACGGCCGGGGGCGGGAGGTGATCCCCCTGGCGCCCCATGAGGCGGCGCGCTATCGGGAGCGGACTGTGGCCGAGCGTTTCTATAGCCGGCTGAAAGAAGAGTTTGGGGGTGACACCGTCCTGGTCCGGGGCGCCCAGAAAGTGGGGCTCCACCTCATGTTGGGCGTCATCGCCCTGTTTGCCGACCAGTTGCTCAAGCTGATCAGCTGAGCCGCTCCGGGCTGGCCGGGGTTGGGCAAGGTCAAGGGAAGGGTATGTCCTGACAGCGCCCCAAAGGGCCCAATTTCCGGTAACTGGTTGAGAAAAGCAAGGTTTCATGGGTTCCGGACCCCTAAACTTCGCCATTGCCTCATACTGACAGCCATTTCTTGGGCATTTTGCAAGAGGCTCTAGCATAAAGAAGTTTTATCCTCAAGAAAAAAACCTTAAGTCTTCCAAGATCGTATAATCCCCTTAGACCGGTCCTCACCCCTGGCGCCCCGGTTCGTCCTGGCGGTCCGGGTCCAGGTTGAAGAGGCGGCGCACCAGGTCCAGTTCCTGGTGGGGGCGTTTGCGGCGGTGGTTGCGCTTCAGGAAGATGATGGGGTCGTGCAGGAGCTTCTGGGTGACGGACTGGGTGAGGATTTTCAGCGACTGCTCCTGCTCCGGCGTCAGGGGGCCCAGGTGGGCCAGGGTTTTTTTGAGCTCCGCCTCGCAGATGCGCCCCGCCTTTTCCCTGAGGGAGATGATGGTGGGATAGACCGCCAGGGTCTGGAGCCAGTCGATGAATTTGGCGGTCTCTTCGGCCACCAGCCCTTCGGCCCGGGCCGCTTCGGCCCGGCGGCGCTCCCGGTTCTGCTCCACCACTTCCTTGAGGTCATCAATGTTATAAAGAAAGACGTTGTCCAGGTCGTTGATGCGGGGGTCCAGGTCCCGGGGCACGGCGATGTCGATGAGGAAGAGGGGGCGGTGTTTGCGGCGGCGCATGGCGGCCCGGACCTGCTCGGCGGTGAGGAGGTAATCCCCGGCGCCGGTGGAGCTGATGATGATGTCCGGGGCCAGGAGCTGGGCCTCCAGTTCCTCCAGGGAGACGGCCTCGCCGCCGAAGCGCCGGGCCAGGGTCACGGCCCGCTCCAGGGTGCGGTTGGCGACGATGAGGCGGGCCACGCCCTGGCCTTTCAGGTGCTCCACGGCCAGCTCCGCCATTTCGCCGGCCCCCACCAGGAGGGCCGTTTTGCCGGCCAGGTCGCCGAAGATCTTGCGCCCCAGCATCACCGCGGCGTAGCTGACGCTGACGGCGTGGTCGCCGATGCCCGTTTCCCGGCGCACCCGTTTGGCCACCGAGAAGGTTTTATGCAGCAGCCGGTTGAGGATGGGGCCGGTGGCCCGGCAGCGGGCCGCCTGGCGGTAGGCCTCCTTCACCTGCCCCAAGATCTGGGGCTCCCCCACCACCAGGGCGTCCAGGCTGGCCGCCACCCGGAAGAGGTGCCGCACCGCCTCCCGGTCCCGGCGGACATAGAGGGACTCTCTCAACCGTTCCGGCGGCACCTCGGGATGGGCCGCAAACCAGGCCTGGCAGCAGGACACCGCCGGCTCCGGGCTCTCGGTGGCCACCAGCACCTCCACCCGGTTGCAGGTGAGATAGTAGACGGCCTCCTGGACCTCCGGCGCCTCCAGGAAACGGCGGTACACCGCCTGGGGTTCCGGGAAGAGGCTCACCAGCTTCTCCCGCAGGTCCACGGCAGCCGTCTTATGGTTGACGCCGACGAGCACCAGGTTCATGGCTGTGCGAAACTGGAAAAACTGTGATAGCCGGCGGCCCACAAATGGGCGCCGATGAAGGTGACCACCAACAGGACCAGGCCGGACAGGGTCAGGAGCGCGGCCCGCCGTCCCCGCCACCCCACCGCCAGCCGTTCATGCAGCAGCACCGCGTACACCAGCCAGGCGGCCAGGGTGAGCACTTCCTTGGGGTCCCAGCTCCAGAGCCGCCCCAGGGTGTATTGGGCATAGAGGGATCCGGAGATGATGCCCCCGGTGAGCAGGGGGAAGCCCAGGGTCAGGCATCGGTAATTGAGGGCGTCCAACTGCTCCAGGGAGGGGAGGCGGTGGTAGAAAAAGCCGAAGCGCTTGCCTTTGAGCTGGCGTTCCTGGATCAGGTAGAGAATGCTCCCCAGGCCTGCCAGGGTGAGGGCGGCGTTGCCCAGGACCGCCAGGACGATGTGGATGGACAGCCAGAAACTTTCGAGCAGAGGCGAGGCCGTGCCCGTCTGTGAAGGCAGGATCAAACTGCCCGACACCGCCACCGCGGCCAGGGGCGCGGCCAGGGCGCCCAGCACCTTGATGGGATAGCGCCAGTAAAAGAACAGGAAGGCCGCCACCAGGGCCCAGGCGAAGAGCAGCAGGGCCTCCCCCAGGTTGGCGCCGGGCAGCCGGCCCGCCCGGAAGAGGACGGCGGCCAGCTCCAGAGTGAGGAGCACCAGGCTCAGGCCCATGACCCACACCCCGGCGCGGCAAAGCCATTCCCGCTGGGCCAGCAAAAATCCCAGCCACAGCGCGCCGGCCGCCAGACAGGCTAGCAAAGCCGGGTAGAGAAACAAACCGCTCATATACTCCTGCCGTTCCTGGCAAAGGTCAGGGAAAGTTCCGGTGTGGTCACTGGATGCACCCGCGCCCGGTCGTCCCACCCTCGCGCCGCCGGCCGCGCTGCATTTCGATGATTAACGGGTAAACCCCAGGCTTCCCGGCCCTGCTTCCCGCTTCCGCCTTCCTGCTCACTGTTCAGAATATCTTAACCTTAAATGTTCGCCATTGGAAGACCGCCAAGATATTGGAGAAATCGTCGGTCCAGCGGACCCTGGCGGCAGCCGGCCCTTTCTGCCAGCGGGAGTCGGCGGCCAGCTTCGCCAGGATTTCCGGCTGCCGGGCCATAGCCGCCCAACTGGAAGGGGCTTTCTCGAACCGGCGGTCCGTCTCACTGATATCCAGGTCATGGCGGCAGAGAAAAGCCAGTTCCTCGGCCCGGCTCAGGGATGCCAGCACAGCCCCCAGGTCCAGGTAATGGTTGCTGATATTAAAGATTAAGAGACCGTCCCTCTTGAGTCTCGAAAAGTAGAGTTGGAGCGCCTCCCGGGTCAACAGATGGACGGGTACGGCGTCCGAACTGAAGGCATCCATGATAAGCATGTCGAAATAACCGGGAGGTGCGGCCTGGAGGGAGAGACGGCCGTCCCCCAAAACCACCTCCACCTTGGCAGGACAGTCCTGAAGAAAGGTGAACAGACGGGGATCCCGGGCCACCCTTTCCACGGCGGGATCGATTTCATAGAAAATCATTTCCTGGCCGGGGCGGCCATACGCGGCGATGGTGCCCACCCCCAGGCCGATGACGCCGATGCGCCATGCCTGAGAGCGTTCTGCCACGGCGTCGAAGACCTGGCCCAAAGGGCCGCTGCGGGTGAAATAGGTGAGGGGCTCGCCGCGGCGAGCGGGGTTGAGACTCTGGGCGCCGTGCAGGGTGGTGCCGTGGGTGAGGAACCGAAGGTCCGCTTTCGCATCTTCCCGCACCTGTAGAACGCCAAAGAAATTGCGCTCCTGGAAGAGGACGCCCTTGGTTCCCCCAGCAAAGAGCGCGCCGGCCATCATGATGGCAGCCACTCCCAGGCCGAAGCGCAAGGGCCGGTGACGGAAGGTGGAGCAGCACAGTCCGGCGATGCTGGTGGTAGCCAGAAACACCAGGAATGCCGAATCGGGGACGATTTTCCCCAGAAGTCTCTCCAGGCCCACGAGGATTCCGGCCGTCACCGCGACCAGAAGCAGGCCAAGATACAGAGGAAGGGAAAGGTCCAGCAACCATGGGCGCAATCCCCCTGGCGACCTTGCCTCAGAGGGCCTGAGCAGGCAGGCCATCACTATGGCCAGGGGATACTCCACCAGGGAAGAGAAGGCGACGGGGGCCACCAGGGCGTTGAAGATCCCGCCCAGCACCCCTCCCACGGAGAGCCAGAGATAGAATTCCGTGAGGTGCGCAGGATCGGGCCGGGATTTCATCAATTCGCCGTGACAGACCATGGCCATGAGAAAAAAGGCGGCCAGGTGCAGCGGGAAGAGGAGCCATACCCCTCTGGTGGGCACGGCGAAAAAGATGGCTACCAGGAGGACGGCGAAAGTCTCCCCGCCGACCATCAGGCGGTGGGGGAGCAATGGCCGCCGGGCGAACACCAGGACGAAGGTGAGGAGATACAAAGCCATCGGTATGACCCAGAGAAGGGGCACCGCGGCGATGTCGGTGGTGATGTGGTTGGTGACCCCCAACATCAGGCTGGAGGGGACCAGGGCCAGGAGGACCCAGTAAAGGCGCCGTCCAAGTGTGGGAGGGGCGGGGTCGGCCCCGGTTATGGGGCTCGTTGTTGCGGCAGCCGCCGGGGAGGAAGCCGGTGAGCGCCACAGGAGCACCGCACACCCAAACACCAGCACGGCCAGCGCGCCATAGCCCGCGGACCAGAATCGGGCCTGGGAGCCCAGGGGCAGGTAGGGCTCCACCAGCACCAGGTAGCCCGCCAGGGCCGTCATGCTCCCCAGGTTGGAGGCCCCGTAGAGGAAATAGGGGTCACCGGCGTGGGTGTGGGTGGTGTGGGCGAACCATTTTTGCAGGAGCGGCGCGGTGGTGGAGAGGATGAAGAAAGGGAGGCCCACCGCCAGCGCGAGCATGAGGAGCAGCCAGGGGATGGGATTGCCGGCCGTGGGTGGGTGCTGGCCCGAAGGAAGAGCCAGGGGCAGGGTCAGGGCGATGAGGAGCAGCAGTCCCAGGTGGGCCACGGCCTGGCGTCGCACTCCCAGCCAGCGGGGGGTGAGGTGAGAGTAAGCGTAGCCGGCCAGAAGAACCGCCTGGAAAAAGACCATGCAGGTGTTCCAGACCGCGGGCGAGCCCCCCAACAGCGGCAAGAACATCTTGCTCACCAGGGGCTGCACCATGAACAACAGGGTGGCGCTGAGGAAGAGGGCCAGGGCAAAGAGCAGCAGCACGGGGCCTTCCTGTCTTCAACCGAAAGGATGCCGGCCCCCCGAGGGGCGTCGCGAGCAGAGGGCACGGGGCGACAGGGGCCGAAGAAGGCGGCCGGATCCACCGTGGCAGCAGCGTCGCCGCCTCACTGCTCCACCACCCGTTCCACCAGGTCCCGCAGGGTGTCGATGTCCAGCACGTCGCCGCATACCTCCCGGAGAAGGTGCAGCAGGCCTTCCCGGTCTCCCCGGGACAGGGCCGGCTGGAGGGGGCTGTCCACCAGCCGCTTAAAGAGCCGGGCGTTGTCGGGATGGCCGCGCCGCACCGCCAGGAGCCGCTCCCGCACCCTTTGCAGGAGTTCCAGATAGGGGCCGTATTCGGGGCCGAAGACCTCTTCCAGCCGCTCCCGGATTTTCCGGGCCAGGGCGGGGCTGGCGCCGCCGGTGCTGACCGCGATGGTGAGCCCCCCCCGTTTCACCTGGGCGGGCACGATGAAGGTGCACAGGTCCGGCTGGTCCACGATGTTGACGAAGATGCCCCGCTGCCGAGCCGCGGCGCTGATGGCGGCGTTCACCCGGGCGTCGTCCGTGGCCCCCACCACCAGGGCGCTGCCGGCCACCAGCTCCGGGTAGAACTCCTGGGGGAGGTGGCGGATGGCGCCCTGGTCAGCCAGCCGGGCCAGCAGGGGGGTGACCTCGGGGCTGGCCACGGTCACCAGGGCGCCCGCCTCCAGGAGGTCCAGCACTTTGCGCTCCCCCACGGCGCCGCCGCCTACCACCAGCACGGGGGCGCCGTCGATGAGGGCGAACATGGGATAGGTTTTCATGGTTAAAGATGATGGAGGCTCCGGGGAAATAGCCTGCTGAACTCCGTTGCCGTTCCTGAGCGAAGCCGCCCTCCCGTCTTCCCAAGGGGTTGAGATGCTTCACGGCGTGCAGGATGACAGCAACACGGATTGGGCAAGAGCCTCATGACGTTGCGCCCCCCCGGCCTCCACCTCTCAACTCCCCGGGGGGAAAGAGAAAGTGAGATTTATTACTATATCAAGGGCTTCCCTCCGATGCAAGAGCCGGCCGGCCGAGTCCGGGCGCCCCTTTGTCATTGACAGGGCCGGGAACTCCGGGTTATATGGAAAGTTAAGATTATTTGGATTTGCGGCCCCCTGAATGCACCTTTCCTGTATGCTGGCGATTTTCTTGGCGCTGGCCTGGCCGGCGGCAGCCGCGGGAACTGATAAGAAGTCCATGGCTTATAGTGACGCAGACCAGGCGATGCTCTTCCGGATCGCCCGGGAGAGCATTCAGGCCCACCTCCGGGGGAAATGGCCGCCGCCCCTGGAGTCCGACGCCCCCAAGCTGCGGGAACCCCGGGGCGTCTTTGTCACCCTGCACAGAAAGGGCAGCCTGAGGGGGTGCATCGGCTATCTCGAAGCCGTCAAACCCCTGGGCCAGGCGGTGCAGGAGATGGCCCGGGCCGCGGCCTTCCAGGACCCCCGCTTTCCGCCGTTGCAGGCGGAGGAATTGCCGGAGATTGACCTGGAGATCTCCATCCTGACCCCCATGCGCCGCGTCGATACGACGGCGGAGATCACGGTGGGCGTGCACGGCCTCTACCTGGAGCAAGGGCCGCGGCGGGGCCTCCTCCTGCCCCAGGTGGCCACGGAACACGGCTGGGACCGTCTCACCTTTCTCCGGCAGACCTGCGTCAAGGCGGGCCTGCCCCCGGATGCCTGGAAGGATGCGGCCACCCGGATATACATTTTCTGTGCGGAGATTCTGAAGGAGCATCCGCCCGAGGCCGGAACCTCCCGGCAGGAGTGCCCAACGCCATGAGTTCAGAACAGCAACCTGACCAACTTCCCGTGCCGCTGCCCCCCGAGCCGCCGCCGCCCCCGCCGGGCCTTCTGAAGAGGCTGCTGGTGCACCGCCTTTTCCTGGTGGTGCTGGTGCTCCTCATTTTCCTGGCGGCCATGTTTATTCTGGGTGGCGACCGCCGGCCGGAGGGACCGTCGGGATTGCCGAGGGTGGGGCCGGAGACCGCTACGGGCCTTCAGCCGACCGAGACCGCCAAGCCGGCCTCGCCCGAGGCGGCCAAACCCAGGGAGACCGACAAACCCGGCGAGGCCCTCCAACCTCTTGGAGAAACTCCCAAAACCGGCGCCCCACCCACCACCTTGCAACCCTTGGGTTCCCGCCCCGAGGCCGTGAAGGGCGAAGTCTTCACCCGGGCCCTGATCAAGATCATCGACGATCAGGTGAACCAGGTCCTCTTCGGTTGGCGGCCCAACACCATCCTGTTCGGTAAGTTGCGGCTCACGGACAACGTCAACAACCGGCAACTGGGCGTCCTGGAAGTGGGCCGGCGCACCATCGTGGTGCTCAATGAAAACATGACCCGCTTCGCCGTCACCGAGGCCTACAACCCCCAGGTGAACGAGGCCATGAATTTCATCATGGTGAGCCCGGACAAGTACTGGTTTCCCTCGGCCTCGGGAAAATACCGGGAGGCCATCCAGTTGCTGGAAACCTACCTCGAGGATCTGCGCGCCGGCCGCAGCCGCTTTTACACCAGGGTGGACAACCTCATCGCCCTGCTCGGCACTTACAAGGACATCCTGGGCTCCGGGTACCACAACCTCAGCAAGGACAAGGAAGCGGACGGCAACCGCGTCTCCTGGTTCAAGACCGACGACTATTTTTACTTCAACCAGGGACTGGCCCTCGGCCTGTCGGCGATGTTGGAGGCCGTCAAGGAGGAGTTCCGGCCGGAGCTCACCAAGAAAGGCTCCCAAAAGCTCCTGGATGACGCCATCCATGCCCTGCAAACCGCCTCGCAACTGAATCCCTGGCTCGTCACCAACGGCGCCAAGGACGGCATCCTGGCCAACCACCGGGCCAACATGTCCACTTATATCGGCGAGGCGGAGCACCTGGTGGCCACCCTGCACACGGTGCTGGCCACCAACTGAGCCGCCCTTCCGGGGGAGGGTCTGCCGGCCCTCTCCCGACCCGCAATTTTTTGCCCGCGCACCGCTCCGACCGAGCCGTTTCCCTTGATATTTCCAAACCTTTATTCTATCATGGCCCCGTCTTCAGCCCCCAGGAGAGGAGAAGGTCCGATGCGGGTCGGCGAGATCATGAACCGGAAACCCGTGGTCATCAGCCCCGACAAACGGGTGGGCCAGGCCCTGAAAGTCATGCAGCAGCATAACATCCGGCATCTGCCGGTGCTCAAAGACGGCCGCATGCTGGGCTGGATCAGCGCCCGCATCCTGCGGGAGGTGTTGCTCGCCTCCATGCTGGAGGTGATCACCGTGGGGGACGTGATGATCGAGGCGCCCATCACCGTGGCCCCGGACACCAGCGTGGAGGAGGCGGCCCGCCTCACCGTGGAGCACAAGATCGGCGGCATGCCGGTGATGGACGGGGAAAAGCTGGTGGGGGTGATCACCGCCATGGACCTGCTGAGCGCCTTCATCTCCATGCTGGGCCTGCTGCGCAGCAGCTCCCGTCTGGACCTCCTGCTGGACAAGCGCCCGGAGGTGCTGGAGGAAGTCTCCCAGCTCATCGACCAAGCCGGCGGCAAAATCATCAACATCGCCGTGGGCAAGACCAAGGGCGACCAGCGCTTTTACTTCTTCCGTCTGGAGAAATGCGACCTGCAGCCCATCATCGCCAGCCTGAAAGCCCGACAGTATCACATCGTGGACGCCATTCCGTGAGGTGAGCAAGGATTGCAGAGAGTCCTGCGGAAGTCAAGCTGAGGGAGGGGCCGGGGGTCGGGGGCGTCCGCCCCCTCCCTGGGATTCCCTCCCCCAACACCCGGAGTTCTGCAGGGCGGCCCCTGCCCGCCGCCGGCCCGGGGCAGTGGTGCGTGAGACGCACCCTACGGAAAGACTTTCAAGTCAGGTGTCAGGCCCCGCCACCCGGTTTTTCCCCGCCTCTTTGGCCAGATAGAGGGCCCGGTCGGCCTGGTCCACCAGGGCCGCGCCGTCCATCCCGGCAGCCAAAGTCCCCACGCCGATGCTCACGGTGATGAACATCTTGCCGTCGCCCTGGGGGATGGGGGTGGCGGCCACCCCCGCCCGGAGGCGTTCAGCCAGGGTGAGGGCCTGGTTCGCCGGCGTCTGGGGCAGCAGGACCACAAACTCCTCGCCGCCGTAGCGGCAGGTCAGGTCGGCCTGGCGCACCGACTGCTGCAGATAGGCGGCCACGGTCCGCAGCACCATGTCTCCCTGGAGGTGCCCCAGGTGGTCGTTCACCTGTTTAAAGTCGTCCAGGTCCAGGAAGAGGAGGGACAGGGGCCAGCCGTAGCGGCGGCTCAACTCCACGTGATGGTTGAGCATTTCCCAGAAATAGCGGACGTTGTGGAGCCCGGTGAGGCCGTCCCGCAGGGACAGGCTCTTGACCTCGTCGAAAAGCAGGAGGTTGGTGAGGGCGGCCTCCCCCTGGAGGGCGAAGATGCGAAAGAGCTCCGCCTCTTCCGGGGTGAAAGGCTCCTCCCGGCCCACCCCCACCACCCCGATGAGCGGCTCCACGTCGATTTTCTCCCACAGGACGGCCTGCAGGGAGTCCGGGACCGGAGGCCGCACAGGGGCCCCCCCCGCCCCGGCCGCGGGCCGGCGGTCCCGCAACCAGGAGCTGAAGGCCTGAAGGTCGCCGTCCGCCAGGTCGTCCTGCCGCCGTTTGCCCTCCCAGGCCGTCTCGCCGCCGGCGTTCCGGAGGATGAGCCCCAGGGCCCGGCAGGGCAGGCCCTCCCGGATGAGGCTGAGCAAACCTTCCCCCCATTCCGCCACCGTCCGGGGCCGGGAGAGGGTCTCGCCGATGCGGCGGATGAGGGACAATTCCAGGGCCCGCCGACGGGCCAGCTCCTCCCGGGCCTGGCGCAAATTGTCCAGCAGTTCCCGGTTGGCCCGGGTGAGGCGCCGGCGCTCCAGGGCCCGGTCCAGCACCGCCTGCAGGTCCGGCAGCCTCAGGTCGGTCTTCACCAGGTAGTCGTAGGCCCCGCCCCGGAGGGCCTGGATGGCGGTGTCCAGGCCTCCGTAGCCGGTGAAAAGGATGACTTCGGTGTCCGGAAAACGGGATTTCAGGCGGGCCAGCAGCTCCAGCCCGGAGATGTCCGGCAGCATGAGGTCCAGGAGGGCCACCGGGAACTCTTCCCCTTCCATGGCCCGCAGAGCCTGAGCCCCGTTGGCCGCGGCGATGACCTGATAGCCCTGCCCTTTCAGAAAGCGGGTGTGGATCGCCAGCAGGTCCGGATCGTCGTCCACCAGGAGGATGCGTTCCCCGGCCATCACTGCCGCTCTGCGGAAGAAAGGAGAGAGTCTTTCTGAAAATGGTCATCGTCCCGCTGGGGGTAATCCAGGGTGTAGTGCAGGCCCCGACTCTCCTTCCGGGCATAGGCCATGCGGATGATGAGGTCGGCCACCACGGCGATGTTCCGGAGTTCCAACAGGTCGCTGGTGATCAGGAAGTTCCAATAATACTCTTCGATCTCCTGCTGTATCAGCTCGATGCGGGAGCGGGCCCGCTGGAGCCGCCGGTCGCCCCGGACGATGCCCACGTAGTTCCACATGAAGCGGCGGATCTCGTCCCAGTTGTGGGAGACCACCACCATTTCGGTGCTGTCCGTGGCGCCCAGGGGGTTCCAGCCGGGGACCTCCGCGGGGACGGGGACTTTGAGGTCGGGCAGGCTCTCCCGGGCTGAGAGGGCCGCCTGGTGGGAAAAGACCAGGGCCTCCAGGAGTGAGTTGCTGGCCAGGCGGTTGGCGCCGTGCAGCCCGGTCATGCTTACCTCGCCCACCGCGTAGAGCTGGTTGATGGTGGTGCGGCCGAAGGCGTCGGTGACCACCCCGCCGCACAGGTAATGGGCCGCGGGCACCACGGGAATGGGCTCCCGGGTCATGTCGTAGCCGAACTTGAGGCACTCCTGGTAAATGTTGGGAAAGCGCTCCTTGATGAAGGTCCGGGGTTGGTGGCTGATGTCCAGATAGACGTGGTCGGCGCCGCTCTTTTTCATCTCGGCGTCGATGGCCCGGGCCACGGTGTCCCGGGGGGCCAGGTCTCTCAGGGGGTGATAGCGCTCCATGAAGGGCGTGCCCTGTCGGTCCCGGAGCACCGCCCCCTCCCCCCGCAGGGCTTCGGAGATCAGAAAATTCTTGGCTTGGGGGTGGTAGAGGCAGGTGGGGTGGAACTGCACGAACTCCATGTTGCCGATCCGGGCCCCGGCCCGGTAGGCCATGGCCACGCCGTCCCCGGTGGCGATGTCCGGGTTGCTGGTGTACAGATAGACCTTGCCGGCCCCGCCCGTGGCCAACAGGGTGATGGCAGCCAGGAAGGTGTCCACCTGGCCCGTGCGGGTATCCAGGACGTAGGCCCCCAGGCAGGTGGCCTCCCGGCCGATCACCACCCGTCCCCGGCGCACCACCCGCTCCTCGGTGATGAGGTTGACCCCCATGTGATGCTCCAGGACCTGGATGTTGGGGTGGGCCAGGACCTTTTCCACCAGAATGCGCTCCACCTCCGCGCCGGTCATGTCGTGGGCGTGGATGATGCGCCGGTGGGAGTGGCCTCCCTCCCGGGCCAGGTCGAAGCCGTTGTCCGTCCCCGGGTCGAAGTGGGCCCCCAGGTCCACCAGCTCCCGGATGCGGTCCGGACCCTGGCGCACCACCAGCTCCACGATGTCGGGGTGGGACAGACCCTCCCCCACGGTGAGAGTGTCCTGGATGTGATATTCGAAGCGGTCGTCCGGCCCCAGCACCGCGGCGATGCCCCCCTGGGCCATGCGGGTGGAGGTCTCCATCAGACCCCGTTTGGTCACCAGGATAACCGTGGCAAAATCCGCCACTTTCAGGGCGTAACTCAAACCCGCCAGCCCCGAACCCATGATCAGGATGTCGGAAGTGTGATGCACGGTGGTTTCCTATGGAGAACAGTTTTTGTAGGACACCCGCCCCCGGGTGTCCCTGCACAGGCTGGAAGCCTGCGCCACCAGATGTTGCACGATTAGCGGTTGAGCCGAGCCTCGTTCCCAAGCTCCTGCTTGGGAACGCAGTTTTTCCCCCAAGCTCTGCTTGGGGACCTTATGGAACCGCAAGTCTCATCTGATGGGCCTTGTTCCTCCGGCCAAGCGGGAGCTTGGCGGGCAAGCGGGTTCCCAAACAGGAGTTTGGGAACCAGAACAGCCGGTCTCCCTCGCCCCCCCAACAACGCGTCATCTCACCGGCCCAGGAGCCGGGCCAGGTTGGCCCCCAGGATCATCTCCCGCCAGTCCGGCGGCAGGCCGGCCTGGTCCATCTCCTCCAGATAACGCCTGGGCGGCAGCAGGGGATAATCACTGCCGAAAAGAATTTTCTCGGGCCCCACCATCTCCGCGGCCAGCCGGTAGATCTCGGGACGGTAGAGATAGGGCGAGGCCGCGGTGTCGAAGTAAACCCGCCGGAAAACCTCCGGCGCTTCTTTCTTGACCAGGCCGTAAAAGGGCAGGCCGCCCCCCCAGTGGGCCAGGATGAAGTCCACCTCCGGAAAGGCCTTGATGAGACGGTAAAGGCCGGGGAGACTCACCTTGGCCTTTCCCGGGTAGTCGGCCCCCAGGGGATCGTTGGTGTGCAGCAGCAGCGGGACCCGGTAGTGGCCGCAGAGTTCGGCGATGGGGCCCAGGAAGGGCGTCAAGTCGTCGCCGGGGTCGTCAGCGTACCAGGCCAGCTCTCCCACGCCCCGGAAACCGGCCGTGAGACAGCGCTCCACCTCCCGGGCGGCGCCGGGCTCCAGGGGATTGACGGCGCAAAAGGGGATGAGGCGGTCCGCAAAGCGCCGGCCCGCCTCGATCAGGACCTCATGGTGGCGGCGCCAGAGGCCTTCCCGGCGCCAGGGAAAGCCCAGGACCACTGCGGCCTCCACCCCGGCGTCACCCAGGTCGGCCACAACTTCCTCAGGGGTCAGCAGCCGGGAGCGAGGCGATTCGTAGAGCCAGCGGAAGGCGGGCTCATCCCCGAAAAAATCCTCCCGCCGGCGGCAAACTTCTTCCGGAAAGGCGTGGGTGTGGGCGTCCAACAGCATACCGGGCCCGGTTGCGGCAAAATTCGGGGGGCAAAGGGGGCCCAGAAACGGCGCCCCCCGGCTCACCCCGCAACATGCGGCGATTTTTGTTCATGATATCAGAAGCGCCCTGATTCGCTGCAGGAAAAATTCAGGGCTTACTGCAATCTCCCCGTGCCCTTGCCGTTATCGGAAGGCCCCCTTCACCACCATGACGGTGCAGGGGGCGGTGGCGATGACCCGCTCGGTGACGCTCCCCATGATGAGAGAGGAGAGGCCGGTCATGCCCAGGGCTCCCATGACGATGAGGTCCGCTCCCTGCGTCCGGGCCGTCCGGACGATGGTCTCATAGGGGGCGCCCACCAACACCAGGGTGTCCAGGGGTATGTCCTGGAGCCGGGCCTCGGTGCGCAGGCGGGCCACGATGGACCGGGCCCATTCCAGCTCCTCTGCGCTGCCGGCCACGGACAGGGCCGTAAGCCGGCTGCCCAGACGCCGGGTCATGGACAGGGCCTCCTCCCAGGCCGCGTCGCTGTAGGAAGAGCCGTCGCTGGCGATAAGGAGGTGACTGAAGTCCAGGGGCACCCCTTTGGGGACCACCAGGACGTTATAGGGCGAATAGCCGATGACCCGGGCGGTGACATTGCCCATCAACAGGCGGAAGAAGCGGGAGCGCCCCCGGCGGCCCATGACGATGAGATCGGGGTGGATTTTTTCGGCCTCCTCAACAATCCCCTGATAGGCCGCCTCGCAGCGGCGCACCCGGACTTCCACCGGGATCTCCAGACCTTCCGCCTCCCGCCGGTGTTTCTGCAGGTAGCCGTGGATCAGGTTTTCCCGCTCCGCCACGTATTGGGGGGCCTGGGCCTCCAGTTCGGGATTGAATTCCAGCACCTGGAGCAGGAAGATCTTGCTCTGGCAGGAGCGGGCCAGGGCCAGGGCGCCGGCCACGGCCCCTTCGCTGTCTCCGGAGCCGTCGGTGCAGACCAGCAGTTTTTCCAGTCGGGCCGGGCAGACCAGCGGTGGCGTCATGTCAGTGGCCCCCCACATTCAGAATGCCGGAGGCGGCCAGTAGCAGGACCAGCACCTGGAGGACGGCGAGGCCGCCCAGAAGAAGTTCCCGCCGCCGCCAAAACCGGGGCAGCAGGGCCAGATAGGCCAGGATGGCGGCGCCGGCCAGAAAGGACAGGGGCAGGAAGGTGAGAAAATCCCCGTATTGCAGGCGGGCGAACCAGGACCAGCCGGCCTCCACACCCAGAGCCAGGCGGTAGCGAGGGGCGGACAGGCCCCAGTACCGGGGGAGTTCTTCCAGGGGCACCAGGGGAGCCAGGGGACCGGCCAGATACAGGGCGAAACTGAGGGTGAGAAGGACAAAGCCCAGTCCGGCGGCCCAATCCAGGACCCGGGCATAAAAATGTTGCGGATCTCCGGGATCATGCACTTTCATCCGGCGCCTCCCTTCATGGCCAGATTGCCAAACCTTTCAGGAGAGACCGCACCCCGGCAAAGAGGAGCAGGGTGACGACGAAAAAACGCAGCCGCACGGGGGCGATGCGCACCAGGATGCCGACGCCCACCCAGCTTCCCAGCATCATGCCGAGAATCGAGGGCGCCACCACTACGGGCAGGATGGCCCCCCGGTGCAGGTAAATCCACACCGCGCTGGTGTCGGTGAGGGCGACGATGAGCTTGCTGGTGCCCACCGCCACCTTCAGGGGAGCCCCCATGAGCAGGTTGAGGATGATGGTGTTGGCCCACCCGCCGCCGATGCCGAAGACGCCGGCCATCAGGCCCACGGCCAGAAAACCCAGGAGCGCCAGGGGGGTGCGGTGCACCCGCCAGGCCACCTCTTCGCCGGTGGCCCGGTCCAGGTAAGTCCCCTGGAGCCCCAGGCGGCGGGCCAGGGCGTCCGCGGCCGGAACCGCGGGGTACTCGGCGCGCCTGGATTTGACCAGCAGGATGACGACGCCCAGAATGGTGACCCCCAAAGCCGTCTGCACCACCGCCACCGGGAGTTCGAGCCCCACCATGGCCCCGACGATGGCCCCGGAGGAAGTCATCAGGGCCGCCGGCAGCGACAGACGCAGGTCCCCCATGCCGAAGCGGAGCAACCCGGGGCCGGCGGAAAGGGCCCCGGTGAGGGCCACCATGAGACTGGCCCCCCGGACGAAATCCAGGTGGAAGGGGAAGAAGCCGCCGACAATGGCCACGAACAGGGTGCCCCCGCCCATGCCCCCCAGGAGGGAAAAGACGCCCAGCAGAAAGCTCAGGCAGAACAGGCCCACCACCCAGACCCACCAGGGGCTTCCTGCGGCGGCGGCCTGTGCCCCGGCGCCCCAGGCCACGGCCGGCGCCGCCGCCAGGACACCGCACAGCCCTGCAAAAACCCCGGCGGTCCGGACGAAGGAATGCCCCCGCAGCATCTTCACCTTGATTCCCAAGCCGGAAACATCACCTGGTGTTCATCCGAAAAGTCGTTTTGTTCCCCCCCTTGATGGGGGATGGCTAGGTGGCGGTGAAATAAGTTAGTAATACAGACCAGTTGCCCTATTGATCCCCCTCCCCCCAACCCCCTCCCACCAGGGGAGGGGGAGTTTCCGGATGAGAATTACCTGGGGACAACAGGCCTGTCCGGTAAGGATTTTGCATGAATGCGGTTTTTTAGCCCCCCTCCCCATGGTGGGAGGGGGTTCGAGAGAGGGGGCAGACGCCCCTGACCCCCGGCCACCTCCCCCCTGCGGGTCCGTTCTATTTCTCCCCTTCCCGGTCCCCCCCGGGGCGCTCGTAATGGCCGGCCAGGAACCGGTCGGCCAAAACCTGGGGCACGCTGTCGTCGCTCATGAGCATGTCCATCTGGCGCACGTAGGCCATGAGGCGACCCAGCAGGTTCAGGCGGGCCTCGGTCTCCGGGGCGGGCTGTTTGCGGTAGCGCGCCCGGATCATGTCCTGGTGGATTTCCACCTCAAAATCCAGGTGGGTCAACACCTGGGCGATGAGGTGAATGCGGCGGATGCGCCGCAGTTCGTCCGCGGCCCCGCCTTTGAAGGTGAAATTGATGTAGTTGTTGTCCGCCAGCGGGCCGATGTAGCTGTCCACGCTCTGGAAGTGGAACCCCAGACGGCAGGCGTAATTCACATAATTGGCCCCCACGATGGCGTAGGTCTTGTCCCAGAACCGCTCCGGGGGCCGGATGGCGGTCTGCCCCAGGACATGCAGGAAGCCTCCCATGCTCACCGGGACCGGGCCGGCCCAGGAGATGTCCGGATGGCTGATGCCCTGCCACAGGGCCCGCATGGGCACCGACAAGATGTCCTGGGGCGGCACCGGGCTGGTGTGGCTGGCCAGGCCGTCGCCCAGGTCGATGAGGTGCAGGTTGAGGGGCAGGGGGGTGTCGAGCTTCAGCAGCCGCAGGGCCGGCACCTGGCCCTGTTCCACCCGGTCCATGAGGCTGAACATGACCCGTTTGGCGGTTTCGTGGGCGAAGCGGATGATGTCGTGATAGCTGCGGCAGTTCTCCGGCCGGAAGTTGGGGTGGCGCCGATCCACCAGGCTGAGGGGCAGAAGGTAATTCGCCAGTTCCCCCCGCGCCGCCGCCTCACCGGCGGCAGCAGCCTGGAGCGCGGCCCCGAGGGCGGATTGAATCCGGGCCCGGGCCGCTTCCAGGGCGGGCCACTTCCCCCCCACCATTCGGTTCAGCCCCTCCACCATCTTCAGGACCTGGTGGTCCAGCACCGCCAGCCGATCGCGCAGGTCGGTGGCGGCGCCGTCCCCGGAGGCAGCCAGTCTCCCCTCCAGCTCGTCCATGACGGCCAGAACCTGATGATTCGCATCCATAACCTGCTGGAAACCCCGCCAGATCTCCCGGAGGGAAGGCTGCTCGGCAGGAACTTTGGGCGGGCGGCGAAAAAAGGTTTTAAAGGCTTCGATAAGGGTTCTCAAACAAAATCCTTGACTTCTGCCTGGCGATGTGAAAAATACCACAGATTATTAATATTTTTTAATTTCCGGGGGATCGCCATCGGCCCGATCCCTCGCAAGCGCTGCCGCCAACCGCGGCGCCGCTGCCGGCAGGATGATGGCTTGAGCCATTATAGCATAAAAGTCTGGAGATTTAAGGAGGTGGAGCAACTGTGAGAAAATTTGCCGCCATATGCCTCAATTTTTTCCTGCTGAGCTGCCCTGCCATGTTGGCGTGGGCCGCCGAACCGGGAGAAAAAACGGAAGCGGTCCGGCCCAAGGTCCCCCCTGAAGAGTTGGCCACGCTCACCGGCGTGAACCTGTTTTTTGCCAACCTCTTCAACTATGACGACAACCACATCGCCTATGCCGTCTTTGTGACCGTCCTCATGGGGGTGGTGGGCGGCATCATTGCTTTCGTCACCGACATCTTTCTCAAGATGGGCGGGATGGACGTGAGCAAGATCGACCATCACGAATAAGGGGCTCAGGGGAGGATCTGGAATTATGTTTGATTTCCTCAATGTCCACATGCCCATCGCCGGGCATGACTTTAATCTCTTCATTCTGGTGGCCATCGGCTTCTCCGTGGGGGTATTGGGCGGCTTCTTCGGTGTGGGCGGCGCCTGGGTGGTGACGCCGGCCCTGAACATTTTCGGCTTTCCCATGGCCTACGCCATCGGCACCGATTTGGCCCATATCTTCGGCAAGTCCATCGTGGCCACGGCCAAACACCGCAAGATGGGCAACGTGGACGGCAAACTGGGCATCCTGTCCATCATCGGCTCCATCATCGGCGTGGAGGCCGGCGCCCAGATAATCATGTGGCTCTCCCGCCTCGGGCTGGCGGGCCCCATCGTGCGCTACACCTACATGCTCCTGCTCTTCGGACTGGGCATTTACATGTTGTACGACTACGCCACCAAGGACAAGCAGGCCGCCAGACAGGCCGCCAAGCTGGCCGCGGCCCGGGCCGGCGAACCGGCGCCAGTCAAGAAAGCCTGGAACCTGCCGCCCATGATCCACTTCCCCGTGTCCGGCATCACCATCTCTTTCTGGACGGTCATGGGGGTCTTCTTCGTCACCGGCTTCCTTTCCGGCTTCCTGGGGGTGGGCGGCGGCTTCATCCGCATGCCGGCCCTGATCTATCTCATCGGCTGTCCCACGGCCATTGCGGTGGGCACCGACCTCTTTGCGGTGCTCTTTGCCGGGGCTTACGGCTGCTTCACTTACGCCCTCAAGGGGGTGGTGGAGATCGTGGCCGCCATCTACATGCTCATCGGCGCCTCCATTGGCGCCCAGATCGGCGTCACCGCGGTGAAGTACATCCGGGGCTACGGCATCCGGCTGCTCTTCGCCATCATGATCATCATGGCCGGTGTATCCGTCCTCCTGAAGCAGTTACAGATGGTCACCGCGGCCGGCTTGGTGGTCATGGGCGCGGCCCTGGCCATGTGCGGCATCATCATGGCCCGCCTCTGGATCGGCTTCAAGAAGGAAAAGGCCGAGAAGATGGGCCTGGGTCATTGAGGAGGGATGCCATGAAAATTCTCGTACCTGTGGACGGTTCGGAATACTCGCTGAACGCGGTGGACCAGGCCTGCGCCCTGGCCCTGAGTCAGGGGCCCTCGGAAGTGCTGCTGCTGGCCGTTACCGTGGAACTTTATTTCCTGGAGGACCAGGGGCACTACGTCACCGAAAAAATGGAGCTGCAGGCCGAGGCGGCCCTGGCCAGAGCCAAGGACCGCGCTTTGCAGAAGGGCGTCGCCCCCGTGAGTCTGATAGCCCGGGGGACCTCCGTGGCCGAAGAGGTGGTCCGGGTGGCCGAGGCCGAAAACGTTGACCTGCTGGTCATCGGCAGCAGGGGACTGGGCGCCAAGACCGCCTCCTTCCTGGGAGGCACCGCCAGCAAGGTGGTGACGTACTCCCCCTGCTCGGTCTTGGTGGTGAAACAAAAAGAGCGCTGAACCACAGCCCTGCCTGACCATGTCGGACTGGGCGGCCCCTGGCGGGCCGCCCTTATTTATGACAAGCCGCCGGAAGCCATGGGCCAGGCCCCGGCTCGGCGGACCGACGCCGCCTGCGAGGGGTGCATGCGGCCGCCCTCGGCCGACGGGCTCCCTCCGGTCGGTTACGAAAGTTTGCTGTGACGGGGGCCCGGGGTTATGGACCCCGGCCCTCTTCCTCACCCCGCTAACCGGTGATTGCCTCCATCCCTCCCATATAGGGACGCAGCTTCTCCGGGATCGCCACCGAGCCGTCGGCCTGCTGGCAGTTTTCCAGGATGGCCACCATGGTGCGTCCCACGGCCAGCCCCGAGCCGTTGAGGGTGTGCACCAGTTCCGTGCCTTTGGCCCCGCGGCGCTTGAAGCGGATGTCGGCCCGGCGGGCCTGGTAGTCCTCAAAATTGCTGCACGAGGAGATTTCCCGGTAGAGGTTCTGCCCCGGCAGCCACACCTCCAGGTCGTAGGTCTTAGCCGAAGAAAAGCCCAGGTCCCCGGTGCACAGGGCCACCACCCGGTAGGGCAGCCCCAGCTCCCGGAGCACGGCTTCGGCGTCGGCGGTGAGGCGTTCCAATTCGTCGTAGGAAGTCTCTGGGGTGGTGAATTTGACCAGCTCCACCTTGTCGAACTGGTGCTGCCGGATGAGGCCGCGCACGTCCTTGCCGTGGGACCCGGCCTCGGACCGGAAGCAGGGCGTGTAGGCGGTGTAATGGAGGGGCAGGTCCTCTTCCCGCAGGATTTCCTGGCGGTGCATGTTGGTCACCGGCACCTCGGCGGTGGGCACCAGGTAATAATCCCAGCCCTCCAGCTTGAAGAGGTCGTCCCGGAACTTGGGGAGTTGGCCGGTGCCGGTCATGGCCGCGGCGTTGGTCATGAAGGGCGGCAGCACCTCCAGGTAGCCGTGCCGGCCGGTGTGCAGGTCCAGCATGAAGTTGATGAGGGCCCGCTCCAGCCGCGCCCCGGCCCCCTTGAGGAGGGCGAAGCGGGAGCCGGCGATCTTGGCGGCCCGCTCGAAGTCCAGGATGCCCAACCCTTCGCCCACCTCCCAGTGGGGGCGGGGCTCAAAGTCAAAGGCCGGCGGCGCCCCCCAGGTGCGCACCACCGGGTTGTCCTCGCTGTCGGCGCCGACGGGCACGCTGTCATGGGGAAGGTTGGGGACGTTGAGGAGGAAGGCTGCCAGCCAGGCGTCCGCTTCTCTGACACCGCCTTCCAGGATGCCGATGTCCTCGTTGATGGCCTTGACCTGCGCCTTTTTGGCTTCGGCCTCGTCTTTCTGCCCCCCTTTGAGGAACTTGCCGACCTCCTGGGACAAGGCGTTCCGTTCGGCCCGCCGGGCCTCCAGGCGGGTCAACTGACGGCGCCGCTCCTCATCCACGGCTGAAAATTCGTCCAGGGAGAGGTCCAGCCCCCGCCGCCGCAAGGCTTGGGCCACCTTTTCCCGGTTTCCCCTGACGAACTTGATGTCCAGCATATTTCCCCCGATAGCGGCAAAACTGTGGCGGGCTCTCCCCGCCAGGATTCCTCTGCATTCCCGCGCAATATGAAAATGTAAGGCAAGAAAGCGCCGAGCCTCCCGCCATTCTCATGAATCCGGTTGATTGCCGGAGTTGCCCAGCAGGTGCAGTTTGATCTCGGAAATCAGGCGCACCAGGCCGTCCGCGTCCTGGCGCTGGATGAAGTAGAGGATATCCGCCACCGCGCCCTCCAGGGCCCGCAGCACCACCCGGTTGGCCGGATTCTGAAGCTGGATGCAGGCGTAAAGCTGGGCGTCCTGGGTCAACAGATGCCGGGTGAGGCGTTTTAAGGTGGCAAAGGTGGGAGTAGCGAAATCCTCCAGGTTCCGGGGCGGCACCCCCAGGTCCCGGAGCACCATGCCCAGGGCGATGAGCATGAAGTGGGCCAGCCCCTGCACCACCGCCATGAGGCGGTCATGCTCGGTGGCGGTGGTGACCTTCACCCGGGCGCCGGCGGCGCTGAACAAGTCGTGGAGCCAGGTGAACCAGCGCTCCCCCCGGCCGCGGCACAGGACCACGGTGCGGCCGGCGATGCTCTCTTCACCGGGGCCGAACAGGGGGTGCGTGCCCACCACTTCCCCGGGGAAGGCCGCCAGCATGGCCGCCAGGGGGCTCTGCTTGACGGAGGTAAGGTCCGCCAGGCAGGCGTCGGGCCGGAGGTGGGGGGCCACCTCCCGGACCACTTCCGCCACCCGGGGGATGGGCACGGAGATGAGCACCAGCTCGGAGCGGGCGGCCACCTCCGGAGAGGTGAGGGGCGTGTCCAGGTCGGCCAACAGCACGGTGCAGCCCCGCTCCTGGAAAAAGCGCTGAAACCACCGGCCCATCTGCCCCATCCCGCCGATGATGCCGACGACGGGCTTCATGCAATGGCCTTCTGCCGCAGGAGAAAATCGGCCAGGGTGAGGCGCACCATGGCCACCAGCACCGGCACGATGCGAGGGATGGCGCTCACGTCGTGGCGGCCCCCCACCCTCAGGGTGCGGGGTTGACCCCTGAGATCAATGGTGTCCTGCTCCCGGGCGATGGACGGGATGGGCTTCACCGCCGCCCTCAAGACGAGGTCTGCGCCGTTGCTGATGCCCGCCAGGATGCCCCCGGCGTGATTGGAGGCAAAGCCGCCGGGCAGGATGGGGTCGTTGTGCTGGGAGCCCAGCATCCGGGCGGCCTGGAAGCCGGCGCCGATTTCCACCCCCTTCACCGCCCCCACGGACATCAGAGCTCCGGCCAGGACCGCATCCAGCTTGTCGAAGACGGGCTCCCCCAGGCCGGCGGGGCAGCCCCGGGCGACGATTTCCACCACGCCGCCCAGGGAGTCCCCGGCCCGCTGCACCTCCTCCACCCGGGCCGCCATGGCGGGCGCCACCTCGGGGTCGGGGCAGGCGAAGGGGTTGTCCCAGATGGTCCCCTCCTCCACCCGGTTCACCCGGACGCCCCCCAGTTCCACGGTATAGCCCACCACTTTCACGCCCCCCGCGTCCAGCACCTTTTGGGCCACCGCCCCCGCGGCCACCCGGGCTGCGGTCTCCCGGGCCGAAGCGCGGCCGCCGCCCCGGTGGTCCCGGATGCCGTACTTGGCCTGATAGGTGAAATCGCCGTGGCCGGGCCGGAACACCTCTCGCAACTCCTCGTAATCCCGGCTGCGCGCGTCCCGGTTGTAAATCACCAGGCTGATGGGCGCGCCGGTGGTAAAGCCCCCGAAAACGCCGGAGAAAATCTCCACCGTGTCCGGCTCCTGCCGCGTCGTGGCGTGGGATTGCTGCCCCGGACGCCGCCGGGCCAGCTCCCGTTCGAGGTCCTCGGGGCTCAGCGAGAGACGGGGCGGACAGCCGTCGATGATGGCGCCCACCGCGGGCCCGTGCGATTCCCCCCAGGTGGTGACCCGGAAGACCTGCCCAAAGGTGTTACCCCCCATCTCCGGCCTCCTCGATTTGGTCCCGGACTTCCTGGAGAATCCGGTCCGCCACCTCCTCGGGCTTCAGCCCCGTGGTGTCGATGGTGAGGTGTGCGGCCTGCCGGTAAAAGGGCTCCCGGACCGCCAAGACCTCCTCCACTTCCTGAAGGGGGTCGAGGCCGTGCAGGGCCGGGCGGGAAGCGAGGGTGGCCCGGTCCTGGCGCAGCCGCGCCATGATAACCGGGGGAGGAGCCGTCAGCCAGACAACGACGCCGTTGTGCCGCAAGTGCGCCACGTTGTCCGGGTCCAGGACGGCGCCGCCGCCGGGAGCCAGGACCTGGCCCGGCCGGGCGGCATAGCGGCCCACCACCTCTTTTTCCCGCCGGCGGAACTCCCCCCAGCCCTGCCGGGCCACCAGCGCGGCGATGGACTGCCCGGCCTCCACCGTCACCACGTCGTCCAGGTCCACAAAGGGACGCCCCAGGCGGCGGGCCAGTTCCCGACCCACCACGGTCTTGCCGCTGGCCCGGTAGCCGATGAGGACCAGGTTCCGCTCCGCCGTCAGAGTCGTGGGCAAAACATTGCTCATGGTTATGACGACCTTGGGATGTGGATTGAAGGCGGAAGGACCGCAGGCAGCCGTTCCGCCTCCTCCCAGGTTCACCCCTCCGCCGGGAGGAAGGGCTGGAAACCTGGATTGTTGAGATATTTTATTTAATTGTCGGGAAGAGGGGAAGAGGTTAGTGATTGTCGAGACTCCTGTCTATGAAAAGTTCCTTATCCCCCTCTCCCCCGGCGGGGGAGAGGGCTGGGGTGAGGGGGAAAAGTTTCCATGCTTTGTGAGTGGGCCTCAGGCCCATGAGCAACTGCCTTGAAAAGTACTTGGTGGCGCCGGCATCTTGCCGGTGCAGCGCACAGGCTGGAAGCCTGCGCCACCAAAGACAAAGACGGCTTGCAGAGACGCCCGCCCCACCGGATTTTTCATATGTTGCGGGTGGGCCGGCGGCTCATGGGGGACTGCTATGAAAAGTTCCTTATCCCCCTCTCCCCCGATGGGCATTGGCGCTAACTTAAGCAAGCAGTGGGTATGCCAAGGGTAACCTGTTGAATAGTCAAGACAAATCCCCCATTACCCCCCTTGCCAAAGGGGGGAATGAGCAGTCGGTGACCCGAAGTCCCCCTTTGGAAAAGGGGGATTTAGGGTGATTTTAAGTAAAATCGGTATGTTATGATGTAAACTAGTTTTTTCTTAAGTTAGCGCCAATGCCCCCGGCGGGGGAGAGGGCTGGGGTGAGGGGGAGAACTGTTCATGCTTTGCGGGTGAGCCGAAGGCTCATGAGCAACTGCCTTGAAATGCTCATGGCCCCAACGGGGCCACCCCAGAGTATGAAAAACCTTTTGTAGGGGCGGGTTTGAAACCCGCCCCTTGTATATTAGCAAGAAGCCTCGGTACTATCTTTGCTCCCTTCAAGGGGGTAAGATAGGGGCCTCGGATAGCAGGTTCCCCCCCCCCGGTGGGCAGGCCCATGGGCCTGCCC
>Ga0194110_10002289_pt1 | contig 24343 bp, 17 predicted proteins | sample TA2Kig1200mmetaG_FD_146192 | JGI IMG/M metagenome (GOLD analysis project Ga0194110, IMG submission 146192) | Freshwater microbial communities from Lake Tanganyika, Tanzania - TA2015032 Kigoma Deep Cast 1200m | ecosystem: Environmental > Aquatic > Freshwater > Lake | place: Tanzania: Lake...
CGTTGGAGCAAGAACCAATCAGATTGGAATTCTTAGAGGAAGCTCTGGTTGCTTAAAGGTTGACTGAAATGACAGAAGGGTATAGGATATGGCTAGATCGAATTTCCACCAGTTACGTGACGCTGCCTTCGTGCTAATACAATATACTAGGAAAAATGGTGGACATTATCGAAGGTAGAAACCCAGTGATTGAGTTGCTAAAGGCCGGCCATCCCATCAATAAAATATTGCTTGCTAGCAATATTAAGCAAGGTGATGCTGTCACTGAAATACTTCGCCTTTCTCGAGCTAAAGGGATACCAGTTGAACGTGTGGCAAGGCATATCATAGATAAGCAGAGCATAACCAGTGCCAATCAAGGAGTTATTGCTTACGCCGCAGTCAAAGAATATGTCAGCCTGGAGGATTTGCTTACTCTCTCCGCAGAAAAGAATGAGCCACCACTTTATGTGATTCTTGATGGTATTGAAGACCCACGGAATCTGGGATCAATCCTAAGGACTGCTTATGCGAGTGGTATTCATGGAGTGATTATCAAGTCAAGAAGGGCAGCAGGTCTCACCGCCATTGTGGCTAAGGCATCGGCTGGCGCTGTGTGGTATATGCCAGTGGCAAGGGTATCTAGCATCCCCCAGATCATTGAAACCCTCAAAAGAAACAATCTCTGGATCATCGGCGTAGACCAAGCCGGTAAAGTTGAATACAGGCAGATGGACTTTAGGTCGCCAACAGCGATTGTTATCGGCAGTGAAGGTAAGGGATTATCTGAGTTGGTTAGAAAGAGGTGCGATTTTATGGCACATATCCCAATGCGAGGGGAAATTACCTCGCTTAACGCTTCTGTCGCTGCAGCCTTGGTAATGTACGAGGCCTTCAAACAAAGGAGCAGGTAGCTTCTGCCAGAGCAAGCGCCGGGTGCACAACGATTGTATCCCTTTCAAGATTGTCTTGTTATTTGCATTACCAGTCCGCAGGAAGCAATTTTTCTAGGCTGGCCGTCGTCTCGATGCAGTGGTCGAGTTCAGGAACCAGCTCTATCTCGATCATTGACCTCCAATCACAATATAGGGACAGACCTTCAGAGCCTGCCCTGAGCAAAGCGGAGGGTCTGTCCGAAGCGGACAAGTCTAAAGACCTGTCTCTGCAACTGCACTAGCTAAACCTGTATCAATAAAAACAATCCGCTGAGTAAGAGAAGGCTGTAGGTCAGCGCCTTAAACCAGAACTCCTTCACGCGAATCAAACTACCTACAATGATACCGATTATCAACCCAGGGAACACCATCGCTGCCATCTCCAATCTATCCAGGTTTAGCTGCCCACCCACCAGGAAACCAATGATGAGCCCTACATTGAGAATAAGCCAGAGCATGGATAACGTAGCGCGAAAGTTCTCCTGTACCTGGAACTGGCGGCTGGCATAGTACACGATGGGAGGCCCTCCAGTGGCGAACAAGCCATGAAAAATGCCACCACCCATGAGCAGCGGTATCCGATAGTACCATCTCAACTGGCCGCCGGGTGCTCTCTTGATGAAGAGGATGGCCAACTCTGCCAGGGATACCACGATGATAAAGGCGCCCAGCACCATCTTCAGTATGTCTTCATCGGCGATTTGCCTGCTTAATATGCCGATAACCATACCAGCAATGGCCAGGGGCAGGATCTGCAGTATAAGGATGCGCCATTCTATATAGCGAAACCATCGGCTCACCAACCAGATGCTCTGCAAGAGGCCAAATATGACCAGCATCGGCACCAGTGTTTCCAGCGGCAGGAGATGCACGCCCAGTGCCAGCGCGATGAGGGTAGAGCCGAAGCCCAGGATGGTCTCAGCGGTGTGCGCCAGGACGAGGATGCACCCCAGGAGAAATAGCGTCAGCAACATCTACTAATCCACACGCCAGGTGTCACTCTATCACTTTCAGTCATTGTGAGTACATCCCCACCCTGTCATCGCGAGTAGCATTAGCGACGTGGCGCTCTCAGATTTTTCGCTTCGCTCAAAATGACAGTTTAGAGGCTCGCAATTACACTCTAGAGGCTCGCCGATGACACTCTGTGGTTCATCAGTGCACGCGGTACAGGTCATTCATGTATTGCACGGCGAAGTCCTTGGCCATGCCACGGTCGGGCATTGAGCCGATCATGCCGTACATGGCAGCTTCCCCAGCGATGTCCTCAGGCTTCAATTTAGCCACCTCTTTGACCGCTGTGCGCAAGTCCGCCAGGAAGGGTTCCACGATAGTAGCATGAATGGGAGAAATGGTCATGTGCAGGCAAGGAGGCAAGTGCTGGCTATCGATGTACCATCGGGACTCCTTCATCTTCTCGCCTAGGGCAAAAACGTTGAGCACATCGCTGCCGATGGCGAATACCGTGGCTGGCGGCTTGCCCAGGATGTTCAGCTCCGGTATAGCTTCAATGCCCTCAATGAGCTTTTTAGTCGCTTCCATACTCTCCTTGTGCAACTTCATGTAGCCTTCTATACCCAGGTATTTTAAGGTTGCCCAGCTCGATGCTATGGGGCCGCCGGGACGGGAGCCTGACACATTGGGCGTGGCATAGACACCGCCGGGCCAGTCGGCATAGGCAAAGATCTGGTACTGCCGGAATTCGGGGTTGCGATACACTATCACCGATGCCCCCTTGGGCGTGAAGCCGTATTTGTGGATGTCAGCAGATATGGAGCAAACACTCGGGATTCGGAAGTCGAAGGTGGGTATGGAATACCCCAGCTTCTCAACGAAAGGCAATACTAAGCCACCCACGCAGGCATCTACGTGCATCCAGATGCCTTTCTTGGCTGCGACCTCAGCAAGGTCAGCTATTGGGTCAACAATGCCATGGGGATAGGACGGTGCTGAGCCTACCATCATCATGGTATTTTCGGTTATGGCTTTGCGCATAGCGTCAACGTCCGCAGCCAGCGTTTTCTTGTCCGTGGGCACGATAACCGTCTTTAGCCCCAAGTAGTGGGCTGCCTTGTTGAAGGCAGGATGTGCCGAGAGCGGCATGAGCAGCTCAGGCTGGGTAATGTGCGGTTTCTTGGCCCGGGCATAATCCCGCGCTGCCTTAACTGCCACCATGATGCTCTCCGACCCGCCTGAGGTCATGTTGCCCACGGTATCCGAATCACCGTGAAACAAGTTGGCCAACATGGAGGCAACCTCGGTTTCCATCTTCAACAGGCTGGGGAAGGCAAAGGGGCTGAGACCGTTTTCCACCACGAAAGTATAGTAGGCCACCTCGGCCACCCTGGCCACGTCTTCACCGGCATTGAAGATGAGGCTAAACATACGACCGTGCTTCCAGTCACTATCGCCCGATTTCAGCGAACGTAGAACGGAAAGGGCTTCTTCTTCAGGCATTCCTTTCTGTGGAAATTCAACTTGAGCCATGACCTTGCCTCCTTATCCTGCGTTCAGATGAGGCCAGCGGCATATTGCGCAGGATTCAAACTCAGAACATATGCAATGTGTAGGCTACGGCTATGCCCAGGTAGGTACCTATGACCCAGCCAATGATACCGGTGATAACGCCAGATACGATGACCTCCTTATTCTTTAAGACAGATGCTACCATGGGCACAAAGGGGGGTGAATAAAGGCCCGCCACCGAGGTAATAATGACCGTGTCAGCATCTATCTTGGCTATAGCGGAGAGGGCCACGTGTATAGCCACGGAAACGAAATAGACGAAAGCTATTAAGCCTATCATGGCCGGCGCCGTGGTCAGCAGTTTCTGTATGTCGGCCATGGAGCTGACCACCAGACAGAAGATAAGGATGAAGTATTGGCCGAGCTGGAAGGTCATGGGTATGCGCCTGACAGCCGGTATCAAGGAACAGAGTATTCCTAGCGTGGAGACGGTGAGGATAGCTACCACCATGGTGAATTCCTTAGGCACCACAAAGGTCAGCCCGGCGCCCACGGCAAAGATGAGCATGGCAATACCTAAAGCGCCCAGGAGCGGCAGTATCACCTTGCGCTGGAAGATGCCATCGTAGGAGTCGAAGTTCATGGCCTCCTGGCTCTGACTCTTATCTTCCAGGGGCTGGAATGCTGGCAAGAACTTAAGCAGAATTCGTTGCAGTACCGTGATCACGACAAGTAACCACAGGGCACCTACAGCCACGTCCGAGGTGTGAGCTGCCACGTAGACCGTGGGGTCGACCTGTAGTGCGGTGCCGATAGCTGCCAGATTTGGCGTGCCGCCAGTGTAAACTCCGATGAGCATGCCGCTAACCTTCCATGCCTCACCGCCGACCATGCCTCTGAACATGAAGAAACCAAAGCAGACGGTGATGACGACTGATATCACTACAAAGGTGAAGGACAGGAGCGACTTGCCAGCAAGCCTCGACCATCTTTTAATGTCCACGGAGAAAAAGATGAGCGGTATGGCGATGGGTATGGTCAGCGTCATGAACGTGTCCTGGATGTTGAAGATGTTTTCGGGCAAAATCCTAATGTTTCCGATTATTACGCCGACGATGTAGCAGAGAACAACGGCGCCCAGCCTGTTCAACGGGGGGAACCTTCGGCAGAGATAGATGACCAGGACGGGAAACAGGAGAAAGAACACAGCCCAGAAAATTGTCACCGCATACCTCCTTTGCAGTTTCTGCTTGAGCCACTTTTTAGTGGAAAAGGCTATTCATTTGATATCTTTTTTACAACCTGCCTTTGAGATTAGATTATAGAGCGGACGCTTCCCAAAAATCAATGGGACATAGATCTCTCACGCTATGTCCGCACTAGCGTCAAAGATTAGCGCAGAATTCCGAGTTCATTTTGTTGTGGTTCTCTGTTGGCAGCATAGCGCGCTTTAGAACGTTGATGTTGTGTAAGCAATCGCTTACGCAACCTGATGTTGTTAGGTGTCACCTCAATAAGTTCATCATCGCTGATCATGTCCAGAGCTTCTTCAAGGCTAAATTTCAATGGTGGTGTCAACTTAATAGCAATATCGGCTGTTGAAGAGCGGATGTTGGTTTGTTTCTTTTCTTTGGTGACATTGACTGCAAGGTCGCTTCCTCGGGAATTCATTCCCACTATCATACCTTCGTACACGGGTGTGCCTGGCTCAATGAATGTTATACCTCTTCCCTGGGCGTTGTTTAACCCGTACGTAACGGCAGTACCATTTTCAGAAGCTACCAGCATGCCACTACGGGTTGAAACGATATCGCCATACCATGGTTCATATCCCATGAATAATGTACTCATAATGCCCTCACCCCGAGTGACAGTCAAAAATTTGCTGCGGAAACCGATCAGGCCACGTGTGGGGATGTGAAATTCCAGGCGTACGTTACCTTCGCCATCGTTATACATATTAGTGAGCTTAGCCTGGCGCTTGCTTAAAATTTCCGTGACAGCACCTATATATTCTGCACGCGTATCGATGGTGACAGATTCCACGGGTTCCATAAGCTTGCCATCGATTTCTTTAGTTATAACTTCAGGCTTTGAAATTTCAAATTCGTAATCCTGGCGGCGCATAGTCTCAATAAGTATTGCTAGATGTAGCTCTCCTCTGCCAGCTACAAAGAAAACATCGGGAGTTTCGGTATCTTGAACCCTTAGGCTGAGATTTGTTTCAAGTTCCCGGTAAAGCCTTTCACGGAGTTGCCTTGAGGTACAGTATTTCCCTTCTCTGCCGGCGAACGGTGAAGTATTTACGCCAAACATCATTTTTAATGTAGGTTCACCTACCTCTATACGAGGTAGGGCATCTGGCTGGTCGGGGCTGGTTATGGTATCTCCGATGCTTACTGTTTCCACGCCAGTTATAGCAACAATATCGCCTGCGGTTGCCTCCTCTACTTCCGGACGATCGAGTCCCATAAAGGTGAAAACCTCGCTCACTTCATAGTTCTTAGTGCTGCCATCTCTCTCAATAACAGTGACCTTATCATGTGGTCTAACGCTTCCGCGGTAAATCCTGCCAATGGCAAGCTTGCCTTTGTAGCTGTTATAGTCCAGGTTAGATACCAGCATCTGAAAAGGGCCGGACTCAATGCTAGGCGGCGGAACCTTGTGGAGTATAGATTCAAACAATGGGATAAGGTCTTCACCATCTTTCTCTGGATCAATGGTAGCTGTGCCGTCTCTGGCGCTCGTGTATATTATGGGAAAATCAAGCTGGTCTGCGTCAGTGGCTAATTCTAGAAAGAGGTCCTGAGTCAGATTAACCACCTCGGATATCCTGGAATTTTCCCTGTCTATTTTGTTAATGACCACAATTGGTTTCAGCCCCTTATCCAGCGCATGTTTTAACACAAACCTGGTTTGAGGCATAGGCCCATCAACGGAATCAACCAGCAACAGACAGCCATTTGCCATATTCATGACTCGCTCTACTTCTCCACTGAAATCAGCATGGCCCGGAGTATCTATGATGTTTATCTTTACGCCGCAGTAAGTTACCGCGGTGTTCTTGGCGAGAATGGTAATGCCTTTCTCCCGTTCCAGGGCGTTCCTGTCAAGTATCAATTCACCCACCTGCTGGTTATCACGGAAGATTTTGCTTTGTTTTAACATCATGTCAATCAAGCTCGTCTTGCCGTGATCTACATGGGCGATTATGACTATGTTTCTTAAATCATCTCGATAACTCAAGTTAATTCTACCTTCTCCGTATTGTATAGACTTACCAACATAGCTATTTTAGAGTATTTTACACGGCGAAATCCAATTTAGCTCCTGAATTGCCGGTGTTTTACCCGGTGCTTAATAGGTGGTTGGCTGCCTTAATTCAATTTCTGGAATTCTGGGCAGGCGGCGAATCGGTAATTACAGCGTCTTTGCGAAGTGGAATTTCCTTTTCGGCCACAAGTGGTAAAATATAAGCGAGATTCGGTATTGTAAGCCAGCCACACCTTTAGTTGCGGGAGACGAGGGTTTGTTACTCGAATTAAGAGTCAAGAACCTTGGAATTATTGAGAGCATAGACTGGAACCTGAGCAGCGGGTTGAATGTTATTACCGGCGAGACAGGTGCGGGCAAATCACTGGTCATTGATGCCGTAGAGACGCTACTGGAGGGGAAGGTGGATGAGGAAGTTATCCGCCATGGCAGCGACGAAGCCCGAATTGAAGGTGTTTTCACATTGCCTGATAATGAAAGCCTGCCACAGCTCAGAGAACTCTTAGCCGAAAAGGGCTTGAAATCCGATGAGGAGAATTTGGTTATCAGTTGCGAATTTAGAAGACAGGGGCGCAGTATTGTCAGGGTTAACGGGCATGCGGTGACCAGAGGGCTTTTACGCCAAATCGGGCGCCTACTAATCGATATTCACGGCCAAAGTGAACACCTATCTCTCCTCGATAGGAAGTATCAACTAGATTTCCTGGATGCCTATGGCCATACCATGGACTTGTGGTACAGCTTCAGCGCCAAAGTAGCAGAGCTTTACAAATTGGAACAGGAGCTCAAGGCACTGGTTGAAGAGGAGAAAGATCTGGCTCGCCGCGAGGAATTCCTGCGCTTTCAGCTCGATGAGATAAGGCGGGCCAAATTGCGGGTGGGGGAGGAGGAAGAGCTTGAAAGGGAACGAAATGTCCTTTCTTCGGCTGAGAAGCTGAAAGCAATGTCTTACGAAGCCTATCAGGCACTATGCAAAGAAGACGCCTCGCGTGCTTCGGCTCCGGCTCTGGATAAATTGAATGAAGCACTTGGAGTTATGAAGAAGCTCGTCGAACTCGACCCCACACTTAGCCAGCAACTGAATTACCTCGAAGAGACCGTATACGGCATTGAGGAGGCAGCGCGAGACATTCGCGCTTACAGCGAAAGGTTGGAGGATAATCCGGAACGGCTCGAAGAGGTAGTGTCACGTTTGGAGCTGATAAAAAATCTAAAACGAAAATACGGACAGACCATCGCCGACATACTGAGCTACCTGGAGAAAACTGAAAAGGAACTGGAGTCAATCTCACTTTCTTCAGAGAGGCAGGCCGAGCTGGAGAAGATGCGCGCTCAACTCAAGGCGGAGATGGGCCAGATAGCCTCCGAACTTTCCAAAGTGCGCTCAGCGGCGGCAGAAAAATTAGTCACCGAGGCGAAGAAGGAACTTCAAGATTTGAGCATGTCACAGGTTGAATTCGAGGTGTCCATAACCCGGGAGGAAGCTGAAGAAGGGATTCCTCTACCTGATGGAAAAACTTATGCCTTTAGCAACGAAGGGGTTGACGTGGTTGAGTTTATCGCCTCGACCAATCCCGGAGAGCCTCTCAAGCCCATAACCAAAATTGCCTCTACGGGTGAAATCTCCCGTTTTACCCTGGCGCTGAAGGGCGCTCTCTCCGAGGTTGATAATATACCGATTCTCATTTTCGACGAAATAGATATCGGTGTGGGGGGAAGGAGCGGCGAAATAATAGGCAAGAAGCTCTGGGTCTTAGCCCAGAATCGCCAGGTAATTTGCGTAACTCATCTTCCCCAGGTCGCTGCTTTCGCTGATGCGCATTACAACGTTCATAAATACGACTCAGGTACTCGAACTGTTAGTATGCTTCAGACACTTGAAGGCGAGGAGCGTACCAAGGAGATTGCCGTCATGCTCGCCGGCCCGCAGTATACTGAAATTTCCCTAAGCGATGCCCGCGCGGTGATACAAAAGGCGGAGGGCTGGAAGCAAGACTACCGCAAAGCCTCTTGAAAGAACATATACGGCTGAAGAGATTGGAGTAGAAGATGGCTGCCTGGTAGCCTTCAGCAAAGGGCTTCATTTGTACGAACACTGCTGGGATCTGGCTAAGATGGTCTTGCGTATGCCACTGGAGTGAACAATGACGAATTGTGCATCGCTCGCAGGTTGTTCTATTCTTTGGTTGAAGTGAGCTTCGCCGTGATGTAAGATATGACCAGTCATGTGAACTTAAAAGTTGTTTAGGAGGCTAGAAATAGTAGAGCGTTCAGAACGTGAACAGTCTGTCATGGAGCTTCTGAAAAACCTCCGCGGGCTAGAACCTCTCAAACAGTTATTCTGGTCTGAGCTGAACTATGACCGTGTAAATCAGCCCCTCTCGCGCCGCGGGTGGAATCAAACCGCGGCCAACGCCCTCGCCGAAGACCCTGTTTTGTTTGCCGGCGGCGGGCAGAACAACGATTTTCATGTTGTTTACGGCCGTCTGCCTCAAGAGCGGCTGCTTCTTGGTCAGGAACGCCCCGTAGTCAATATGCTTCTGAAGGAACACCCGTATGCTCTCTTTATCTTCTCCAATCAGTCACAAGACTACTGGCACTTTATCAACGTCAAGTACGATACTGAGACAGAAAAACGCCGCCTATTCCGCCGTATCAGTGTCAGTCCAGAGGAACGCCTCCGTACTGCTTCAGAGCGCATCACCATGCTGGACCTGCAATACATCCAGCCGGACATGTTCGGGTTGAAACCACTTACTATCCAATCCAAACATGACGAAGCTTTTGACGTTGAAGCGGTTACCAAGCAGTTCTATAAAGAATATGAGGGTCAATTTAGAGAGCTAGAAAACGATTTGTGCAACCAGACAGACGACCGCTCATGGGCGCATGATTATTCACTGCAATTCCTCAACCGCTGCATGTTTATCTACTTCATTCAACGCAAGGGCTGGCTGGGAAACAACCGTGATTTTCTGCCTTCCTTCTGGAAAAGCTACCAGCGCTCCGGCCAGAGTCAAGACTCATTCGTGGAGAACTGGCTGAGAGTGCTTTTCTTTGAAGCCTTTAACAACAAGTTCCACGGGGGTCATAGCCACTTCCCTACCGAAATTAGAGAGGCTTTGTCTCTGGCACCTTATCTCAACGGCGGTCTCTTCACCGAAAACAGGCTCGACCAGGACCATAAAGCGGCTATTTCTGACCGGCGCTTCGAGCAGATTATAAAGTTTTTGGAGCGTTACAACTTCACCATCGCCGAGGATAGTCCACTTGACAAAGAAGTGGCCGTTGACCCGGAGATGATAGGTAAAGTTTATGAAAGCCTGGTCAATATCCAGGACGATGTAGATGCCCGCGGCGAAGCCGGCATCTACTATACTCCCCGAACTGAAATTGACCTGATGTGCCGCTTATCACTGGTAGACCATCTGGCTAACCGTCTGGGGGAGGAAAGAAAGGACTTACTTTACCAGCTAATCTTTGCCCTGGAGCCGGATGAGAAAGTCGAGGCTGACCGGGCTGTTGCTGGCGCCGCTCTCTGGCCCGCTCTCAATGAACGCCTTCATGATATTACCGTTTTAGACCCCGCCTGCGGTTCAGGGTCTTTTCTGGTGGGTATGCTCAACATTCTGGATGACCTCCAGGAGCGGGTTAACCGGCAGCTCGGCATAGCGGAAGCGTCCTATGAGCGTAAGAAACGGATTATTGGCCAATCACTTTACGGTGTGGATGTCATGGATTGGGCGTGCCACGTCGCTGAACTGCGCCTCTGGCTTGCGCTGATTATCGATGCTGAATTTACCCGGGAAGAGCTTCATGTCCTGCGGGAGCCGCTGCTGCCCTACTTCTCGTTCAAAATTCGCTGCGGAGACAGCCTGGTTCAGGAAGTGGGTGGCATTAACCTGGGGCATATTGCCGTCTCGCATGAGATATCACCGACACTGAAGTCCCGTATCACCCTGCTCAAGGAGGAGAAGCTTAAGTTCTACAACAACGATAGAAGCTGCCTGTTTCATTCACCAGATGAATTGAGGAACGAGGAAAAGCGGCTGTTCTCGGATATTCTGCAAGACCGTTTCCATAGAATACAGGAGCAGCTAAAGACGCTGCGCCGTAAGCTTGAAGGTCCCTGGGAAAGCCAGATACGGCTGGATGGCACGGTAGTGCCACACTCTCTCCAGATGGATTTGGAGGTAAGCAAACACCGCCAGGAAATTGAAGCCCTCACCGTTGAGCTGGCGCAAACCGAGGCGTCACGCCAGGCACTCAGCACCGCTAGAGAAGTACCTTTCGTCTGGGATATTGCCTTTGTGGAAATCTTTAAGAGTGAAAAAGAGGGCTTTGATATCGTCATCGGCAATCCGCCTTACGTGCGTCAGGAGGCTATCGCTGACCCGCGGACGCCGCGTGAGAAGGTGACAGCGGAAAACAAGAGGGTCTATAAGGCCAAGCTGGCACGTTCGGTATATCAGGCATTCCCACAATTCTTCGGCTACAAAGTGGGCAGTAAAACCGTGGCGCACAAGCTTAATGCCAAGAGCGACCTGTATATCTATTTCTACTTCCACGGGCTTTCTCTGCTGAACGTTAAGGGTTCATTCTGCTTCATTACCTCCAACTCTTGGCTTGATGTGGGCTACGGGGCCGATTTGCAGGAATTCCTGCTCAAGCACAGCCATGTCAAGCTGGTGCTGGACAACCAGGTGCGCCGTACCTTTGCCAATGCCGATGTCAATTCAGTTATTGTTCTATTTTCCTCACCGGATGACCGCAGCGCATTGGCGCTGGAGAAGACAGCGCGCTTTGTCATGTTCCGCGTGCCCTTTGAGCATATACTGTCGCCGGTCATCTTTGACGAGATTGAAGAGGCAACCGAGCGCAAACCAACCAGGGAATACCGCGTCTTTCCCATTCAGCAGGCTAAGCTTCTGGAAGACGGCTGTGAAATGCCGGAGGAAGAGGAAGAAACGGGTAAAGTCTCAGGGCCATTGATTAAGGTAGCCCGCTACATCGGCAACAAGTGGGGCGGCAAATATCTCAGAGCGCCAGATATCTACTGGACGATTCTGGAGAAAGGCAAAGGTAAACTGGTGCGATTAGGCAATGTTGTGGCGGTTAAATACGGAATCAAAACAGGTGCTAATGATTTTTTCTATCTGAACGAAGATAGGGTAGTAGAATGGGGAATTGAGGAGGAATTCTTAATGCCTGTGATAAAAAGCCCGCGAGAATGCAAACGAATAATAATCGACCCACGAGACCTGAAGTATAAAATATTCATGTGTAGCAAAGATAAAAAGGATCTGAAAGGTACAGCCGCTTTAGGATACATTAATTGGGGAGAGGCACAAGGATTCGATGAGAACGAAAGCGTAAAATCTAGAAGATTTTGGTGGCAGTCTCCAGATGATAAGGGAAATATCTTCTGGGGCAAAGAGGTTCGTGAAAGAATAGCAGCATTTTGTTCAGAATATCCAATGTTTGCTGATTGCCGTCTGTATTTGGCGAATGCTAATAGTTGGTATCAAGTTGTTCTAAATTCAACCTTTACAGCTTTCTTATCAGAGGCAATGTCGCGAAACCTTGGTGGAGGTGGTGGTCCAAGGAGCATGATGGTATACGAAGTGCAAGACCTGTTTACAATTAGAAGCGATTCAGTTGATAAACAAACTATTGAGACGATATATAAAATATTTAAGAGAATGGGAAGCATGATGTTACAACCTTTTATCGAAGATGTTAATGAACCAAATCGACGTGCTCTTGATAGCATGATTTTCGATATCCTTGGTCTAACCCAAGGCGAGCGTGATGCCGTATATGAGGCGGTAATTAGCCTGGTAGAAGCACGGCTGAAGAAAGCTGGTAGTCTCAACCCACCTGAGCGGAAAAGGCGAATTGAGGCAGCACAAGAATGAAGGGACGACCCGGTAACTCTGGACTCAAAGGGAAACTACTTGATAAGAGCATAGAAGCTTATATTTTGTCACTCGAAATCATTAACCAACTGTCAGTGAGGTATCGTGTAGAAACGTTCTCATACCTCATCTGCAATGCATGGGAACTACTGCTAAAGGCGAAACTGCTAGAAGATAATAAAAAACGCGGAATTATCTATTACCGGAAAAAGAGAGGGCAGCTTCGGCGTTCGCTTTCATTAGCCGATTGCCTTAAGAGGGTTTTTACCAATGAAAAAGAGCCAACACGACGCAATCTTGAACGCATTGCCGAATTACGTGATGCATCTGTCCATCTGGTAATTAATCAAATGCCCAAAGACATCCTGGGGCTTTTTCAAGCCTGCGTACTGAATTACCATAAATATTTAACATCCTGGTTCTCTATCTCTCTATCGGATCGCGTATCGGTGGGCATGATGGCAATTGTCTATGACTTCAGCCCACAACAGCTTGACTTAAGAAATGCGATGCTCAGGAAGCAATTGAGTCGAGACGCATTTCAATATTTGTGTCAATTCCAGACACAAATTGGAACGGAATTCAATGATTTGGGAAAACCTGCTGAATTTTCTATAGATATCGACTATAGACTTGCACTTGTCAAGAACGTTGGTGAATCCGATATTACGCTAACTGGGGGCCAGACGGGTACAACTATAGGCATTGTAGAGGTACCCAAAGATCCAGGCAAGACCCATCCATACCGCGAAAAAGAACTGATAGATGAAGTTAACGCAAAGCTCGGCAGCGCGGCTTCTATTAACCAGTATGATATCAGGTGCATTGTCAAGGTATATCAGATAAAGAAGCGGCCTGAATTCCATTACAAGGGACGTGTTCTCGGTTCACCCACTCAGTACAGTCCCCGCTTTGTCGACTGGATTCTTCATAAGCACGATGCGGATAGTCAATTCTTTGTTAAAACGCGCCAAAAGGCAAGAAGGATAAATAAGTTGAAAGGGAAAAATCTTGAATACCGTACCTAAAAAGGGTACAATCGTACCTATAATGGGTACACCGCCTGTGAATAATAATCTTTCGGCTACTTTGTTCGGCAAGACCCGTCGGGCGGTTCTGGCCTTGCTCTACGGTCATGCTGATGAAGCCTTTTATATTCGCCACATCGTCCGCGTCGCTGGCGCCGGACACGGTGCTGTGCAGAGGGAACTAAAGCAACTTACTAGTGCTGGCATCATTCAGCGTAAAGTTCGAGGAAGGCAGGTTTACTATCAGGCTAATACTACGTGCCCGGTTTTTCCAGAACTGAGAGGCTTGATACTGAAAACCACGGGCTTGGCTGATGTGCTCCGCGAAGCGCTGGCTCCACTGGCTGAGCAGATTGCCAGCGCCTTCGTTTATGGAAGCATGGCAAACGGCGAGGCTATCTCGGCGAGCGATATAGACCTGCTGGTTGTGGGTAATATAGATGAAATGGCGCTTCACGGGGCGCTTTCCCAGGCAGAAAACCGGTTGGCTAGGCCGGTGAACTATACACTCATGAGCCAGTCTGAGTTCCATAAACGACGAAGCGAGAAAGGCGGTTTCCTGGACCGTGTGCTATCAGGGCCGAAGATTATGATTCTGGGTTCTATCGATGGAATATGATGAACTGTTGAAGTCGGCGCGAATCCGCAAGGAAAAGGTTTCGCCTGCAGAAATAGAGCACGCGCTTGACCGCGCGGAGCGAGACTTGAAAACGGCGCGAACGCTGATAGAGCAGGACCGGGACTGGGGCTTTGCCGTGGCCTATGATGCGGTGTTACAGGCTTCGAGAGCCTACATGTTTGCCCGGGGATTCCGACCAGCCAGCAACGAAAGCCACAAGAACACATTTGCCTTTATGCATCTGGCAATGGGCAAGGACTATGAAGAGCTGATGACCTACTTCGATCGGATGCGCAACAAGCGCCATCAAGCCATTTATGAAACAGCCGGGCTTATCACCGAGACCGAAGCACACAATATACTGGAAAAAGCGGAAGGCTTTGTTGCCATGATTCGTGAGGAACTGAAGAAGGTGACTGATGGCTCATGACATCATAGACAACCGCAAGGAGATACTGGTTGACCATATCAACCGCATTCTGAGTTCCACGGAATCGGCACGTTTTGCTGTCGGCTATTTCTTCCTTTCCGGTCTCACCAGCATTGCCGAGAAGTTAAAAGGCGTAAAGGAGTTGCGCCTCCTTATCGGCAACACCACCAATCGCGAGACGCTGGAGCAACTGGCGGAGGGCTACCGACGGCTAGAGCTGGTTAAAGATGCCGCCGAGGCACAGGCTTACCCGAAGAGGGCTGAAGCTAAACAAATGGCTGTGGAAACCGCAGGGAACATCCGCACCAGTATGGAGCTAATGGACCAGACCGACGAAGGGGAAAGCCTGGTCAGAGAGATGGTGCGGATGATAGAAGACAAACGACTAAAGGTGCGCGTCTATACCAAGGGCCGCCTGCATGCAAAAGCCTACATCTTTGACTACGGGACCATATTCGACGAGGCTGGCAAGCCGGTTGAACGCCACGAGAAAGGCATTGCTATCGTGGGCTCCTCTAATCTGACCCTTTCCGGTGTCAGTCATAACACAGAGTTGAACGTCATAGTGCAGGGCAATGATAACCATGCCGAGCTGGGACGTTGGTTTGATGATCTCTGGAACGAGTCTCAAGATTTTGACGAAGCCCTTATGCAGGAGATGAAACAGTCTTGGGCGCTGGCTTCGGTTCGTCCTTATGACATCTACATGAAAACCATTTATGCTCTGGTGAAAGACAGGCTTGAAGGAGAGGACGACCGGGATATTTTATTTGACAGTGAGATTACACGCCAATTAGCTGATTTCCAGAAAACAGCGGTACGGCAGGCAATACAGATTATCAGAGATTATGGTGGCGCTTTTATTGCTGATGTCGTTGGGCTGGGCAAATCTTATATCGGTGCCGCGGTAGTTAAGCAATTCGAGCGTACTGACCATGCCCGGCCACTGATAATCTGTCCAGCGACGCTGGTGGAAATGTGGGAAAGATACAATGAGGTTTATGAGCTTAACGCTCGGGTGCTTTCCATGGGCTACTTGCGTGAAGATGATGAGAATGCGCTCAGTTTCCTGCTTAAAGACACCAAATTCCGTGACCGTGATTTTATACTGATAGACGAAAGCCATAACTTCCGCTATCCGGATACCCAGCGCTATAAGGTAATACAGCAGTTTCTCTCCACGGGGAGGCGCTGCTGTTTTTTGACGGCCACGCCGCGTAATAAGAGCGCCTGGGATGTGTACTACCAGATTAAGTTGTTCCACCAGGAGGATAAAACTGACCTACCGGTAGACCCGCCGGACTTAAAACAATACTTCAAATTGATTGAGAAAGGCGATAAGAAACTCCCTGATTTGCTTTCTAATGTGCTGATACGCCGGACTCGCAATCACATTCTGCGCTGGTATGGCTTTGATTCCGAAACTCATCAACCGGTAGACCCATCAAGATTCAGGGAATATATGGATGGCCAGCGGTGTGCTTATGTGATTGTCGGGGCCAGACACCAGTTCTTCCCCAAGCGTGAGCTTGATACTATCGAATATAGCATTGAGAATACATATCAAGGGTTATACCAGGAACTGCGGAGCTATCTGGGCAAAGCCAGAAAAGGCTATTCTGTTGAGCCGATTCCAGGCGAGCTCTCCTATGCCCGTTACGGTCTGTACCGCTTTGTCAATAAAGACAAACAGCGGCGTGAGCCGTATGCCAGCTTACACCGGGCCGGTGTGAACCTGCGCGGCCTTGTCCGCATACTACTTTTCAAGCGTTTTGAATCCAGCGTATATGCTTTCCGAGAGACCATTAAAAGATTAATCACAGTGCATGAACGGTTCAACGAAGCCCTGTCACAAGGGATTGTTCCTGCCGGTGATAAAGCCGAGGACATCCTCTATGAGCCGAATCAGGCTGAAGAGCAGGATTTTATGGACGCCTTGAGGCAGGCATCCGGGCGCTATGATGCCGCTGATTTTGACATCGACCGTTTACGTCGACACATTGAGCACGATATTGAACTGCTCAAGAAAATGCTGGAACTGGTGGAACCTATCACGCCTGAAAAAGACGCTAAACTCCAGAAACTAAAGGAAGAACTAACAAAGAAGCCGCTCAAAGAAGGCAAGCGGTTGATATTCACTCAATATGCGGACACAGCGCGTTACCTGTTTGATAATTTGAATCCTCAAGGCAGAAAGGCGGACATTGAGGTCATCTTTAGCGGAGATAAAAGCAAATCTAAGGTGGTGGGCAGATTTGCTCCCAAAGCGAACCCGGAATATCATTTTGCACCGGGCGAGTGTGAGCTAATGACTGTAATCGCCACCGACGTCCTGGCCGAAGGTTTGAACCTTCAGGACGGCGATAAGATTGTCAACTACGACTTGCACTGGAATCCAGTACGGCTTATCCAGCGTTTCGGGCGCATTGACCGTATTGGGTCTGAGTTTGATATTATCTATGGCTTTAATTTCCTCCCGGAGACTGGCATTGAGAAAAATCTGGGGCTAAGAGAGAAACTGCATAATCGCATTCAGGAGATTCACGATACCATCGGAGAAGATTCTGCCATTCTTGACCGTACTGAAACGCTCAACGAAGAGGCGATGTATGCTATCTATGAGAAACAAGGCAGACAGTTAAGTCTTTTCGACGATGAGGAAAGCGAGCTTCTTGATATTAATGAGGCGGAAGAACTGCTGCGGCAGCTCAGGAGAGATAGCCCTAATGAATATGAGCGAATTGCCAACCTAAGAGACGGTATCCGCACGGTGAAACCATCATCCAAAAAGGGGGCTTATGTCTTTTGTCAGGCTGGGCGCTATCAACAACTATTCCTCCTGGATGAAAATGGCGAAGTGGTAACCAGGGACATCCCCCGTATACTAGGTACTATTAAATGCAGCCCGGATTTGGAAGGCCTGCCGTTGCCGAAAGGTTACAATGCGGTTGTTATGAAAGTGAAGCGACAGTTTGCCGAGGAAGTAAAACATCGTCAAGCCGAACGCCAGTTTTCACCTTCCTTAACTCAGGGGCAACGCTATGTGCTCAGGGAATTGCGGGTAATGTTCAATGTCCTAGAGGATGAAGACATAAAAGCGCAGATCAATATTTTAGAGGCTGCATTCCGTGGAACGATGACCAGAGCTCTAGCTCAAGAACTGAACCGGATACGTCGCAATGGAATTGTAGGGGAAACCCTTTTAAAGAATCTAAGTGAGCTCTACTACCAGCACAACATGCGCGATTGGATTGACCGCAGGGGTCTTCAAATCGAAGAACAGATGGTTCCAGTAATCGTTTGTAGTGAAGGGCTGGGGTAATTACGAGCAAATTATCGCGTTTGCCTGTTATCTAGACTCGTGATATGAGCCATGCACGGTGGCTAACAATCTAGCGAATCGTGTGGCGGCGAGTTACCCTAAGTCAACCCTAACCATTTTTACTAACAAACTTTTCACCAGTCCCTACCACCTGACGCCATGCCAGATACGAAACCAAGCACATCTCTCTAACCATCACTCACGATTTGATATTTGGAGTCATCTGGTGGCATAATCTGCTGGTGATTTTTAAAAGGCATGGGTTTGAATCCGACCGCTGGCTACATTTTTGGTTCAGCAGGTAATTGATGAAAAAATTGCTCTCCGGAAATGAGGCCTTTGCCCTCGGCGCCTATCATGCCGGTGTAATGGTGGCATCAGCATATCCCGGGACGCCAAGCACTGAGATTCTCGAATCTATAGCTCGTTTCGATGATATTTATGCCGAGTGGTCAACGAATGAAAAGGTGGCTATGGAGCTGGGTCTCGGCGCAGCCTACGCCGGGGTTCGAGCCCTGGTGTCTATGAAACAGGTGGGGCTGAATGTGGCCAGTGACCCATTTATGGCTGCCTCGATAACAGGTATCAACGGTGGACTAGTCGTGATTGTGGCTGATGACCCCGGAGCACATAGTACTCAGAATGAGCAGGATACCCGCCACTATGCCAAGCTGGCTAAGGTGCCCATGCTGGAGCCCAGCGATAGCCAGGAGGCCTACGACCTGATGGCAATTGTTTTTGAAATCAGTGAGGAGTTCGATACACCGGTGCTGGTGCGCTCCAGCACCCGTATTTCTCATTCTAAGTCGGTGGTGGAGGTGAATCGCAGCCGGGCTGCGACAACGAAGCAAGCAAGCTTCCGACATGATGTAGAGAAGTATGTCATGCTGCCAGTCCATGCCCGGCTCAGGCGTCCATTAATAGAGGAACGCCTGGTCAAGCTAACTGCCTATGCCGAGACCTTTGCTTATAATCAGATAATTAAGGGCGAACGTCATCTTGGCGTGGTCAGCAGCGGCGTTGCCTACCAGTACGCCAGAGAAGTTTTCCCAGAGGCTTCATTTCTCAAGCTCGGCATGACTTATCCACTGCCGCAGAATTTGCTCCACCAATTCGCCGCGCAGGTGGACAGGGTAATCGTTGTTGAAGAGCTCGACCCGTTTTTGCAGGAGAGTATGCTGGCGATGGGGATAAAGGTTAGCGGAAAGGAATTTATCCCCAGGATTGGCGAGCTAAATCCGGGCATCGTTGAGGAAGCTGGTTACCGTGCCGGATTGCTAGCTGCACCTTTACGGAAGAAGGCGGACCTGCCGCAGGGGTTACCTGGGCGCCCTCCTGTCTTGTGCGCTGGCTGCCCACACGCCGGCATATTCTTTGTGCTCAATACCATGGGGCAGCGGTCTAAGTTGCTGGATGCTAGAGGTAAGTCAGAAAAGGAAGGGAAATTGATTATCACCGGGGATATCGGCTGCTATACGCTGGCTACCTATCCCCCGCTTCGTGCCATGGATACTACCGCCTGCATGGGGGCTGGCATCGGTCAGGCTCTGGGAATGGAGAAGGCCGGTGTTGGCAGCAAGGTGGTAGCTGTTATCGGTGATTCTACGTTTCTCCATTCTGGCATTACCGGCGTGGTGGATGCAGTGTATAACCAAGCGCAGGTGACAATCATAATCCTGGATAATGGCACCACCGCCATGACCGGCCATCAGGACCATCCGGGGACTGGCATTTCGGCGCGGGGTAAAAAGACCAAGGCGGTGGAGCTGGAGCGGCTGGTTCGTGGCATCGGAGTTGAAGACGTCAAAGTGGTAGATGCCTTCGATATGAAAGCTTTGAGGGCGGCTGTGAGAAGTTCGATCGACAATCCTGAGCTTTCTGTCGTAATAGTCCGTGGTGCGTGTTCGGTGCGACTGCGGAAACGTTCCGGCCCCAGAGCCGTTGACATGGATAAATGCGACGATTGTGAGACGTGTCTAAAGCTTGGCTGTCCGGCTATACAGAAGCTTGACGAGCAGGTTTACATCGACGTCACTATGTGTGCCGGGGATGCCTGTACTGTTTGCGAGCAACTTTGCCCCAAGAAGGCGATAGGCCCGTTGACTGCTATCGGGGCTGAGGAGTCAAGGTGAAAAAACGAGACCTGCTTATGGTTGGTGTAGGTGGTCAGGGTATCGTCCTGGCGAGCGACATACTGGGTGAGGTGGCTCTCGCTGCCGGATACGATGTCAAGAAGACAGATACGTTGGGCATGGCACAACGAGGCGGCAGCGTCTTAAGTCATGTGCGGATAGCTGATAAGGTCTGGTCTCCTTTAATCAAAGAGGGTGATGTTGACGTTCTGGTCGCTTTCGAGAAATTGGAGGCGGCCCGGTGGAGTTATTATCTTCATGCTGGTGGTGTAGCCATCGTCAATAATCAGTCAACACCGCCATTGTCTGTAAGTTTGGGAACTCATCGCTATCCTGGCGATAAGGAGATAGAGGGCACCTTGAGGCAGCGGGCAGACCGCATCTATTTTGTTGACGGAACAGATAAGGCTAAAGAGTTGGGTGATATCAGGACGCTCAACATGATTATGTTGGGATGTGTGTCGTTCCTTCTGCCCATCGATGCTGATATTTGGAAAGATTGCATTTCGCAGCGGCTATCACGGAAAATCTTGAAAATGAACATGGCTGCATTTGACAAAGGTAGGGAGGAGATGTCGAGTGCCAATCTCAGATAATGTCAGCAAGCGTATGATGGAGGGGTCGTGGATACGGAGGATGTTTGAGGAAGGGGCTAATCTCAGAAAGCGCTACGGCGAGGAGAAAGTTTCCGACCTTTCTATAGGCAACCCGGTAATGGAGCCACCGCCTGAGTTTAACCAGGAATTTAAGAAGCTGATGAAAAAACCCATGCCGGGGATGCACAGGTACATGGAGAACGCCGGTTATGCCGAAACAAGGGCTGCCGTGGCAGTACAGCTCTCACACGAGACCGGCATCAAATTCACGGTGAACGATATTGTCATGACCTGCGGTGCTGCCGGAGGCTTGAATGTGGTGCTGAAGACAATACTAAATCCCGGGGACGAGGTGATTGTATTCGCTCCTTACTTCATGGAGTTTGGCAACTATATAGACAATCACGGTGGGGTTATCAGGGTCTTGCCTGCAAATGAGCAGTTTATACCGAAGCTCGAGGCTCTTGAGGCCGCGGTTACAGCTAAAACGAAGGGCGTAATTATCAATTCACCCAACAACCCAACCGGCGTTGTCTATAGTCAGGACTTTGTGAGGCAGCTTGGAGAATTGCTTCGCAGGAAAGAGGCGCAATACGGGACGCAGCTTTTCCTGATAAGCGATGAGGCATATCGCAAGATTATATATGACGGATTAACATACCCTCCCGTTTTCCATCATTATCGTCACAGCATAGTTGTTGCTTCTCATTCTAAAGACCTGGCGCTCCCCGGTGAGCGTATCGGCTATATCGCCATACATCCGGATTGCAGCCAGCGGGATGAGCTGGTGGGCGGCTTCGTTTTCTGTAACCGGGTTTTGGGATTTGTCAACGCACCGGCGTTGATGCAACACCTGGTGCGGAACCTGCAGCATGTCACCGTCTCAATAGCCGATTATCAGAAGAAGAGGGATTTTTTGTATGGCAATCTTGTTAACATGGGCTATTCTGTGGTGAAGCCACAGGGGGCTTTCTACATGTTTCCTAAGTCACCGCTGGAGGATGATGTCACCTTTGTCAACGAGCTGCGACAGTGGAATGTGTTAGTTGTGCCCGGTCGAGGGTTTGGCATGCCGGGCTATTTTCGAATCTCGTACTGCGTTGATGACAGAACTTTGAAAGTTTCGCTTACTGGTTTCAAAAAAGCGGCTCAGAAGTTTAAACTGTGTTAGGATATGATGCGTATTGCCATTGGTAGTTACATGTAGCTGCGAGGCTTCAGCCTCGCTACGGGGAGGCGACCCTAAGGTCACGGCTACATTGGCTGTATAAAGGGCGCGGCTGTGTTAGAGCATGATGCGTATTGCCATTGGTAGTTACATGTAGCTGCGAGGCTTTGGCCTCGCTACAGGGGGGCGACCCTAAGGTCACGGCTACATTGGCTGTATAAAGGGCGCGGCTGTGTTAGGGCATGATGCGTATTGCCATTGATAGTTACATGTAGCTGCGAGGCTTCAGCCTCGCTACGGGGAGGCGACCCTAAAGGGTCGCAATCACAAGGGGCACGGTTATATTTAGGACATTATGAAGAAGAAAGTTGACAAGGGGAAAGACATGAGGAATATCGGTGCGGGAGATGGTATGGTTGACAACCTGGCGGAATTGAAGGCGAAAGCAGGGCGAGAGCCTATCGCGTCTTTCCTGGATATGAGATTGTTGGAGTTATCTAAGGGCTATGCCAAGGTGTCAGCGAAATTGAAGCCCGAATACCTCAACTTCAACAACCTGGTCTTCGGTGGCATTGTTATGGCGGTGGCCGACCAGGCTTTTGCCTACGGAACTAATTCGGTAATCAGCCCTAACGTGGCCTCGCAGTTCAACATCCATTTCGTTGCCAGTGCCGATGTAAATGATGAGCTTATTGCGGAATGTCGGGTGGTCAGAGCCGGCAGGCGGGTCTGCATCTCAGAGATGGTGGTTACCAACCAGGACGGCAAACTCATAGCCAAGGCTACAGGCACAACCATCCCCCTGGTCTAAGGGCGCTACTCTTACTGACTGTCATTGCGAGCCCTTCGTTATCCGTCATTCTGAGCGCAGCGAAGAATCTAATCCCCCAATGTAGCCCCGACCTTTTAAGGTCGGGGTCACGAGGCTAAAGCCTCGTGGCTACATGTATTAATATATTATTTCCAGCGCACAAAACCAGTTGACAAGCCTTTACGGTTATTGCTATCATTTTAGTTATCATGGTCGAAATGCATAACTGGGCTCGCAGCTATAATTGGTACCTCTTCTTTTTTGGCTTTGGCACGTCTCGGTGCGGGCTTGGGAGGGCATTGACCTAATAAAGCAGTAGCAGAATAGTCGAAGCAAGAAAAGCCTCCCGCCCGCGGGAGGCTTTCTCTTTTCGGACGCTGGGTGAATGGTAATAAGTCAAATAAAAAAGAGGTTGTTTACTAATGTAGCGGCGAGGCTTTGGCCTCGCTACAGGGGGGCGACCCTAAAGGGTCGCAACTACATTCAAAAAGATAAAGGGGGTAGAGAGCTATGATAGTTGAAATGAGGACGGGCGCTGCCCAGGAAGAAGTAGATGGCGTAGTACAGCGGGCTAAGGAGCTGGGGCTAGGTATCCAGTTGAATCTGGGCACCAACAAGACGGTGGTAGCCCTGCTGGGGCCCAATACCGGCCAGTTGCCCATTGACATTTTTGCCGTACTCCCCGGGGTGGAGCGCGTAACCAGAATTATGAAGCCCTACAAGCTCGCGTCCCGGGATTTCAAGTCAGAGGACACCGTAGTTTCCGTTAATGGGGTTGAGATCGGAGGTAAACGCATCGTGGTCATGGCTGGCCCCTGTGCCGTCGAAGGTGAGAAGCAGCTCATGGCAGCAGCAATGGTGGTAAAGGAGGCTGGAGCCTGTATTCTGCGAGGTGGCGCCTATAAACCACGTACCTCACCTTTTGCTTTTCAAGGTCTGGAGGAGTTCGGTCTGGAATTGCTGCGGCAAACCAAGGCGCAATTCGGTATGCCTGTGGTCACTGAGGTGGTGGCACCTCATGATGTAGCCAGAGTAGTAGAATATACCGATATACTCCAGGTCGGGGCCAGGAATATGCAGAACTATGCTCTGCTGACCGAGATCGGCAAGAGCAAATGTCCTGTTCTCCTGAAACGGGGGTTTTCGGCTACTGTTACCGAGTGGCTTACAGCCGCCGACTATCTATTAGCCGGTGGAAATGACCAGGTTATACTATGCGAGAGGGGCATCAGGACCTTCGAGGATAGCACTCGCTTTTCCCTCGATGTGGGTTCCATACCGATAGTTAAAAAATCCAGCCACTTACCTTTGATTGTCGACCCCAGCCATGCTGCTGGCCACTACTCTGTGGTTCCGGCACTGGCCAAAGCGGCGATAGCGGCTGGGGCTGACGGCCTCCTCGTCGAAGTTCATCCCAACCCTAAGGAGGCTCTGGTGGATGGCCTTCAGTCCCTTACCCCGTCAGACTTTGCCAGGTTGATGACAGAGCTTAGGTCTATTGCCGAGGCGGTGGGGAGGTATATTTAGACAATAGCACAGGATACTGTAATATTTTGGTCGGTCGGGGTTGAAATTAGAAGAGAGACCTCGCAGAATCGTGGATGGCTTGTAAGAGCTAATCTTTAGATTAAGGAGGTCTCTCAGTGGAAAGCATAGATGAGTTAGC
>Ga0194110_10002294_pt1 | contig 24306 bp, 26 predicted proteins | sample TA2Kig1200mmetaG_FD_146192 | JGI IMG/M metagenome (GOLD analysis project Ga0194110, IMG submission 146192) | Freshwater microbial communities from Lake Tanganyika, Tanzania - TA2015032 Kigoma Deep Cast 1200m | ecosystem: Environmental > Aquatic > Freshwater > Lake | place: Tanzania: Lake...
CCATGGCTACAGAATCACCAACAATGATTCCATCGATACCAGCCTCATCAACTATCCGTGCAAAAGGATAGTCATATGCCGTAAGCATCGTAATCTTTCTTTTCTCAGCTTTTTTCTTCAGAAGATCCTGAATCGTTATCTTTGGCATTTAAAACCTCCAATCTTTGTTGCCTAATTTTAACATAAAACCTATAAATGGCCAAAAATAACCCTATGTTGCAATACCTTTTTAATAAGGTCTTCTTTGTTCCGCCAGATCAGGAAGCAGTTATGAGCCTTTATATCCCACATGGTTCAGATGAAACCGGCGATATAGCCGCCCTCACGCACCCGGCAGGAATCTTTATATCCCACATGGTTCAGATGAAACTTTCGCAATTTTTGCTGCCTTTTTAGAATAAGAAGCCTTTATATCCCACATGGTTCAGATGAAACTGAACATCAAAACTAAGTATTGTCTTTTTTGAAAGACTTTATATCCCACATGGTTCAGATGAAACCTATTTCTGTCGGGGGATTCACTACCCAATTTAACCTTTATATCCCACATGGTTCAGATGAAACGCTACTGCTGTAGTTACATCCGTAAGGCATTATACCTTTATATCCCACATGGTTCAGATGAAACGTATTATACCTGGCAGCTTCAGTTCCAGATTACCGACTTTATATCCCACATGGTTCAGATGAAACGGACATCACGGACGTCCTCATATGCCTGCACATATGCTTTATATCCCACATGGTTCAGATGAAACTCCATTGCCGCATAAACTGCCAGATGGTTAATGTCCAACTTTATATCCCACATGGTTCAGATGAAACGCTACTGCTGTAGTTACATCCGTAAGGCATTATACCTTTATATCCCACATGGTTCAGATGAAACTGGGCGCCGCCGCTGTTACATTGAACGAAACAAACGTCTTTATATCCCACATGGTTCAGATGAAACCCTGAGAAGGTCTGCCAGTTACAATGTCAGTGTCAACTTTATATCCCACATGGTTCAGATGAAACCCTCCATGAAAATTCAGGTTCTGTTTTGCAATCGTCTTTATATCCCACATGGTTCAGATGAAACTTGCCTTGAAGAACCTTTGTATCGAAATCCCACTCCCTTTATATCCCACATGGTTCAGATGAAACTTTTGTACTCGCAGACTTTGCAATTGCCTGGCTGCCCTTTATATCCCACATGGTTCAGATGAAACAACACCCTTTAGAATTATTAAAGCCAAACATTTAAACTTTATATCCCACATGGTTCAGATGAAACTTATACCAACAGCGATCCTATTACAAATCTCAGGACACTTTATATCCCACATGGTTCAGATGAAACCGATCCTTCCAAAACACAAAAAAGCCCTGTTCTGGCCTTTATATCCCACATGGTTCAGATGAAACTCTTTTACACTCAAACAAACCCTGATGATAAATTTCCTTTATATCCCACATGGTTCAGATGAAACCCAGTTTTCAAAGAACTATATACAGAGCTTGAAATGCCTGATTTAAAAACTATTTTATCAATTTTTAAGAGATCTGGGAAGTCTGAAAATTGAATAAATTTGCATCAACCCTCTGATTGCACTTTTAATTTTTCTCTAAAAATGTTCATAACTTCTTCACACTATTAAATTTTTCACAATAAATCCAAAAATGTGGTTTGATGCAATCATAATATATTCCCTGTCAGCTCCTTCTCCATACCCATTACTGTCTTTCTGTAATTAAGCCTATTTTCGAGGCTGTAAAAATAAATGGAATCATCTTCTTCCTTAATGATCTTTTTCAACTCACCTCTGCATTTTTCGAGTTTACCTTCCGTAATATCGCCTTCAAATACAGAATTCTGAACCCATAAAAAATACTTCTTCAAAACCTTCCTAACCTTGTTCACTCTTTCCTCTCCAATATCATATGTAACAATCAAATATGCCATTGCTACCACCAGGCCTTAAATGGCGAATAAATCTCATCGCCCAATAAATGCTTTATGAGCTTATAACACTCAAGTCTAATCAGCGTTCTGTATGAAACATTTCTTTTTAATTTCCTGTGTTTAATAGTAGTTGTCAATTTCTGATCAAATTCCTTGAGAAATTTTTTCCTTCCATTTTCATTTAAATAGCAGTAATTTACATCTTCTTCAAAATCATCGATCTTAATCATATTATTATTTACAAGTTTAAAAATAATCGGATCAATAATAAGCGGTTTGAAGATTTCCGATATATCAAGACTTAATGAATATCTTCTCTCTCTTGGTTCATGGAGATAGCTTATAGTCGGGTTAAGTTGTGTATGAAATATTTCAGACAGTACGGTTGAATATATCATGGAATTGCCGAATGATATAAGGGCATTTACCGGGTTGGTAGGCGGTCTTTTTTCTCTTTTTTCGATTGTGAAATCGTTTTTCAAAATTGCATTAAATGCCTGATAATATGCATCTCTTGACCTGCCTTCGCATCCCATAAGTTCACTGATGCTTTTAGCCTCATAGGCATTAGTCAGTTCATTACTTATCTGCCCCTGAAATTCCTCTGTATTTACATAACTTCTCAAGTTCCGGAGCATGTGAAACATTGCTCCTTCTACAAAGGAAAGGGCAAGGAAAAATCTTTTTTCAGCATCAAGATAATACCCTACCTGTTTTACCGTGAGGTCGCCTGATACATTCCTGTCCCTTGGCATGAAGCTGCCTGCGTAGAATCCATAATAGTTATAAACATGGACAGTCTTGTTCTGTTGCGATAGGAAATTCAGAAGCTTTGTGTTGATATCCACTTCACCAAAAAGATGAATGGTATCAATGTCCTCAATCGGGATAGCCTTTTTTTCACCCTTTTCGTTTTCGATATATACAGTATTTTCCTGACGCTTTATTCTGCCGTTTGAGAAGATGTAATATGGCCTGCTCATCTATTATCCCCAGCAAAACTCATAATAGGCACATTTCGAGCAATAAGGATTACGCTGTAACAGTGGAGGGGTATCCATACTTAAAACGTCTTTCACTCTTACAAGTGCAGACCCAACCTCGTTTTCTGCCTCAGGGGTTAGGATAACCTCTTCTCTTTTTCTCATTTTGGGATAATTGATGACACCTCTCTTTTCAATGCCGAGATGTTTAAGGTAATACAGATAATAAAGGATCTGGATTCTATCAGCATGTTTGAGTCTGTTGCTGTATTTTACCTCTCTAATTTCATCATCTCCTACAATGTCTATATTGATGAGATTGTCTATAAGTATCTCTTTTGTTTCCTCTCTTGGATAACTGTATTCTCCAAGGAGTTTCCCCATTAAGACTTTATCCGAGCCTGATTCCATTGAAATCCCCCTGTCAAAAAGCCAGAGCTTCCTCTCGCAGACATAAAGATAATTGATTTTTACGCCGGTAGTTCTGAGGTTCTGAAAATCAAGTTTATAGTCTTGATATGATATAGGCATTTTAAAAAATATTTTTCAATTAATGCCGCAGCATTTCTTATATTTCTTTCCGCTGCCGCAGGGGCAAGGATCGTTGCGTCCTATTTTTGTTTTACTACGGTTCAAATCAATATGCTCGCCGGCCACATTCTGCTGCCGCTCTTTTTCTAAATGTGCGCCATGTGCTTGAAGCGTTTCCACAGCCAATGGCAAAGAGCCAAATAGTATTGCCGTGGCCTCAACCTGATCATTTAGATGCTTACCATTCTCATCTTCAAAAAGCTCCCTGCCTTCCTCAGGATAAACCACTCCATGCACAATGCAAAAGCTGAGAATTACATCTTTAACGTATTCAGGCATATCTTCATAATTTTCCTCGCGGTCAATATACCAGATCTCGGGTCTCATCCTGAGCGCCTCAAGCAGACCGTATGACCACTCCTGAATGTCATCGAGCATCGTGCTTGAAAGCTTTTCCATATCAAAGGGAAACCTTAATGATCCTTTATGAAAGGCCCTGGTACAGGCATTATAAATGTCTATCAAATCTTTCATAAGGATATCTGCCTGCTCTTCAGAATCAAAGGTCACCATCTCCTCGCCAAATACCACAGGCATCCATTCGCTCGGCAGAATCACATCAGGCGTGATAGCGAGACCAAAAAGAAAACCCTCAAACTCCTTAAGAGTGAGCACTTCTTCTTTATTATCAGCCAGATCAAGAAGCTGTTGAATCCGTTCCTTCTGGTGCTTCGTAAGGATTTGGGGTATAGCCTTTGACATAAAAATCACCTTTCATATCAAGTCTTGTATATTTGAATATTTAAAATATATAAACTCCTTCCCTTTGGGGGTAATAAGGAATTTCATCATTGACTGATTTGGGTATTAAGAGAGTGATCATGCGAAATTTGAAGGCAGATTTCTCAAATTCAAACCAATATCGGAATTATATTCCAGAGTTGTTAAAAATATTCCGTACTTTGTTTCCTCGAAATGGCATCCGTGTTTCAAAACACTGTATAGCGGAACAGAAAGAACTTTGCCTTTTATCGTATTTAAAAATATCATCTTCTCTATTCTATTTTTCCATTTGTAGTTGCCTTTGAGTTTATTAATTTCTATATCTGTCAATTTCGACTGTGGAATAGTACTAAAAGAAATTCCTGAATCCCTTAAAAATCTGCTCACTTCATTATCGCCAATGGTCTCAAGCATAGTAAGGTCGGAACTTAAAAAGGCACTTATAATGCCTTTAGCCCTTTCTTTATCTGCCTCAACTTTTTTATAGTTCCAGAAAGTTTCAAAATAATTATTTAACATTTCTCTTTTCTTTTTTACATCCACAATGCCTTTTTCATCAATTACCCTTAAACTTTCCTTTATAGCAAATTCGCCGTATGGAAAAAACATCTCTTTTCCGTTCTCATTAATCAGTTTTGAATATATGAAGACTTTTCCAGCTCCCTGCCGTTTACGGTAGCACCTTCCCATCCGTTGAATTAAGACATTCAAGGGGGCTGCCTCGGTAATTAGAACATCAAAATCTAAGTCCAGAGATACCTCAACCACCTGAGTGGTAATCCAGATACCTATGTTCTTGCCATTTGAGTCGGTCTTTGTAATATCAATCTCCTTATTTTCTCTATCGTCAAAAGCAAACAGAGAATGATACAATTTTGGTGAAAAAGCTTTTAATTTCTCATAAACAGTTATGGCTTTTTTTACAGTATTGCATACTATAAGGATACTGCTATTTTCAGATAGTTTTTTGATAATCCTTTCACATTCTGTAATATCTTTGTTTACGATATTTATTTCATGTTGAGCATCATTTTTCATTTCCAGATTGTTCCAATTCGGTATATATATGTCCGAAACAATATTTTCTTCTTTAAAATCGGTTTGCAGTACGTCAGGAATTGTCGCAGACATTATCAAGGGTGTTATATTGAAAACTTTTGCGATTTTCAGACTTTGCTTTAAGATCTCGATGGTATAAGGAGAATATGAATCTATCTCGTCAATGATCAGATTTGAACCGTAAAGTCCCATGAGAACCTTCTCATACTGATGAACCCTTAGGGCAAAGGAAAATATTTGGTCAATGGTTGTTACAAGGACTGGTCTCATTAAATTCTTATTCAGTGTTATTTCATGCATGCTTTCTTCTACTGCTTCTGCCTCACCATATTCTTTTTTTAGCGTTGAATAGATAAACCTGCCTGCCTCACCATGCAAGATTCCCACATCGTCGCCGTAATACTTTTTTAATTTTTTGAATGCAGCATTAACAGAAGCCCTTGTTGGCAGAGTAAAAATAATTTTACCTTTTCTGCTTCCAGCCCAGCATAAGGCAGCCTCTGTCTTTCCGCTTCCTGTTGGAGCGATAAGTATTAGAGAGTCCTGACCCTTTAGATTCTTCTGAAACTTTTTAGGCGTGATCTGTTCTGTCAATCTGTCGTATCCTTCAGCATTGAGATAGACCTTTGTCTTTTCATCAATTTCGGCAGATGAGATATGGTCAGCCCTGTGTAAAATACCTTTTAAACAGACAAGTTCTTTATTAAATGGTTCTAAGTCAAAAATAATCTCCTGTATTTTGTCAATAATGTTGAAATCAATTTTAGGTGTCCACTCCATTTTAAAATGCTCTTTGAATAGAGAAGTCATTGGTTCAAGGAGATGTAATCTGTGCGAGTGTATGTCTATCAATTCATCCTCAAGTCCATTACCTCCGCTCCTTTGATGGCCATTTATAAAATCGTTCAGTTCAAGAAAGTTTTTATGATGAAATCCTACTGAATAAATTAGTTTGTGCTTCCACGCTTCTGAAAATTGAACTTTTTCAAAAATTGACGGCAGGAAGGCAATTGATAGCAAGTTGTGAGAAACGTATCTCTTTTCACCACACAAAGACTCCTGAAAGGTCTTTGAAACCTTGCCTAAGTCATGGGCAAAACAACAAAACATAACCGCCTTTTCCATGTCTGAATTAATTGAGAGTCCTTGTGTTTTCAGGCCAGCGACTTCACTTTTGGCGCGTTCCATAACCTCAAGTGTATGTTCATGAAGCTCTTTTTCTGGATTACTTTTAGCTAAAATTCTTTCCATTTCCAATCCTTAAAACTTTAGGGAAATTTCCTTTTTCTGTATCTTTATATTCCAGCAACCATAAAAATCTATCTTTATCTGCTGTCTCCCAGTATTCGCCCTCATAATATGAGACAGCTTCCTGAATATAATAAAGCTGCTCCATCTTTAAATTCCTGTCCTTATTAAGATGACATGTTGGTAAAAACATAGGAGCAGCACCATATACCGGCTCTGGAAGATAGGAATTTTCAATCTTTATTTTATTAGATTTCTTTGCAACCTTTCTTTCAGCATTAATAGAGATGGCCTTCATCATCGCTAAATCTTCACTCCTGCCGAGAGATACATACCCTTCAGGATTATTTAGTTTTGTGAGATAAAAATTATGGTGCTCAGGAGAATACAGATAAACAGTGTAGTACGGCTTACAAAGTACTTTTACATAAAGCGGTTTTGTTTCAACTGAACGGTAAACAATTTTTTCTATCCAGTGTTCTTTTTTAGAATCAGAAGCAACAGCACTGCCTAAAAAAGTTCTGTAATCAAAAAATATTCCTCCAAAGCCTCCTTTTATGGCAAGAATTAGAGGCTCAGGCGGCCTTTCACCGAGAACTTCCCTCAATAGACCAAGTATTGTTGAAGGCGGCGGAAGAGGATAGGAATCACAAAAGTTCTGATTGCCGTATATCCTGAAATGGGCCGTCCGCCCCCATATGCTTATTTTGATGACTTCTTTGTTGTCTCCCATATTTTATCCATATTTTTTCCTATAAAATCTGTGAGGCTATCAATTGCTTTCTTTGGCAGCATAGCGTTCACATTTACCTTTCCATCCAGAGGAAAGCCCTCATGTAGCCCGAAGATGAGCAGGTTTTTGTCATCTGATTTAAGGCTATACTCCTCAATAATGTCATTAATAGCCTTTGCCCTGACATTGTTTTTATTTTTATCCCATACAATGGAGTCAATAAAATATGGGAATTTTCTTTCAAAGATGCCTCCTATGACCAAGTGTGGTCTTAGAGTGCCCACTAAAGCACTGTTTCTATGAATAGCGATGTATGGTATTGCCTCTAAAATAGCCTGCACCCGTTTTAATTTGTCTTCTGGTTTAGCTTCGTTATCCTTGTCTTTATTATCCTCCTTCCCAACCCTTTGCAAATCAAAATTAATGGTATAGACAAAATAGTTCATATCTATTTCTCTTTGAAATATCATCTGACCTTCACCTTTAGAACCTGAAAGTTCAACCAGTCCAAGATTGCTACGATAATCAAGGCAGTTTTTAAAGTCCATCAAGCCAACAGCATAAGAAACACCCAAAGGTGATTTTCTTTTTCTCGATTCTTCTGGTGCTTCTTTAATATCGGGTTCTTCACCTTTTTTTTCTTCTCCTTTCTCACTTTTTGTCTTTTTCCGTGTAAATAAATATCCAAAAATATCAGCAAACGGATCATCATCCGCAAAACTTGTAATCTGTAAAGGTGGTTTTTCAGTCCCTTTTTTCTTAGGGGTGATATTTACATTTTTCTTAAATTCAAATTCCCATTCTTTCTCTTTTACAAAATACTCCATCAAAGGCTGTTTTAAAATTGCACTCGGTGAAAGATAAGCGAAATCCCCCATTGCAGTCGGCAATACCTTCATAGGATTTATATTTCCTCCGAGACCCTCGCTCATAGAAGGAGTCCCTGTAAATTTAACAACCATTGTCAATGTTAAGCCTTTCATTTTTATTCCTCCTTATCTGATGGTATTCATAATACCCATAATAAATGCCAGTGCGTTTTCCTCATTTTCTGTTATCTGAGTAAGTTCCAGAGGCATAGGTTCTTTCAAATAGATGTAAGTGCCTATGAGTTGCTTTTGAAGCTGAGTAGTATCTCTAAGAGATTTATATAACTTTAAGGCAACAGAATATGCCTTGTCTCCAAGATTATTTCCAAGTGTTTTGCCAAGTTCAAAAAATTTCTTTGTCATGCCAATACCCCCTTTATAGGCTTTTAAAAAAGCATAAAATGCCGTAATAACCTCATTTAAGATTAATTTAGACTGTCCTTTAAGAAAATCTGCTACCAGTTTTGCTCCTGATTTATCCTTATATTTTTCAACAACTCCTAAAATATACTGTTCTTTACTTTTCATCCTTAGCAAACTTGAAAGGTTCATCAGCATTAGCGAAGCCTTTGGCAGAAGGGGGCGTAGGTCAAAACTTTCAATATTACCTTGTTTATCGAATTCAGGATAAATGAGCATGCTCCCAAGCGAAAGAAAAACAGATGAGGCTTTTTCAAAATTTAAATTTAAATCTTTTCTCAAAAGAAGATTATCCAGAAGTTTTTTATAAAGACTAACTTCAGGGTTGTAAATAATAAATGGCAATCTATTTTCAGGTTTTACAAAAAGCTCATAAGCCTTAAAAGAAGCAAGTAAGGATAACTTACGACAATTTAAGCAGATTCTTGGAGGAATTGAGCCACCCCCAGCATATAGCGGAGAGTCTTCCCAGCCACCTGATACAATCCATTTTCGTCCAGCAATGCTGTCTTTGTCTTTTGTCGTCAGTTGATCACAGAAACTACAATTAACATCCTTACTTTCTGATTTTATAGCAAAGAGATTTTTAATATCTTCTTCGCTTTGCTCTTTTGGTTTATTTTTGGGATTTGCAATATAGTTGTTTAAAAGGGTTTTATTAATAATTGAAAGATAAGGATTCCTTCTTTCACCGATCTTAGAAGCCACTTCAAACAACTTAGAAGGTATTGCAGAGTCAGATAAATTACCACCTCCAGTTAACTCATAACAATAAACTCTCCCTAAATCTAACCACCAATTCATCCTACTCCACCTCCACCATCCCGAGTTTAGAATCTCTATCTCCCATAACACACCCTCGATATCCCCCTCGCATTCTCTACAGCAAGTTTTGCTTCTTCTGTTGTAAAGGATTCGATGCCGTATTCTGATCTGACATAAAGGTCAAAGAGTTTCTTGAACTTTGTGCATCTTCATCAATTGCTTCCAAGGTTTTTCTAATCTGTTGCGAATTTCAGGGATCTCAAGCGTTTGAGAAAATTCCTTCAGCCATTTCCGCATATACTTTATATCAAGTTTTTTGCCTTGTCGTATTATGATGCTTTCTATGTCACTCTGATCCTGCGGTCTTCCAGCTACTGCTTTATGGATGATAAGGTCTTCAGCAGAACAAATCCTTACAGAAATTTTCTTTCCTAAAGTGCAAAGAACAGCACGCCTCATTATTTCTTCCTCATAGCCAGGGACTCCCAATGAAATATCTATCTCATAGCCATCCTTGTTTTTTACGAGACAAATCCTGTTCTTGAGTGCAAATTCAAGTGCGTCTGAAATTCGTGGAGTAAATGCAGAGAGTACCTTTTTTATAACTGTTTCTTCATCTCCTGAAGGAACAAGTATGGTAACATCAACGTCGCGGGTAAATCGTGGTTCTCCCCACCACTGAAGGGCAATGCCGCCGATAATGACATGGGGTATATCCTTTGAGGTAAAGAACTGATGAACTTCTTTTATGGCTTTTAACTGTAAATTCATTTATGTTTTTTAATTTCTCCTGCCTTATTTAGCAGATGTCTTCTTTTCAAGAGAAAGGCTATCTTTTGTTTTTCAAGTCTTTCCAGGTCCTCTTTTTTAGAACTCATCTCCCATATCCTGCAAAGTGCATCATACTCACGCTGTGAATCCTCGGTTGTCAACCTGGTAAGTCGCCGTTTTTTTTCTTCGGCAATCAATTTATCAGTTTTTTTATAACCATTAAGAAGATTCAATAAGGCTTTCTTTTCCGTTAAGATTTCAGTCTTTTTTATGGATTGTTTCATATCTTCATCCTTCAAATATGTTATTTCCAGTTGACCAGAAAGTATCTTTTACGTTACTTATGATTAACGTATCTGCAATAAATTATAGCTCTAACCCACCGCCTCCACCATCCCAAACCCCTGTCCCGTTCTCAATCCAACACCAATTTGATAAAGCATCTGAAGGTCACGAGGGTCTCCTTTCAATTTAAACCGCCCCTGAAATGTAGTCAGTGTCATGTAAGGCTTACCCGTCTTCTGTCTGAACCCGCTCAGTGTGTGCTTTACAACCTGTTTGTTAACCTTTAACGGAACAAATTCAATCTCTCTGAATAATCCCTGTTTTCTTAAATCTTTCAGGATTCTGTCATGAATTGCATTGAAATGGTGATTGAATAACCGCATTTCATTATCATTGAGTTTGTTGCCATTATTTCCCACAGGTAAAAGAGGTTTGTCATTTTCATCTTCTATCAAAATAGGTGAGTTGGTTTTGAATGTTACTTCGTATGAACTGTTTTTCCTTTCATTCAGCATATAAACTTTTTCGAGCCTGAGGATAATATCTTCACTGAATCTGAAATCCTTCAATTCCAGAAGACCATTATAGAGATTGACCATGAACTCATAGTCATATGAGCTGATGTAAAAAGGTAGAAAACTATTTTCCGGGAAATAAAAGACTGTATCCTCCACCTTAAAATCTTTATCAATAATAAATTTCTCTTTCGTCATTTTACGCCCCGGTGGGAGTGAGATACTGAATGAAAAAGGCTTTACTTTTTTCGAAAATTCCGAATCCTCGTCAGGATAAAGTGCTTCTTTGAAATCTCTGTCAGACTTCTCCAGTGCCTCTTTTATCAAAGCCATAAACCTGTGCCTGTAAAGGATGGGTATTTTAGACGTGCTGAAAAGAACTTTAATTCTCAAATTATGCCCCCTTTAACCTATGCCTGAAGAGTTGAACCTTTATAGGGAGCAAAATAAGCGGCTCTTTTGCAGTCAGTTTAAAAAGAAACTGCTGATATACGATGGAATGAGATGAAGGTTTCTTCATGCATCTCCCCGCAAAAACTATCACATCATATCATAAATCACTACTTCGAATCATTTAAATTTTCAATCCCAAGTTTTCCAAACCATTTCTGCATATATTCCATATCAAGATGTTCTTTTTGAATTTCACGTATTTTCTCCGCATCAAGCCTGTCTTGTTCTCTTCCGCTTAACAGTTTCAGGATTACCAGATCTTCAGGGGTTGTTATGTTCATCCCATATCCCAACAGCCAATCCACCAACAAGCATATATTCTATTCCTATTTCGTCAATAAATAAGCAAAGTTCCTTAAGAGATTGCATGAGAGGGTTATCGTTCATCTTGCTTTATCTTTAACATTGAAAGTTCTTTTCTCACCAACTCACTGATTTCATCTTCTCCCAGTTCTGGATGTCTTTTCCTCATTGCAGCTCGCTTCAATTCAAGTGACAACATCGTCACATCTGCCCACGCTCTGATACGTTTTTCAACTTCTGCAGGCTCAAGTGTTGTCTTCATTTTATCCTTCCCTATAGTTTCTCAAACTCTCTCTTATCCTTGCTGCATTTTAGGTATCGCTTGCAACTAAAACTCTCAATAAACCCTCGTCAAAAGTCACAAAAATCAAGCCCTTTTACTATCTTTACCCTCTGAAAGTCCTCTAATATTTTGAGGAAGCCTTATCTTGAATGTTGCCCCTTTTTCACTGCTTTCAACAAAGATACTTCCTCCATGAGAAATAATAATCTTATGAACGATTGCGAGGCCAAGTCCTGTACCCCTCTCTTTTGTGGTATAAAACGGAAGAAAGATCTTGTCCATCACGTTTTCTCCAATACCATGGCCTGTATCAGATATCACAATTTCCAGAAAATCTCCTTCTGAGCTTTTTAAAGGGAAAGCCTTTATTGCGAGCTTTCCCCCGGCAGGCATCGCTTCGACAGCATTCTGTATGAGGTTTGTGAACGCCTGTCGTAAAAGCACCTCGTCACCTTTGAGAACAGGCACCCTCTCACTATCAAAGTGAGCGTGAATATCTTTTTTCTCACCTGTAACCGCTAAAACACAATTTCCGATAATCATCTTCAGGTCAAGGTCAGAGATCGTAAGTTCAGTAGGTTTTGCAAATGAAAGAAAGTCAGAGATAATCCTGTCCATTACACTGATCTCTTTTGAAATAGCATCAACAGTATGTGTTAAAGAGCTATCCACCCTTTTTGTGAGGAGCTTTGTATACCCTGCAATGACACCCATCGGATTCCTCAATTCATGTGCAATCCCTGCTGATATCTCACCAAGGCTTGACAGTCTTGCCCTCAGCTCCATCTGTGCCTCAAATGCCTTAAGATGGGTGAGGTCAGTAAAAATAAGTATCTGGCCTATTGTCCTGCCTTCTCTGTCATTTAACGGTGAGAGGGTAAGTCCCAACCATATCTTCTTTCCTGACTGTGTGATATAACTTATCTCACCCCTTTCGATAATCTTTTTCTCATCAAGAAGATCTATAACGGTTCTATTGAACACATCTGTATGATACTTCCCGATGACTACTTCTCCTTTAATGTCAAGTATCTTCTCCGCAGCTATATTTACCTTTGTGATCTTCATCTCTTCGTCAAAACTCATCACTCCACTTGGAACACTCTGCAGTATATTTTCATTGTACCCTTCAATAATCCCTGCTCTGTCTTCTGCCTTCTGTCGCATAACCTCAAGCTCTTTTTCCTTTTCTTTGAGTTTTGACACGAGCTCGTGAAATGTGTCAACGACAAAATGTACCTGAGACATATCCTTTCGCTCTAACTTCTTCTGTTCACTGTAAAAGCTTATAAACCTTTTGAGTAAATAAAAAAAGACCAGGACTGCAAGCAGGAATATGAGCAGATATAAAAATGTGATTCCTACACTCATCGTACCAGTATCGACATGTTAAGATAACAGGAGAGTATCTCCTGACCGTAAAAAAGCGTTATTATTGAACCCAACGCAAGGTATGGGCCAAATGGAATTTTTGATCCCCATTCCCTCCCCTTGCAGAGTATCAGTACAATACCGATAATCGCGCCTGAAAGACTTCCGAGGAAAGTTGTGAGTATCACGCCTTTCCATCCGAGAAATCCCCCAACCATTGCCATCATCTTGATATCGCCACCCCCCATTGCCTCCTTTTTAAAAATCCGTGTTCCCACTTTTGCAACAAAATAATAGAATCCGAAACCGATAAGGGCACCTAAAAAGGAAGATGTTATCCCGAGGGGTAAATGTCGCATAAAAGGATCTACGAGGATAAATCCTCCGAGTAGTATTCCTATTGGTATGCCTGGCAATGTTATTCTATCCGGTATTATCTGGAAATCTAAATCAATAAAGGTTATCACGATAAGGGCAGAACAGAAAACAAAATAGATGAGGGTATGCCATCCAAAACCGAACCTCCATAGAACCAACGTATAAAACAACGCATTCATAAATTCGACAAGAGGATACCTGAAGGAGATCCTCGCCTTACATGCCCTGCATCTGCCACCAAGAAATAGATAACTTAATAGTGGTATGTTATCCCACAGCTTGAGAGGATTATCACAGGAGGGACACCTTGACGAAGGTATAATGATTGATAAATTCCTGGGTATCCTGTATATGCATACATTAAGAAATGACCCAACAATAGAACCAAAAAGAAAGACAATAATATATGGAATTATATTATGCATTACTCCTCTACTTTGCTCATCTCTGATGCCTTCTTTTTTATCTCTTCTATTTCACTGTTAATCTTCTCGAGTTCGTGGAGAGCTTCAACGATAATGTCATCCTTCAGAATATACCTGTCAGAATATCCTTTGAGTTCAAAGACACGCTGGCCTATCGTTCTCATCAGATCTTCCTTTTTTTTCTCCATCTGATCTGACTGGTAAAGGAGTTTCATCACTGAATACTCTATCTTAAGTCTGTCTGAAAACAATGATGAAAACCATTTAATCTTATCAATCCCACCGTCAAAACTATCTTTTAATCTCTTAAACATAATCTCCCCCTATCCTGTCTTAAAAAGCTCAATTTTTCCTTTCCAGAATCCCTCGAGAGATTTTCTTAAAAGAGGGAAACCTTTTAAATCAGGATACCTTTCAATGATATTGAACGCCTCTTTCCTTGCTCCATTCAGAAGCCATGCATCTCTCACAATATGTGCAATCCTGAGGTCTGGCAAACCTGACTGACGCGTTCCGAAAAACTCTCCTGGCCCCCGTATGTTCAGGTCTTCCTCCGCAATCATGAACCCATCATTACTTTTGGCCATTACGTCAAGTCTCTTTTTCGCTTCTTCTCCACAGGGTTCGTATGCAATCATCATACAGAAAGACTGTTGCGGACTCCGTCCTACCCTCCCTCTGAGCTGATGGAGCTGTGCCATCCCGAACCTTTCAGCATGTATTATAAGCATAAGGGTTGCATTTGGCACATCAATCCCTACTTCTATCACAGTGGTGCTGACCAGTATGTCTATCTCTCCCTGCTTAAAAGAAGCCATTATCTCTTCCCTTTCCTGTGCTTTCATCCTCCCATGAAGGAGCCCAATGGTAAACTCAGGGAAATCTTTTTCAAAGGCATTCTTACCCCTTATTGCTGATCTAAGGTCTGTCTTTTCCGACTCTTCTATTACTGGATATACCACATAAACCTGTCTTCCCTTCTTTACCTCTTCTCTTATAAAAGTATATATGTAGTCCTTCTGCTTCGGGCTAAAAAGCAGCGTTGTCACAGGTCTCCTTTCAGGAGGAAGTTCATCAATGACAGAATAATCGAGGTCGCCGTATAATGTGAGTGCAAGTGTCCTCGGTATAGGGGTAGCTGTCATGACAAGAACATCAGGATTCATCGCTTTTCTCCTGAGCAATGCCCTCTGCATGACACCAAACCTGTGTTGCTCATCTATTATCACAAGACCAAGATTTTTAAATGATACGCCTTCCTGAATCAGTGCATGGGTTCCGACAACTATGTCTATCTCACCAGAAGCAATCTCGTTGAGAGGTCTTTCTTTTGTGCTCCCTGTGAGCAGACATATTTTCAAACCCAACGCTTCAATTATTCTGTGGATATTGATATAATGTTGTTCTGCGAGTATCTCTGTTGGTACCATCAGAGCAGACTGATAACCACATTCCGAAGCAACTGTCATTGCCATCAGTGCAACAATAGTCTTTCCACATCCCACATCACCCTGAATAAGCCTGTTCATCGGGTGAGGGCTCCTCATGTCACTTAGTATATCACTGAATACTTTTTCCTGTGACTTTGTAAGCCTGAACGGGAGCATCTCGATAAGCCTCTTGAGAATTCTTCCCTCAGAATTAAATACAATTCCCTTTTCACGTGCTTTCCCTCTTTTCATTATCGCAAGACCGAGCTCAAGCATAAAAAGCTCATCAAAAGAGAGTCTCCTGTGAAAATCACTCGTTCCCCTATTGAGAAGCGTTATATCTACACTTGTATCTGGAAAGTGAACACCAGAGAGGCTTTCAGGGAGTCCGGGCAAATCATGTCTCTTCAGGATCTCATGGGGTACCGGGTCATATATATCCTTACTACATGTGTCTATAAGATTGAACATTATTGATCTGATCTGCCTTACTGACAAACCACTGGTAACTCTGTATACCGGTACAATTCTATTTGTATGGATTAATGAATCGCCATCATCACTTACAATCTCATATTCCGGATTATCCATCTCAAATCCGATTCCCCAATAGGGGTTCCTCTTGACAACTCCACAAAGTACTACTTCATTCCCTATGGTGAAGTTCTTTTTCATAAAAGGCTGATTGAACCATTTGCCTTTTAAAAGACCACTTCCATCATTCACGGTAAGTTCGAAGATTTTCATTTTTCTTCTTGGTAGGTTGATTACTTCTACAGAGACGACCTTTCCTGATACAGTCTCTACCCTTCCATAAGTCAGGCCGCTAATCTTTTTAAGGTTGCTTCTGTCTTCATATCTGTAAGGAAGGTAATAAAGCGCATCTTTTAATGTTTTGATACCAAGGCGGCTTAAAAGCTTTGCCCTTCGAGGTCCGACACCTTTTAAATATTGTATATGAAATTCTGAAAGGTCTTTAGCCATCAACAGATGGGATGTCTTTTTTATGCGGCTTATGCTCTATCGTATCATCAAGTATCTTATCCGCCTCTTTCAACCTCATCTCAGAGTATTCTGTATCGCTTAATATATCAATATCCCAGCCAGTAAGCTTCATCGCAAGTCTGACATTCTGACCTTTCTTCCCTATGGCGAGTGAGAATTGTTGGTCATTCACCACTACCATGGCTGTCTTATCTTCCTCGTTTATCCCTATCCTGTCCACTGTCGCAGGGCTTAATGCTCTCGCAATAAGCATCCTCGGGTCATCTGTCCACGGTACAATATCTATTCTTTCCCCTCTCAGTTCACGCACTATTGACTGCACCCTTGTACCCTTCATCCCCACACACGCACCTACAGGGTCGATAGACGGGTTCTTGGAATATACTGCAAGTTTTGTCCTTTCACCCGGCTCTCTTACAATATCTTTTATAATGACAAGTCCTTCATTTATTTCCGGGACCTCCATTTTAAACAGAGCTGCAACAAATTGCGGACTGGTTCTGGAGAGCATTATCGCCGGCCCTTTTGTCGTAATTTTCACATCTTCTATAAGTGCCCTGACAGTATCACCCCTCTTAAGGTTCTCGTTAGGGAGTGTTTCTCTCACCAGGAGTATGGCTTCTGTCCTTCCGAGATTAAGAAAATATATTCCTTTCTCTTTTCTCATCACTATACCACTCACCACCTGTCCTGCCTTGTCTTTGAACTGATTGTAAATTACATCCCTTTCTGCTTCCTTCACCCTCTGAAAAATAACCTGTTTCGCTGTTTGAGCTGCTATCCTGGTAAATTCATGAAGATCTAACGGGATATTGACCACATCTCCCTCAACCCCTTCAGGTAAAATTTTCTGAGCCTCTTCAATAGAGATCTCTTCATTCTTATTCGTGACTTTCGAGACAATCTTCTTCTTTTCAAAGGCAACAATAGTGCACGTTTTCGGGTCTATGGTGAGATCTATGTTTGTCCTTCCCCCGAATTTCTTTCTCGCAGCAGAAAGGAGGGCATACTGTAACGCCTCAATCAAGATCTCTCTTGATATCCCTTTTTCCCTGCTTATCTGGTCCACCATGTAGCAGAGTTCTTTTGTCATTTCAACTCTACCTCCAGCCTTGCCTTTGCTATCTTCTCAAATGGTATAGGCACCTCACGTTCATGAACCAAAAGCCGTATAAGGACTTTACTCACCTCAATGATTCTTCCTATAAAAAAATTCTGGTTTTCTATTTTTTCTGTCGTTACTATCCGGGCAAGTTTCCCTGTACTTTTCTCAAAATCCTTTATCTCCTTTAATGGTCTATCAAGGCCTGGTGAAGAAACCTCAAGTGTATAAGACCCTGGAATGGGGTCTTCAACATCGAGGATAGCCTCGAAACTCCTGCTGAAACTCTCACAGTCACCAAGGGTAACCCCGCCTTCCTTATCAATGACAACCCTGAGCAGTAACTTACCCTTTCCGAACAACTCAACGTCAACTACTTCTATCCCCTGCTCATCTGCGACCTGGGTTGCCAATTGTAAAACCTTCTTCTTTATATTCTCGTTCATAAATAATTCCCTCACAGTGTGCTGTCCCTAACAGTTCTATACACTGTCATTGCGAGTCCCATCCCGAATGCTTTCGGGATGGGATAAAGCAATCTCACTACGAGATTCCTCGCTTCGCTCGGAATGACAAATGAGTATAGTTATTTATGAGACAATACAATAGGTCATAGACCCTTAAAACAAAAGAGTGGATAAGTCCACTCTTTCAATTAAAATCCAGATAGAATATATATTACTATACCAGCTTTTTGTCGAAAAATCAAATTTGGGGATAAGTCCTTATTTACCGATAGAATACATAAACGCTTAGTGGATTTGAATTCCATTAGACAAAAGAGGTGTCACCCTGAACTCGTTTCAGGGTGACATGAGATGCTGAAATGCCCTGAATCAAGTTCAGGGCAGCATGACAACTTCTATCAGCAAATTTTGAGGACAAGGTGTAATGACAGGCTACCATGAAAATGAGAAATAAAAAGGGCGGGTTGCCCCTGACTTGATCAGGGGGACCCGCCCTTAAATCACCACCCTCTCCCTAACCCTCCCCCATCAAGGGGGAGGGACGGGTAGGGGCACTACGAGTTAGAATCTGAGGTCCAGGCCGTGAACAAACAGGGTAACTGTCTTCTTCTCAGTAGTAACAAGAGGTGATGTGCCTGTAGTATAGTATTTGCCCGGGGTGAAGAAACCTGCTGTTACAAGATAACTGAGGTTCTTTGTGATCTTGTATGTAAGACCGAGATCAACCTCAGAGCCCACCTTCTTTGACTGACCAGCCTGCCAAGCCTTTGTTGCCCTGAGGAGGTAGCCATCGAGAGAGAGGTTCAGGTCTTTTGTAGGTACCACATCAATGCCGAGATTATAGTAGGTGGTATTGGCAATACCTGTTGTTCTGGTATTACCTGTAAGTAGCTGGCCCTGGGAACCGGCACTAACTCCTATAGGGGATGCTGCCGACCTTGTTGCGCGTTCATAAATCTGTGTGTAGTTTGGAAACCTTGCTAAGAGGCTTTGAGCATCCATTCCTACGGTTGTCTGGAATTCCTTGTTCTTGTTGTCAGTTGAATTAGAATCACCGCTACCTGTTGCAAAGGATGCCCTGATATTCACAGGATCAACCTTGTAACCTAACTTTGCAAATAATCCAACGCCACGGAACTCTCTTTCGACTGTTGATGTCACATCAACATCCCCGAACTGCATGTCAAGCTCTGCTGCATAACTTAAACCTTGAACCTTACCATTTGCATGGAGACCGAGGTTATAGAAGTCTAACCCAACAACTGGTCCGACTGATGGTGTATTGCCATCGCTTTTTATCCATGTGAGGTTTAGACCCACTGTATTGTCTTTATCAACCTTATAGGTCATGAGAGCGACATTGGCATCAATATCATCTTTGTGTTTTGTCCATTCTCCTTCAACGAGTTTTGCTGTTAAAGCAGCTATGAGGAGTTCCTTTGTAGGCTGAACGAATACAAGGACTGCATCATCACCAAACCTTTCATGCCTGAGGAACTGTTTCTCACCGAGTGTCAGTAGCTGATGACCTACCTTTATCCCGGCAGGAACACCTAAGAGACCCTGACCACTATACTCTAACCATAACTGGCGGAACATCAAATCTGAGAGTGGTTTCACATCATAACCAGAAGGAGAACCCCAGATGTAAAGACCCGTGTTTGGATTCTCGTTAATAGCTGTCTCAATTTCCATAAAGCCCCGAAGACCCTCAGCAACCTTTGCATCAATGATGATATATGCATTTGTGGTGTACAGTGCAGCGGATTCTGCTGCAGTAGGTAGGCTTGCAGCAAGGTCGTTGAGATACCATCCCCTTACAAGTATCCTACCACCGAGGGTAATCTGAGTTGTTCCCTTTGCTACTACTGCCTGAGTATCTGATGGGATCTCAGCAGTGATGGCAAAGGCGCTGGTGGCAAAGCCAAGCACAAACATCAAACCTAAAAATAACGCTAAATATTTTCTCACTCCTAAACCTCCTTACTTAAAGGATTCCATCCGCCTATGGCGGACTTACTTTCCTCACTATATAACCTATTCATCACCTCCTCATAAAAGGTTTTGCCCGCCCATGACAGACTTACTTTACCTGTCATTCTGAGCGTAGCGAAGAATCTTAAAGAGCCTTCTGAATATTCCTATGAGTTATATCATTCTATGAAAATTTTGTCAAGAAATTTTTGCGTTTGGGTCAGGGCAACGTCAAAGTTACTTTTTCCGGTCATTCCTGCGAAAGCAGGAATCCAGAACCTACTGATTTGACTGGATTCCCACTTGCGTGGGAATGACAGAAGGGGTATCTCAAGTGCGATTTTATGGACTTTGACGAGGTCCTGTGTGTTTGGGTAATGTCAAAACTTACGCAAAATAATCTACGTAATTGAATTATTGAATTTTTCTGAATCAGGTTGTATAATATTTTGTTAGGATACAGGAGGGCAATCTTGATTTTCCCTGAATCAGGTATTGAGGTATTCCCGCTGATACCCCCGATCGTCGCTCTTTGTGTCTCCTTTTTCACCTCTATGGGTGGTGTCTCAGGGGCTTTCCTTTTGCTCCCCTTCCAGGTGAGTGTTCTCGGCTTTGTCAGCCCGGCTGTGTCTCCCACCAATTTAATCTTTAACATTGTTGCTATCCCCGGTGGCGTCATCCGATTTATTCGAGAAGGAAGGATGGCCTGGCCCCTTACGTGGGTAATAATTATGGCTACCCTGCCAGGTGTCTTCATTGGTTGTGTCCTCAGAATTTCTTATCTGCCAGACCCTGAGTCCTTCAAGGTCTTTGTGGGATGTGTCCTTCTCTATATAGGATGTCGTATTACCTATGACACCCTCTTCCGTCCCAAAACGGTAGCAGAGAGAGCTAAGGACCTTGACGCAAAGTTCAAGCAACGGGTAAAGGAAATCAAGGAGAAGCAGAAGAGCAAGGTGGCGGCCGGGCTTCCACCCGAGGCAGTGGTAAAGACGATAAAATTCTCACCCCGCCAGATAATATATGAGTTTTACGGCGAGACATTCTCCTTTAATGTCCTCCCCCTCTTTATCTTAGCCTTTATCGTGGGGATTATTGGAGGCACCTATGGGATTGGGGGCGGTGCTATCATTGCACCCTTTCTCGTAGCATTCTTTCGCCTCCCGGTATACACCATAGCCGGGGCTGCCCTCATGGGTACATTCTTAACCTCTGTCGTGGGGGTCATTTTCTATGTGGTTGTTGCCCCTATGTATGCATACACCGGTCTGGATATAACCCCTGACTGGCTGTTAGGGTTTCTCTTCGGCATCGGAGGAACTATTGGTATATACTTTGGTGCCCGAGCCCAGAAATATTTCCCTGCTAAGTTTATCAAGCTCACCTTAGCATTTATTATCGTATTCTTAGGTCTCTCCTACATACTCTAATCGAGGCTCAGGATTTAATAGACGCGACCAGCGAGGAAGAAAATGTCCTGCAAAAGATTCTGGGCACGCACCTGAAATTCCATCTTCTCAATTTCTGCCTCCAGAACCTGAACTTGTGCCCCGATGTTTTCTAACATCGATATCCTTCCTGCTTCATAGGCAATATTGAAAAATCTTCTGGTCTCTTCTGCTAAGGGTAGAATCTCTCTGGAGTATTTTTCGAGATTTTTAAAGGCATTTTCGTAAGAGGTCATGTGTTTTGCTGAGGAGCCCAGGAGGCCTGAACGCTCTGCATGGAGCTCCTTCTGGGCCTGCTCGAGGCTAGCCTCAGCCGCCATAATTCCGCCCTGATTTCTATCGAAGAGCGGAATGGGGACCATCATTTCAAGGCCATAGGTATCTTGATTTCTTGCCCTATCACTCAACATCGTAGCTTTGAGGGTAATGTCAGGAATGAATAGATATTTTTCTCTTTCCAGCTTTTGTCGGGCTGTTTCAACCTTCCTTCTCAGCAGATTAATCTCCGGATTTTTCTCAAGGAGCTCCTTTGCAAGATCAATCTCTCTGGGAAGGCTCTCCAGTTCCGGTAAAACTCCATTTACACTTTTTATAGTTCCGGGGTTCAAGCCAACCTTCTCCTCGAAGAAGCGAAGGTTTTGCTCTATCTCTTTGGTAAGCGTTTCAACCTTCACCGTTTTTTTCCTGTAACTCACTTCATAATCGATAAAGTCCTTTCCTGAAATCTTTCCGAAGACCAGTTTTGTTTTAGCCAGCTCCCTCATTTTCCCTATAAGGGACAAAACTTCTTTCTCCTTTTCCAGACGTTTTTGCAGGTAATAAATGTTATTGAAAAGCTTCGTCACCTCATTTTTAAAAACAGCCCTTCTATAATAAAAGCCTTCTATTGCCTCGTCTACTTCCTTTTCGCCTACCTTCATCCGGTAATGCCTCTTTCCGCCCAATTCAAATTTCTGGGAGATGAGGAATTCATCAGTCCTTTCTCCGAGGTTAAAATCACCTGGCAGCCTCTTGGGCTTCCACTCAAAAGCCGGATTAGGAAAGAGGGACGCCTGCTCTAAGAGGCCGAATTTTACCTGTATCTTCTTTCTCTCTGGCTCAATAACAGGCGCCCGATCCACTAAATAATCAATATCCATTTTTTCGACAATATCCTTTTCAAACACCACTCCATGCGGGTACCTTTTTTCACTTTCATCTTCTACAGCCTTAAATGGGAGCTGAACGCCAGCAGGAATCTCCTTGAAAACCCTGTCTTCGGCAGCACTCCATGCCGTGGCGCTAATAGCACCACATAAACCCGAAAGTAATAACAAAAGATAAAATTTGAAGGACGTAGATAATATCAACGTCCTGAAAGCCTTTTTTATTTTTACCATAGAGTCCAAAATTCAACCCTGAAAAACCGTATAATCCCTCTAAAGAGAACATGGCCTAAACTATATTTACCGCAGTATATCTTGGCAAAACAGCTTGTCTCTGATTTGATTAAGCTATCTTTATTAGTAATTAAACTATAGACCATCACTCTCGGTTTGCCCTTTTCAACCTTTGTAGTTTTAGGGGCAATACTGATAACCTCACCTGAGAATGTCTCAAAGGGAAGGGCCGACAATCTAATAGCCACCTTTTGCCCTATTTTAACATAGGTAACATCTTTATCCGATATCGGTATCTCTGCAAGTAATTTATCAATGGCTTCAATACGCAAAATTTCTTTGCCTTTATCAATATACTCACCTTTCTTTAAATGCACCCAGGCAGTTGTAACAGTTCCGTCAATGGGACTTCTAATATTTGTCCTCTCCAGATCAATCTTGAGGTATGAAAGCCTGGTCTTTAATTCCTCAATCTTTGCCCGTTTAGCCTCTATAATCTCAACCCTTTCACCCATCTTAAGCAGGGCCAGGCGGTTTTGTTTCTCCAATAATTGGGCTTTTGTAACAGCAAGGTCTTTTTTGATCTGGTCATATTCGGCCTCTGGTGAAGCTCTTTCTTTCCAGAGCTTCTCAATCCTGTCCAGCTCCTTTTCCAGATAAACCTTTCTCGAATTCACCGCATCTATTTCAGCCTCCAGGGCCTTAATCTCTTCCGGAAGGGGACCCTCAACAAGTCGCTTAAGCTCCCACTCTTCTGACTTGATCCTTGCCTGTAGTTTAGATATTTCGAGAGCAATGTCGTCATCAAGTAACTTGACCAGGAGGTCGCCTTTTTTAACAATGTCGCCCTCTTTAATATAGACCTCTTTCAATATTCCACTTATCTCCGGACGTATAAAGACCTCACTATGAGGAAACAATTTGGTATATCCGGTTAAGGTTAGCTCACTCTTAACAAAAACTAAAATCACTAGCAAAAAGAGCAAAATGGGAATGAGGTAAACTATCTTTTTTTTCATTAATTTTTGAAAAAATGTCTCTTCTTTAGGCTTTTCTTCTGCAGGCTTTTCCATGAAGACTACTCCCTTCTATCCGGGATTATATTAGGGATTATATTAGTATTAAATTTAAGGTAATATACCATAGAAGTCAAGAATTTTTTTATGCGTGTTACGTAAAAATCATTTATGCACATATGGGAAACTATTTGTGCACATATTTTTAAGTAAGGTTCTTCCTCTTTATTGTGTCATTCCTGTCCCGTATCAAGTACGGGGTAAACTCCGGCAGGAATCGAAAAGAGCCTTTGGCTCACAAAGGAGCATGAAATAACCCTTGTCCGTCATTCCCGCGGTCTGTTAAGCGGGAATCCAGATCC
>Ga0194110_10002309_pt1 | contig 24213 bp, 23 predicted proteins | sample TA2Kig1200mmetaG_FD_146192 | JGI IMG/M metagenome (GOLD analysis project Ga0194110, IMG submission 146192) | Freshwater microbial communities from Lake Tanganyika, Tanzania - TA2015032 Kigoma Deep Cast 1200m | ecosystem: Environmental > Aquatic > Freshwater > Lake | place: Tanzania: Lake...
GATAGCGTTCTCGCACTGCCTCGGTATATTCTTGTATGCTGCCTCGTGTCATGTTTGCCTCCTCTGGGTAACACTATTTTTGAGGCAACGATACCACTTTCGGTAACAATAATTATGAGGCAATTCGAAAACTTGACAACTTGCAACTGAGTCCCTATAATAAGAAGAAACCACCTGCTTCTACACCCAAGCTTGTTATTTGCTTAAAGTTTCTCCCACAATGAACTGTACAGAATATGCTCACATAGCTAGAACTAGATTATGGTGACACGTATATTCACTTCCCTGGAAAAACCTCGCCTCATGAGAGAACTGGCTTCTCGAAATCAGAATAAGCATCGGTTCCGCTAATGAGCAAATATATCTTCGTCACCGGCGGCGTAGTCAGCTCAGTAGGCAAAGGTATCAGTGTCGCTTCCATCGGCAGAATCCTGAAAAGCCGTGCTATTTCAGTCTCCGTACAGAAGCTGGACCCATATCTTAACGTTGACCCGGGAACCATGTCTCCATATCAGCACGGCGAGGTTTTCGTCACCCAGGACGGCGCTGAGACCGACCTTGACCTGGGACACTACGAGAGATTCATCGACGTCGATTTGACCTCTGCTTCCAATGTTACCTCAGGCCAGATTTACTCGGCGGTTATCGCCGGGGAAAGACGAGGAGATTATCTTGGTGGCACTATCCAGGTAATTCCGCACGTCACCAATGAGATAAAGCGGAGGATAAGAGAGGTAGCCCAGCTCTCAGGCGCTGAGGTAGTTATCGTTGAGGTTGGTGGTACTGTCGGCGACATCGAAGGCTTGCCATTTTTAGAAGCCATCCGCCAGATGCGAAATGAAGAAGGCAGGGACAATGTCCTCTACGTCCACGTTACCTTCCTACCACACATCGCCACCACCAACGAACTTAAGACCAAGCCAACTCAACACAGTGTTAACGAGTTAAGACGCATCGGCATCCAGCCAGACATCATTCTGTGCCGGTCGGATTATGAGATTCCCCAAAGTCTGAAAGACAAGATATCCCTATTCTGCGATGTGGATAAAGAAGCGGTCATACCACTGGTCACCGCCGAGACCATTTATGAGGTGCCGCTGATGCTTGAGGAAACTGGCATGAGCGATTTAATTATTTACCGCCTCAGGCTTGAAGCTAAAGATGTTGATCTTACCGAGTGGCGGGAGATGGTAGCCAAGCTAAAAACTCCCAAGGAGCCGGTAACCATAGCTCTTGTGGGCAAGTATGTAGAGCTTCGAGACGCATACTATTCAGTACGAGAAGCTCTGTGTCATGCTGGGCTGCACCACGACCGGCAGGTAAACATCATGTGGGTTCAGTCCGAAGACTTGCAGTGCAACGGCAATGTAAACTTATTGAAGTCAGCCCAGGGTATCATTGTCCCCGGCGGCTTCGGTTACCGCGGCATAGAAGGCATGATAACTGCGGCTAATTATGCCCGCCAGAACAATATCCCCTATCTAGGCTTATGCTTGGGCATGCAGGTCGTGGTTATTGAATTCGGGCGCTATGCTCTGGGCAGCAAACAGGTCAACTCTACTGAATTTGACCCCGACACCCCGTATCCAGTAATAGACCTGATGCCGGAACAACATGAGATAACCGACATGGGCGGCACTATGAGGCTAGGTACCTATCCATGCCACCTGGTTCCCCTGACACAAGCAGCCAGAGCTTACGGAGAAACCATAGTTCACGAGCGCCACCGTCACCGATTTGAGTTCAACAACCGCTTCCGCGAGCCGCTGGAGCAGAAAGGACTTATCCCCAGCGGGCTATCGCCAGATAATCGACTGGTTGAGATAGTTGAAGTCAAAGACCATCCCTGGATGGTAGCTTGCCAGTTTCACCCCGAATTCAAGTCACGCCCCAATCACCCACACCCCCTGTTTTACAGCTTCGTCGGGGCTGCCAAGAAAACTTTGGTTGAAGGCACTCAAGTGACACTACCACTATCATGAAACTATTATGTGTCTAATCACCTTTGGGAGGAGCAAATGCGGCTATTTCTAGATACAGCTAACGTCGAACATATCCGCCATGGGGTCAGGCTGGGAGTAATTACCGGGGTGACCACTAACCCCAGCCTGGTATCCAAAGAGGGCAATATAGATTATAAACGCCATGTGCAGGAAATCTGTTCTATCGTCCCTGGCCCGGTATCAACCGAGGTATTGAGCCAGGATGCCTCGGGGATGGTTGTCGAAGCCAGAGAGGTTGCCTCCTGGGCAGAAAATGTGGTGGTAAAAATACCGGCCAGCTTACAAGGTGTTGAAGCTACCTACGAACTAGCTAAGGAAGGCGTGAAGGTGAACTTCACCCTGTGTTTTTCTGTAAATCAAGCCCTCCTCGCCGCTTTAGCCGGAGCTACCTTTGTCAGTCCCTTTGTCGGCAGACTTGATGACATCGGCGAAAATGGCATGAGACTGGTAAAAGAGATTGTCGCAGTGTACAAGAACTATCCTGATTCGATTAAGACGCAGGTAATCGCCGCCAGTATCAGGCATCCGCAGCACTGTATCGAGGCAGCCCAAGCTGGCGCCCAAATCTCCACTGTTCCGTACCAAGTGCTGATGCAGATGATTCAACATCCGCTGACCGATATCGGCATCAGGCGATTCCTGGAGGACTGGAACAAAGTAATGGGATCTACTGTGTTGAAATCAAAGGTTTCGTAGAGTTGTCTTGTCACCCTGAGCAACAGCGAAGGGTCTCTAGATTCTTCGCGAGCTTGTCCTGAGCGAGATTCTTCGGTCGCTTCGCTCCCTCAGAATGACAGGAGAAGGACTCCCTCGGAATGACAAGCGAAGGGCTCAGAATGACAGTAGAGAAAGGCCGAGATTGCCACGTCGCTATCGCTCCTGGCAATGACGGAAAAAAGGCTCGGAATGACAGAAGGGGACAGGCTCAAAATGACAGGAGAAGGTTACTTTTGTAATACAGGCTGTCCGAAAATGTAGCCCCGACCCTTTAGGGTCGGGTTCCCGAGGCTAAAGCCTCGGCTCTACATGTTTAATGTGTATCACCAATGTAACTATACCTTCTCCCACAAAGTGGAGAGAAAAATTGTCACATAGAGTTTTCGGACAACTACAATAGTAAATATGTGAGAGGTTACTAACATGAACATTGCTGAACTTGAAATTAAAACTCGAGATGAATTGGTCGATATGGCCAAACAACAGGGAGTTGAAGGCTACAGCGGGCTTAGGAAACAAGACCTTATCATGCGGCTTGTCCAAGCCCAGGCTGAACAGCAGGGCTACCTATTCGTCTCCGGTATCCTGGACGGTGTGAGCGAGGGCTATGGCTTCCTGCGCCAGGATAGCCTCCTCCCCAGCTCCAACGATATCTACATCTCCAACTCGCAGATTCGCCGCTTTAGCCTAAGGCCCGGTGACACCGTCTCCGGACAGGGCAGGCCCCCTAAAGAGGGCGAGAAATACTGCAGCCTAATCCGTGTCGAAGCCATTAACGGACTCGACCCGGAGCAATCTAAGAGCCGACCTCATTTCAGCTACCTGACACCGACTTTCCCCGATAAGATGTTCAACTTAGAGACCAATCCACATTTCTTATCAACGCGGCTTATAAACTTGATAGCTCCTATCGGCCGAGGTCAACGTGGGCTTATTGTGTCGCCACCTAAAGCTGGCAAAACCGTGCTCCTCAAGCACATAGCCAATGCCATCATCACCAATTATACCGAACCTCACCTCATGGTCTGTCTCATCGGTGAAAGGCCTGAAGAAGTCACCGACATGAAGCGCTCGGTGAAAGCCGAAGTTGTTGCCGCTACTTTTGATGAGCCTCCGGAGACCCATACCCGCGTAGCTGAACTAGCCCTGGAACGAGCCAAAAGACTGGTAGAAATAGGTAAGGATGTAGTCATTCTACTTGATGGTATTACCCGGCTGACTCGCGCTTATAACCTGGCGATGCCTCCCAGCGGGCGAACTCTATCCGGAGGTATTGATTCGGTAGCCCTTTATCCGCCAAAGCGCTTCTTCGGCGCAGCCCGTAATACTGAAGAGGGCGGCAGTCTGACCATCATCGCCACCTGCCTCGTCGACACCGGCAGCCGCATGGACGAGCTGATTTACGAGGAATTTAAAGGCACTGGCAATATGGAACTACACCTTGACCGCCACCTGGCTGAAAAAAGAATCTTCCCGGCAATGGACATGCTACACAGCGGCACCCGCCGTGAAGAGCTTCTGCTTGATGAGACCACATTGAAACAGGTCTGGCTGCTCCGGCGTATAGTCAATATGCTGGCTGAAGACTCGCCGAACAGCACCGAAGCTACCGAAAGACTTCTTGACCGCCTAGCTAAAACCCAAACCAATGCTGAATTTCTGGCAACCTTATCCAAAGACATTTAAGGAAGCATTCTTCTGTCATTGCAAGGGGCGTAAGCCCCGAAGCAATCCCAAGGATTGCCACCCCTTCGCTAGGTTCAGGGTCGCAATGACGAAGGAATCTGCTCAACAATTTCAGACGACCAATTGTATATTGAAGAGTTGACTCTATTGACTTTCACCCATTTCGTGTTATGATAACAAGCAAAACTGCTTGGAGGAAGCGATGAAAGTAGGAGCTACGGCTACAGCACTCGCCTTTCTGGCGTTGGCTGTGTGCCTAATACCAGTGCCAGTCCATGCCGGTTACCTATCGTTGAGCCTAGCACAAGGAATCGTCGGCACAAACGTGACAATTCCGTCTGTATCTGGCTACGGTATGGGCAATTACCAGCTTTACTGGGGTGAAACTGACCAGCTTATAGGCCAAGGTGAAATCAAGCAGGGCGTCGCCTCAATCGCTTTCATCGTTCCAGAAGCTGCCAGAGGTAAGCACAAGGTCACTCTAAAAATAGCCGGCGATTTCTTCACTACTGAATTTACCGTCATTCCATCTATCAGCCTTAGCGTCGACCAAGGGCCCGTGGGCTCAAACCTGACGGTCGCCGGAAGGGGCTTCAATAGCAACGAGTCAGGCATCCAGATAGTCTATGATGGCAGCCCATTGGAAACCGGAATCACAGCCAACAATAAAGGAAGCTGGCAGAGCATCTTCAAAGTCCCGGCTAGCAGTCGGGGCCAACATACTATCGACGCTATGGGCACCACACCAGCTTCTGAAGTTGAAGACAAGACCTTCACTGTAACCCCAAAAATCGACATCAACCCGTCGTCTGGATGGGTAGGCACGGTAGTGGGCATATACGGTAGCGGCTTCGCCAACGGGGAAACTAACATCAAGGTGACCTACGATGGCGGAACAATAAAAACCGGGATAGCCGCTGATGCCAAGGGCTCATGGGAATCCAATTTCTCGATCCCAGCATCCGCTAAAGGCGGTCATGAGGTGCTAGCTTACGGAGCGATTACACCCGAAATTGATGTAACTGCGGCTAGCTTCTCTGTGTCTCCGGGGATAAGGCTTGAACCAGTCTCTGGTTACCTAGGTGGCGCCATTAATGTCGGTGACAGTCTCTGGGTCAGCGGCGTTGGTTTCGAAGTCAACGAAACCAGCATCAAGGTTACTTTTGACGGCACTTTGGTTGTGAGCAATATCGTCGCCGACGCCAAAGGCTCATGGTCAGACAGATTAGAGGTGCCTCCGTGTACCAAGGGTGAGCACACCATTAATGCTTCCGGAGAAATAACTAAAGCCAGCGATATTGTCGACGCCGTCATAATCATCTCACCAAAAATGGAGCTGAGTCCGACTTCAGGAGCTATAGGTACTGACATAACTGTTCATGGCACCGGTTTTTCAGCAAACCAGATTATAACCATCAGCTACGATGGAGCTAAGGTGGCCACCGGCGCAGCTACAGATACCAAAGGCAACTTCACGACTAGCTTCAAAATCCCAAAAGGCAAAGCTGGCGACCATACTGTAACTGTCACTGACGCCAAAGCCTCCGTGTTCTCATCAAACCTGAGCGTAGAATCAACACCACCACCCACACCCCGCCTTATATCCCCAGAAGCTGGCGCTGAGTTCGGCTTCATTGGCAAAACCACCGTTACCTTCGATTGGTCAGACGTCGAAGACCCTAGCGGAGTCTATTATGTGCTGGAAATAAGCCCTAGCGCTGATTTCGCTGGCACGATAATTCGTAAAGAAGGTCTGACTGCGTCAGAGTACACACTGACCGAAGACAATGCTCTGGCCAAAGGGAACTACTATTGGAGGGTCAGAGCTGAAGATGGCGCTGAGAATCAGAGCGACTGGACGAACGGGCAGCTTTTCAAGGTTGGTGGTGTGGACTGGTGGCTGCTGCTAGTCATTGCCTTAGTTGCCATCGTTGTAATCATCATCATCTGGCGTTTCGTATCTGTCAGCCGGCGGGATGAATGGAAATAAACGAGCTAAACTTGACAAATAGACGGGTTATAGCTTAATATTGAAAAAACTGAATAATTTAGTCAGTGAAAGTAAGGAGGTATCATGAGACTATTGGTTATCGGACTGGGACAATGTGGCTCCCGAGTCGCCGATCAGTTTGTCCGCCAAAATAAGCGGGCACAAGCGCAGTGGGGCATCAATATAGTCACTGGCACCTTTGCCGTCAATACAGACCAGACCGACCTCACTGGCTTAACTCACATCGGCTCCGATTTTATGCACCGCATTCTCATCGGTGGGCGCAAGACCTGGGGACACGGTGTGGGCAAGATAAACGAGATGGGGGCTGAGTTAGCCAGAGAAGACGGTGACAAGGTGGTCGATGCTGTCAGGACTGCACCTAATTTCTACCAGACCCATGCGTTCCTGCTCATCGCCGGGGCAGCCGGTGGCACAGGCTCCGGTGCCATATCCGTAATCGCCCAAATGCTCAAGGAGCGATATGTAGGCAAGCCGGTTTATGCCCTGGTTGTTCTTCCCTTCGAGCACGAAGAGATGGCCGAGCTGAGAAGCGTTTATAATACGGCGACTTGTCTAAAGTCAATACAGTCAGTGGCTGACGGCGTCTTTCTGGCGGACAATCAACGCTATGTCAGAAAGGACGCCAGCCTGTCAATGAACCTGGAAAGGATAAACTCAACAATTGCCGAACCTTTCTACGACATGATGTGTGCCGGCGAGATAGTCAAATACAAATACGTCGGTGCTAAGGTATTGGATGCTGGTGACATTATGCAATCCATCGATGGCTGGACGGCCATCGGTGTTGGCAGAACCGGAATACCGCGCGCTTTCCGCTTCCCCTGGGAACTGGCCAAAGTCAGCTTCAAGGAGAAGGGCGAGGAGACTCTGAGGGCTATGCAGGCAATGGACGCCGCCTTTAGCGAACTTTCTATCAACTGCAGTCCTGAGGATGCCGGCAGAGCGTTGTATCTTATGTCAGCACCGGCCAAGGACATGTCTATGGATATAGCTAAGGGTCTAGGTGACTATCTGAGAGAGCTGGCAGAAAACGCCGTAATCAGAGCTGGTGACTTCCCCAGAGGTGGGACCACCGTTGATGTCACCGTAATACTTTCTCAGCTGGCCTTTGTCCAGAAGGTAAGAGACTACTACGACAGGGCTACAGCCTTTGCCCAGACACAGAAGGAACGGATAAAGGAAACCACAGGCAGACTCCGTGACATGGAGGAAGCTGCTAAAGGATTACCCAGCCTTATCTAACCACTTTGAATCGTAATTGTTCACAGATGCGGAGGCGAGGTTCAAACTTCGCCTCTTTTTGTTCTTATTTTAAGAGGCTGTCCGAAAACTCTATGTGACAATTTTTCTCTCCACTTTGTGGGAGAAGTTATAGTTACATTGGTGATACATATTAAACATGTAGACCCGAGGCTTTAGCCTCGGGAACCCGACCCTAAAGGGTCGGGGCTACATTTTCGGACAGCTCGTTAAATGCTCGCCATCAACCGGATAATAGCCCTCTAGCCTTTCGTGGCACACACCTGTTAGCCGCCTGAACCACCAGAGCCAGACTCATCAGGTAGTCATCATGACCATCGCTGGGATCAACAAAAAAGTTCAAGGTCTGGTTAGGCCTGTAGATGCTCTTGGCTTTCTCTAGCTCAAACATCAGCTCCCTGTAATCTTCAGAGCCGTCCTGCTTATAAAGCTTGAGCCTGCCTGAGTTAATGGCAGCCAACAAATCGAAACCCACTTCCGATTTCGTCTTTTGGGTGAATTTAAAGGGTAAAACTTTGCTACCTAACGACTTACGCAAAAAGCTGGTGATGGGCTCGCCGACACCCGTGGCGTCGGTGACAATTCGACTGCAACTCCAGACATTTTTGAGTATGTCCACCATCTGAGGATAGAGTTCGGAGTGCTTCTTGCCCACCCAGCTATAGTGCTCCACCACATGTATTCTGGGCTCCTTGGTCATAATGTCAGCAGCATTATGTATAACCTCGGCAACGGTTATGACCGTGGCATCCCTACCTGAGCGAGTTAGAATCTCGTCTTCAAGCTGCTCGGACTCGCCGGCGAAATCTATGCCAGCTACGTAGGTCCTACATTCCTCAGGTTGGCTAAGCCTAGCATGATTGCCTCGGAGCTGGGCGATTTGCTGGCTTGTCAGGAAGCCACCGCCGCCTCGAATTGGCAGGAGGGCATATTGAGTCCTGAACAAGGGATGCTCTTCGCCGAGGCGCTCCCGCTCAGACTCAACAAAGTCTTTGTAGCTAGAATTGTATCTGCCTACTTCCTGCCAGTCATACCGGAAATGGCGTTTGATACCGTCCGTCTTCTCCAGTTCCAGGTTGGTCTGTTTGACCTCTTCGAGCAAGGTGGTATCATCCCAGGTTGTGCCATAGTGAACGGTGGTGGCGTTTGAAGCTGAGGCCATTGGCCTGAACTCCTTGGTGTATTTGTCCTTGGCTACGTCTTGGGACTCATCAATCTCTAAAAGGATGTCAGCGGTATGACCGACAACTGAGCTAGACTCATCGGCAGACAGGAATATCTGGCGGGCACTGCCCAGCCTAACCATGTAGCCAGCCTCGGTGAACCAGATGCCACCGAAGCCGAAGTCGTCCAGCCTTTCCTTAAGCCGTCTCATAGAGATGATTGTCTGCGGCTTGAAGGTCGGGGAACATTTGATGGCGCTGCCACCGGCAGCCATGAACATTGTCAGCAGCAACACTTCGAGGTGGGCAGAAAGCTCATTCTTACCACCTTGGCGGGCGATCTCGACTGAAAAGGTCAAGCCCAAATTGCCTTGAATACTTTCCAAAACTGCCTTAGCTACTTCTGCTTGGTATGGACGTAGTTTCATATCAAAAATCAAAGAGCAAAAGACAAAATGACAAATAAAAATTCAAAATTTTTGACCTCTCATTTGTAGTTTTGATTTTTTATATTTGAGTTTTAATTTCATTTTATCAAGGCCCTAATCCCCAGAGGGATAGCTATTTCAGTTAAAACTTTGGTGATGGCCTCCTTAAGCGACTTCTTCTGTTCCTTGGTGATGTTGTAGCGAGTGGTGACAAGGCGAGCGATGGTGCTAGCTACCTTGAGATGAAGGTCGAATCTCTCCGGCTTTGCTACTATAAGTTCCCTGAGTTTAACGCGGAATATAGCAATCTCCTCATCAATGCCATCTATGCCTCTGGCTTCTTCAAGCTCCAGCCTTTCGGCTTCATTGAGTGCCTGACTGTAAAACCCGTGCCTTTTGCCTTTTGTGGCGCTTTTTCTTGCCATTTTCCATTGCCTTGATAAGCCCATAGATGAGAACATAGGCAGCTAGATCATACCTCCGCTCGTCTAAAGCTATCTTTAATAATTTCGCCATAATCAGCACTATATTAGCACTAATGTTCTAATAAGACAAGCCAAACCTGTCGCTCTTTAGTATTATCCTCTCCTGGCACTTGCTTTCTTGCCATTGCGAAGCACGCAGTGGTGAAGCAATCTATTGACAGTAACGTAAGGTTCTTCGCTGCGCTCAGAATGACACCCGTAGCTGCGACCCTTCAGGGTCGCTCCGGTAAGGTTTCGGCGGGGCTAAAGCCCCGCAGCTACATGTGTTTCGCAAACACGCTCTTCTTCGACGAGAGAGGGTGAGTTTGGGGATGAATCAACCGGTATGTTATACTTGTAGCCCAAAAGTTGTTAATTTCACTCGCTCCGGAGGCTGATTTATGAGAGATAAACTCAGGTTTGTTCTTTTTTTGTGTGCCACTTTGCTGCTGCTGGCATGTGCTAATCCAGTACAAAAACATCTTGAGCAGGGTGACGCCTATCGTGACCAGAACCAATGGGATGAAGCTATTAGCGAGTATAGTAAGGCAATCGAGCTCAACCCCGAGCTAGCATTGGCCTATAGCAAGCGGGGCTGGGCTTACGCCACTAAAGGAGAGTTGGGGATGGCTCTTGGTGATTTGAACAAGGCGCTAGAGCTAGACCCCAAACTGATTGAGGCATATAATCACCGAGCCTCCGTTTATCATGCTCAGGAGCAGTGGGACATGGCTATCGCCGACTTAAACAAGGCTATCGAACTCGACCCGAAGCTGGCTGTGTCTTATAGCAATCGGGGTTGGACTTATGCTGGCAAAGGGCAATTTGAGCAGGCTCTTGCTGATTTAAACAAGGCTATCGAGTTAGACCCTAAACTGGCCGAGGCATATTACAATCGAGGCTTAGTCTACAATAGCCAACAACAGTGGGATATGGGCATTGCAGACTTGAACAAGGTAATCGAGCTTGACCCGACTAATTTCATGGCCTACAACGACCGTGGCTCTGCCTATACTAATATCGGGCAACTGGATGCGGCTATCGCCGACTTAAACAAGGCTATCGAACTCAAACCTGACTATGTGTGGGCCTATTACAACCGTGGCTTGATCTACAAAGAACAGGAGCAATGGGACCAAGCTATCGCCGACCTCAGCAAAGCCATAGAACTCGAACCAAATCTAGCCATCGTCCGCCAGGAACTGGCCGAGGCTTATGCTGAACGTGGCTATGATTATCGCATTAAAGGACAACGGGACCCGGCTATCGCTGACCTGACCAAAGCTGTAGAGCTGAATCCATATCTAGCCTTCGCCTACCTCCATCGGGGAATAACCTACAATGACCAGGGCCAATGGGACCTGGCTCTTGCCGATCTGAACAAAGCCATCGAGCTCGAACCTAATTACCCTGCGGCATATAACAACCGGGCCTATACCTATATCAACATGGGACAATTGGACAAGGCAATCGCCGATTACAGCAAGGCAATTGAGCTTGCCCCCAGCTACGCCTTGGCTTATTACAATCGGGGAATTGTATATTATAATACGGGACGGGCTGATTTGGCTATTGCCGACCTGAATAAGACTATCAAGCTATCAGATGACGCTGACCTGACTGCAGCAGCCAGGGAACGCATAGCAGAAATCCAGCGCAGAAAGTAGTGCCAGGCTTTAGCCTCGCTACTACTAAATCCTAAATTCCAAATCCCAAGCACCAATGACCAAAAACAATTGATTGTCATTGCGAGGCACGAAGTGCCGTGGCAATCTCGGTGGAGGGAAGAGAACTTTGAGATTGCTTCGCTTCGCTCGCAATGACAGGGGAGTTACTCAACGACCTCAATGACCAAAACTTTTTGGCTTTTGAATTTAGAGTTTTGAATTTGTTTAGGATTTGGTGCTTAGGATTTGTAATTTCTCTTCGAAGAAGGCGACTACTTTCTCCCCCAGCACTGCCTCATACCCCAACCAGAAATGGTCAGCTCCAGAGATAAGTTCAAATTGCTTCGGTTCAGCCGCCTCTCGATCCAACAACTTCGCCTGGTCAAGCGGCACAACAAAATCATTAGTCCCACAGATTATGAGCTTGGGCTTGGTGCAGCCCTTCAATTGAGATAACTGTGATGGGCCAGGAGGCAGTGAAACGAGTGCTACCGCCTTGACTCTCTCATCAGCGCAGGCAACAGGCAAAGCTACAGCAGCGCCAAAGGAATAGCCCAGCAGCCCCAATCTGTTACTATCCACCGCAGGCTGGGAAACAAGCCAGCTTACGGCTGCTGTTACATCCTCTTGTTCAGCAATGCCATTCCCATAGCTGCCTTGGCTGCCACCCACACCACGAAAGTTAAACATAAAAGCAATTGTAGACTTTTCAACCAAAGCCGAACTTACCGCCAGAATAACGTTGTTATCCATTGAACCACCATAAAGAGGATGAGGATGGCACAGCACTACTGCGGGGAAAACTCCATCGCCGTCAGGAAGATAGCAAAGACCTCGAAGGATAAGCTTACCACAGGGGAAAGATACAGCGCTCTGTCTCAGTCTTTCTTCTCCCGTTTGCTTTCCCACCATGCCTTAAGTCTGGCACGTACTTCTTTTTCGTAGCCCTGGTCACTGGGCGAATAGTAGCGCTTTCCTTTAAGTACAGTTGGCAGGTTCTGCTGTTCAACAAAGTGGCCCGGGTAATCGTGGGCATATTTGTAACCTTTCCCATATCCAAACTCGCGCATCAACTTGGTCACCGGATTGCGCAGGTGAAGTGGCACTGGCTCATTGCGACTTCGCTCAACATCTTGCTGCACCTTGGAGTAAGCTTCATACAGGGAATTACTTTTTGGTGCCGTAGCCAGATAGGTTACCGCCTCAGCCAGAGCTAGGCTGCCTTCGGGCATGCCTATAAAGTGGACTGCCTGTTGCGCAGCCACAGATACCATCAATGCCTGAGGGTCAGCCATGCCCACATCCTCAGAAGCAAAGCGCACCAGTCGCCGGGCAACATAAAGAGGGTCTTCCCCAGCCTCGAGCATTCGTCCCAGCCAATATAACGCCGCATCCGGGTCAGAACCGCGTAGCGACTTATGAAGTGCCGAAATAATGTCATAATGTTGGTCGCCATCCTTGTCATAAAGCAAAGCCCGACGCTGCAGCGCTTCCTCAATAGTCTCTAGGCTAAGTCTACGATGCCCGTTAGCCTCGGACGCAGTAGCTTGAGTTGCCATCTCTAAAGCATTGAGCGCCACTCGAGCGTCGCCATTAGACATAACAACTAAATGCGCTAAAGCATCTTCAGACAGCTCTACCTTCAATTTCCCCAGTCCCCTTTCTTCGTCCTTAATAGCTCGTTCGACGATAAGACGAACCTCTTCATCAGTTAATGAATTCAGGGTAAACACCCGGCATCTGGAGAGCAGGGCGGATATAACCTCAAAGGAAGGATTCTCTGTGGTAGCACCGATGAGAATTACCACACCATTTTCCACGTATGGTAATATGGCATCTTGCTGAGTTTTATTAAATCGGTGAATTTCATCGATAAACATGACAGTCCGTTGTCCTGAAAGCTTACGCCTGTGCCTTGCCTCGTCCACAATGCGGCGCAAATCAGCTACACCAGCGCTGACAGCGCTCAGCGGGCTAAAATGCGACTTGGTAACATTGGCTATAACATAAGCCAAAGTTGTCTTGCCGCTGCCCGGTGGCCCCCAAAGAATCATCGAAGGCAACTGGTCTGATTCGATGCACTTTCTCAGCACCCGCCCCTCGCCCACCAAATGCTCCTGCCCCACGAACTCGGCAAGACTGCGCGGTCGCATTCTGGCTGCCAAAGGTACATCGTGAAGCAACCCCTCGTCCTCCACAGACACTTCCTCCCCCTTCGCTTCCAACTTACCCAAGTCGAAAAGAGTCATGCTAACCCGTCTTCTCCTCCCTCCCTACCACCTGAGCCAGCTTGGCTGCTCTGTCGTAATAGTTCTTAATCCTGTCCACGTAAATCAATTCTGATATTACCACAGTGACTTTGGTAAAACCTTTGGCCCCGTAGAAACTACCATCTCTTATTTCAGCATTGGGCGCCAACTCTCGTAAGCGATTACCTAAGACCTTAATCATATCAACATTGGCTTTTCCAGCCGGCGCCGAAAGAAGATACAGAGCTCTGCCGGCATCTTCCAATTTGCAATCAACCGACAATCGCATCAAAGCCATGTTCATCGCTTCCATAACTCTGAACGTCTCTGAGCTCTTCTCCTCAAAGCCTGGTGCCCTTCTCCACGGAAATATTGATGATGACAATTGCGCCTTGCCCACGCCTATCGCCGTCCAACTAACTATAGTCTGCAATATATCACCAGCATCGAGCATTTTGCCGATAACATATTTCGAACCAGCCATCTCACCCGCACAAAGAAGATCATAGAACGGAAGGGCTAACTCTCTATTCAAGCTACCCATCTTCTGGGGTGATGGTATATTTCCTAGAATTCCCAAACCCCTATTATCTGCCAAAATCACAGCATCAGCTATCTTATCGACAGCCTTGAGACATATAGCGGTATTATGAACACGCTGTGGGTCATCTAGCTCAGAGTCAAAGGGTAAAACGAGAAACACATAGACCGGCTTATTTACATGGCGTTCCTTGAGCAACTGCGCCAGTACCGGAACTCCTCCTGAACCAAGGCTCCCAGCGGCACCGGCGACAAACAGAAAGGCATCCGTATTGACAAAGGCGCCAAGTCTCATGGCTAACATCACCCGCTCGCTTTCCTGGCGCATTAATCTAACACCAGCTTCAGTCGACTTATCACCAAGCTCAACAGAACCACGAATCAATACAGGTTTCAACCACTCCCATCCAGGCTTGGTCAATTCACCTAGAAGGGCTTGATCATTATTAACCGCATAGGCGCATGTAATTATGTTGACATGCCGCTCAGTTCTTGCCATCTTATTTAATTCGGCAAACTCGCGAGCCAGCTTACAACCACAATCTCCAACACCGATAACCATCAATTTCATAGTACTTTTATCTCCTTGCCAAAAAACTTGCAGATATATGCCTTTATGTCAAATAAATCTTTTTACCCTAAAACGATACAATCTTATCGGCTCTTCGGCTGATATGCCAGCCTTAGCTCGGCAAACTCCGATTTGCTCCTCAACGCTGTCCACACCTTTGAGATTAGGCAGCAATAGCCCACGCCTGAAACCGCATTCCACAATTACACCATATTCCTTCGGGTCAAGCTGGTCAACGCTTCGCACCGGCTCCGGTTCAGTAAGAACATCCACGCTGTATTCAAGGTCGTCCAACTCAGAAGCTTCAACCGGCGTAAACCGAGGGTCTTGCGTAGCTGAACTTATGGCATTAGCTACGATTTCCTCAGCTATGTTCCGCCTTGTTGGCATAAAAGTACCAATGCAACCCCTCAACTCACCACGTTTCTTAATAGACACGAAAACTCCAGCCCTCTGCTTCATCTCGGCAGTAAGCTTCCTTGGCCTGAACACCTTGCCGTGGCGGACATATTTTTCTACCGCCTCTTCAGCCAACTTCACTATCGGGTGACGCTGCTTTGCCATGCGACGCATCCTTTCCGATTATTTTAAAATTATCCCGGCATAACCTACTACACTGCCATAATCGCCAGATATGTCACCGCTAGTCTGATACTTGATCAGTTCCGCTTTTTTAGCGCCCAATTCTTTAGCGGCAGAGATAAGGCTAACCACCGGTGCATAACCGCACATTGATATATCAAACTTATCAACTCGTCTCAATAACTCGTCCTCATCCAAATCCAGTATGGCCTCAATAGCTTGATTATCCTTCCTCCGAGCAATTTCATGCGGCTCATAATGGGTCATGTCACTGCTTGCCAGGATTATAATCCCCTTCTTCGACTCCTTAATCGCACTGGCCAATTCTCTGCCGATTTTCTTATATATGGCACCGCTGGCATGGGCAAGAACTATAGGCACTACCCTAACATCTGGTTTAAAATACTGCAAAAACGGCACCTGAACCTCAAGCGAGTGTTCAAATTGATGTGCCAGATAGTCTTCTTCTAAATAGCTTGAGGAGACTAAAATTCGCTTTCCAAGCTCCGAGTCAATCTCTGTCTCACCTAAAGGCGTTTTCCACGTCCCTTTCGACATGATACTAAAAGCTTTTCCCTTTCCGGTGTGATTAGGGCCAAGGATGACAAAGGTGTCCTTTAATTTGACCCTAGATATGACTGCCGCAGCTACTGCACCCGAGTAAATATATCCGGCATGAGGCGAAACCAGTCCGATTACCTCAACTTTCTCCGCCCTATTATCCACCATGCTTTCAATCATCCTCTTGAGCCCGTCTGATGAGCCTGGGTAAAATTGTCCGGCAACAACTGGATTCCTAATCATGGTGACCCTCCTCATGAAGCTGAGACCTGACGAGACCAACCAATCGTCTTAATATTAAGCTCAGCTCCGCAAAACTTGCATTTGGAACCATCGACGCCCACCACATGAGTATCATAGCCAAACCTCTGAATCACCACCTTGTCGCAGGAGTAACAACCAGTGTTTTCTGCAGTGTGGCCTGGGACATTGCCCAAGTAAACAAAACGTAGCCCGGCCTTTTTGCCGATATCATAACCCTTCTCCAGGCTAGCTATCGGGGTCGGTGGCAAATGCATCAGGTTATGGTGGGGATAGAACCGGGTCACGTGCCACGGCGTCAGCTCTCCCAGCTCATCCCGCATCCAACCCGAGATACCTTCCAGCTGCTCATCATCGTCATTCATCGTGGGGATCACGTTGGTCACCACCTCTACATGCATACCCCACTTCCGCTGAGCCCTTGTAGCCACCTCGAGAATACCTAGCCACCGGGGGATTTTGGCCAAGTCCCGGTATAAGACATCAGAAAAACCCTTGATATCGACCCGCCAGGCATCAAGATAAGGCCCGATGGTATCCAGGGCCTCAGGCGTTAGATAACCATTCGTCACATAACCTGTGTAAAGACCGTCCTTCTTGGCCAGTTTCGCTGAATCCAGCGTATATTCAAACCATATGCTCGGCTCGTTATATGTCCAGGTGATACCGCCACAATTACGCTGCTTTGCTAAACTCACAGCTTCTTCTGGTGATATGCGGCGTGATTCATCTGGCATCTCAGCTGGCTCCGCAACGCAGGAAATCTGCCAGTTCTGGCAATGCTTACAATGGAAATTGCACCCCCAGCTGCCCAGAGACAGAGCCAGACTCCCCGGGAAAAAGTGGAACAATGGTTTTTTCTCAATAGGGTCAACGGCTACCGAGGAGGCCTGAGCGTAATTAAGGACGTGAAGAACACCACCATCGTTTCGACGCACCCGACAAACCCCAAACTTACCCGTGCCGATAACACAACGCCATTGACACACATTGCAGCGTACCCTGGAGTCAGGAAGCTTTTCATAAAGTAAACCTTCAAACATAGGCCAAACCACACCCTCATTATATCACTCTAAACACGGGGGCGTAATCACAGGGATGTAGTGCGAGGCTTTAGCCTCGTCCAAGCCCCACCAGGCGACCCTAAAGGGTCGCAGCTACATGTTACCATCTACGGGAAGCTGCCGAGCTAGACAATGCCCAAGACTTGGTCTACAATGACTGGAAAATTACTTTTAAAGAGGGAGTCAATGATTCTAGAACTCGATGAAGCACAAAAAATACTTAAGAAAAACGCCCGAGACTTCATGGAACGAGAAATAATCCCCATCGCCGATGAATATGACCGCAAATATCACCCCCTGCCCAAAGACGTAGCTTTAGGTCTGCTAAAGAAGCTAGTCCCTCTCGGCTATGTAGGCTCAACTTTGCCTCCAGAGTATGGCGGTCAAGGCCTGGATCTCATCTCATACGCTGTCCTCGGTGAGGAACTCGCCCGCGCTTACCTCAGCTTAGGCATGATAGTGCTGATACAGGACAGCGGTGTCCTCCCTATAATAGTCGCACACGGTACCCCTGAGCAAAAGGCAAAGTACATCCCAAAGATAATGTCACTGGAAAAAATAAGCTGCTTCTGCCTGACCGAGCCTGATGTCGGCTCTGGAGCCCGGGATTTAAAAACTTCAGCCGCACTTGACGGAGACCATTATATACTCAACGGTACCAAAACATGGATAACCAACGGTGGCATCGCTGACCTGGCAGTCGTCTTCGCCTCCACTGACCGAAGCAAAGGAGCTAGAGGCATTTCCTGCTTGCTTGTCGATAAAGCTGAGTCGCCATTCACTACCAGGGAACTGCCCAAATTGGGCTGCCGCTCTTGCCCCACTTCGGAACTGAATTTTGAGGATTGCCGCGTGCCCAGGAGTAACCTGATCGGCACGGAGGGCAGCGCCTATCTATTGGCACTCGGCGAGCTGGCTAAACTTCGAGTCGCCGTTGGAGTTGGCGCGCTAGGTTTAGCTCAGGCCTCTATCGATGCTGCCGTCAAATACGCCCAAGAGCGAAAACAATTCGGTCGTCCCATAGGCAGCTTTCAGCTCATTCAGGAAATGATTGCTGATATGGCCATCATGACCGATGCCGCCCGCTTTCTCTGCTACCGAGCTTTATACCTTATAGACAAAGGCCAAATTCCCTTCAAAGAAGCCTCTATGGCAAAAGCTTACAGCACTGAAATGGCTGTTATGGTAACCTCCAAAGCCATCCAAGTCCACGGTGCCTACGGCATCTCCGAGGAATACCCTGTTGAGCGCTATTTCCGTGATGCCCGCACTCTTACTTTCCCCGATGGCGCCACACAAATTCAAAAACTAGTCATCGGCCGTGAGATGCTTGGCATATCAGCCTTCGTCTAGGACGCTGCGCTTTCCTCTGTCATTCTGAGGGAGTGGAGCGACCGAAGAATCTCATGGAGAGATCCTTCGCTTCGCTCAGGATGACATGTGGTAGGGACAGGCCTTCAGGTCTGTCCACTTCGGACCATTCTCCTTTCCCTTGACGGGAGGAAGGGTGGGCAGGCATCCAGCGAGGATTTAGTCCCGCTGGGATATGGGGAACGGGAGAAGGATAGGGTGAGGGTGATGCTCGTTATCGGCTTAACTGGCAACTTCGGCACCGGCAAGACCACAGTATCTCAAATACTGGCTGAGCTTGGTGCCGTCATAATCGATGCCGATAAGTTAGGTCACGATCTTCTCCAACCCGATACCGAGACCTATGGAGAAATATTGGCAGCTTTCGGCAAGTCTATACTGAAGCCCAACAGGGAAATAGACCGCAACAAATTAGGCAAACTCGTCTTCGCTGACGCCACAGCCCTAACCCGACTCAACCAGATAATGCACCCCAGGATATATGAGCTAGCCAAACAGAGAATTGAGCAATGCCGAAACCAAGGTGCCAAGGTTGTGATCCTCGAAGCTGCCCTGCTCATCGAAGCCGGCTGGACGCCGCTCGTAGACCGGGGCTGGGTTACCGTAGCACCCAAAGCCACAATAGTAAGACGGCTTAAAAGCGAAAGAGGGTTAAAGGAAGAACAAGTCTTGGCTCGCCTCCGCACTCAGATGCCATCTGAGGAAAAGGCAAAGCAGGCTGATGTAGTCATCGACACCGATTGCTCCCTCGATGAACTCAGGACAAGAGTAACCGAGCTATGGCACAACCTCACCTAGCCTGCTTGCCACCCTTGGACAAGTCGAAAAACTGGCCCGCTCATATCCAAAAAAACGCCTCCTTCCTTCATGAGAGACAAGGCGAGCAAAGAAATGCAACGATAGAATGGCCAACCAACTAAATCAAACCCATGCGTTTAAGCATGACAAACATGACGACATACGGGACATCGAAATGTGCTGCCATTTGTGCGATATCTTTAAACTTTGTCCACTCTTTCTTCACCCAATGTGGCGGTGCTAAGACACAGGCGGCAAAGTAATCAGCCAAACTTTCGTTAAAAGAACCTCCCTCACACCCTACTTTTGAAAACACGGGGGTGGTTCTAAGATGAGCTAGGATATGGAAAACCTCGTGGAACAAAGTATATCTTCTCCTCGTGGGGTTATCATTGCTATTGAGTTGCACCACCCACTTCCCCTCCAATCGCCAGAGACCACCGTGATTCATTTTCAATGGCACTAAGCGAACTTCTATACTGTCCAACTCATCAGCCAGCATTGCCAGACTTGTCGACACTGGTGGGCAACTAATGCCTCCTATTTGAAGATAGCTCTGTGCCAAACATTCCACCAACTTGAACATCTTGCAATGGCCACTAAATCTTATGAACTCATAATCACCAGGAGTCACCAGGAGTGAATACCTTATACTGACGAATTCCAGATTGTCATCAGCACACCAGCCACCGCTTTTCCTGAAATCGCAGTCAGTACGTAGAGGGCAATACATACCATCGCCAGCGCCTACATAAGCCCATAGCTTGTCCTCTGACCTAGAAGTCTTTCTTCCCATGTCTCCCTCTGCTGTTGCACAAGAGCGAACATGTGATGTGCAAGTGCGCACACCAATGCTAATATACTACCACATCTCTGTGCTCTGTCAATAGTTTTCGGGTAAGAATATCGAAAAACCTTAAGACCCGGCTTGCAGAGAGGGATTATAGAGGCTGTCCGAAAATGTAGTCCCGACCCTTTAGGGTCGTGGTTCCCGAGGCTAAAGCCTCGGGGCTACTAATAAGAAACCCCGGAGTCGCTTTCGGGGTTGGTTCAGTCTACTTTTTAATTTTTCCTGACTTGTTGTCGGCTTTGCTGTCATATCCTCTTGACCGCCGACGCTCAATCAGGTCCTCAATCATAGTAATCAGGTCATCGTCCAGTTCGGCTGCGTACTTCTCTCGAGCATACTCGCGAAACTCAGGCCACTGGACAGCTCCCGTCTCATGTACCATAGGCAGGTAGCCGGCAGCGGCAAGGACCTTGGTAAGAGGTACACCGCTATATTTAGCCAGCTTCTGGCATGACCTAACACTTGGGAGATCCCGACCGGAAAGCCAGCGGCTGACGGTAGCATGGCTAATACCCAGTTCAGCCGCAAGCTGACTCGGTAACAGTTTCCGCCGGCGCATCAGCTCCTTCAGAAATAAAACCAGAGGTCTTTGTTCTGTTCCCATGTTTTTACGTATAACCAAAAATTTTAGCATATTTCAATATTTTTTGAAAATTTTGACAAGACTGAGATTGTTTAGCAGCTCGTAACCTGTCATTGCGACCCCTTCGCTTGTGTCATTCTGAGCGAAGCGAAGAATCTCGCATAGCTCAGGATAGACTCCGCATGGCAATCTCTGAGATTGCTTCGGGGCTGACGCCCCTCGCAATGACAGATAAACAACCTCGACAAGACTTTCTAGAAAGATAACCCTTCTCACCCACCCAAATCGCCCCACCGAACCTACTCAGCTTTGCCCGGGACAAGCCTTACACGGAATAACGTCTGCACCCTAGAATTCTGCTTTTCAAAGATTTTTCTGAAAGACCTATTGACAAACCACAAGAAAGCACTTATTATTTATGTGCGCTCAGGGACATATAGTGTCCGTATAGGTAATCAATGATGGGTGGGATTTCCAAGATGTGATTCCCGTGTTGTGTATCCTGAGCTGATTCTAAATGCTGGAGATATGATGCCGGAAATTCGTACCAGTCTAAGTGTAGAGCTACACCGGAAACTGAAAGGGGAGGCAGTTAACAAGGGCATGCACCTTAAGCATCTGGTTGCTCAAATTCTGGAAGAACACGCCAAGGGCAACAAGTCCAACAAGTCTCAGAGGCTATCCAAAGGCAACCAAAGGTGACCGGTGCTTTATCTCCTTTAATTTTGTAACGCCGATGAAGAATAGGGAGGAAAGAAAAAAGGCTAAATGCCCGAAATGCCAGGCTGAGTATGATGTGCTGGATGACGCTCCTATCAAAGCTATGGGCGGGCTGTGTGCCGCCTGCTGGTGTGACCGGCATGAAAGGAACATCGGAGAGGACAGAGAGCGGGAAGTCGGAAGAAGTGAAAAAACGACGTAGACAGAAAGTTAGTGTCTCCACATTGAGCATTGAAAAAGGGGGGTGATGTTTAAGGCAAAGCTAAAGCATCCACAAAGCAGGGGGCCATCACCACGGTAGCGTCAACACCAGCGCAACGAGCACCCCTAAACCAGCTCCGGCGGCAACCTCAAACTTAGTATGGCCTATGAGTTCTCGCAGGCGCTGCTGAAACGCTGGATTCCCTTTGAAAAGCTCCTCTAATATGCGGTTAAGTATTGTAGATTGTGTACTTACCGTCTGCCGTACTCCAGCGGCGTCATACATCACTATCAGGGCAAGAAAAGCGGCAATGGCAAAAACAACCGAGTTTACGCCGTAAACTATAGCTACGGTTGTAGCCAGTGCACAGACCAGCGTAGCATGCGAGCTGGGCATACCGCCCATCGTAGTCAAGTATGATAGATTCAAACGTTTATCTCTCACAGATGCAACTATAACCTTCAGCACCTGAGCCACGCACCAGGCAATGGCAGGTACCAGTAACGCCTTATTGCTCAAGATTAATTCCAAGATGTTCTCCTTTTACAGCGATGTATCTGTTATTTAGGTTTTCTGAAAACCCTATACTGTACCACAGGGATTACCGTTGTTCTTATGGATTTACTCGAGAATGTTTAGCAAAGACCCAAATGTCATTCTGAGCGAAGCGAAGAATCTCGCATAGCTCAGGATAGACTCCGCGTGGCAATCTCTGAGATTGCTTCGGGGCTGACGCCCCTCACAATGACAGCTCGACCCTTATGGTTATCGACCATTTAACTTAACCATATTAGCCCTGACCCTTCAAGGCCAGCCGTTTTATCCACCACATGTAGCCCCGACCCTTTAGGGTCGGGTTCCCGAGGCTAAAGCCTCGTTACTACATTTTATAATTTAACCAGCTAAGGCTAAAACCTCGCAGCTACATTAGTAAACCATCTTTTTGCTTGTTTCCTGCTTTAACTGAGGCAACAGTAACATAAAGCTACAAAGGTATTTATAGGAAATCCCAGTTCGCGGTGCTTAGGATTATTGTCTGCTGGCAGCTAGTTCTCGAACAGTCTCGACTATGCTCTCAATGGGGGTTCCGGGCCTGAATATGCCGGCTACCCCTGCGGCTTTCAGCTCCTCAATCTCCTCTTCAGGGAAGATGCCGCCAGCGACTACAGGAATATGTTTCAGCCCAATCTCATCTCTTATCTTCAACATTTTCGGCAGAATAATCCCCGGAGAACCAGACATTATGCTCATGCCTATTATATCTACATCTTCTTGCATCGCTGCCTGAACTATTTCCCTCAAGCCGACCTTCGGTGATGCCTCCAGATATATCACCTCCATGCCTGCATCACGCAATGCCGTGGCCACAACAAGAATCCCTCTACTATGCAAATCAAGAGGTGGCTTGGCCAGAAGAACCCTTATCTTTTCTGCCATAATATGAAATTCGCCTCCGAATTCAAGTAACTAAACGCCAATACATGGCAACTAACTATCAAGCCGCTAAGAATTTTCCATGTAAATCTTGGTGATCTCCCCTATGGTCATGTACGCTTTCACTGCATCTATCGTGGGCGGCAATATATTTACACCGTTTTTACAGGCATCTCTGAGATTATTTGCGGCCTCTTCCCATCTCTTCACATCCCGCTCCTCTTTCACCTCGTTCAACCTCGCTAGCTGCTTCTCTGTGAACTCTTTATCTTCCCTCCATATCGGGAACGGGTATTTTATCTCCTCCACATATTTGTTTACACCGATTATCACCCTTTCCCCACTCTCCACCTCCCTTTGAAATCTATACGAGGCATCCGCTATCTCTCGACTCACCCATTGACGGACTTTCGGATCCCACCAATCGCCCATTGAATTAATCTTGTTTAGAATGCTTCGTGCTTCATCTTCAAGCTTATTTGTCAGCCACTCCACATAATAGGAACCGGCAAGCGGATCTATCATGTCTGCGGCTCCCGATTCTTCCAAAATTACCTGATGAGTTCTTAGAGATAGCTTTGCTGTCTCTTCAATAGGTATGGAGAGGCCCTCATCGGCAGAGTTTATATGTAATGACTGGCAACCGCCCAAAACCGCTGCCAGTCCATAGAGAGTGCCCCTGATGATATTCACTAAAGGTTGTTGATAAGTCATAGCATCGCCTGATGTCTGGCAGTGAAACCTCATCTGCCATGACCTGGGGTCTTTGGTACCTAGCTCCTCTCTCAAAACCTTGGCCCAGAGCCTTCTCATAGCCCGAAATTTGGCTATCTCTTCAAAGAAATCCCTGTGGGAGTTGAGGAAAAAGGAAATCCTAGGAGCTACCTCATCTACACCGATGCCTCTCTCCACACACCCTTTTATCACAGCCAGGGCAGGAGCGATGCCAAAGGCGATCTCCTGAACCGCAGTGCAGCCAGCTTCTCGGGTATTTCTCACCGCCACGCTAACAGAATTCCACCTGG
>Ga0194110_10002313_pt1 | contig 24188 bp, 23 predicted proteins | sample TA2Kig1200mmetaG_FD_146192 | JGI IMG/M metagenome (GOLD analysis project Ga0194110, IMG submission 146192) | Freshwater microbial communities from Lake Tanganyika, Tanzania - TA2015032 Kigoma Deep Cast 1200m | ecosystem: Environmental > Aquatic > Freshwater > Lake | place: Tanzania: Lake...
TCAGCGTGGGGTAGCTCGAGACCGCGTGGCGGGCGACTGCGCCCATCTGCGCCAGACGCGCCAGGTTGGGCATGACGCCGGCCGCGCTGTAGCTGGCGATGACATCGGCACCCGCGCCGTCAATCGAGAGGAGGATCACGCCAGGGCCAGAGCGCGCAGAGGTTGAGATGGCGGTCGGCTCGACCGGTCGCGGCGTGGGGGAAGGCGATACAGCCGGCGCCGCCGCAACGATCGTGGGGCCGGCCGGTGCGGCCGCGGCTGGCGGAGAAGCTGTCCCCACTGGGGAGGCTGTCGCACTCGCACGCGCGCTGGCGCCAGGCGGGATGGCTGTCGCAGTCGGCGCGGGCCTCGTGCAGCCGCCCATCAGCAGCAACACGAGCGCAATGACGAGCAGCCGGCGCAGCGGCCAGATGGGATAGGTATAGACGTACTGGCCCATAAGTTACCTCATGAAAGCGTGGCAGCAGGTCGTAGAATCAACCGTCAGCCAAAGGTATATGTTTGGTGGCCTGCCCGACGCGACGGATGCGGATCTTGTGATTATCCACCACAGTCAACGCTCCGAGCAATGCCTCAGGCGGAATCAAGTCGAATACCCGTTTGAGGATTGGATGAACGACCTCGTCAATCTGCGGATGAATCCTGAGACGAATAACGCCGAGATATGTACCAGGAGGGAACTCGCGTACGTCACCAAAGTCAGCGTTATACGTCAGTACAAGACGCCGTTGCCCAATAGCTGCAGCCAGGATCTGGGTATCCGAAGCATGTTGTAGCCTAAGATCACGTGTGCTGACAGCGTCGAAGCCCAGACTGCGCAGGAAATCTACCGTTGTCTGACGAAGATTCTGGTCAAGCAGGAACATAGTTGTATGCCATCCGTGGCAGGGCAATCAGCTCCTCGTCGGAGATGACCGCAACGGCATAGTCAATCGCAGCAAGAACGTCTTCGCGAGTTAGCTCAGGATAGCCCTGGAGGATCTGCTCGATGCTATACCCCCCCGCCAATTGGCTGAGGATGTTCGTGACCATGATTCGTGTTCCGGCAATGCACGGTTTACCGTGACACACTGAGGGATTGATGGTGATTCGACCGTTCATCGCGCCAACTCCTTTTGTATCCACCATTCACCGGTATCCGGCCGGGATTATAGCACAGGGGCTGCGATGATGGAAAAGCTCCCCGGGTTGGGTGAGCAGGAGGGGGGCGATTCTCAGGACCGATTCCACCCGCCAGAGCCAACTTTGACCGTCTAGCGATCCTTTGCTATAATCGTCTCTGAGCAGGCAGATGATCGCGGCCATACAGCCCAGGCCGATTCCCGGCGACGCGCCGACCGATAGGAGCCTTCACGGATGACTTCGCAAGCCCTTGCTGATGTCCTGCCTTCCCGCTGGCTCAATCCGCGCCTGTGGCGGAAGGTTCAGGAAGCGACCCTCGGCTATTTCTTTCTGCTGCCGGCTTTTGGCGTCCTCGCGGTCTTCGAGTTCTATCCCGTGTTTTTCGGATTGAGCATCAGCCTTTGCACCAATTACAAGATTCGATTTGCCGAGGGAGATGGCTGCGTATGGGGTTTGGCGAACTATCTACGAGCCTTCAACCATTCGGAGATGTGGCGCTCGCTGCTGATCACCGCGAGTTACTCCGCCATTTCGGTGCCGATTCAGTTGGGCATCTCGCTGGTCCTGGCTTATCTGCTCTTTCAGCACATCCGGGGCAAGTCCATCTACCGGGTGCTCTTTTTCATGCCCTACATCACGGCGACGGTGGCCTCGGCGGCCGTGTGGGCGTTTCTCTACAGCCCTGACAAGGGACTGATCAACGCCGCGCTGGACAAGCTCGGCCTGCCGACCTATAAATGGCTGGGCGAGTCGCGGGGCATCTTTCTGATGTTGGCCCAGTCGGTGGGCGCAACCGTGCCCGACTGGCTGGCGGGACCGAGTCTGGCGCTGATCTCCATCATTATTTATACCACGTGGGTCTTCGTCGGCTACGACACCATGATCTTTCTGGCGGGGTTGGGCAACATCCCGCATGAGCTTTACGAAGCCGCCAAGATTGACGGCGCTAACGGCTGGCAGCTCTTCCGGCGCATCACCATTCCGCTCCTGTCGCCGACGACTTTCTTTCTGCTGATCTACACCGTCATCGGGACGTTCAAGGCCTTCAATCATATCTACGTGATGACCTTGGGCGGGCCAGGGGATGCGACCACGACGGCCAGCGTCTTGATCTTCCAGCAGATGTACCAGTACAATCGCTATGGCTATAGCGCGGCGCTGTCGTTCATTCTCTTCTCGGTGATTCTGGTGGTCACGATTGTGCAGAATCGGGTGGCGAGCAGTCGCGTGGTGTATTCATAGTACTACAACCGCACTTCATACCGCCGGGCGGTTGCAACCGCTGCAACAGCGGCGAAGCCTGCCGACGCAGGCTCAATTCAGTCGCCGGAGGGCGACTTCGCGAAGGTTGCAGCGACCTCGGTCGCCGGGTCTGAGAAACTGCGGTTGTAGTAATAGGGGTAGGGGCGCAATCATGCTGATGTCCGCGAGCCCAGGAGATGTGCGATGACGGTTCGTTCGGTCCCACCATCGTCTGTTCGCCCCGGCAGGCTGTCTATCGCCGGCCTGATCGCCAGGGCAGGCTGGTCGCGACTGGCGATCTATCTTCTGCTGACCCTCGGCGCGCTCGGAGCTGTCTTCCCCTTCATCTACATGATCACGACTTCGCTCAAGACCTATGGCAGCGTGATCACCGGCAACCTGTGGCCGTGGCCGCCGCTCGGCGCCGAGACGCTGCAGTGGAAGAACTACGCGGATGCGATTGACGCCATCGGCTGGGACAAGCAGTGGGGGATGTACCTCTTCTTCCGCTATGCGATCAACAGCATCTTCGTGACGCTGGCGGTCGTGGCAGGGGTGATGATCACCTCGGTGCTGGCCGCGTATGCCTTTGCCCAGATGCACGTGCCGGGCAAGAACTTCTTGTTCATCCTGCTGTTGGCCACCATCATGATCCCTGGCGACCTGACGATCGTCCCCAAGGCCGTGATGATGTACCAGTTCAAGAATCCGTTCGGGTCGGGGTCGTGGTATAATAACTACCTGGCCCTGATCGTGCCGTTTCTGGCCAGCGTCTTCGGCATTTTCCTGCTGCGCCAGTTCTTCATGCAAATCCCGAAGGACCTGTTCGACGCGGCATTGATGGACGGTTCCGGGCATACGCGCTATCTGCTCACGATCGTGCTGCCGCTTTCACGGCCTGCGCTGGTGTCGGTGGCATTGATCAACTTCATCTGGGCCTGGGACAGCTTCAAGTGGCCCCTGCTGGTCACGCGCGACAGCAACATGCGCGTGCTGGCGGTGGGGTTGCAGCAGTTCCTGGTGCAAGAGGGCGGCACCAAGATCCAACTGATGATGGCCTTTTCGTCCATGGTGGTCGTGCCGGTGATCGTCTTCTACTTCTTCACGCAGCAGTATTTCACGCAAGGGATCACGACGACGGGGTTGAAGGGGTAAGAGGCGCCCAGGGCCCAACTTACCAATCTACCAATCTACCAATCTACCATCTACCAATCTATCCGTACAAGGAGGCAGCATGAAAACCCGTAAGCTGTTCGTTGCACTGAGTTTGCTGGTGGTTGCAGGGCTGGTGCTCGCAGGATGCGCCCAACCGACGCCAACGCCGGCGCCGAAGCCGGCCGCCAAGGTCGAACCGACCAAGGCGCCGGCTGCGACGCAAGCGCCCGCGGCCACCAAGGCGCCCGAAGTGAAGATCAGCAATCCGCCCAAGACCGCAGAAGAGGTGGATGCGATCGAGCTCAAGGGCAAGAATGTCACGGTCCTCTATTGGCACAACCGGCCGCAGAAGGATCAGGACTTTCTGCAAGGCATGTTGGACGAGTTCAACAAGTCGAACCCGTACGGCATCACCGCCAAGGCCGAGATCGGCGGCGCGTCGTACAATGATGTGTACAACAAGATCAACGCCGCGATCCAGGCCGGCCAGCCGCCCGAGATTTCGGTGGCCTACCAGAACCAGGCCGCCTTCTACCGGGCCCAGGGCGCGGTGATTGACCTGGCGCCGTTCGTCAAGAGCAAGAAGTATGGGCTGGCCGAGGCGGACTTGAAGGACTACTTCCAGACCTTCCTGGACAGCGACAAGAATCCGCAGTACAAGGGCGAGGTGTTGGGCTTCCCGACGCAACGCTCGATGGAGGTGTTGTACTACAACGCGGATTGGTTGAAGCAGATCGGCTACAACGAACCGCCGAAGACCTGGAAGGAATTCGAGGAGATGGCGTGCAAGGCCACGAACAAGGAGCAGAAGAAGTACGGTTGGGCCTTCCGCCATGACGCCTCGAACTGGGCCTCTTTTGTCTTCACGCACGGCGGCCGCATCATCACCGAGGACGGTTCGGCATACGTCTTCAACAGCGATGCGGGTGTGCAGGCGCTGCAACTGATCCAGCGCATGTTCGAGAAGGGGTGCGCGGTCGAAATCCCGACCAGCGAGCGATACGGCGAGCAGAATCGCTTCGCCAACGGCGAGGTGATGTTCGTGCTGGCTTCGTCTTCGGGCCTGCCCTTCTACAAGGAAGCGGTGGACAAGGGCGCCAAGCACAAGTGGGACATCACCATCCCGCCCAATACCGGCAAGCCGGTCATCAATCTCTACGGCGCGAGCGTCAGCGTTTACAAGACGACGCCGGAGAAGGAGTTGGCCGCGTGGCTGGTGATCAAGTTCCTGGGCGAGAAGACGCAAACCGCCAAGTGGGCGATCAACACCGGCTACTTGCCCGTGCGCCAGAGCGCGGTGGCCGATGTCGTGGCGGCCTACAAGGCCAACCCTGCGTGGGCCGGCGGCCTGGACGCCTCCTACGCCAGGATGTTCGACTGGGCCAAGTATGCCATGGTCGAGGCGCCGGTCGCGGGCTACGACCCGGTTCGCGCGTTGATTGACAAGGAGATCCTCAGCAAGGCGATCGCCGACCCGAAGGCTGACGCCAAGAAGCTGCTCGACGAAGCGGTCAAGCAGGCGAACGCCATCCTGAAGGAAAACGCGCCCAAGTAGGACCAGCCAACCTCCAACCCGACTTGACAGCCGAAGTATAAAATGTTATGCTTGTTCCATTGCGGGGCCGAATGGGCGCCCCGCCATCGAAGTTTCGCGCCGTGTTCTACGCCCTGGGTTCCCGCGCCGAAAGGGGGTGGTATCACGACTGACAGACGCAAACTATACCCGCAATTGACCAGCAACTCGAAATCTGCATTTCCACATCAGGAGGAGAGCATGTCAACAAAGAAGTGGTCTATCGTATTAGGCGTGATCGTGATCCTCAGCATGGTGCTGAGCGCCTGTGCAGCTCCCACTCCTCAGGTCATCGAGAAGATCGTGACCCAAGAGGTGGTGAAGGAGAAGATCGTCGAGAAGCCCGTCGAGAAGGTCGTCGAGAAGGAAAAGCAGGTCGTCGTGACCGCGACGCCGGTCCCGCCCACGCCGGTCCCGACCAAGGCGCCCGCGAAGGCGGCCGACACGGTCGTGCTGGCGCTGCAGCAGGAGCCTGACACCCTGCATCCGTATATCGGCTCGATGATGGCCCGCACCATCGTGATGGGCGCCGTGATCATCGGCTGCATGAGCCAGAACGAAAAGGCCGACTGGGTGAACCTGGGCTGCGACGGCGCCATCCCCACGCTGGACAACGGCGGCGCCAAGTGGGTCGGTGAGGGCGCCGACAGGCACCTCGAAGTTACTCACAAGATCAAGAAGGGCTGGCGCTGGGTGGACGGCACCCCGGTCACCACAAAGGATGTGGTCTACGCCTGGAAGCTGGTCATGGATCCCGAGATGCAGGTCGCCGCGCGCGACACCACCGAGAAGATCTTTGACCTGAAGGTCGTGGACGACAGCACCTGGATCACCGTCTTCATGAGCGAGAAGCAGGCCAAGGAAGCCGCGGCCGGCACGCTGAAGGGCAACGTGCCGTTCGACAAGTTCAAGGCCGACTACGTCGAAACGGGCTTTGCGGATCAGAAGGGTCCTGTGGTGGACTCAGTCTACTGGACCGTGGGCACCGGCTGGCTGCCGGAACACGTGCTGGCCAAGGTCCCGGCCAAGGACCAGCCCAAGAGCGAGTTCGCCCGCAAGCCGCTGGGCGACGGGCCGTACGTGTTGAAGGAATGGAAGCAAGGCCAGGAAATCGTGCTGGAGAAGAGCGACAAGCCGTTCCCGCTGGGGGACGCCAAGATCAAGAACGTGATCTTCCGCTTCTTCGCCGAGACCCCGGCCGTGATCGCCGCCCTGCAGAAGGGCGAGATTGACGCCGTCACCGGCACCGGCGGCCTGACCGTGGCCAACTCGCCCGACCTGGACAAGATCGCGACGGCCGGCCTGTACAAGGTCATGTACGAACCGGGCTATCAGTGGGAGCACATTGACATCAACACCACCAAGTTCCCCCTGGATGATGTGAAGGTGCGTCAGGCGCTCTACTATGCGACCGACAAGAAGACGCTGGTGGATCGCCTCTACTTCGGCAAGCAGGCCACCACCGATCTGCCGGTGCCCAAGGGCATCTCCTGGGGGTACTCCGATAACTACAACAAGTACCCCTTCGACAAGGCCAAGGCCCAGGATCTGCTGAAGCAGGCCGGCTGGGACTGCAAGGCGCTGCCCTGCACCAAGAAGGTGACCGAAGGCGGCAAGGAAGTCACCAAGAACCTGGAAATCACGCTGATGACCACCGACCGGGCTGACCGCCAGTCGTTGGCCCAGGTGATCCAGGCGCAGTGGAAGGCCATCAACGTCGGCGTGAACATCCAGTTCCTCTACGGCCGCGGCCTGTTCGCCACCTGCGCGGCCGGCGGCCCGCTGAACTGCCGCACCTTCGACGCCGCGATCTACACCTGGATCACCGGCGACGATCCGCAGTTCAAGGGTCTCTACAACTGCGCCAGCGTGCCGACCAAGGAGAACAACTACTCCGGCCAGAACTATCCGGGCTGGTGCAACAAGACCGCGGACGCGTTGGCGATCCAGAACGAGGATGACCCCGAGATCAGCCTGTCGCGCGACAAGCGCAAGCCGGTCTTGGAGAAGTGGTTCCAGGAATGGACCAAAGAGGTGCCGGTTATCCCGCTCTTCTCCAACACCCGCGTGTATGTGGCGCGCACCGGCTTCGCCAACTGGAAGCCTGGCCCCACCAGCAACTCTCCGGATACCTGGAACGTCTGGGAGTGGGATTTGAGCAAGTAGGTTGTTGTCTTAGACCCTAAGGGTCTGGAAGACCCTTAGGGTCTGCTCAGACCCTAAGGGTTTTCGCAACCCTTAGGGTCTGGCTGTCTGAGGAGCAGAACGCGATGACCGCTTTCATCATCCGCCGAGTCGTTCAGTCGTTCGGCCTGTTGTTCTTGATCTCGATTCTTATCTACGTCATCATCAATCTGGCCCCTGGCGGGCCGTTTGACCTCCTCAGACTCTCCAATCCCCGCATCACGCAATCCATGATTGACCGTCTGAACCAATTGCTCGATCTCGACAAGCCGGTGTTGCCGGGCCAGTATTGTCCGCGCATCGGCCACGAACAGCAGCCGTGCCGGTTCGACCAGGGGCGCTACGTCCGTTGGCTGACCAGGGTCGTGCAAGGGGATTGGGGCACTTCCTGGACCATGCAGACAGGCCGGCCGGTGTTGGGGTTGATCTGGGGGCGTCTGGGCTATACTGTGTTGCTGATGGGGCTCTCCTATCTGGTCGCCATATTGATAGCCGTGCCGATCGGCATCTATTCGGCTGTCAAGCAATACTCGATCACCGACTATTTCGTGACGGCGCTGGCGTTTTTCGGCCAATCCATGCCCACTTTCTGGACCGGCCTGATGGCGATGGCGATCTTCGCGGTCGGGTTGGGCTGGTTTCCGACCAGCGGGGTGCGCACGGCCGGCGCCGAGGGGGACATCATCGAGGCGCTGGGCCGGGTTTTCTCGTTTGGCCGTCTGTATCCAGAGCTGGCAGGGATGGAGGCCGAATTGATCGTGGACGGACTGTTGCACGTGGCCCTGCCGACCCTGGTGCTGGCCTATTTCAACATGGCCGGCTGGGCGCGCTACACCCGCGCCTCCATGCTAGAGGTGCTGCGGCAGGACTATATGCGCACGGCGCGCGCCAAGGGCCTGAAGGAGCGGATCGTGATTCTCAAGCACGGCCTGCGCAATGCGCTGATCCCGTTGATCACGATCCTGGCTTTGACGCTGCCCAACCTGTTCGGCGGCGCGCTGATCACCGAGACCATCTTCTCCTGGCCCGGCATCGGCCGCATGACCATCGACGCGATCAGCAACTCCGACTGGCCGGTGGTGCAGGGCATCCTGGTCATCTCCGCTTTTCTTGTGGTCTTTTCTAATTTGATGGCTGACATCCTGTACGCGGTCGTGGATCCGCGGATTCAGTACAGCTAGACTGAGGGTAGTGCACATGACTGCTACGACGGCCGAAGCCTTGCAACTCGAGCCCGTGGCCACCGAGAAACCGATCAGCCAATGGGGCCTGGCATGGCGGCGTCTGCGCCGGCATCGTCTGGCCATGATCGGGCTTTACATCCTCGGCGCCATCGTGATCGCCAGTCTCCTTGCCCAGTGGATCGCCCCCTACGATTACGAGGAGATCAACCTCAACCAGTCCTTCACGCCGCTTATGTCTGCGGGCGAGCCTGGGCGCCCCATCCATTACCTGGGCACCGATAAGCTCGGCCGGGACATCTTCTCGCGCTTGTTGTACGCGGGCCGCATCTCGTTGGGCGTAGCCCTGATCGTCGAGTTGCTGGCTATCACTCTGGGCGCGATCGTCGGCGCGGTGGCGGGCGCGTTCGGCCGCGCGGTGGACACGGTGCTGATGCGCTTTGCCGATGTGATGCTTACCCTGCCCACGTTGCCGTTGCTCCTGGTGCTCTCCAGCAGCCTGCGCCAGTTCGTCGGCCTTCAGAAGTTCCTGGGCTCCAGCCTGAGCGTGGCGATCATCGTGTTCGTGCTGGTCATCTTCGGCTGGATGGGCGTGGCGCGCCTGGTGCGCGGCTCGGTGCTGAGCCTGCGCGAGCAGAACTTCATCGAGGCCACGCGTGCGTTGGGCGGCGGGCAGAAGCGCATCATCTTCAACCACTTGATACCGAATTCGCTGGCGCCGATCATCGTGGCCGCCACCCTGGGCTTCGGCGGGGTCATCATCTCGGAGTCGGCGCTTTCGTTCCTGGGGTTTGGCATCATGCCGCCCGTTCCGACCTGGGGCAACATGCTCAACGAGGCCCGCAACTCGCCGCTGGAGTATCTGTTCGTCCAGGCGCTGTCGCCGGGCTTCTGCATCTTCATCACTGTGCTGTGCGTCAATTTCCTCGGCGACGGCCTCCGCGATGCGCTCGACCCGCGCCTGAAGCTGTAACGCATGAAGCAGCCCACCGATAAGCTGCGCACGAATACGTTGGGCATGTTGGCGGCGGTCCTTGGGTTCGGCGTGGTCGCAATTCTGGCGACGATCACCTTTGCCGCGCAGGATTTGCTCTGGTTCGTTTCGGGCTTTGCCGAACGGCCTGCGCGCATCGTGGTCTATGCGGCTGGCCAACGCCATGAGTTCACCGAAGGGCAGCCAGGATTCGACCTGCTGGCCGAGGGTGTAATCGCCAGTCTGTCCGGCGGCGTCGCTCGCCAGTCGGGCATTGGCTTTTCGGATGAATCGCTGCGCGATGCTTACACGCTCTACGTAACCGTGGAGGCGTTCTTTGCGCAACCGGTCAAGCTGCACGCGGGGTTCAACACCGGCTGGCCTACGCAGATGCTTTTCCCACTGACCGGTCGCCATTCAGAGTTGTCGGTCGTCTTGCTGGGCCAGGATGGTCGCTACCAGTCCAACCCGCCGGCGCTGAAGCGTCTGGATCCGCTGCGCGACGCGGTGGCCGGCCTGGGGCTATACCGCGAATGAACGTCGCCGACCACAGAAATCGAGTTAGATCGGGAGAGCCACATGAGTAATGAGACATCGGCCGCCGCCGGCGAGCGCATCCTGGAGGTGCGCGATCTGAAGACGCAGTTTTTCACCGAAGTCGGCGTCGTCAAAGCGGTGGATGGGGTAGATTTCCATGTCAACCGGGGCGAGGTGCTCGGATTGGTGGGCGAATCGGGCTGCGGCAAGAGCGTGACCTCGTTCTCGATCTTGCGACTGGTTGGCGTGCCGGGCAAGGTCGTCGCCGGCGAGGTTGTCTTCGATGGCCGCGACCTGCTCAAGCTGTCCGAAGGCGACATGGAGGCGATCCGCGGCAATCGCATCTCGATGATCTTTCAGCAGCCCACCTCGTGTCTGAATCCCGTATTCCGGGTCGGCGACCAGCTTTCGGAGGTGCTGGAGATCCATCAGGCCCTGGGCAAGAGCGTTGGCCGGGCGCGCGCGGTCGAGTTGCTGAAGATGGTCGGGATTCCCGAGCCGGCCAAGCGCGTGGATTCCTATCCCCACGAGTTGTCGGGCGGCATGGCGCAGCGTGTGATGATCGCGATGGCGCTGGCGTGCTTGCCCGAACTGTTGATTGCAGATGAGCCGACGACCGCGCTGGACGTGACGATCCAGGCGCAGATTCTGGACCTGCTGCGCAATTTGCGCACCGAGATGGGCACGGCCATCATCCTGATCACGCACGACCTGGGCATCGTGGCCGAGATGTGCGAGCGGGTGGCGGTCATGTACGCCGGCCGCATCGTCGAAGAAGCATCAGTGGAAGCGATCTTCGAGGCGCCCCGGCATCCGTACACAGTCGGCCTGATCGGTTCGATCCCGATCTTGGGCGAGGTGAAGGACCAACTGGACGTCATTCCCGGCACCGTGCCAAACCTGATCAACCTGCCGCCGGGCTGCCAATTCGCGCCGCGCTGCCGGCCGCGCGTCGAGCAGAACCTGGAAATCTGCACGCAACAAGAACCCCAACTGAAGCCAGTCGCGCCGAACCACAAAGTGCGCTGCTGGCTCTACTAGCAGGAGCTTGCCATGTCCGCGCCCACCGATTCGATCGCAGAACAAAGACCGAACTTGATCGCCGTCACGAACTTGAAGAAGTACTTCCCCGTCAAGAGCGGGCTGCTGCAGCGCGTTACGGCCTGGGTCAAGGCCGTAGACGGGGTCAGCTTCACGATCAAGGAGGGAGAGTGCCTGGGACTGGTCGGCGAGTCGGGCTGCGGCAAGACGACCGTGGGCCGCACGATCCTGCGCTTGATCAGGCCGACGGCCGGTCGGGTCGAGTTCGATGGCGCGGATATAGCCACGGCAGACACGCGCTCGCTCAAAGGTATGCGCCGGAACATGCAGATCATCTTCCAGGATCCCTATTCGTCGCTAGACCCGCGTGTGCCGATCGGCGAGAGCATCGGCGAGGGGCTGCTGATTCACGGCATGCGCGACAAAGACCAGCGCAATGCGATCGTGCTCGACATGCTGAAGAAGGTGGGGCTGGAGCGGTATCACGCGGAGCGGTATCCGCACGAGTTTTCCGGCGGCCAGCGCCAGCGGATCGGCATCGCGCGCGCCCTGGCGCTGCGGCCGAAGTTCATTGTGTGCGACGAGCCGGTCAGCGCGCTGGATGTCTCGATCCAGTCGCAGGTGCTCAACTTGCTGCGCGAACTGCAGAAAGAATTCGGCCTGACCTATCTGTTCATCGCTCACAACCTCAGCGTGGTGGAGCACATCAGCGATCGGGTGGCGGTGATGTACCTGGGCAAGATGGCCGAATTGGCCACGCGCGAGGAGTTGTATCGCAACCCGCTGCACCCCTACACCCAGGCCCTGATGTCCGCGATTCCCGTCCCACAGCCGAAGCTCAAGCGCCAACGCATCCTCCTCAAAGGCGACGTGCCTAGCCCGCTCAATCCGCCGCCTGGCTGTCGTTTTCATACCCGGTGTCCCATTGCGACGGACATCTGCCAACAGGCCGAGCCGGCTTTCGAGCAGAAACAGACGGAGCACTGGGTCGCGTGCCACCTGGTGCCGGGTGAGGCTACGCGGCCGGTTTCTGGATAGGCTGATCCGGAGACACTTTGACAGTGCGCCAGGCCATCGCCGCGCCCCCCCCTTTCGGTGCGCGATTTGACACTCATATGACGGTGTGCTATTATCACGTTATCTATTATGCATAGTGCGCACTCTTCTTGCGCGGCGCTGGCTATCACAGCGCCCATTTCTCGGCTTGATTTCATATCCCACCAGTTATCATCTCGACGCCCCGGAGGAAAGTCATGGGTAGATTGTTGGATGTGAAGGGGCTGGAAACCCGCTTCTTTACGCAAGACGGGGTTGTCCATGCGGTCAATGGCATTAGCTATACCCTGGATGAGGGGGAGACCCTGGCCATCGTGGGTGAAAGCGGCTGCGGCAAGAGCGTCGGCGTGATGTCGTTGCTGCGGCTGATCCCGCAGCCGCCCGGCAAGATCACCAGCGGAGAGGTCTGGTTCGGCGCCAACAGCGACCGCAAGAACCTCCTGCGCATTGGTGACGATGAAATCCGGCAGGTGCGCGGCAACCGGATCGCCATGATCTTCCAGGATCCGATGACCTCGCTGAACCCGGTGCTCACCATCGGCTTCCAGGTCTCGGAAGCGCTGATGTTGCACATGGGACTGGACAAGGCCGCGGCCAAGAAACGCACCATTGACTTGCTCGAAATGGTCGGCATTCCGCGCGCGGCCGATCGGCTCGATGATTATCCACATCAGTTCTCCGGCGGCATGCGCCAGCGCGTCATGATCGCCATGGGCCTCAGTTGCAACCCGCAACTCCTGATCGCCGATGAACCGACGACCGCTCTGGATGTGACGATCCAGGCGCAGATCACCGAACTGGTTAAGCGCCTGCAGCATGAGATCGGCATGGCGATCATCTGGATCACGCACGACCTGGGAGTGGTGGCGGGGCTGGCGCAACGGGTCGTGGTGATGTATGCGGGTTTCATCGTGGAGGAGGCGCCGGTCAAGGAGTTGTATGGCAACCCACGCCATCCCTACACGCTCGGGCTTCTGGGCTCGCTGCCGCGGCTCGATGAGCATCGTGCGCGCCGCCTCACCTCTATTGAGGGGCTGCCGCCCGATCTGATTGACCTGCCGAAAGGGTGTCCCTTCTATGCGCGCTGCCGGTATCGGATCGAGCAGTGTGAGACGGAGAACCCCGGCCTGGAGCCGGTTGGGCCAGGTCATCGGATCGCATGTTGGGTAGACATCGGCAGCGCGGAGCCTGGCTTCGCTGATGGGGGGAGGGGGCGGCTGCAATGAGCACGAACGGGCATTCGAAACAAGTTCTACTGGAGATCAAGGGCCTGAAGATGTACTTCCCCATCTTCCGCGGCATTTTGCAGCGCAAGGTGGCGGACGTGAAGGCCGTGGATGGGCTGGACTTCCAGGTTTACCAGGGTGAAACGCTGGGTCTGGTGGGCGAGTCGGGCTGTGGCAAATCCACGACCGGTCGCGCCATTCTGCAGCTCTACCGGCCGACGGCCGGTGTGGTTCACTTCCAGGGTACGAACCTGACCACGGTGAAAGGGGAGGATTTGCGCCGCATGAGGCGGCAGATGCAGATGATCTTCCAGGATCCGTACGCATCGCTGAACCCGCGCATGACGGTCGGCAGCATCATCTCGGAGCCGCTTGAGGTACACAACATCGGCACGCGACCTGAGCGTCTGGAACGCGTGCGCGAGCTGTTGCGGGTGGTGGGCCTCAACCCCTACTTCATCAACCGCTATCCCCACGAGTTTTCCGGCGGTCAGCGCCAGCGCATCGGCGTGGCGCGCGCGTTGGCGGTCAACCCCTCTTTCATCGTCTGCGACGAACCGATCTCGGCCCTGGACGTTTCGATCCAGGCGCAGATCATCAATCTGCTGGAGGACCTGCAAGAGCAATTCGGCCTCACCTATCTGTTCATCGCCCACGACCTCTCGGTGGTGCGTCACATTTCCGATCGCATCGCGGTAATGTACCTGGGCAAGATCGTGGAGCTGGCCGATCGCGACGAGCTGTATCAGAACCCGATGCACCCTTACGCGCAGGCGTTGCTCTCGGCGGTGCCGATTCCCGATCCGGTGGTCGAGGAGAAGCGCAAGCGCATCATCTTAGAAGGGGATGTGCCGACGCCGGTCAACCCGCCCAAGGGCTGTCACTTCTGCACTCGCTGCCCGAAGGTGATGGAAATCTGTCACGACAACGAACCTGAGTTCCGCGACTACGGGGCTGGGCATTTTGTGGCTTGCTGGTTGTATCAGAAGTGAGGGAATAGACAAGGAGACAAGGAGACAAGGAGACAAGGGAACCAGGAGTGGGCACGGCCGAGCGCATAAAGCGGCATGATGAGTTCTTCAAGGTCGAGGAGGTGTTTCCAGAAGAGGGAGAGAAGATCATGCCGACAGTATATGAGAAATGGGTTCAGAAGGGGCTCAAGGAGGGCCGTCAGGAAGGCCGCCAACAGGGCCTCCTCGAGGGTCTGGAACTGGCATTGGACATCAAGTTCGGAACGGCCGGTTTGAGCTTGTTGCCAGAGCTGCGCGAGATCAAGGATCTGAGCCGTCTGGATGCCGTCAAGCATGTGTTGAAGACTGCGCGCTCACCCGATGAAGTGCGCCGTGTGTATCAGGGAGTATCCGGGTAGTTGGCATAGCGTCTGATCGAGGTCTGCGCCTGTTGAAAGGGGGTGATCCGGCTTTCCCGTGTTTGTGGAGCAAGTCAACCCGTTTCCGCAGATGGTTACACAATTCTATCAGGAGGAGATATGTCAAGCAAGAAGTTGTCCGTGGCGCTCGGGATCGTGGTGATCCTGAGCATGCTCTTGTCGGCCTGCGCTGCCCCGACGCCGCAAGTGGTCGAGAAGATCGTCGAGAAGCCGGTCGAGAAGATCGTCGAGAAGATCGTCGAGAAGCCGGTTGAGAAGATCGTCGAAAAACCGGTCGAGAAGATCGTCGAGAAGGTGGTCGTCGCGACGGCCGTCCCGGCGCCGGTGCGCAAGGTGTTGCGGGTGAATGTCGGCGGCTATCCTGACATCATTGACCCGCAGAAGAGCTCGTTTGTGGGTGAGATTTCGCACCTGCAGATGATCTATGAGGGCCTGACCAAGCTCAATGAGAAGCTCGAGACGGTCGCCGCCTCTGCCGAGAAGTGGGAGTACAACAAGGATGCCAGCGAGCTGACCTTCACCCTCAAGAAGGATCTGAAGTACAGCGACGGCAGCCCGCTGAACGCGGCCCGCTTCAAGTTCTCGATCATGCGCAACATCAACCCCGCGACCGAGGGCGAGTACGCGCAGATCACCGACGAGATCAAGGGCGCGCCCGAATGGCGCGCGGGCAAGGACGATGCCGCCAAGGCCGCAGGCCAGAAGATGCTGGATACCGAGGGCATCACGATCTTCAAGGCGGACGGCAAGACCCCTTGCGCGGCCAAGCTGACCGATGCCTACAAAGAGGCCGACTGCAGTGTGCTGAAGCTGAAGTTCGCGTACCCGACCGATTATGATGATAAGGCGTTGGCCGGCAAGCCGCGACCGGCGCCCTATTTCCACACGGTCATGAGCCTGTGGGTCACCTATCCGGCCAAGGAAGAAAACATCATCGCCGGCAAGGACATCTGGTGGACCACGGCCAGGTATCAGATCGGCAACGGGCCCTTCATCCTGAAGAGCATCGAGCCATACGTCAAGGCGGTGTTTACGCCGAACCCCAACTATGCCGGCGACAAGGCCAAGATTGACTTCGAGTACTCCTACATCGTGGACAGCGCGGTGGCGTTCAACGCGTACAAGAACAACGAGTTCGACGTCGTCGGCCTGGCGGCCGAGGACTACCAGGTCGTGATGGCGGATGCAACCCTGAAGCAGGAAGCCAAGATCTATCCAGGCTCTTGCACGTTCGCCGTCATGTTCCATCAGTTGAAGGAACCGTTCACCGACCCGAAGGTGCGCCAGGCGTTTGCGCAGGCGTTCGATCGCGCCACCTGGGTCAAGGATGTGCTGCGCGGCCTCGGCGCGCCGACCCTCACCTGGATTCCGCCGGGGTATCCTGGGTATGATGCCAACGAGAAACGCTGGGGCTTCGACGTGGCCGCGGCCAAGAAGGCGCTGTCCGAGTCCAAGTATGGCAGCGTGGACAAGCTGCCGCCCATCAAGCTGACCTTCTCCGACAGCCCGCGCAACCGCACCCGCTACGAGTGGTTGGCGGCCGAGTGGAAGAAGCATCTGGGCGTGAACGTGACCCTCGACCCGGTCGAGTCCACCACCTACACCGCGCTGACCAAGGACATCAAGACCGCGCCGTTGGCCTTCATCCTCGGCTGGTGCGCGGACTATCCCGATCCGCAGAACTGGCTGAGCGTCTACTGGAAGACCGGCGCGTTTGGCGAGCGCATCGGCTACTCCAACAAGGAACTGGATAAGCTGATGGATCAGGCCGACGCCGAGCCCGATGCCAAGAAGCGCATGGACCTCTACGCCCAGGCGCAGAAGATGCTGACCGACGGCGTGCCGGTGGCCTTTGCCTGGAACAACGTCAACACCTACATGGTGAAGCCGTGGGTGACAGGCTACAAGACCTATCCGCAGGAGCATGGCTTCCCCGGCAGCGTGGCGCCGTGGACCATTGACATTGACGTGGCTAAGCTGCCCAAGAAGTAGCAGCGCCGGGGATCTGTGCGCCAGCTCGTACGCGGCGTCAGATCCCCTTTTCTTCGCCAAGATGACAGGTCTGTGCAGGCGGAGCAATCCGCCGGCGCAGACCTGTTTGGGGTCAGCGGCAAAGTCATCCAGGAGTGGTCTTGTCTATGACGACCTATATCGTCCGCCGGGTTTTCTGGCTCGTTCCAGTGCTCTTCTTCGTCTCACTGATTACCTTCTCCCTGATGCACGCGGCGCCGGGCGGTCCCTGGGACCGCGATCTGGAGGCCAGGCAGGTAGATAAGCGTACTCAGGAGCTGTTGAACGAGCGGTTCGGTCTGGACAAGCCGCTCTTCTTCAATCTCGAAGGCGGCAACCCGCTGGACAGCCAGTTCTTCAACTACCTCTGGAACGCTGTAAGAGGCGACCTGGGCCCGTCCTATCGGCAGCGCGGCCGCGATGTACAGGATATTCTGTTTCAGCCCCCAGAGGGCAAACACATCTGGGAAAGCCGTTTCGGCTATTCTATGCAGTTGGGCCTGCTGGCGCTGGGGATCGCGGTAGTCCTGGGCATTCCTTTGGGGATGATCGCCGCGCTCCGCCGCAATACTGTCGCAGACTACACCTCGCTGTTCCTCTCCACTATCGGCATCTCGGTGCCGAGCTTCGTGATGGCGATCTTCCTGATCATCATCTTCGCGGTCCAGCTCAAGCTGATGAAGATCGTGCAAGACGACTGGTCTACACCGGGCGCGTGGCTGGTGCCGGCTGCGGTGCTGGGCTTTCACACTTTCGCCTACATCACGCGTCTCACCCGTTCGACGATGTTAGAAGTGATGCAGCAAGACTACATCCGCACCGCGCGCGCCAAGGGGCTGGCCGAGCGCATCGTCGTCTTCCGGCACATGCTGCGCAATGCGCTGATTCCGGTCGTGACGATTCTGGGCCCGGCCTTGGCGGCCCTGGTGACCGGCTCGTTCATTATCGAGACCATGTTCAGCTTTCCGGGCAGCGGCGGCGAATACGTGCGCGCGATCCGCAACCGGGACTACTCGATGATCATGGCTACCACCCTGGTCTACGCGCTGCTGGTGGCAGTGGCGAATCTCACCGTGGACCTGGTGTACGGATTCCTGGATCCGCGCATCAAAGTGGGGGATTGAGCGCCTATGACAGCCCACGCAGACAACCAGCTTTCGGCTTTGGAACTGCAAACGTTGGCCCGACCTCCACGCTCGCTCTGGCGGGACGCCTGGCATCGCCTGCTGCGCAACCGTGCGGCGGTCATCGGCGGGTTGGTGATCCTCCTATTCGCGTTGACCGCCATTCTGGCGCCTGTCATCGCGCCGCACAACCCACTGCAGATCAACAGCGGCAAGGATTATCTGCCGCCAGCCTGGGCCACGACCTCGCCGGTGGGCAAACCTGGCGAGGCCGCGTTTCCACTGGGCACCGACAACCTGGGCCGCGATGTGCTGAGCCGGGTGATCTACGGCGCGCGAGTCTCGATGGTGGTGGGGCTGGTGCCCGTCACGGTGATCTTGATCTTGGGCATCACGATCGGCCTTTTTGCCGGGTATCGCGGCGGCCGGGTGGACAATCTGTTGATGCGGTTTGCCGACATCATCTATGCGTTCCCGTCATTGCTCTTTTTCATCATCGTCATGACGGCGTTGCGCGACACCAAGATCGGCCAGTTCCTGAACGGCTTGCTGCTGCTCTTCCTGGCGCTCTCCATCGTCAGTTGGGTGGGCCTGGCGCGCCTGGTGCGCGGGCAGGTGCTCTCGCTGAAGGAGAAGGAGTTCGTGGAGGCCGCGCGCATGATCGGCGCGCCGAACGCGCGCATCATGCTGCGCCACCTGCTCCCCAATTCGCTGGGGCCGATCATCGTCTCGGCCGCCTTCGCGGTTCCCAACATGATCATTACCGAGGCGACGCTCGGCTATCTGGGCATCGGCCTGCGGCCGGCGACCGATCCCAAGGATATCTTCATCACCAGTTGGGGCGCGCTGCTGTTGGACGGCCAGGTGGCGATCAACGCCCAGCCGTGGCTGCTGCTCGTGCCGGCCATCTGCGTGGCCGCGGTGGTGCTGGCGTTCAACTATGTGGGGGACGGGCTGCGCGACGCGCTGGATCCGCGGATGGCGGGGACGGAATGAGTTGGTAGATTGGCAGGTTGGGGGAGGGGCGCGTGGTCTCTCCCCTTTTTGTTTGGCGGCTTTGGCAGCTTGGGTCATGGGTGTCGTTTGGATGATTTGACGGGGCTGTGGGTTGGATGTAAGATGGCATAAGCATAGACATTCTCTCACGAAAGATCTGGCAGAGATAGATGCACTGGAGGCCCAAGGGATGGACTGGAAGACTCATGAGGTGGTGTGATGACTCTGCAAACCATGACTCTCCATCTACCTGCGCCGCTCTACAACCGACTCAAACAGCGGGCCGAGCGGTCGCGTCGCACAGTTGAGACGGAACTACTGGAGGCTGCGGCAGTTGGTGTGCAGACAGAGGAAGAGCTGCCGGACGATTTGGCCCGGCTTGAAGCCTCTCTGCGGTTTCTGGACGATACTGCGCTTTGGCGTGCCACCGAGAGTTGCCTGCCAGTGGAGGTCGCCACCCGGATCGAAGAATTGCATCTCAAACGGCAATTCGAAGGGCTAACGCCGATTGAGACGCAGGACTTGATCGGGCTGATGCGGCGGTATGAGGAGAATCTGCTCGTGCGTGCTCATGCGACTCTCTTGCTCAAACAACGTGGGCATGATGTTGCGCGGCTGGTGGCGGCATCGTGAGCGCCCGACAGTACGTGCCAAAGGCGTTACGGGAACGCGTCGCCGCTCAAGCCCGGCAGCGCTGCGGCTATTGCCTGACGACTGAGCGAATCACCGGCGCGCCGATGGAAATAGATCACATCATTCCGCACTCGCTCGGCGGGCCGACCGAAGAAGACAATCTCTGGTTGGCCTGTTCGATGTGCAACGATCATAAGGGCAATCAGATGGTAGCCCTTGATCCGATGACGGGTGAGATGGTGCGATTGTTTGATCCGCGCCGCCAGGCATGGCACGATCATTTTGCCTGGTCGGCAGAAGGCGATCGCATCATCGGCAAGACTCCGTGTGGGCGTGCAACCGTGCATCTGCTGGGCATGAACCGCCGCTCGCTTGTCGAGTCCCGTCGGATTTGGGTGGCCGCTGGCTGGCATCCTCCCGAGGACTGAACGAAACCGGGGAGCGAGGCAGACGAGGGGAGAGAGCTTACGCTCTCTCCTTTTTGTTGGAGGAGATCCTCAGCTCTCCGATTCGCTTCGCGTGTCCGATTTGCTGGGGGGCCGGAACCTGACAGGTCTGAGTCGTATGATGGCTCTGGCTAGCAGATACCCTGGACCGGCTTAGTGAGGAGAAGTTGGCGGAACCAGTTTGCGATGGCGGGTATGCTCTGTGGCGTGATCGGCTCGCCGGCCGCCAGCCTCATGTTCTCTTCGGCGACGGCCAGGCAGAAGCGGATCACTTCGGCCTTGGGCAGCCGATTGGGGATGGCATGTCCCCGATTCTCCAACAAGTAGAGGGCTGATAAGAATGCGGTGCGCTTGGTGCCGTCCATGAAAGGATGGCTCTTGATCAAAGAGTGAAAGAGCGCCGCGGCCTTTTCGAAGTCATCCGCATAGAGATCGTCTCCGGCGAACGTCGCGAAGGGGCGCGCGACCGCCGCGTGCAGCATCGCGGCATCCCGGAGTCCTTCCAGGCCGCCGCTTTCAGCGATCACAGCCTCGTGAATCGCGTACACCTGGGCGATGAGCTGACCAATCGCCTCTGCAGGCTCCTCGTTTGCGTTCATCAGAGTCGAGCCAATTCCTCAAACAACGCGCGGTTGTTGGCGATGACGCGGCGCGCGAACTCTGCGCCATCGCTCCACACCGTCTGAGAATGGATGGACGGTATCCTCTTGACCTCTTGCAAGTACAACTCAAGGAAATCAGCCACTGCCATTTCGATCCTCTTCTGGGGAACCCTGCTGTGGAGGATCTCCTGGCTTACTCTCTCCGGCAGTTCAATCGTCAGGGTGCTCATGATGGTCTCCTCTCTCTTTCTCGATGCTCGTGCATTATACCATACCCACCACGTGCCAGCGATTTGACACAGGTCTGCGAGGGGTGTAAGATCGCAGGAGTATGAACCCGGTCCGATCTGCCGGAAACCATCGCATCTCGAGAGGGAATCTGCGTCTGTGAGTAGAATAGCTGTCTTGTCTGTCGTCCTGGCCTTCCTGATCCTATCTCTGATCGGCTGTGGCGCGCGGGAGCCGGAGGCGATCGAGAAGATCGTGACGGTTCCCGTGGAGGTCACTGTGCCGGTTGTGCAGACCCAGGTGGTCATCCACACCCGCGAAGCGCCCAGAACGGTCGTTGTGACCGCTACCCCTGTTCCCACCCCAACCTATGCCCCTCTGGTAAATGTCCAGCCCGGCGTCCTGGTCTATCCGCTGGCGAGCGATCCGCTGACGGTGGACCCGCAGGAGGCATCCGACGAGGTTTCCGGCCTGGTCGTGCAGCAGCTCTACGAGGGGCTGTTCCATCTGCGCGGCGATGGCTCGGTCGTCCCCGCGGCCGCAACCGGCTACCAGGTCGCCGCGGACGGCAAGACCTACACCATCACCCTGCGGTCGGGCATGAAGTGGTCTGATGGCGCGGCCGTGACCGCGCAGCACTACGTGGACGGCGTCTGCCAACTGCTCGACCCAGCCACGGGCAACAGCTACTATTATCTGTTGTCCGAGGTGGCTGGAATCCGGGGCGCGCACGATTTCGCCAGCGGCGCGACGGCCGACTGCAAGAAGGTGGGCGTCAGGGCCGTTGACGATCTGACCTTGCAGATCGCGCTGGATCGGCCGGCAGCGTTCTTCCCAAAGCTGTTGGCGTTCAGAACGTTCTTGCCCGCGCGTGGGCCGGCAGCCGCAGCCGCGACCCCGGACCGCCGCACGCCGACCGCCACGACCCCAGACCGCCGGACGCCGACCGTCACGGCCGCCCCGGCAGTCGGCGGCCAGTCGCCAGCGGTCGTCAACGGCCCCTACCTCCTCTCAGAATGGCAACCCGACCGCAAACTGACCCTGGTCAAGAATGAGGGCTACTGGAACGCCGCTGCGGTAACCATCCAACGCATCGAGTTCGTGATCGCGTCGGCCCCTGCGAGTCAGTTTGCGTTGTATGAGAAGGGCCAGGCGCACGTGGCCGAGGCGCCGCCAGAACAGGCTGCGCGCATCCAGGCCGATGCGAACTTGAAGCGCGAGCTCCAGGTGTTGGTGCGACCGGGGGTCAGTTACATCGGCCTGAACACCCAGGCCGGGCCCACCAAGAACCTGGCCTTCCGCCGCGCGATCGCCAGCGCGATTGATCGCGAGCGATTGATCGGAGAGGTTCTGAAGCAGCCGTGGCATAAGCCCGCCCGCTCTGTGATCCCGCCCGACATCCTCGGCTATCAAGGTGATGATCCGGCGGTTGGCTATTCCTACGACCCCGAACGAGCGAAGAAGCTCCTGGTCGAGGCCGGCTATGGCCCAGACAGGCCGGTTCCGCCGGTCGAGATTTGGGTCAACCGAGAAGGCAACAACCTGCCCCTGTTCCAGGCGATCGGCGAGATGCTGGAGAAGGTCGGTATCCCCGTCAGGCTGAATTCGAGCAAGTGGGATGTCTACCTGGCCGCGTTGGATGACTGCAACCGGCCGAATCGCAGCGATGCGACCAAGACGCCGGCCGAGTGCGCGTACAGCCTCTATCGCATGGGTTGGGTGATGGACTACGCTGACCCTGCGGGCATCCTGGATGTGGTTTTTAGTCCCAGGTCCGCCTTCCAATACACCGGCTGGCAGTCAAAGGAGTACACTGATCTGTTGGCCAGAGCCCTTGTCGAGCAGGATGAAAAGAAGCGGGGCGAGCTCTACAAGTCGGCCGAGAAGATCCTGTTGCAGGAGGCGGCGGTCGTGGCGCCGCTCCAGTACTATGATCGCACGGTGCTGGTGAAGACAGGAGTCACGTTCGAGTATCCGGCCTTCGGCCCGCCGAACTTGCAGTATTGGCGGCTGCCGTAGGGAACTGCAAGTTTGCAAATTGCAGATAGCAAATAGCAAATGCTAGATAGTGGATGGTGGATGGCAAATGACAAATCCGCAATCGGCAATCGCAAATCCGCAATCGGAGATCGCAAATCAAAAATCGAAAATGGGCACTCATGCTCCTGTGCCGCGCGAGCGGATGAGCGAAGCTATGCGCAGGCTTCGCGATACCTACGCAATCACTCCCGGCATCCCCTTTGTCAAGCGCGAGTTCGGTTACTACTGTCTGGATCGTTGGCGGGAACAGGGCATGCCCCAGGATACGCCGCTCGCGGAGTTGTTCGACTACGACCCGGTCGCGATCCACCGGTTGGGTCAACTGGGCTGGTGCGAGGCTGCCCTGGTTCCCGTCTTCGATACCGTCGTCCTGGACGATCGCGGGGATTACGAGCTTGTCCAGGACTTCGCCGGTCGGCATGTGCTCTACTTCAAGGGCCGGCGCAGCGGCTTCATGCCGGAATACGTGGATCACCCGGTGAAGGATCGGCGAACTTGGGAGGAGCAGATCGCCTGGCGGCTCGACCCGCACGCGGCCGGCCGTTTCGACGATCTGCCGCAACGCATGGCGCAGGCGCAAGCCCTGGCCGCGGAAGGCATGATGATCTCGCAGAACCTGATCGGCGGCTACATGTATCTGCGCAGCCTGATCGGGCCGGCGAATCTGCTGTACGCCTTCTACGACATGCCCGAGCTGATCCACACGGCCATGCAGACCTGGTTCGCGCTGGCCGACGAAGTAACCGCCCACCACCAGGAATATGTCACCTTCGACGAGATGTACCTCGCTGAGGACATCTGCTACAACCACGGCCCGCTCATCTCGCCCCGGATGATGAAGGAGTTTCTGTTCCCCTACTATCAGCAGCTCGTCGCCAACGTCAAAGCCCGCCAGCTTGACAGCACGCGTCACCTCTACGTCCAGATAGACACCGACGGCTACGCCGCTCCGACGATCCCGCTATACATCGAGGCCATCGGCATGGACGTCATGAGCCCCTTCGAAGTCGCCGCTGGCTGCGACGTGGTCGAGATCGGCCGGCAGTATCCGAATCTGGCGATCTTTGGCGGGATTGACAAGCGCGTGCTCGCCCAGGGTCGCGAGGCGATTGACGCCCACCTGGAGTACATCCTGCCTGCCATGCGCGCACGCGGCGGCTACACGCCCACCTGCGACCACGGCGTACCCGAAGAGGTAAGTTACCAGGATTATCTGTACTACCGGAAGCGGGCTGTAGAGCTTGGAGGGTGACGAATTTGCTATTTGCCGATCTATACCGGCCAATTCAACGACACAAGGAGCTATCCATCCATGACCAAACTCCGCATCGGCGTGATCGGCCTGGGGATGGGCCGGCACCACATCGCCGGCTATCAAACCCATCCCCAGGCCGAGGTCGTCGCGGTCGCCGATCCTGATGCCGCGCGT